>RCMY010002439.1_pt1 | contig 16881 bp, 12 predicted proteins | sample 2041341 | NCBI WGS metagenome assembly RCMY01 (sample SAMN09708234, study PRJNA481090) | Marine sediment metagenome, whole genome shotgun sequencing project. | reverse complement strand
AGACGAACTTCAAAAAAAATATGTGATTTTATAGCAATCAAAAGGAGGTGCTTACACAAAGAAAGCAGTCCCAAAAAACGTTCGTTTTATGGGACTATCCAAAATTTGAAATTTTGACACAGTATCTATGGACAGTGCGGGCCGAATCTTTTGGTTTTGTTTTTTCTTATCGGGGTATGAAGCCCATCGTTTTTAGGAGTTAGTGGGTTAGGGATTAGCGGATAGGAGTATCGGGATGTGTTTTTTTAGGGAACAATTCTTTTTTAGGAAATTACAAAATACCAACATCAACTTATTTTTAGAAGCTATCGCTAAAGTATTTTAAGGCAATAGCGTGAATCCAAAAGAACATTAGCTACCGTTCTCATATTAGTTCTTAGCGCCAGTTTTAATCATTCACGCGTTTTAGATTTCATATCTCAACAATCTCAACGCATTCAATACAACTAATACCGTGGAACCTTCATGACCTACTACGGCGGGGCCAATAGCTATTGTTCCTGTGATGGTCAATGGAACTAAAAGGGCTACCATCCCCAGACTGATAATTAAGTTTTGTTTTATTATTATTTTTGTTTTTCTACTCAGACCAATAGCAAATGGAAGATTGTCTAGTTTGTCTGCCATCAAGGCGATATCCGCTGTTTCCAAAGCAACGTCAGAACCGGCAGCACCCATTGCGATACCAACAGTGCTTCTTGCCATAGCAGGAGCGTCGTTTACGCCATCTCCAACCATTGCCACATTACCTACTTCTTGTTTTAGTCGGTCTATAGCATTAACTTTATCCTCAGGCAGCAAACTTCCCAGTGGGTCAGTAATTCCAATGCTTTTTGCAATTGCATTAGCTACTTTTTGATTATCACCTGTAAGCATAACCATTCGCTTAATGCCCATATTTTTCAAAGCGGCAAGGGTGGAAGCGGCTTCAGGTCGGGCAATATCCATTGCAGCAACGATGCCCAAGTATTCATTATCCTGATGGACAATCATAGTTGTATGACCTTCTGATTCGAGTTCTTCCATTTTCGAGTCAATTTCCTCAGAAACATTTTCTCCCGTTAATTCTTCAAAAAGTCTTCGGTTGCCTATATGTACTATGCTTTTCTCCCAATTGGCCTGAACGCCTCGTGCGGTTAGTGACCTTAAGTTTTCAGCTTTGGGTATATTTATGTCTCCTAGTTCTTTTCTTCCCCCTATAACTATGGCTGCGGCCAATGGATGGTCACTCAATACTTCCACGGCAACAGCGATTTTTAACAGATGTGATTTAGTAGTTTTTCCAAACGGGATGGCATGGGTCAAAGTTGGTCTGCCTTCGGTTAGCGTTCCTGTTTTGTCAAAAGCTATTGCACGTAGCCCACCTAAATCCTCAAGTGGTCGGCCACCTTTAATTAAAACTCCTTGACGCGCGGCACGTGCAATTCCGGCCAATACTGCACTAGGTGTTGAAATCGCCAATGCACAAGGGGAGGCTGCAATTAGCACCGACATAGCTCTATAAAAACTATCTTGAAAGGCTTCATCAATAACAAGAAAAGCAAACATTAATAATACAACTACAACTAAAACAGAAGGCACGTAATATTTTTCAAACTTATCGGTAAATTGTTGGGTCGGTGATTTTTGTGCTTCGGCTTCTTTTACCAATGCAATTAGTCGGGAAAGTGTACTATCCTGTGCTTCCTTCAGTACTTTAATTTCCAGTACTCCGTTGCCATTAATAGTGCCTGCAAAAACTCGATGCTCTGGAAGAAGTTTATTAACCTCACTTTCATTTTGCCAATTGTTGCTGGGGTATTTATCCACAGGTGCACTTTCACCAGTGATATATGATTGGTCAACAGGGCTTGTTCCTTTTATAACCACGCCATCTGCAGCAATTTTTGAATTCGGCTTCACTACAATAATATCGCCCACTTTAAGCTCTTCGATATGAACTTCGTTCAATTCTCCATTACGCTTGACCAAAGCTAGAGGAGGAGCCAAATCGGAAAGTGCAGAAATGGACTTTCTTGCACGATTCATGGCATAATTCTCTAAGGCATGCCCTAAACTAAACAAAAATAGTAGCAAGGATGCTTCTCCCCATTTCCCAAGTATGGCAGCACCTACTGCTGCAAAGAGCATTAGAAAATCTATTTCAAATTTCCCCTGTAGCAAGGCTTCACCTGCTGTGATGAATGTAAAAACTCCACCAAAAATGGCAGCGATAATAAAAAGAAGGGTAGAGACATTATCTGGAACATCGGTCAAAAAGAAAAGAAACATTCCCAATATCCACAATACACCACTAAGAATTGCAAAATAGAGCTCGGTATTTACTCCTAAAAACTGGAGATTGGAAGATATCTGATATTTGTGGTCATGGCGAGGCTGCTCTTTACCGTTCTGTGATTGGTGGATATTTAAATCTAATTTTTCTGTTGTTTCAATATCCTCAGAGTTGTTTGCCATATCACTATCCCATTCCAATTAAGTCACTCTTTGTTTAAGCCTAAAAATAGTAATTTTATATGCATATTATTGGGTAACAGTATCATTTTCCTTTCAGGGATATTAATTAGTTTTCCGAAATCTTGCCTATTCTTCCTAAATCCAGTTATTATAATTCTCATAGGGCCAATTTTAGAAAGGGTCGAAATCGCTCTTGTTTTCCTAAAATCTGAATCTTTTCACATTTCGGGATGGGTTTTCCGCAATGCAGTCCGTTCTCTAATCGAGAAGTCTAATTTTTTAATAGGAAGTGTTTTCACTTCGTTTATTCCAATAATCAAAAATGTGGCTTCGTAGTCATTTGGGTAGTTTGAGACTAAAATATTGTAAGTCGATTCATTCAGAATCTAATTTTTCCAAGTCTGTTTCTGAAATCAGGTTTCCTTGCTCAATATTCATTTCACTCATCTTAAGCATTTCGATTTGATGTGAGCTCAGAGTTAGTTTTTCGTCCACTTGGGTTGATTTGAAAACCGCTTCTATTGATATAATGTTTTTCCGTTGGTTCCATATCATTCCCCCAAAAGATTAAATGCTCCTTTGGTCAAAAATCGATAGTTATTATCAAATTCGCTTTCATTTTCTATCCAACTAAATCCACCATAACTGTCCTTGACCTTTACCTCTATTTGTTTGAAATAATAATCGCCATTAAATTCTTTATCAAGTACCAGAATATAGGTTTTGTCGTCTACATTTACGATGGATTCACCCGGCAGGGCCTTTGCAGTGGTAGCATTCGAGACAATATTGGCTTCCACGAACATTCCGGTAAGAAAATTGTTTTCTTCTTCATCTTTCAAATGGCCATGCACTTTAATAGTGCGTCCCTCCTCGACCGAAGTACCTACCAAATATACTTCGGCCTCAAAGGTATCGGATGATCCTTCAGGAATCTTAAAATCGATATCCTGGCCTTTTTTGATTTTCATAATGTCCTTTTCAAATACGGAAAGCTCTATATGTATATGGTCATTATCAATGATTTCTAGAATCGGCGTGGCAGGTGCGACATAACTGCCCCTGGTCACGTTCACTTTGGTCACACTTCCCGAAATAGGGGCATATATTGTGGTGGAGGAGGTAATAGTACCGGCTTCGACTTCGGTAGGGGATATGTTGATCATAACCAATTGCTTACGTAAGCCATCATATTTTGCTTGGGCAGTTTTATAATCGCTTTCCGCCTTCAAATAGCTTTTTTGTGAGGTAATATTCTCATCGTACATAGTTTTTTGGCGCTGGTACTCCGATTTCAAATAGTCCAATTGCCCGCTAACTTCCATATATTGTTGTTGTAAGGTCACAAATTCGGGGTTTTCAATACTAAGGAGTACTTGCCCTTTTTTGACCACATCCCCAATAAGCAAAGGCAAGGTCTTTATATATCCGCCCATGGTCGCGCTGACCACCGACCGGTTTTCCGGCGGTACGTCGATTATGCCGGTAGCTCTTACCATGACAGGAAATTCCTTTTCTTGTAAAGGCCCTAAGACCATTCCGATCTGGTCAAATTGGGCCTGGGTAACCTTTATGTCATTATCGGCGGCCAGATCGGTTTGTGTTTCCGCATTTTCCTTAGCGCCGTTTCCGCAACTTATGAAGGAAACGGAGAGGATTAAAACGAAGGTGCCGTATATCAAATTTTTCATTGTCATTTTTCTTTAAAGGGTGATATAATTTATTTTGATGACCGTCTGGTTGTAAAGATTTAGATTATCGAGATATTCCAAACGAATTTGATAAGCGTTTTCAAGGCTAAGGATATACTGATAAAAATCTATCTCACCGTTATTGAAACTTCCGTTCGCGGTTTTTAGAATTTCTTCCGAGAGCATGGTGCCCTCTTCTTCATAATAGGCCAGTGCCTGTTCGTATTTTGTCAACTCATTTTGAAGTTCCTGTAATCGAGCATCCAATTGAATCCTGTATTCCTCGGATTCCACCACCGCGATATCGGACGCAATCTTCGAGGCTTTTATTTTCGAAGACTGTCCACCAAAAAACAACGGGATTTTAAGTCCCAACTGGTAGCCGTACAAGTTGTTGTTGAGTCCAGAGTTGGTTTCCTGAAAATAGTTAAGGGTAATATTGGGCAGCAGCCTTTGTTTTTCAAGGCTACGGGCAGCATCTGCCAATGAAATCCTATTTATATAGTGGTCCAGCTCCGGAATACCGGATGTCGGATCGTTTTTGAAAGGAACTTTCTGAATCGGCTCCATGGCGATTTCAATGGGCTCCCCTGCTTGAACCAGTTTCACTATACCTTTAAAGGCAATTGTTACGTCCTTCTGTGCCTTTTCTAACTGGACGGTAATCTGTCTGCGTTTGGACAGTGATGTTATTTTTTCCAGATAGGTTGTCTCGCCAAGTTCGAACCTGCGTGCGGCCTTGCTGGCAAAATCGGCATAAATACTGTCCAACTGCTTGTAGATCTTTTCCTTTTCCTTGGCGTACCGATATTCGTAATAGGTTGCGGTCAAAGCCCGTTCCAAGGCCTTTTTCCGAATTTCGTAATTACTCGCAGCCAGATCATAACTTTTCCTGTTTACCCTCTTGCCCGCAAAATAGACCGTGGGGAACAAAAACTCCTGCTGAATTCCGAATATATCCAACGGTTCATGGTCAAGGCCGATATTGTTCTGATCGTATTCATAATAAAGATGGGTCTTGTCAAAATCGAACGCACTGCCTACGAGTGCATCTGCCCGGTCCGCTTCCAATTGATTTGCCGTTAGTCCAGCATTATTTTCCGTTGCCAATAAAATCAATTCCTCCAAAGTTTTTGGAGCTGATTGGGCATTGGTATTCAACGCCAGCAAAATCAGAATCAGCGTTGCCCCCTTGGTCAAATTTTCTATAGATGGCGGTTTCTGTTTTCCATTTTTTATTTTGTTGAAATAGGCATATAATACCGGAAGAACGACAAGCGTAAGAATTGTTGCCGTAAACAGGCCACCGATCACCACAGTGGCGAGCGGTCGTTGCACCTCGGCCCCAGCACTTGTAGAGATGGCCATGGGCAAGAAACCCAGAGCGGCAGCTGAGGCAGTTAACAGCACGGCCCGCAATCGGTCTTGCGTCCCTTGTTTTATAAGTGCTTCCATAGAGTCGAATTTTTCCTTTTTGAGTTCCTTAAAGTGTTCGATCAATACGATCCCGTTCAATACCGCTATCCCGAACAAAGCGATAAACCCTACCCCCGCCGAAATGGAAAACGGCATCCCCCTGATCCATAGTAACAAAACCCCTCCAACGGCGGCTAGCGGAATGGCCGAATAGATCAACAAGGCGTCCTTGACCGAATTAAAGGCGAAATACAACAGGATAAAAATGAGCACGAGGGCAATGGGCACGGCCACCAACAGTCTTGCCTTGGCACTTTGCAGATTCTCAAATTGACCACCGTACGTAATGGAATAACCTATAGGCAAATCGATATTTTCATCGATCAGTTTTTGGACATCGTCTACCACCGATTGAAGATCGCGGTCGCGAACGTTGATACCCACTACGATCCTGCGTTTGGTATCGTCTCTGGAAATCTTGGCCGCTCCCTTTTTATTGGTTACTTCAGCCAGTTCGCTCAAAGGGATTTTTCCGCCCGCGGGCAAATCAATGTAAAGGTTTTTAAGGTTGTCGATATCCTGTCGGTTCTTCTTGTCCAGTCGCATGACCAGGTCAAAGCGTTTTTCGCCCTCAAAAACACTTCCGGCGGTTTTTCCGGCAAAGCCCATAGAAACCATATCGTTTACATCTTGGATGTTGAGCCCATAGCGTGCGATTTTTGCCCGATTATATGTTATGTTCATTTGCGGCAGGCCGACCACCTTTTCCACCATGATGTCGGCTGCACCATCTACATTTTCGATAAGGGACCTGATTTCGTTACCTTTTTTGGATAGGATGTCCAGGTCTTCCCCAAAAATCTTGATGGCTATGTCGGCACGCACCCCAGTGATAAGTTCGTTAAAGCGCATCTCGATGGGCTGGGTAAACTCCACTTCCATATTCGGGATTACGGCGAGGGCCTCCTTAAATTTGTTGGCCAGTTCGTTCTTGCTGTCTGCCGAGACCCATTCTTTTTTGGGTCTAAGCGTGATGATCACATCGCTCTCTTCCATGGACATGGGGTCGGTAGGGACTTCTGCCGCCCCAATTCGGGTGACCACCTGATCGACCTCTGGAAAATTGTCGATCAATATTTTTTCGATCTGGGTAGTCGTTTCTATCGTATTGCTCAATGAAGTGCCCGTTTTAAGAACGGGCTGGATAACAAAATCGCCTTCGTCCAAGGTTGGCACGAACTCGCCGCCCATGGCCGTAAACAAATAGACCGCAATACCCAAAAGTGCCATGGCCGTTCCCAATACCCATCGCTTCCTTTGTAACGCCCAATGAATAACAGGATCATATCGTCTATGGAGCCAGTTCATCAAGCGCACCGAAATATTCCTATCCGAGGCATTTGATGGTTTTAGAAACAACGCTGCAGCAACGGGAACATAGGTGAAGCACAGGATCATGGCCCCTATCAGCGCAAAGCTAAAGGTCAATGCCATGGGCCTGAACATTTTACCCTCCACACCGCTCAGCGATAGGATGGGTATAAAGACGATGAGGATGATCAGCTGCCCAAAGATGGCGGAGGTCATCATTTTCGAAGCTCCGGTAAACGTAATTTTGTCTTTGATCAATTGCGTTTCCTCCTTCCCTTCGCCGTCAGGTAGGTCTGCCATGGCATTGATCTCGTCTTTCCGTTGTGTAATCTGAAACGCGATGAATTCCACTATGATCACGGCACCGTCGATAATGATCCCGAAGTCGATCGCCCCAAGGCTCATCAAATTCGCGTCTACGCCAAAAACGTACATCAACGAGAGCGCAAAGAGCAGGCTCAAGGGAATAACCGATGCCACTACCAATCCAGACCTAAAATTCCCCAACAACAATACCACCACAAAGATTACGATCAGGGAGCCCAGAATCAGGTTCTCGGCAACCGTAAATGTAGTTTTGGCAATTAGTTCGCTACGATCCAAAAAGGCATTTATATAGACGCCTTCGGGCAACGACTTGGATATGGAGGCCACCCGTTCCTTAACGGCATCGATTACCTTTTTAGAGTTGGCATCCTTGAGCATCATGACCTGCCCGAGTACTTTCTCGCCTTCGCCATTACCGGTAATGGCCCCAAAACGGATTGCACTGCCAAAGCCCACTTCGGCCACATCCTTCACGTAAATGGGAACGTTATTATCGTTTTTTACAACGATACTTTCAATGTCCTCCAAAGAGGTTACCAAGCCTTCGCCCCGTATAAAATAAGCCTGGTTTACCTTTTCGATATAACCGCCACCGCTTACGCTATTGTTCATTTCAAGGGCGGTAAAGATTTCTTGGGCGGTAATGTCCATCGCGTTCAACTTTTCGGTGTTGATCGCGACTTCATACTGTTTTAATAAACCTCCCCAGGTATTTACTTCGACCACCCCGGGAATACCTGAAAGCTGCCGTTTTACGATCCAATCCTGAATGGTGCGCAGATCCTCGACCGAGTATCGGTCCTTGTATTCCGGTTCTACGTCCAGGATATATTGATATATTTCTCCCAGCCCTGTTGTAACGGGACCCATTTCGGGCGTTCCAAAGCCCTCCGGGATTTTTTCGGAGGCCGATTTGATCTTTTCGGCGATAAGCTGTCGGGGCAGATAGGTGCCCAGATCATCCTCGAAAATTATCGTCACTACGGACAACCCGAATTTTGAGACGGAACGGATCTCCTTGACCCCGGGTAGATTCGCCATTTCCAGTTCTACGGGATAGGTTATAAATTGTTCCATATCCTGCGTGGAAAGGTTTTGGGACGTGGTGATAACCTGCACCTGGTTATTGGTCACGTCGGGAACCGCACCAATAGGAATTTGAGAAACGGAGTAGAGCCCAAACCCGATAATAAACGCCGTAAACAAGAGAACGACAAACTTGTTCCTAATACTTAAATCGATAATACGTGATAGCATAATTCATTTGTAACATGGATAATTGATAAACTCAAGTCCGGATGGCCTTGAAATTGCAAGCATGTTGGTCCCATTTACCATGGGAAAAAAATTGTACCAATTGAGGGGGGTGAAAAGGTCCTTCCGTATGAAGTGAAGAAGTTGGGGCTTCATAATAAAAATCGGCCGCCCAGCTTTCCCAAGTTTGAGGAGAATTCAATTCTGAGTGGGTGCTATTTATGACGATTGCTACCACCGAAGTACAATTACACTGGTGTTGAAAGGGCAATTTTTCGTGATCTATTTTTTCCTCCTGATGTTCCTTGTTGTGCTGTTCCTTTAGTTCTCCGTAATGCTTAGAATGGAATACAAAGTTATTGTCCCCATATTTATCCGTATGAAAATGGGCATGTTCCATCAGCTCACCCATTTTTGCGATATCGCTAAAGTCAATATCAGAGCTTTGAATAAGGATCAAACCGGACAATAGTATAGACAACAGTTTAGCCATTGTGGTAAAATTATTGGCAAAGTAACGGTTTGACTAGACGTAGTACGCGATTAATGGGCACTCAACTTTCGGTTTGCCGTTATGATTTTTTTAATCTCCGTCTTTCGAGCCGCTTACTATCCGTGAAACAATTCCTTTATGATCGGAAAATTCGGCTATTAGTACACCTGCCACATGGATTACTATAAACGCTACCAAGTAGTAAATGCCAAGTACATGGATATCTTCCATTGATTTTTTCAATTCTTCTGGTCCAAATTCTATAATAAGTCCGGTGGTTAACGAAACAATAACACAACCATAAAAAATGATGTATGTCCATTTTTGAAATTTCACTTTTGCGGATAGATTTTTACCAAAAGGATTCTGAAACTTCATATGTCCGAATTTAGGAAGTATGAATCGAATGCTAAATAATCCTACCAATACATAACCAATATAAACATGCCAATTCCACATAGGTTGCCTTATCTTCTTCGCCAAAGCAATGAACTGTTCTTCAGATAAGGACTGACCGGTACCAACAAGGTAATCTTGTATGATAGCTGCCATATTATACTTGTTCATCCAAGTTAATCGCAAAAAAATCGTAATTAGCAACAACAGAAATGAAATAGCTATTGCCCAATGAATTACTCGATAAACTTTAGAATACTTTGTCTTTTCCATAATGTACGTTTTTAGTATAAAGCTCGACTATATCTAAAGGTGACATAAGTACATGGCCTTTATTTTAATAATCCTTTGCTGTTTCCTTGAACCATAAAAACAACGACAAGTAACATCGCAACTATCTTTTTCAAAGGAATTCCTGTGCAAATGTACCTATGGATAATTACCTACAAAATGACATAAATCATGTTGGACCTTTAAAGCGAAAGCACTATCCAATGAACTATCTCGATACAAGCCGGCCCGGAGCGGGCCGGCATATTTGGTTTCCCCCGTGTCGGGGTCAAAATACACGACATCTAAAGGAAGGAATCAAAAAAAAGGTGCGAGCCCGTCCGAGCTAATTAGTCGGGCAAGCATCGGGGAGTTAAACATTAAGAGATTAAGAAATTGGGGATTGCCACACAGTACAAGGAGTATGAAGCCATCGGTACGAAAACGTACGCTAAGGATGGAAATATAACAAAAAATCGGATAATATTTCTATAGATTTCAAGATGTGATATATTATTGGCCGGTGATTTAAAGTGTACATGGCCATCGATGATGCTGCTGTTGCTCTTGTCGCAAAGAAGAATTCATTTATAGGCCCAGTGGAAGGGTAGCTGTCACCAGTGGCCATCTGGCGACTAAAGACGTGAATGGCTGCCACTGGGCCATATTGCACGTAAATTAAAAACACTATAGAGAGACAATATTATTTGAAATAATCCCCGTAAGTCTTTAAATAGGTAAGGATTTCCTGTTGCTTGTTATGATCCTGGGAATCGGAAGGTATTTTCTCCAGCCCGTTAATTTTGTCTATAAGCGGGAGCAGGTAATTATGCAACTGCTCATCTGCTTTCGGGGGCATGGTACATTCCTCGATAATTTGGTTTACCCTGCCCATCAAGGTGTCTTTTAAACGGGAGACCTTTTCATTTTCAGAAGAATTGATCAATGCGAACAGATCATTTATTCCTTGATTAGTGGTTATGTCAGCCTGCCACTTTTCGCCATTGTTCAATTTCACTTCTGTCTCTGCCCCCGCCTCGTCCTCATGCTCTTGTTGACCGTGGGCTTGTGTACCAGTAATGGGGGAATTAATTTCCGTATGTCTGATCTGTCCACCCAGATAACCCGTCCATGCAATCAGGCCAAAACCAATTATCGAGATGGCCAAAATGCCGGAAGATAAGATTTTTGACCATCTCAATTTCCTCAGGGCCGCAATAATTCCGGCTATCGAAGCAACCCCCAAAACAATCAGTGCTATCAGCGCATAAACCGAGAAATCTTCATGCCGTTCAATAACGCTTTCTGTAATACCCTGAAGTCCTTCAACGGCATCTTCAGCGCCTTCGCCGGTCAAGTAGGCAGCGACCGCACCTAATGAAGATAGGATAAACAGGGAATAAGCAGCAATTTTTGTATGAACGCTCTTGACTAAAATGGCGTAGATCAAAACAAGTATTCCCAATAACGTTCCGATGATCGGAAAGTGACTTACGACCAAATGAAAATATAACTGGTCCATAATCTTAAATTTTTAATTGATTAATTTTATTTGTTTAACGAAGTTAGCCTTTTGTTCCTAAAGAATAAAGGATGAAAGACATGTATTATCCAGATTAATCCTTTCAATTTTATTTTGTGATCCAAAACAATTTTTGGCCATTTACTCAATTTTGTTCCACTCGGAATTGATATTCTATTTATGAAACACACTGGGTTTCATTTACGATGGAACTGCTTCTTTTGAAGCTTATCCATTTTGTCCAAGACAGTTTTGGAAATTGGAGTCCAGGATATTTTACCAGGCGAATAGCATTCAGAATGACAAGTAGCACACTCAATTCGTGGATCAGCATACCTGAAGCCAAGTTTACATTTTTTGAAAGCACACCTGCCAATAATAAGGCAACCGTTCCAATGGCAAAAAACATGTTCTGTTTCATATTGCGTACAGTAGCCTTGGATAGCTTTAAAGCATGGGGCAGTTTTTCGAGGTTATCGGCCATCAGTACAACATCTGCCGTTTCCATCGCAATATCAGTCCCTGCAACTCCCATTGCAATTCCCACATCGGCCGTGGCAATGGCAGGGGCATCGTTTACCCCATCGCCAACCATGGCGAGATTTATGCCTTTTCCCATACATTCTTTTACTCTTTCCGCCTTGTTTTCGGGAAGCAGTTCTGCGAAGATTTTATCGATCCCCAATTCCTCACCAACTATCCGCGCAGTATGTTTATTGTCACCGGTCAGCATGACCAAATGCTGAATGCCTTCTAACCTGAGTTGTTGTAGGGTCTCTTTGGCTTTGTCCCTTATGGTGTCAGCGATAGAAATTATCCCCAAAACGTTTTTATCATTGGCAATAAAGACTGCCGTATTCCCGGCTTTCTCTTGTTTGGTGGCATAGGATTCTACCTCTTTGTTTATAGTGATTTTATTTTGGAAAAGTCCCTTTCGATTTCCGATATAGAGCGGATTTCCACAAAGGTTTACTTCAATTCCCCGTCCTTTAAGAACGCTCACTTCGGTAGGCTTATTCACAAGTTTCAAGCCTGTCCTCTCGGCTTCTTTTACAATGGCCCTGCCCAAATGATGCTCCGAAACCACTTCTGCTTCGGCGGCCATCAATAGCAATTCTTCTTCGCTTATGCCAAATCCTTTAATGGCGGTAACTTCGGGTTTGCCTTTTGTCAAGGTACCCGTTTTATCGAATACCACTGCGTTTAGTTTCGCAAGATTTTCCATCACCTCTCCGCCTTTGATCAAAATCCCGTTACGGGCGCCGTTTCCGATTCCGGCCACAATGGAGACCGGTGCAGAAATTACCAATGCCCCCGGACATGCGATAACCAGAAAAGTAAGCGATAAGTGTACATCCTTCGTGACTATCCAAACTAGAACGGAGAGAACCATAATGCCCGGAGTATAAATGGCTGCGAACTTTTCTAAAAACCGTTGGGTCTTTGCTTTTCCTTCCTGGGCTTCTTCTACCAGTTCGATGATTTTGGAGAAGGTGGTATCCTCCCCGACATTTTCTGCAATAACCTCCAAATATCCACTTTCTAAAATACTTCCACTAAATACCTGTTCATCTGCCGCTTTGCTCACCGGTACGGATTCGCCGGTAATCGCCGCTTCATTTACAGAGGCTTTTCCCGAAATCACCCGACCATCAATAGGTATTTTTTCTCCGGTTTGGATAATCACCATATCGTCTTTGATAACCTCCTCGGCCATAATTACAGAATGTACGCCATTGCGAAGCACCGTAGCTTCGAACGGTGCCATTTCCATCAAGGATTTAATGGAAGCACGCGCTTTTTCCAAAGACCGCCCTTCTAAAAATGCCCCGAAGAGAAACAAGAAGGTTACGACAGCTGATTCCATATATTCTCCTATGATCAAGGCACCAATAACGGCTATGGTCACCAGAAGGTCAATACTGAACATTTTTAGCCGGGCAGCTTTCCAGGCTTTTAGGAAAGTGGGATACCCGGCTAGAAATGTTGCAACAATTAGAATCGTATTCAAAAGTGTTGGGTTCCAGCTGAACAAATAGGTTACTAAGGCAGCAATTAGTAAAATACCCGCTGCATACATGATTCGGTTTATTTGTTTAGCTCTCATAGTACATTGTGTTTAAATTAAGATACAATCGGATATCCCACTTTTACTATCAATTCCGAAAGTCGGTCAGAAGACACTTTGTCCTCATCGTATTTCACTTTTACCTTACTGGAGTTAAAAAGTACTTTCGCATCCTCCACTCCCGGTTCTTTATTGAGAACACCTTCTATTTTGGCAATACAACTGGGGCAGGTAAGGGTTTCCAATTGAAATCTTACGGTTTTTAAATCTCTTACAGGGTTCATGTCTATTTTATTTTTAATTGTTTGAATACTTGTCATTTAAGATCAGTATTATTTCATGTATTTACTGGTTATGTCCTACTTGGTGTCCGGCTCCATGTGAAACAGGTGCATGCAATAAGTTCTCGAGCTCTTCGATTGTATGGGTGTACTGCACGTAAGCTACTACATAAGCCCTGCCTTCTTCTACAGAGTTGTCTTTCGTTTTACTCAGCTTAGCTACTTCTGCATACCGCGATCTGAGCACTTCTTCAAGATGGTTGTTTACGGTTTTTATTACACCATCAACATTTTTATCTGCTATTGAATTATCGGCCATTTCTATCAATGGCGTCATAGATCCCGCCGGTTTTAGCCCGGTAAATGCTTCGCCTTCCGTCTCCCTGTGCAGCCGTACAAGAGTTTCCAAAAAATGTTTTTCAACGATGGAATATACTTGTCGGTCCCCGCTTTTTAAGCTGTAGGTTTTATCGAACAAGGAAATAATTTCCTTTTCTTGCTGGGGTTCGATCCATTTTAAGACCAGCTCAACATTATTTTGGTCCAGTGCTTTCAAGGCATCTTTAATTACCGGTCCATCATAGGAATCACAATGAGCAAAACCTGAAATGCTTGTCAGCATAAATGCGAATACCAATACGAGCAATCGCATATTAAGTTTAAATCCCCAATTTCCTTTTGTAAGATTTCTAAGGGTCATTTTTCTTTCTTGAGTTTTCATGATATATGAGTTTTAAATTAATAGTTTACTTTGATTTTCTGAGAACAAAAGTATGGCTCGGACTGCTTCTGTTCGACCTATCTTATAACATGACACTGATTTGGGCAGAAATATACATCCCAGGTTATAAAGTGGGACACGAAAACCGTATGCAAGGAAGGTGTAAAAAAGGGCTTTAAGCTGGTAATTGGGAGTCGCGGAATTTGCTGGGGGTTGTCCTAGTGAATTTTTTGAACACGCGGTTAAAAGCGGATTTGGAGTTAAATCCACTCTCCAAGGCAATCCCAAGCAAGGAATAATTGTGAAATTGAGGGTCTACAATTTTATTTTTCACTTCTTCTACTCTGTACTTATTGATGAACTCAAAGAAATTCTGTTTATATATTTCGTTGATTACCTGTGAAAGATGGTGGTGTGAGACATTTAGGCTTTTGGCGAGCTTTGGCAAGGTTAAGTCCGGATCTAGATATGGTTTTTTGGCTTCCAAATAATCGTCTATTTTATGGAAACATTTTTCCAGATCGACACCTTCTAACTTGGAAGAGGCATACCTAGTCCTTTTTTCGGGAATTGGCTTTTTGCGTTCTTCCGGGGAATCGCTTATGAAAACCCCCTTTTGTTTCAGCCCAAAATATCCGATCAAGATAATAAATGCCGAAAGGGAAAGGAATAGACCGTTGATGCAGAAAGCCATGGAAAACAGATGGAAAACATGATGTATTACGGCTATTATGATGAAAATCGTCCATATTGCCCCAAAGATATAAATCAATTTTCCCAACCAATCCATATCGATATCCCTCGAAGTAAAATCACGGCGAAAATCCCTGATTTTACGAAACCGCTGATAGGACAAAAGGAAATAAACCGGTCCCGAAAGTGCCGTCATGACCAGGAAAAGTAGAAATAGGAGAGGCGGCTTCGCTACTCCCTGAGTTACGTGATCTACCCTAATCCCTTCTGAGTAAGCCGGAAATCTCGATGCGATGAGCAGATACAGGATGAAAACGGCAAACGGTGCAAAATGCCATAATTTATGGGTCTCGAAATTCTTGTTATTTGAGGCAAGAATGGAAACATATAGGTACATAAATGGACCATGTAATAAGAACAACGCGATAATGCCACTGGATAAAAAAGGAGCGCGCGGGAAAAAATCAATAGTAAGGGTATAGATTCCGGTAGCAATACCTAAATACAGAAGCCAGAATATCAAGATCCGGTCATGGAGAAATCTTGGTTTTTTATTAAGGAGGAGCCCCAGAAAGAAAAATGCATTGAAGCAAGCTATAAAAAATATATATTTCATCGTATTATCGTTCCTATTATATAGCATCCGAGGAATAATATTTCCCTTGCAAAATAGGGGTCATTTTATCCAAAACTATATTAATTTCTCCAAATAACAAGATTCTTTCTTCTTTGACCAACCCTTGTACAATGAAATTTATATACCCGCCCAATTTTCGTTGCGAAGTAGTAGATTTTTCTTGTGGCATTTCATAAGAGTAGATTTGAGAAAGGTATGTCTCACATGGAGTACAATAGAATGTTTTACCATTCCACAACGAAAACTCCCTTGTTTGTCTCGCATTCGTTTAGATAAATCCTTAGATCGGAAAAGTAATTAAAGATTTAAAAAGTCATGGACGTTGTTAAAAGAATAGTGGAGTTTTTCAAGAAGCCCGAACAGGAAACTGTCAATGAATCGCCTGAAGGAGTTTGTTCCTTGTGCTGGGGTTACCAAGAATAGGACGACAAAATACGGCAGCTATACAAGATAAACAAGCTGACGTCAATAACCATAAGGATTCATATATGCTTATACAAGGTTTCGTAAAAGAACATGTTGATGGATATCAAATTAAGGACGGCGTCGTTCACGTGTGCCCAAATTGCAGTGAATTGGAATAGGCGAAGGATAGAGTTAAAAAATTCTAAGCTTTTGTAGTAAAAGAAGGAAGTCCCATAAAACGGCCCTTTTTAGGTACGAGTTCTAAAAGTATTGGCAAGAAATGTTTCCAGTTCCATTTGCCGTTCTTTTTAGTAGTTCCGGTAATTCACGTTTTACGGAACTAAAAAAATCGAGTTTAAAAATTCAAAAAAATTCATTTTTTGCTGGCTTGAAAACCATACTCTTCGTTTGATTTTCTACTACTATTTACTGAGTTACACATTGTTCGTAAAAATGCCCAGATTACACTATCACCAATAGTGTAAACCACGCCCTCCTCGATCGTTGTCGATTTACCCGATAAATGGCCCCGTTGTTGATAATTCCTTCAAAAATAATCCCGTCCCTGATCCATTAGGTTGACAAAATCCCTTAAATTCGTCTCATATGGCCGAAATGAGGATTTTTGACGTGAAGGGGAACAGGCTCTACTGCACACAGGAAGAGGTCGCGCTTTTCCTTAAAAAAGCGAGGGAAAGGGACTCCAATCTAAGGACTTTTGCCGAGACCTTGGTCTATACCGGCTGCAGGATTTCCGAGGGGTTAAGCCTGGTCCCGAAAAACGTCCATCGGGAGGGCTGCCAGATTACCTTCAACAGTCTAAAGAAGAGGAGGGGGGATATGTACCGGACGGTTCCGGTCCCGGAGAACTACATGGAT
>RCMY010002436.1_pt1 | contig 16886 bp, 13 predicted proteins | sample 2041341 | NCBI WGS metagenome assembly RCMY01 (sample SAMN09708234, study PRJNA481090) | Marine sediment metagenome, whole genome shotgun sequencing project. | reverse complement strand
TGTTCCTGGATGAAATCGGCGACATGAGCCTGAAGACCCAGGCTAAAATACTGCGCCTTTTGCAAGAGCAAAAATTTGAGCGCGTGGGCGGCACCAAAACCATTCACGTGGATGTGCGGGTCATTGCCGCCACCAACAAAGACCTGGAAACGGAAATCGCAGCCGGGCGCTTTCGGGAGGACTTATATTACCGGCTCAAGGTCTTTCCTCTGACTGTGCCGCCCTTGCGCGAACGGGGGCGAGACATCCTGCTCCTGGCCGATATTTTTCAATCCGCCTTTGCCCAGGAGCACGGCTTCAAGACGTTCAGCCTCGCCCCGGAAGCGGAGAACTGCCTTTTGGCCTACTCCTGGCCGGGCAACGTGCGGGAATTGCGCAATTTTATTGAGCGCATGCTCATTGTTCACGCCGGACGGTGCGTTGATGTTGATCAGCTGCCGCGCGAAATGACCCTGACCGGCAAAAGCCCGGCCGCCAGGCCGGACCGGTCCGGCCTGGAAGGTTTTTTAGACGCGGACTCCTTCCGCGAAGCGCGTCAGCGCTTTGAAGCCTTGTACCTGTCCCGCAAACTGCAGGAATGCGGCAACAACATCAGCCGCCTGGCCGAACAAATCGGCCTGGAACGCAGCTACCTTTCGCGTAAACTCAAAGCTTACGGCATCTCTCAGGATTGACAAAAGAAAATATTGCCTGCGTTCGTCCGGCCCGCAAGCAACGCCTGTCTATCAGCGTAAAATAAAACGCGAGAATTCAGCTTTTACGGCTCTCGTCGCCCCGGCGCAGGGCCACGTAAAAAACGGCACCCTGCTCGGGGTTGTGCTCAGCCGGACTTTTTACCCAAATGCGCCCGCCAAAGCCCATGACCGTGCGTTTGCAAATAGCCAAACCCAACCCCGCGCTGCCGGATTTATGCACGTTGCCGTCGCGATCCAGCCGATAAAAGCGCTCAAAAATACGCTCCTGCCTGTCCGCGGGAATCACCGGGCCGATATTCTTGACGCTGGCGATAACTTCCGCCGCGGTTTTTTCAAGGCCCACATCAATGATTGTGCCGGCATCGGCGTATTTAAGGGCGTTATCCAAAATGTTGTGAAAAACTTCGCTTAAAGGCTCGCTGAGCGCCTTCACCCGCACAGGATCGCCCATGGCGCTTTCGGCCAGACGCAAACTCAAATCCCGCTCCTTGGCCAAAAGCATTTTATTGTACACAGCTTCGCGCATAATCTGCGCCAAATCGACCTCTTCCAAAGACGCGGTTTCGCTGTGATGTTCCGCCCGGGCAAGATGAAGCAGGCCCTGCACAATTTTATTCATATGCTCGGCGTTTTTGGCAATGGTTTGTAAAAAAGAGCAGCGCGGAGACTCCCCGCCGTTTTTGGCGTTGCGCTCCATGTCCAGCAAGGCCTCGGTATAGCCTTTTATGCTGGTCAACGGCGTTTTCAACTCGTGGGAAACATTGGCCACAAAGTCGCGGCGTAAACGTTCCAAGCGCTCCTTTTCGCTGATATCGCGGAAAACGGCCAAAATCCCGCCGTCGGACTTATCGCCGAACACCGTAAGCGCGGCTTCCAGATGCGCTCCGGTTTCGGTTTCAAGCGTAAGAGCCAGAAGGGAATTCGCCGATTCAGCCTCGTCGGGAGTTGACGCTGCGGGGGCTTTCAGCCGCGCGCGCAACTCATCAACGGCATCCTGCAAGGAGGGCAGCATAGTCGCCTCCATAAGCGTCAAGGAAGAGGCCTGGCTTTTGATGCCGCCAAGCGCGGGGAACAACCTGCCCGCAGCCGGATTGGCCGCGCGCACATGTCCGTCAAGATCAATGACCACCACGCCCTCATGCAAAGCGGCAAACAAAGCCTCCAGGCGGCTGTTGCGTTCGTTGAGCGCCGCCAGCTGGGCCTGAATATTGTGGGCCATGCCGTTGATGGCCGAAACCAGCGGCCGCAGTTCCCGGCCCCGCACCTCGTACATGCGGGCGTGATAATTTCCTGCCCCGATTTCCTGGGCGGTGTACGCCAGGTCGTTAATATTGCGCATCAGGGGGTTAATGACCAGCAGGCACAAACCGCCGCCGATCATAAGCGATACGGCGAATACGCCCAAAAGGGCCCAGCGCCCGCGCGACAAATGCGTGCTGAACGTCGAGGTGGGTATGGCCAGACGAATCACGCCGATGGGCACCCCGCGCAAGCTGGTGGTCGGTTTGGCCGCATAGATGAAATTTGTCCGCAGAGTCGTGCTGTAGCGCAATTTGACGCTGATGCCGTCCTTTATGGCCTGCATCACTTCAGGCCGCGCGCTGTGCGGCTCTGTGCCGCCGAGGTCCGCAAAGGCAATGTCGGAATCCGCGGACAGCCGATCGCCCACGATATATGACACCCGCTGCCCGGTTACCGCGCCGTAGGACTCTGTCCAGGCGTCGAGTTCAGCGAGACCTCCGGTGAATTCATGCTGCGAAAGCACCCATTCCACGCTGTTTAAGCTGCTCACCGCCGTATCGTGCGCATCACGCTGCAAGTCTTTTTCCAGCAAATAGGAAAAATAAAAAAAAGGCACGGCCAAAACCACAAACAACAAGGCCCACATGCCCAAAAGCAGTCTTCTGAATATTGAATAATAGCGCATCAACTCGCCTCAGTTGCCTCGCGGTTATCTGTTGAACCATTTCCGCCACATGCGGGCGCGCAGGCGGATGGCGACAAAATTCATGGCCAGAACCAGAACAATAAGCACAAGCGCCGTGCCGTACTGCAGCGGCTGAGTTTTATCTATATCCGTGCCGGCCGTGGCCAATACATAAATATGATACGGCAAAGCCATGACGCTGTCCAAGAAAGATGTGGGCAAGCCGGGCCTAAAAAAGACCGCGGCGGTGAACATGATGGCCGCGGTTTCCCCCGCCGCCCTGGACAGGCCCAAAATGGATCCGGTTAAAATGCCGGGCAAAGCCGAGGGCAGGAGCACCTTGCAGATGGTTTGCCATTTGGTGGCGCCCAGGCCCAAAGAAGCTTCACGGTATGTGGCCGGCACATTGCGCAAGGCTTCCTCAGAGGTGCCGATGACCAGAGGCAGGGTCAGCACGCCCAAGGTGCAGGCCCCGGACAAAATGGACACGCCCCAACCCAGAAAAACCACAAAAAAGGCCAGGCCGAACAGGCCGAAGACCACGGAAGGCACGCCGGCCAGGTTGTTTATGCCCAGACGGATAATTGATGTGAGCCTTCCTGGCCTGGCGTATTCGCTCAAATAAACGGCTGAGGCGATGCCCAGGGGCAAGGCCACCAAAAGCGCGCCAAGACACAGATAAATAGTGCCCATGATTGCCGGAAAAATTCCGCCCGCAGTCATGGAATCTTTAGGCCCGGCGGTAATAAATTCCCAGGAAATGGCCGGCAAGCCCCGCCAAACCAAAAAACCGCAGATCAAAACCAATGCGCCGATATTAATAAGCGCCGCCCCCCTGAACAGGGTGAACATAAACGCTTCTAATCGCTTACGGCGCCTAAGCCTGGAGGTAAAAGCCATTATCATCGCTTCCTATGTCTGCCGATCAAAGGGTGGCCGAACCAGTTCGCTTATATTTATGAGCCGCGCGGGCGGCCAGCAGGTTAAAGGCCAAGGTAAACAAAAACAAGGTAATGCCGATGGCGAACAGCGCGTGGTAATGCATGCTCCGAAACGGCGCTTCCGCCATTTCCGCGGCGATGGAAGCGGGCATGGGCCGCACCGGGTCAAACAGCGAGGCGGGAATGACCGCCGCGCCGCCGGCCAGCATGAGCGTGACCATGGTTTCGCCTATAGCCCTGGACATGCCTAAAATAACCGCGGTGCAGATGCCGGACAAAGCGCCGGGCACGGAAACGTGAATGATGGTTTCCCAGTTGGTGGCCCCCAAAGCCAGCGAGGCCTCTTTCAAATCGCGCGGCACGGCATAGAGAGCGTCTTCGGCAATGCTGCAGATTGTGGGCAGGCTCATGAAGGCCAAGAGCAGGGAGGCGGTGAACAAATTGAGCCCCACCGCCACATTGAACGTGTCCTGCAGCCAGGGCGCCACCACCACCAGGCCGAAAAAGCCCAACACCACCGAGGGCAGGGCGGCGGGCAGCTCAACCAGGGGCTTGATAAAGCCCCGCACTCTGGCCGGCGCGATTTCAGACAGATAAATAGCGGTCATAACTCCCAAAGGCACGGCCATAAGCGCGGAAAGCACCGTTACCGCCAGAGAGGCGACGAGCAAGGGTAAAATGCCGAAAGCCGGGTCGGCCTCATCGGTAGGATACCAATCCATATTAAACAGAAAATCCGTGATCGGATTCAAGTGCGCAAATAGCGGCGCGCCTTCGGCAAAAAGATGCAGAGTGATCAACCCCAAAATAAGCACCGAGGAGACGGCCGCCGTTAGAAAGAATATTTTGGCGCCGCGCTCCTTGCACAAGTGCGGAGGGGGAAAAGAAATTTTCATGGCGATTCTTACCTGTCAGCCCGTTACTCCGCGCGGAAGTGAGGCGAATCCCGCGCGGAACCTTAAAAGGAGGATCGGGTATAAATATTTACTTCAGGGGCACCGCGCCGCAAGAAGTAATAATGTCCTGCACCTGCGGACTGGCTAAAAAATCCACAAACGCGGCCACGTCAGCGGCGGGGTTGCCGCCCGCAATCACCCACAGCTTGCGGGTAATGGGGTATACGCCGCTGTTAATGGTCTCCGGATCGCCGGCCGTGCCTTCCACCTTAAGGCCTTTTACGCTGTCGTTGACATAGCCGAAAGAATCGTAGCCGATGGCCTGCCTGTTTTTGGAAATAAACTGCAAGACCGCCCCGCTGGAGGCCTGCAAAAGAGCCTTGGGCGTCACCCGGGCCTTGTTCAGCACGAGTTCCCCCCAGGCTTCGTAGGTGCCGGAGGAACTGTCGCGGGAAACAACCACGATATCGCTGTCCTCGCCGCCCACTTCTTTCCAATTGGTGACTTCCCCGGTATAAATGGCCTTAAGCTGGGCCCGGCTTAAGTCGGCAACGGGGTTGGCCGGGTTGACGATGGGCAAAATGGCGTCGGTGGCAATGGCTATGGGTTTTAAGTCCACACCTTTTTCCTTGGCCTTGGCCAGCTCGGAATCTTTCATCTCCCGCGAAGACATGGCCAGATTGGCCGTGCCGTCGATAATGGCCTTGATGCCGTCGCCCGAGCCGCTGGCGGTTAAGCTGATTTCCAGGTCGGGATGAGCTTTAAGGTAAGCTTCCACTACTTTTTGCATGATCGGCAGCACCGTGGTCGATCCGCTGATGACAATGCCCTCGGCTTTGGCCGCAACGGGCATAAGCAGACCCAACATCAACAATATTCCGGCAAAGATGCGTATCCTTTTCATTCTCAGCTCCTGTCATTATTATAGTTAAAATCGCCTTCCGCTTTGCTGCGGCCGGCGTCTTTAAATTAAGAGCCGGATGTTACAAAATTGCGTCAAGTCCGGGCTATCTTGGTTACATATAGGCTCGGCGGCTGTAACCTTATTGACACATAATCTTCATGGGCCCGTAATGACTTTTGCCCAAGCCTGTGCAAAAGAATAAAATGCGCCAACAAGGAGAAACGGACTATGAGCGAAACCAAAGGCCGCGTCCTGATTGTGGAGGACGACGAAGACATCGCCGCTCTGCTTAAATACACTTTCAGCGAAGACGGCTATACCGTGTCCTGCGCCGCCAACGGCGATGCGGCCCTGCGCCTTTTAAACGAACACCCCCCGCGCCTTGTGGTTCTGGACATTATGCTGCCCGGCCCCGACGGCCTGGAAATTTTGCGCCATATCCGCCGCGAGCCGGAACTCAAAGGCACGGCGGTGATCATGCTCACAGCCAAAGGCGAGGAAGTCGACCGTATCGTCGGTTTTGAGCTGGGCGCCGACGATTATGTGGTCAAGCCTTTTTCCCCGCGCGAGCTGCTGCTCAGGGCCAAAACCGTTTTAAATCCTACGGCCGGACGCAGCGAAGACATGCCGCAAAAACTACAGGGGCACAGCATAACTCTGGACCTGGACACCCATGAATGCATCTGCGCCGGGCAAAAATTGTCCTTAACCATCACCGAGTTCAAACTGCTCACGGAAATGCTGCGCCGCCCCGGCAAGGCCCTGTCCCGCGAACATCTGCTTGATGCGGTCTGGGGATATTCCTTTGAAGGCTATGCCCGCACCGTGGATACGCACATGCGCCGCCTGCGCCACAAATTGGGCGAAGCCGCCGCCTGCATCGAAACCGTGCGCGGCGTGGGCTATCGCATCAAACAGGATTGATATGGAACTTCAGAGCATGCCGCACACCGATTTCAACGCCCTGGAGCCTTTTCCTCCGGCTAAAATCCAGGCCAGAAACTTCAACTTCTATTACGGAAACTTCCAGGCCCTGACCGATATCTCCCTGGATGTGCCGGAAAATATGGTCACCGCCCTGATCGGACCGTCCGGCTGCGGCAAAAGCACCTTTTTGCGCTGCATCAACCGCATGAATGACCTCATTCCCGGCACGCGCATGAGCGGCGAGCTGACCCTCGGCGCGGCGGACATCACCGCTCCGGGCCTCGACGTCACCCTCCTGCGCCGCCGGGTGGGCATGGTTTTTCAAAAGCCCAACCCCTTTCCCAAAACCGTGTTTGAAAATGTGGCCTACGGCCTGAAAATCAACGGCGAACATAGCAAGGCCCTCATTGCCGAGCAGGTGGAAAAAAGCCTGATCCGGGCCGCGTTGTGGGATGAAATCAAAGACCGCCTGCACTCATCGGCCCTGGGCCTCTCCGGCGGCCAGCAGCAACGCCTGTGCATCGCCCGGGCCCTGGCCGTCAGCCCCGATGTGCTGCTCATGGACGAACCGGCCTCGGCCCTCGACCCCCTCGCCACCCAAAAAATCGAAGACCTCATCCACGAGCTCAAAGAACAGGTGACCATCGTCATCGTCACTCACAGCATGCAGCAGGCCGCCCGCGTGTCCGACCGCACCGCCTTCTTCTACCTGGGCAGGCTTATTGAAACCGGCGCCACAGAGCAAATCTTCACCCGCCCGGCCGACAAGCAAACCGAAGACTACATCACCGGGCGCTTCGGCTAGAGCATTTTAACTTTGAAAGGACGCCTTTATGATCCGCCACTTTCACGAACAGCTGGAAAACACCAAAATCAAACTCCTGCGCATGATCGCCATGGCCGACAAATTTTTAAGCGAAGCCGTGGGCGCCTTTCTTGACTGCGACGGCGCCACAGCCACCCGAATTCTTGATTTTGACCATGAGCTGGACGAACTGGAAAACGAACTGGACGACGCCTGCCTGAAAATGCTGGCCCTGGACCAGCCCGTGGCCGCCGACCTGCGCTACATTGTGGCCACCATGCGCCTGAGCACCGATATTGAACGCATCGGCGACGAAACCAAGGGCCTGGCCCAACAAACCGCGCTGCTCACCAGCCTGGAGACCTGCGGCCACACCCAAAGCATGGAAGACCTGGCCCACCTGACCCAAAAAATGTTCCGCACCAGCGTGGACTCGTTCCGCAACGCCGACGCCGGCCTCGCCCGCGAAGTATTTGAACTGGAAAATCAGGCCAACGCTCTGTACGGCCAAATTCTCGAAGAATGCCTGGCCGTGGACAACCAACTCATCCCCAACACCCCCACCGCCCTGCGCCTCATCTTCATCGCCCGCTGCCTGGAACGCATCTGCGATTTGTCCACCAACGTGGCCGAATCCACCATCTTCGTCCTGGCCGGCGTAAGCATCAAGCACCACTGGCCCGAAGCTTAGGGGCAGCGCGCCGGGGTTGGGAAATCAAAAGGATCGGCACGCTTTGGGTTCTTCCTCTCCGTAATGCTTTCGCTATATACCCTTAATCCTAGAACGTGTATTTTACGCTCAAAGCGCCGCCCACGCCTTCCCGAGCCGGCGCCTCAAAAAGCTGGACATTGATATCCGCAAAGAGTGAGGCCGGGATACGATAATTACAGGTTGAACTCCGGACCGGGTTACGATAACTTTCAAACAAGTTGGTCACGTTAGGAGCCTTTGTCCATGAAAGTAGCCTTGGTCCATTTCTGGCTGATAAACATGCGCGGTGGGGAGCGCGTGCTTGAAGCCCTGTGCCGCATGTATCCCCAGGCGGATATTTTCACCCATGTCTATGATCCCGCGGAAATAAGCGAGACCATCAAAGCGCACAAAATCACGACCACCTTCATTCAGCGCCTGCCCCGCGCGAAATCCTGGTATAAAGCCTATTTGCCGCTCATGCCCCTGGCCCTGGAGCAGCTTGACCTTTCCGGCTATGACCTGATCATCTCCAGCGAATCCGGCCCCGCCAAAGGCGTTACCGCCGCGCCCGACGCCGCGCACATCTGCTACTGCCACTCGCCCATGCGCTACGTGTGGGACATGTACCCCGAGTACACCCGCGACAAGGGCCTGCTCACGCGCCTGCTCATGGCCCCGCTCGTCCACTACCTTAAAATCTGGGATCGCGGCAGCGCGGCCGGGGTGGACGCCTTTGCGGCCAATTCCTCATTCATTGCCCGGCGCATCAAGCGCTGCTGGCGGCGCGAGGCCGAGGTCATTCCGCCGCCGGTGGATGTGGACGCCTTTACCCCTGCGCCCGCGGATAAACGCGAAGATTTTTATCTGCTGTTCGGACAGCTCGTGGGTTACAAACGGGCGGACCTGGCCGTGCAGGCCTTTTCCCGGCCCGGCGAAAAAACACGCCGCCTGGTGGTCATCGGCGAAGGCGAGCAACTGCCTATGCTGAAAAAACTGGCCGGGCCCAATGTCACGCTCCTGGGCCGCCAGCCTTTTGCCGCGGTCAAAGATTATCTTTCCCGCTGCCGGGCGCTCATCTTTCCGGGCCTGGAGGATTTCGGCATCGTGCCCGTAGAGGCCCTGGCCTGCGGCACGCCGGTCATCGCCTACGGGCGGGGCGGCGTGCTTGATTCCCTGGAAGACGGCGTTACCGGCGTGTTTTTTAAAGAGCAGACCGTAAGCGCTCTCACCGCGGCCATAGAACGCTTTGAAACTTTGCGTTTTGACGCCGGACGCCTGGCCGAACGGGCCCGTTATTACCATCCCGACCGTTTTGCCGAACGCCTGGCCGCTCTGGTCCAGACGACGCTTGCCGACAAATAAATCCGGCTCTTGCCCCAGCCTTCTGCCGGACTTAGGTAAATAATAAGCGCTTTGCATTTGAGCCGAGTCTGCTGAACAATTACCGACAACCGTTCAGTCTGGAGGAAAATTATGTCCACCGGCTCTGAAAATTTTGAGCAGGCCGCTGTAGGCCGCAAAATAAAAGATTTCACCCTGGAAACCTATGAGCCCGCCACCGATTCATTCGGCGAGCTGTCTTTCGCCGAGGTGCGGAAAGACGGCAAATGGCTCATTCTGGTCTTTTACCCGGCCGATTTTACCTTTGTCTGCCCCACGGAACTGGCGGACCTGGCCGAACACCTTAAACCTTTACAGGAAGCCGGGGCCGTGGTGGCCTCCGTGTCCACGGACACCAAATTCTCGCACCTGGCCTGGCGGCGCTCCGAACGCCTGCTGCAAAACGTCAGCTACGCCATGGCTTCGGACCACACCGGCGAGGCCGCCCGCTACTTCAATGTTTACGGCGCAGACGGCACGGCCCTGCGCGGCACGTTCATCATCAACCCTGAGGGCATGCTGGTGGGTTCGGAAATTAATTATTACAACGTGGGCCGCAACGCCGCCGAATTGGTGCGCAAAGTGCAGGCCTTCAACCACCTGCGGGCCAATCCCTTTGAAGTTTGCCCGGCCCGCTGGGAGCCGGGCGATAAAACTTTAAAACCTTCGGAAAAATTGGTGGGGAAAGTTTATGAGGATCTGAATTCATAAGAATTTCCGCTAGTGTAAAACCCACGCTTGCCGGACCGCCCCGCAAAGAGAACCCGCTTTTTCTTTGCGGGGCTTTTTGCAAACCCCTGCAAGCTGAAAAAGCTTGCCGCTCGCGCCGCGCAGCTTTCCCCGCCTGTTGCCATGTGCGACAAGGCCGCTTATAATTATAAATATCCCCATAAATTTTAAACCCGTTAACCACAGGCCGGACTGCCCCATGCCCAAAAAAACGCCCGCCGGGCCATGTGAAATCCATAAACCGGAAATTGCGCTGATCGCGCCTTTTCCCGGACTTGCCGCCACGGCCGAACCGCTTTTGAAAAAATTGCCCTTTCCCGTGCTGCTGGCCGAAGGCGACCTGGAGCAAGGGCTTGCCGCCGGGCGCAGGCTCAAAAGCCGGGGCGTGCAATTGTTCGTCAGCCGGGGCGGCACAGCCCAGCGCCTAAAGTCCCTGGATCTGCCCGTTGTGGAAATCAAGGTCACGGCCTACGACATTTTGTCCGCCCTGGGCCCGCTGATCAATGAAAAACGAAAAATCGGCATTATCGGCTTTGACAACGTCATCGCCGGGGCCAGCCGCTTAAGCGCCCTTTTGCATTATGACCTTGAAGTGTTCACCATCGGCCATGAGCGCGAAGTAGCCGGCAAAATCGCGGCCGCCCAGGCCAAGGGCGTCGATCTGGTGCTCGGCGATATGGTGGTCAACAACCTGGCCGAAACCGCAGGCCTTCCCGCCGTGCTCATTGAGTCCGGACCGGAAGCCGTGCTGGACGCTTTGCATGAAGCTTGCGAGCGTCTGGCCCTGATCAAGGCCGAGGCGGACAAAAACCGCCGGCACCTGGAAGTGCTCTCCCTTTATAAAACCGTATTTGAAGCCGTGGAAGATCTGATCATTACCGTGGACCGCGACGGCCGCGTGGACAGCCAAAACCCGGCCGCCCGCGCCCTGCTCAAAGATTCCCTGCGCGCGCTTACCCCGCGCCGGTTGCAGGGCCGCTCTTTCAAGTCCCTGCTTGAAGCCGGCGCGCCGCAGTATAACCTGCTGGCCGCCTGGGGCGGGCAAAAATTCATTCTGGATTTTTTCCCCTTGAACACCGGCTATGGCGACGGCCCGGCCGCCGTGATTTTGGGCCGCTCCGTGCGCAAGGTCGAAAGCTCCGAACGGCGCATCAGAAACGCCCTGTACCTTACCGGGCATATGGCCCGCTATCGTTTTGCGGACTTGACCGGCAAGGACAAAAATTTTTTGGAGATCATCGAACGGGCCAAAGAATACGCCGAGAGCGACTCCACCATTCTTATTGAGGGCGAAAGCGGCACGGGCAAGGAAATGCTGGCCCAAAGCATCCATAACCACAAATTCGGCGCGGACGAGCCCTTTGTGGCCATAAACTGCGCCACCCTGCCCGAACACCTGCTGGAGAGCGAGCTGTTCGGCTACGCTCGCGGCGCGTTTACCGGGGCGAGGGCCGAGGGCAAGAAGGGGCTGTTTGAGCTGGCCCACGGCGGCACGCTGTTTTTGGACGAGATCGGCGAAATGCCGCTCACCCTGCAAAGCCGCCTCTTGCGGGTCATTGAGGAAAGGGCGGTTTTTCCCTTGGGCAGCGACCGGGTCATTCCGGTCAATGTGCGGCTCATTGCCGCCACCAATACCGACCTCGTGACGGCCGTACGCGAAAACCGCTTCCGCAGCGACTTATATTTCCGCCTGGGCGTGCTCACCCTGACTTTGCCGCCTTTGCGCGAGCGGGGGCATGACGCGCTGGTGCTGTTCAAGGCCATGCTCCGGGCCATAAATAATAAATTCAAGCTCACCGGCGCAATAGAGCAGGAAGCGGCCGCCCTGCTCATGGACTATGCCTGGCCGGGCAACGCCCGCGAACTGAAAAACCTGGTGGAACGCCTGGCCATTATTACCGGGCAGTTCAACAAAGAAACCTCCGCCCTACCTGTTTTGCTGGCCAAGGAGATGAGCCGCCTCAAACGTCTGGCCGTGCGGCCGGGGGCCGCGCCCGCGATGGAGAATCGCCTGACGGGCATCCAAACTTTTTTGCCGGAAAATGACGCAGGGCAGCTCTTGGCCGCCCCAATCAGCCGGCAAAAGCTGGCCGACCGCCTGGGCATAAGCCGCACCACCCTGTGGCGGCGAATCAAAGCCGTGGAGGAGCGGAACGGCACGTTGTCCGGCAATTAAATACGCCTAACGAAACATAATTGAAACAAAATCGAAACAACAATGTTTCATTTTGAAACAAAATTTAACTAAACTTGAGTTCATTTTCATTTCTGGTTCATTAACCTGCTAATTTAACTAAATTTATCAGGTTTGGTTCCATTATTGCTTGATATATAGGTTAGGCCGCGTCCACTTCCGGTCGCCCCGCCTTACGTGCTGCAAGCAGGCGCCTTTAGTGGGGGCGCGCACCTTCTAACCAAAGGATATGGCCATGAACAGCGTAACCATCAAAAAAATATACGACTTAAGCCAGCCCCTGTTTCACAACTGCCCCGGCTGGGTGGAGTATCCTTCCACGCACGTCACCCGCGACTATCATATTCCGGTGAACGGCTTCAACGCGGAAATGATGCACATGAACACCCACACCGGCACCCACCTGGATGTGCCTTTTCATTTCTACCAGGATGGAGACACTATTGAAAAAGTGCCCCTGGAAAGCTTCATGGGCCCCGGCCTGTTTTGCGATTTACGCCACAAAACGCCCGACACGCCCATCACCGCGGAAGACCTTGCGCCCTTCCTGCCGCTTGTTGAGCGCGGCGACTGGGTGATTCTCAATACCGGCATGGGCAAAAAACGCGGCTTCAACAAAGAATACCTCATGGGCTGGGCCTACTTGGACGGCCCCGGCGCGGAAGCCCTGGTCAAAGCCGGCATCAAGGGCGTGGGCATCGACGCCTTGAGCATCGGCGGCTGGGGAAGCCCTGCCAAAGGCCGTCCCTGCCATGAAGTGCTGCTCTCCGGCAATGCCTATATTCTGGAAGACCTGCTCATCCCGGATGAACTTATGGACGGGAAAAAACGCCTGATCTCCTGTTTTCCCCTGCTCATGCCCGGCTGCGGCGGCGCGCCCGCCCGCGCGGTTGCCTACGAGTTTGCCTAAACAAAAAGAAGCAGGATCAGACATGCAGCTGACGGCGAAAAACGTCCATAAGCGCTTTGGCGGCGCCATTGCTCTCAACGGAGTGTCCATCGACCTCTCCGGCGGAGAAATTCACGCCCTGGTGGGCGCCAACGGCGCGGGCAAGTCCACTCTGGCCCGGATCATTGCCGGGCACCTGAAAGCCGACAAGGCGGACATCGCCATTGACGGCGAGCCTGTGCTCATCCGCAGCCCGCGCGAAGCCATAAATCTGGGCGTGACCATGGTCACCCAGCAGCTCAGCCTGGCTCCGCACCTCAGCGTGGCTGAAAACATCATGCTCACCGAGCTGTGCCGCCCCGGCCCCTGGCGCGCCAAAGAAATTTACGAAAAAGCCGACGCCCTGCTCGGCCGCCTTATCCCGCCGGGCACGGTGAACCTGCGCGCCCAGGCCGGCTCCCTGAACAACGCCCATAGGCAGATGGTGGAAATCGCCAAAGCTCTCGCCCAAAATTCACAGTTGATCATTTTTGACGAACCCACCTCCTCCTTGACCCCCACGGAAGTGGCGCGACTGTTTGAGGTCATGCGCGGCTTGACTGAGGAAGGCAAGGGCCTCGTCTTTGTTTCCCACCGCCTGGAAGAAATTTTCAGCATCACCGATCGGGTCACGGTACTGCGCGACGGGGCGAATATCTGCGAGTCCGTGCCCACAGCCGACCTTAATCAGGCCGAACTCATCCGGCTGATGATCGGACGGGAGTTGGGCGATGTGTTTCACCAGCGCCAGCATCCGGTTAAGGATATTGAAGACGGCGCGCCCGCTCCGGGCGCCGAAGTGGTTTTGCAGGTGGAGAGCTTAAGCGCCCCGCCCCTGGTCAAAGATGTTTCTTTCGCCCTGCATAAGGGGGAAATTTTAGGCTTGGCCGGCCTCGTGGGCGCCGGGCGCACCCAGACCGCCCGGGTGCTTTTTGGCCTTAAGCGTCCGCAAAGCGGTTCCATCACGGTTATGGGCAAGCCTTACCAGCCCAAACGTCCGTCCGACGCCTACGCCTGCGGCCTGGCCATGATTCCTGAAGACCGCAAAAATCAGGGCGTGATTCCGGATTTTTTGGTGCGCGAAAATATCAAGCTCTCGCATATGTCCGTAAAATCCCGCGTCCTGACCGGTTACCGTTCACTGCTGGGCAAAGTTCTGAAAATCACGGACCTGCTCAAGCTGCCGCGCACCCATTTGGACAAAGGCATTTTGCAGCTGTCCGGCGGGCAGCAGCAAAAGGCCATGATCAGCCGAATTTTGCTCATGGATCCGCGCATCCTCATTGTGGACGAGCCCACGCAAGGCGTGGACATCGGCACGCGCTCGGACATTTATGAAATCCTAAAGGATCTGGCCGACAAAGGGTTTTCCATTTTGTTCATTTCTTCGGACTTTGAGGAAATTTTGGGCGTGTGCGACCGCATTGTGGTGCTCACCGAAGGCCGGGTGGCCGCCGACGTGCCCGCACGCCTTTTGGATGAAGAAAAACTGACCATGTTCGCGGCCCCGCGCACCTCAGCCGAAAACACGCACCGCGTGCTCCTGGATTTGACCGCCAAATTTCCGGAGGCCGCCGCTTATTGGATATATATTGACCGCGGCTCGGTTTACTGCTTCAACTTAAGCGAGCCTGAACGCGCCCCCGGCCTGGGCTTTTCCGCCGGCCAGGTCATTCCCTTGGGCGAGACCTGCCTGTGCGAATTTTCCGCCTCGGAACAGGCGCGGGAAATTTCCTGCTCTGGCCTGGCTTCACTCTTGGTGCCCATCCACAACCACCGGGGGCAGAACATGGGCTACATCGGCCTGAGCATGCCCGCGGCGCTTCACTCCGAAAGCGCCGCCGCAGAGGCACACGACCTGATTAAACAGTTGATGAACTAAGGAGAGCACACCACCGCCATGTCCGCGCCGCAAAACCTCACCCCCCCAACTATGCTTAAAAAAATCTGGACCCTGGGCCAGATGGAGTTGCGCATGATGGGCCTTGTTGTGGTCCTCATCGCCATTCTCTCGTTTCTCTCGCCGCATTTTTTCACCATGCACAATATTTTAAACCTCATGGACCAGACCGTGGTCCTGGGCATTGTGGCCGTGGGAGCCACCCTGGTCATTCTCACCGGCGGCATTGATTTGTCCGTGGGCTCGGTCTTGGGCATGTCCGGCATAGTCTTCGGGCTGTCTTTTCCGGTTATCGGCTTTTACCCGGCCGTGGCCCTGTGCCTGCTGGTGGGCGCCACAGCCGGCTGCTTCAGCGGACTGCTGGTCACCCGCGTCGGTCTCGCCCCGTTTGTGGCCACTTTGGGCATGATGTCCATTGCCCGCTCCCAGGCCTATGTGCTTTCCGGGGCCAAGTCCATCAACGCCATGCCCCCGCAGATCGAAGCCCTGGGCATGGGCATGGTTTACGGTCTGCCCCTCAACTTTGTCTGCCTGATGGTTTTATATGCGTTGATGTGGTTCTTTTTGGGCCGCACAAAACTGGGGCGCTCGATCTATGCCATCGGCTCCAACGAGGAGGCTGCTCGTCTGGCAGGCGTGGCCGTGGTGCCCATCAAAACCATGTGCTACGCCCTGTCCGGCATGTTTGCGGCCGTGGCCAGCATTTTCCTGTCCTCGCGCATTTATTCCATCGACCCCCTGGGCGGCACGGGCATGGAGCTGGAATCCATTGCTGCCGTGGTCATCGGCGGGGCCAGCCTGTTCGGCGGGCGCGGCTCCATTATCGGCACGCTCATGGGCGTATTCATTATGGTGCTCATCCGCAACGGGCTTAACCTCATGAAAGTGGACCCTTACTGGCACGGCACGGCCATCGGTTCGGTCATTATCGCGGCCCTTTTGCTGGAGCGCTTCTTCCGGCGCGGCTCGACCGTTAAATAATCGGCGTTCAGATCCGGCCGGATCCATTTCCGGTCCGGGTTTATTTGGAAAGAAATTTATTTTTTAACCGCCCCAGCGGGCACAACCGGGAAGACGCCGCAAGCGGCCTTTCCGAAAATGGGAGAAACAGTATGAGAAGATTCCTGTTATTGGCTCTTACTCTGGTGTTGGGTGTGGGTCTGGTGGCCCCGGTTTCGGCCCAGGCTAAAGACAAAATGGAGTTCGCCTACCTCACGCCGGGGCTGGACCTGCCGTTCTGGCGTTATCTTGCCAAGGGCATTGAAGACACCGCCGCCAAAGCCGGCCATCACGTGACTACCTACGATTCCAACAACGACGCCGCCAAACAGCTGGCCAACGCCCAGGACGCCATCGCCCGCAAAGTGGACGGCATTTTCATTTCACCCACCGACTCCTCAACCTGCCCCAAGGTGCTGCAATTGGCCGCCGCGGCTAAAATTCCGGTGATCATTTCCGACATCGGCACCGACTCCGGCGAATACGTGTCCTTTGTCATTTCCGACAACACCGACGGCGCTTACCAGATCGGCAAGGTCATGGTCGAACAGCTTAAAGCCCTGGGCGCCCCGGAAGGCCCCGTGGGTCTGGTGACCATTTCCCTGGCCAGGGCCAACGGCCAGAAGCGCACCGCCGGCTGGCGCAAAGCCATGGAAGAAGGCGGCGTGAAAGAAGCGGACCTCAAGGAAATGCAAAACTACACCGGCGACGAAACCTTCAAGTACGTGCAGGACATGCTCACCGCCAACCCTGACATCAAGGGCATTTTTGTGGAAACCGACAACCCCACCCTGGGTGCTGTGCGCGCCGTGCAAACCGCGCGTCTGGGCGGCAAAGTGCTGGTGGCCGGTTTTGACGGCGTGCCGGAATTTGTGGACATGATCCGCGACGGCCGCCTCATCGGCAGCGGCATGCAGCAGCCCTACCTCATGGGTGTGCGCTCCTTTGAGGTCATGATTGATCACTT
>RCMY010002435.1_pt1 | contig 16888 bp, 13 predicted proteins | sample 2041341 | NCBI WGS metagenome assembly RCMY01 (sample SAMN09708234, study PRJNA481090) | Marine sediment metagenome, whole genome shotgun sequencing project. | reverse complement strand
GACCACTCCGTCGACGAAGCCGGCCACGCCCATGCCCACGTTCGTCGCTGGGCCCGCGCCGATTGGGGCCCCGATGGCGAACACATGGCGTGGTGTTGCACCGAGACCGACTCCGCGGTCGCGAGCGCGTACGTGGGCGATCGCCCGGTCATCGAGTCACTTGCAGCCGAGCTCGAGGGCGTCGTCGGAACCGAAGTGTTCGTCGAACTTCGCCGGCGCGAGCGATAGCGAAGTCAGCTAGATCTCGAAATCAGCTAGATCTCGAAATCAGCTAGATCTCGAAATCAGCTAGGACCGGAGCGTGATCGCTTGGGCTCTCGCCCTTTCGTGCGTTGCGATCGACCAGGCAGAGTTGGCTCGTGGCCGCAAGCGACTCCGTCGCCAAGATCAAGTCGATGCGCATGCCCAGTCGCTTGTGGAAGTTGCCGCCGCGATAGTCCCACCAGGAGAACAGACCCGCCTCGTCATGGTGGCGCCGGAACACGTCGGTGAGTCCGAAGTCGCACACCGCTGCCAACGCGTCGCGCTCTGGCTGGCTGACGTGGGTCGCATTGACGAAGTCCGCCGGCTTGTCGTAGATGTCGCGGTCATCCGGGGCGATGTTGAAGTCGCCGACGACACAGACATGCTCGGCGGGATCGACGTTCTGATCGAGGTCGGCGCGCAACCGTGCCAGCCATCGCAGCTTGTACTGATAGTGATCGTCATCGAGCGAGCGTCCGTTTGGCACGTAACACGTCGCGACACGTACACCCCCGCAGGTCGCCCACAGGATCCTCGCCTCGTCGTCGGGGTCTTCGCCGTCGGAAAAGTTCGGCGACACGTCCTCCAGACCGACTCGGCTGAGGATCGCTACCCCGTTCCATTGTCCTTGCCCGCGGTGGGCCGATTGATACCCGAGATCCTCGAACGTTTTCGCCGGCCAGGCGTCGTCGGCAAGCTTGGTCTCCTGGAGGCACAACACGTCAGGTTCGAGCAGGCCGATCCACTCTTCGACCCGAGCGAGTCGGGCATTGAGGGAGTTCACGTTCCAAGTCACGATGCGCACGCCGTGACACTATCCGCAGGGTGCGAACGTGACTATGTCCCGGTGGCATGACCGTGCGCGTGACTCTGCCATAGTCGTCATCGCCGACGCTTCGCGGTGCCTAGACTGCGTCACGTGAACGACGACACTCGGCTCGAAGACCCCGCCAACCCCGCGATAGGCCCGAACGCTTGGCTCATCGACGAGATGTACGAGCAATTTCTCGCCAACCCCGGATCGGTGAGCCAAAGCTGGCAAGAGTTCTTCGCCGACTACGGCACCGAGCGGCCCGCCAGCGTGTCGGCTCCGGCGCCGATGGCGGCAGCCAGCGTGCTTCCCGAGGCGGTGGCCGACCCAACGCCGGCTGCCCCGGTCAAGCCGGTGGCGGCAGCCAGCGCTCCCGAGCCCGAGAGCAGCTCTCCCGAACCCATTCCCATCCGCGGGGCCGCCGCTCGAACCGTCACGAACATGGAGTCGAGCCTCGACGTTCCAACCGCAACGTCGTTCCGCGAGGTCCCGGCCCGGCTGCTCGAGGTGAACCGCGGGGTCATCAACGGATATCTCAAGCGCACGCGCGGCGGCAAGGTGTCCTACACCCACATCATCGGCTACGCCATCGTGCGTGCCATCGCCGACGCGATGCCGGCCATGAACGCTGCCTACGCCGAGATCGACGGCAAGCCACACGTCATCAAGCACGACCACGTCGGCCTCGGCATCGCGGTCGATGTCGAGAAGCGCGACGGCAGTCGATCCCTTCTCGTGCCCTGCGTGAAGAACGCCGACACGCTCGACTTCCGCGGCTTCGTCGACGCCTATGAGGACCTGATTCACAAGGTGCGGTCGAACAAGCTGAGCCCCGACGACTTCGCCGGCACCACCGTCAGCCTCACCAACCCCGGCACGATCGGCACCGTCCAGTCGGTCCCCCGGCTGATGGAAGGCCAGGGCCTCATCGTCGGCGTCGGCACGATTGCCCATCCGACGTCGATGCAGGCGGCAGACCCCAGCACCCTCGCCGGACTTGGCGTGTCCAAGGTCGTCACGGTCAGTTCGACCTACGACCACCGCATCATCCAGGGCGCCGAATCCGGCATGTTCCTGAAGAAGCTGCACGAACTACTGCTCGGCGAAGACGACTTCTACGTCGACATCTTCCGCGCCATCGGCGTCCCGTACGAGGCCGTCAAGTGGCGTCGTGACGTCAACCCGATCAATCGCGAGGAGGTGATGCTCGAGAAACAGGGCCAGGTCAACACCCTCATCAACACGTACCGCTCGCGTGGACACCTCATCGCCGACCTCGATCCGCTGCGCATCAAAGAACCGCGCATGCACCCCGAACTCGACCCCGCAACCTACGGCCTCACCATCTGGGACCTCGAACGCGAGTTCCTCACCGGCGGTCTGATGGGCATCGAGTCTGCGGTCGGCGGAAAGAAGCGTCAGATCCTCGGCGACATGCTGGGCGTGCTTCGCAACGCGTATTGCCGTACGACCGGCATCGAGTACATGCACATCTCCGAGCCGGAGGAGAAGCGTTGGATCCAGCAGCGGGTCGAGGGCGTTCAGCACGACATCGACAAGGATGAGCAGCTGCACATCCTCGAGCGGCTCAACGCCGCCGAGGCGCTCGAGAAGTTCCTGGCCACCAAATACGTCGGCCAGAAGCGGTTCGGCATCGAAGGCGCCGAAAGCACCATTCCGATTCTGGACAAGCTGCTCAATTCGGCGGCCGACAGCGACGCGTCCATCGAGTCTGCGGTGATCGGCATGGCCCACCGTGGCCGCTTGAACATCCTCGTCAACATCGTCGGCAAGGAATACGGACAGCTCTTCGACGAGTTCGAAGGTGCCATCCACGCCGAAACGGTGCAGGGCTCCGGTGACGTCAAGTACCACCTCGGTCAGCAGGGCACGTTCGTTGGCCGAACCGGCAACTCGATTCCGGTCGAGGTTGCGGCGAACCCGTCGCATCTCGAAGCGGTGAACCCGGTGGTCATCGGCATGGCGCGCGCCAAGATGGACCGCATCCAGCCGCCAGGCGACTATCCGGTGCTTCCCATTCTGATCCATGGCGATGCAGCCTTCGCCGGGCAGGGCGTGGTGGCAGAGACCCTCAACCTGTCGAACATTCAGGGCTACCGCGTCGGCGGCACCATCCACGTCATCATCAACAACCAACTCGGCTTCACCACCATGCCGGTCTCGGCGCGGTCGTCGGAGTACTCGACCGACGTTGCCAAGATGGTCCAGGCCCCGATCTTCCACGTCAATGGCGACGACCCCGAGGCCTGCGTTTGGATTGCGCAGATGGCCTTCGACTACCGCCAGACGTTCAAGAAGGACGTCGTGATCGACATGATCTGCTATCGCCGCCACGGCCACAACGAAGGCGACGATCCGAGTTACACGCAGCCACTCATGTACCGGGCCATCGAGAATCGCCGCTCCGTACGCAAGCTCTACACCGAATCGTTGCTCAAGCGTGGCGACATCGACCTCGAGCAGGCCGAAAAGGCCTTGGAGGACTTCCAACAACGCCTCCAGCAGGCGCTCGACGACACCCGCGAAGGCATCGACACCGAGCTCAAGGCATCGGTACCCGAGCCCCCGGTCGGCGTCTTGCCCTCCGTCGACACCTCGACGACCAAGGAAACGCTCGACACGGTGTACCACGCCCTGTCCACCACCCCCGACGGCTTCACGGTGCACCCGAAGCTGGCCAAGCAGTTCCAGGCCCGCGATCAGATGTACGCCGATGGCGAGGTCGATTGGGCCCTGGGCGAGGCCTTTGCGCTCGGTTCATTGCTCGTCGACGGCGTCTCGGTTCGACTCGCCGGCCAGGACAGCCGCCGCGGCACGTTCAGCCACCGTCATTCCACCCTGATGGACTACGAGCTCGGCACCGAGTACCAACCCCTCGGCGCGCTCGAGGGCGAGCAGTACCCGAAGCTCTGGATCTACGACTCGCTGCTCTCCGAATACGCAGCCCTCGGCTTCGAATACGGCTACTCGGTGAGTAACCCCGAAGCCCTCGTCATGTGGGAGGCGCAGTTCGGTGACTTCATCAACGGCGCCCAGATCATCATCGACCAGTTCATCGTCGCTGCCGCCGACAAGTGGAAGCAACGCTGCGGTCTCGTGATGCTCCTGCCCCACGGCTACGAGGGCCAAGGCCCCGAGCACAGCTCGGCGCGGATCGAGCGGTTCCTCGATCTCGCTGCCGAGGACAACCTGCAGATCTGCAACGCGACCACCGCCGCTCAGCTCTTTCATCTGTTGCGACGCCAGATCGTGCGGAAGAACGTCACCAAACCGCTGGTGATTTTCACGCCCAAGTCCCTTCTGCGCTCCAAGCACAGCCGATCAAGGGTGTCCGACCTCACCGCCGGAACGTTCCTCGAGCTGCTCGACGATCCCGGCATCTCCGATCCGGGCTCGATCACACGAGTGGTGTTCTGCAGCGGCAAGGTGAGCTATGAGGCGATGAGCGAACGCGACAAACGCGATGCTCCAACCGCAATCGTCAGAATCGAACAGCTCTACCCGTGGCCGGCCGACGCCGTCGCGGCGGTGCTGTACAAGTACTCCTTGGCCGAAGAGGTGGTTTGGCTGCAAGAAGAACCCGAGAACATGGGTCCGTGGAGCTTCACGCGGGGCCGTCTGTTCGAGGCCCATGGCAAGACCCACCAGATCCGACGGGTGAGCCGGTACGAGTCCGCCAGCCCGGCCACGGGCACGGCGAAGGTCCACAGCCAAGAGCAGTCCGAACTGTTCGACCGCTGCTTCGACCCCAAACTGTTTTCCTGACGCACTCTCGGCTTCGTCGTTCCTCCTCGGGCCTCGATGCTGACGCAGGCGCAGAGCCGCTCGTCGTCCCTCCTCGCTCCCTACCTACCTGGTCTTGGCGCCGTGGTCGACGGCACGCATCGTCGGCGCGGGCACCCGAGGCCTCCGGTCCGCAGCGCACGGAGGAGAGCTGAGCGCTTTTCGACCCAGCAGTCACTTCTTGTCGATGCGGGCTTCGACTCGTTGGGTCGGGCGGCACATGAGGGTGGAGCCGCCGGTCGCGACGAGCGCGCCCTCGCTGGTCCAAACGGTTGCCTCGTGCGCCATCAGGCCGTTGGCGGCTACCGGCACCGAAGCCGCGGCGAACACGTGCGGTTCGGCTCGGACATCGCCCAGGAACCGAGCGGTCACCTCGATGGTGGGGGCCACGTAGTCGACCTCGCCCAGGTAGGCACGGTGCGCTGCCGGCCAGCTGCCGACATCGACCACGATGAGGAGACGGCACGCATCGAGCCAGGGGTCGTCGAACGTGGCTTGGGGACGGAACTCGAACCAGCCATCGAATACCGGTTCGGTCTCGGTGCGGTTGTCCCAGTCTTCGATCCACTGTGTCGGCCGAAAGTCGACGTTGTGCCAGAACGGGAAAACCGGCGTGCCCGGTGCTCGTAGGTCGTCTTTGGAGCGCAGTTCCGCGAACGGTGTGATCGGCGGTGGTTCGATCTGGTGCGCCAACCCGTCGATCTGAGCGTCGACGCCCCACACCATCGCGGCAAACACGATGCGGTCGCCCTGATGCATGGTGACGTGCACCGACGTTGCCACCCGGGTGGCGCGCTGGACGACGCAGGTGATGTCCACCGGTCCGGCGGTCGCCCCACCAAGAAAGTGTCCGTTGATCGACGCTGGTCGATCGCGCCCCGATTCGGCCCCGGCAGCCCGCAGTGCGAACGACGCAAGGTAGCCACCCATCGGCCCCCAGATGTTCCAGTCGGGCGAGATTTCACCGGTATACCGGCCGGCACCGGCCCCGGCGATGTGGGTGTCGTCCCCTAGATTGCCCATGGACAACGAAACTAGCCCCTGAGCAGCGGAGGCTCAGCGGTTCAACGCAGCTCGACGCCCAAGACGGTTTCGAGCTCGGTGAGCGCAACGTCGGGGTCGACCACCTTGATCGTGGTCATCCCCATCGCCCTCGCAGGCTTGAGATTGATACCGAGATCGTCGAGAAACACGCACTGCGCAGGCTCGACTCCGAGACGCTCGCACGCAATCTCGTAGAACCGCGGCTCGGGTTTTCGAACCCCGACCTTGGACGATTCGATGATCTCGTCGAAGAGCTCGAGAATCGGTGCGGTATCGGGACCGACATGGCCCGACATCTGGTCGGCGTCCATCGGCGCGATGTTGTTCGTCAGCATCGCCAACGCGTACGTGCCGCGGAGTCGAGCAATAGCCTCGACCATCCGCGGTCGGACCTCGCCCCGCAAACAGGCGAGAATCTGCTGTGCGTCCACGGTGTGCCCCAGCGCCGCCGCCTCTGCCTCGAAGAGCGCACAGAACCCGGCAACGGAAACGTCGGACCGTTCGAACTTGGCCCAGGCATTGTCGTCCGGATTGGTTTTGTTGATCGTCCGGATGAGGTCCGCTGGCAGGCCGTTGTCGGTCTCGTAGCGAGCGAATGCCTCGAACGGGCTCGACAAAATTACACCACCGAAATCCCACAGCACTGCCTGGATCGTTGAAGACACGCCGTGGAGCGTAGCGGACGGCCTCATCGGCCCGCCCGACAGCGCTTCGAGCCGATCGTACCCACGTTGGTAACCGTGTACTGCCTTCATCAAGGGGATCGGAGAGGGCGCCGATACAGCCGGCATGGGGCCACGACAACGGACGCGCATGAAGCACCGCAATGCCGTCGGGCGTATGACGTTGTTGATCGTGCTCGCCATTCTCGCCGGCGCTTCGATTCTGGTCAGCCGGGTGCTGCACGATCGCGAAACCGGAGAAGCGCATGAGCGTGAACGTGCCGTCGCCGCCGCGGCGGCGATTTCTGCGGAACGCGAGCTCTCGAACTACATCGATTCGCTCGGGTCGATCGCGGCCTACCTCGGCGCAGCCGACCACTCCAACGCATCCTTGACGCAGTATCTCGACGACACCGGCTTCTTCGAAGAGAATCCGGGGTACGCCCAGGTCGCGGTGGTCGAGATAGCCCATGGCGCCGAAGGACTCGCGGCTCTCGAGGCCAGAGAGCGACGGACCAACCCCGATTTCTCCGTTCTCGCGCCGTCCCCGACGTCGGAGGTGCACTACGTCATGACCCGACTTGCGGGTGCTGACGAATTCCTTCCGTACCTCGGATTCGATCTCGCATTTTCCGCGGAAACATCTGCGGAACTCGACGCCGGTCTCGCTGCGGCCGAACTGACCCGGGGCAGCATCAATCTCGATGCACCGGGGGCCGATGACCCCCAACGTGGCAGCGCCGACGAAGGGCTTCGCGACGCGTTCCTCGAGAGCGAGTTGGTCGATATCAGCGTCGTATTGCAGCAACCGGTCGTTCGTCAGGGCGAGATCGTGGCGTTCGTGATGGCGCAGGGCGATACCGCTCCGGTCCTCGAGCGCGTGCTCGCCGGGCAGCCGGACCAAACAACGCTGGAACTGTCGCTGCAAGGCGAGTCGATCGCATCGACCGGCAATCCCCCACCGGATTCTTCGACGGCCGTCCGACGCTCCATCCGAACCGGTGCGCTCGACTGGTCCATTTCCGCCACCAGCTCGGTCACTCCCAACCACACCATCTCGCAGCAGGCGTTGATCCTCGGCGCAGCGATGACGCTGACCATCGGCCTCATCTTGCACTTGGTGATCCGCAATGCCGAAACAACCGGCCGCCTTCGCGAATCTCAGATCGCAGCAAACCGCGATTCCCTGACCGGCCTCGCGAATCGACGAGGCATCACCGAAGAACTTCGAAGCCGACTGGACAACCCGGCCCCCGGATCGGTCGACGCAGTGCTGTTCTGTGACCTCGATCAGATGAAGGTGGTGAACGACAGCATGGGCCACACGGCTGGGGACGACAGCCTCCGGGCTGTCGGATCGCGCATCGACGCCTGCGTGGGAGCGAGCGACTTCGTGGGGCGATTCGGCGGCGACGAGTTCGTCGTCATGTGCAGAGTCGCAGAACCAGAGATGGCCGAAGCGATAGGGAAACGAATTCTGGATGCGCTGACCGAGCCGGTGAAACTCGCAAACGGCACTCGGCAGGTGTTGACGGCCAGCATCGGCATTGCCTTCGGCGGTGCGAACTCGACTCCCGACAGCCTGCTTCGGGACGCAGATGTTGCGATGTACGCGGCCAAGACCGGCGGAAGGGCCCGTTACGAGCTGTTCGACATTTCACTCCGCACGAAGGCCATTGCCCGGCTCGAGGTTGAACAGGACCTGCGCCACGGCCTCGAGTCGGGCGATGTCATCGCCTACTACCAAGGCATCGTCGATGCGACGACCGGTGAGACGGTCGCGGCCGAGGCCCTTGCCCGCTGGATCCACCCCGAACGCGGCATCGTCAGTCCGAACGACTTCATCCCGGTGGCCGAGGAGAGTGGACTCATCAACCAACTCGGCGCGCAGATGCTGCACCAGGCGATTGCACAGGTCGCGATTTGGCAACGGCAGCATGAACACCGTCCGCTTCGGGTGGCGGTGAACGTCGCCGACCGACAGATCATGACGCCTTCGTTCGTGGATGAGGTCGCAGAGGCGCTGGAACTCCACGGTGTCGCTCCGGACTCGATCGAACTCGAGCTCAGCGAGAACCTCCTCATGGAGGGGTTCGAGCGTCGCATGACGGTGCTCAAAGGACTGCAGCGTCTGGGCGTCCGGATCAGTATCGACGATTTCGGCACCGGCCGGGCATCGATGGGCCATCTGCGCAAGCTCGACATGGTGTCGACACTCAAGATCGATCAAACATTCATTCGCCACATCGATATGCAGCCGGTCGATCGGGAGATCGTGAGGGCGGTCGCGACGCTGGCGAAGAGCATGGACATGACCATCGTCGCCGAGGGTGTCGAGAAGCCGGCCCAGGTCGAGATCCTGCGCGACTTCGGGGTGGACCTGTTGCAGGGATTCCTCTTCAGTCGACCGAGCCCGCCTGAAGATGTCCTCAAGCTCGCGCCTTTACTGCATCGCCCGACCCGTCACCCTCTGAGAAACCCTTCGGTCGACGCGTCGGCCGGATAGTACAGCTCGACGGTCAACTCGTCGGCGGTGACGTCGAGGGCGCCACCCACGGTGGTGAGCAGCGTGAAGAAACTGAGCACCTGCTCGCCTATTCGCAGACGCATCGTGATCGCGAGCTCGGCGGGGTCATCGACCTGGTATGCGTCGCCGGCGGCCGCAATCGCCTGGTCACGCAATTCGGCAATCGCGGCGTCGTCGGGGAAACGCGCGGCGTCTTGCACCAACCGAGTCGCAAGAACGGCGGCCAGCGACTCGGGGGCTTCGAGATGCGACCACAGGCCCTCGGGGTGCACCACCATCGTCACGATGTTCATCGGGTCGCCGAGCGCCGCAGAGTCCGGGGCGATGAGGGCGACGAGACCGAGTGCGGCGGTATTGGCCGCAACCACATTGTGATGGCGGTCGATGACCAACGCCGGATACGGGTCGTGGCAGGCCAGGAGCTGATCCAACACCGAGCGCATCGCGGCAAAGTGATCGCTACCGAACTCGGACTCGGGATGGATCGGGGCAAAGCCGCCGGCCTGCACGAGGGCATTACGTTCACGCAGCGGCAAGTCCAGCACCCGCGCCAGGTGGACGAGCATTTCCCGGCTCGCGGCGGACCGCCCGTTCTCGACGTAGCTCAAATGACGCTGCGATACGTCGGCCCGAAGTGAGAGTTCTTGTTGGCTGAGACCCCGATGTTGACGCCAATGGCGAAGGAGCGGACCGGAGGTGATCGTCGGCATGATGACAAGCCTGGACACAAAACGTCATCACGTCTATTACCTCACACGTCATCGACACGACGACACGTCACCGGCAAACTCACTCCATGACCACGCACTCACTGACAAGAATGACCGCTTCGATGCTGTCCCCCGCCACGCCGGTCCGACCGGTGCTGTGGGTCAACGCGGCATTCTGCGCCGGTTCCGCGATATTCATGCTCGCCGCGTCCGGCTGGCTGTCCGACGAACTCGACCTACCGCGGTTGGCGATTCTGGCCGTTGGCGCCACGCTCGCCGGGTACGCCCCGCTGGTCGCCTGGTTCGCCGGCCACCGGCCTCTGCGCCGAACCCACGTACTGCTCGTGTTCCAAGGCGACGTGGCGTGGTGCCTCGGAGCGGTCGCACTCATCGCTGTCCCCGACCTCCTGACGAACGCTGCCGCCTTTTGGCTGGCGATCATCAGCGTCCCGGTTCTCGACTTCGCGGTGCTCCAGTGGGTGCGCCGACACAGCCTGGACTGAACCGGCGGTAGTCTCTGCGCCCATGAGCGCGCAATACATCTACACGATGCACAAGCTGAGCCGGTTCTACCCGCCCGACAAAGAGGTGCTCAAGGACGTCAGTCTGTCGTTCTTTCCCGGCGCCAAGATCGGCGTTCTGGGTTCAAACGGCGCCGGCAAGTCTTCGCTTCTCAAGGTGATGGCCGGACTCGACGATGGGTTCACCGGCGAAGCACGGCTCACCGACGGCTTCACGGTCGGCTTGCTCCAGCAAGAGCCCCAGCTCGACCCCGACAAAGATGTGCAAGGCAATGTCATGGACGGGGTTGGCGAAATCGCTGCGCTGCTCACGACCTATGACGAGGTCCTCGCGGGCTGGTCCGATCCCGAAGCCGACTACGAAAAGTTGGGCGAACAGCAAGCCGACATCGAGTCCAAGATCGAAGCTGCGGGCGCATGGGACCTGCAGCGCACCATACAAATCGCGATGGAAGCGCTGCGCTTGCCGCCCGGCGACTCCGAGGTCACCAAGCTCTCCGGCGGCGAACGGCGGCGCGTGGCCCTCTGCCGCTTGCTGCTGTCTCGCCCCGACCTGTTGTTGCTCGACGAACCGACCAACCACCTCGATGCCGAGTCCGTCGCCTGGCTCGAACGATTCCTGAAGGACTACGAGGGCACCGTCGTCGCCATCACGCACGATCGCTACTTCCTCGACAACGTCGCCGGATGGATCCTCGAGCTCGATCGCGGCCGGGGTATCCCCTTCGAAGGCAACTACAGCAGCTGGCTCGAACAGAAGCAGGCTCGACTCGCGGCCGACGACAAGAAGGACTCGGCACGCGAGGCCACCCTCAAGCGCGAGCTCGATTGGGTTCGTATGGCTCCCAAGGCCCGTCAGGCGAAGGGAAAGGCCCGCCTCGCCCAATACGAGAAGTTGCTCGCCGAGTCGAAGGCGTCGGACGGACTCCAGAACCAGCTGCAGATCTCCATCCCGGTGAACGATCGCCTCGGCGACGTGGTGATCACCGCGGATCACGTCCAGAAGGCCTTTGGCGACAAGCAGCTGTTCGAAGACCTGTCGTTTATCCTTCCGCCGGCCGGAATCGTCGGCGTGATCGGCGCCAACGGCGCCGGCAAGACCACGCTGTTCAAGATGATCATGGCCGAAGCCGACGGCACGGCTTCGGGCGACACCGCACCAGATGCGGGCACGCTCACCGTCGGCCAAACCGTCGACCTCGCCTACGTGGACCAAAGCCGCGACACCCTCGACGCCGAAAACACCGTCTTCGAAGAAATCACCGGCGGGGCCGAGTTCATCACCATCGGCAATCGCGAGATGAACAGCCGGGCCTACGTGTCCGGCTTCAACTTCCGCGGCTCCGATCAGCAAAAGAAGGTGGGCGTGCTCTCCGGCGGCGAGCGAAATCGGGTGCACCTGGCCAAGGTGCTCAAGTCCGGCGGCAACACGTTGCTGCTCGACGAACCGACCAACGACCTCGACGTCGACACCTTGCGGGCCCTCGAGGATGGTCTCGAGACGTACGCGGGCTGTGCGGTGGTCATCAGCCACGATCGCTGGTTCCTCGATCGTGTGTGCACCCATGTGCTGGCGTTCGAAGGCAACTCGCAAATCCGCTGGTTCGAGGGCAATTTCAGCGAGTACACCGACTTCATGAAGAAGGAATTCGGGGCCGAAGCCATGCGCCCCCAACCTATTACGTACAAACCCCTGGCTCGCTGAAGACAAACCCCCACCAACCCACGCCGCCCACCAACCCACGCGCTGAAGCCCCACGGGGGCGTCGGTTCGCTACGGTCATGGCGTGAAAACCACGATGAAACACTTCTGGATTGCCGTCGCCCTCGCCGTCACGCTCACCGCTGCGGCGTGTGGCAGCGACACCGCCACGACCGACGAGGGGACCGGCAGCGGAGTGACCACCACCGATGAGGCTCCGGTCGACGGCGATGCACCACCGGTCAGCGAGCCGATCGAGATCGCCGATCAAGTGACCGTCACCGGCGACGCGCTGCCCGCATTCAACGCCGAGGGCGACGACGAAGCGGTTGGCGCACTCGCACCGACGTTTTCCACGATCGGACCGAACAATGCACTGGTGGAGTACGCCCCTGGCGAGCCGACGATCCTGGCCTTCCTCGTGCACTGGTGTCCGCACTGCCAGACCGAGCTGCCCGTGATCAGCCAGTCGATCACCAGCGGCGCCACCGCCGGCGTCGAAGTCATCGCGGTGTCAACGGCGTTCGACGTCGATCGCGGCAACTGGCCGCCATCGTCATGGTTCGAAGCCGAGGGTTGGCCGGCGCAGGTCGCCGTCGACTCTGCGACCTCCGAGATCGCCACCGCGTACGGCATGACGTCGTTCCCGTATTTGGTGGCAATCGATGCCGACGGCGTGGTGGTCGGACGCCGTCTCGGCGGCGGCGAGGCACCGGTTGCCGAGTTGGTCGGCCTCGCGACAGGCTCGGTCGCCGCCACCTGAGCGTGAGCCACTGCGACCTTGGTAGGCCAATGCGATACGGTCGACGGCCATGACCCTGGCGCTCGACCGGCCGACCCGCACCACGAGTTATCGCTACGTCCGCAGCGCACGAGCCGACGTCGCGTTGGCGTTCCTGTGGGTGCCGTTCGCCGTCGCGGCATGGGTGCTCCTCGACAACACCGATCGATTGCAGTGGTTGATCGGGCTCACCCTGTTGTTCTCCTTTCTCCACCAACCGCTCACGTTGCCGTTGGTGTACGGCGACCACGTCACCCGTACCGCCAAGCGCCGCCTGTTCCTGTACTCCCCGATCGTCATCGCCGTCGGGGTGGTGGTCGCAATGAACATCAGCTTCACGATGCTGGCGGTCATCGCCGGGGTCTGGAACGCCGGGCACACGCTGCAGCAGCGCTACGGCATCACGCGGATTTACGGGCGCAAGGCACAACAACAGGACGGGCGCACCGAACATTGGATGCTGTGGTCGTGGCTCCTCCTGGCCTTTGCCTGGGCGTCGGCCGACCGTGACACCCCCGATCGCATCACCGAAAGCGGCATGGGCGGCGTCAACAAGGATGGCCTCGAAATTCTGACCGATCTCGCCCCGGTCACCCGCGTCGTCCTGCCGTTCATCGTCGTCGGCGTGATCGCCTTGATCGGACGCTGGGCGTGGGAGGAATCTCGGCGCAACGTCGTCAACCCGATGAAATGGCTGTATCTCGCGTCCACCGCGTTGCTGTTCGCGATCACGCTCATCAGTCCAATCGTCGGTTTCGTCGGCTACGTCGGCTCACACGCGGCCGAGTACTTCTTCGTGGTGCACAACTACCTGCACGACCGCTACCCGTCGGCCGACGTCGACCGCGGCGCCAAACTCGGCCGTGTGGTTCGGGCTCGGCCCGGACCACTGGGGTTCCTCGTCGGCTACTTCGTGCTCACCCTCGGAATCCTCAAGCTCGCCGGAGCGCTCGACCAGGGAACGGCATTTCGCACGATGATCTTCACCGCCGGTGCGCTGCATCTCTGGTACGACGGCTTCATCTGGAAGCTACGTCGTCCCGAGGTTGCCCGCGGCTTTCAGATCGACACCCCGAGCGCCAACTGACGCTTCAGTTCGGCGACTGCGAGCAGATACGCGCCGGCGTTCCAAGCCTGGCCGGACGGACCCCCAACAACCCCGTCGAGGCCGATCCACTCGTGGAAACCATCCCCCTGGGCGTTCGCTGTGGCGAGTCGGTCGAGCAGGAAAATCGCCTCGTCGCGTCGACCGCACCTGGCGACCGCAGCAGCATGGAAGCCGCCGACGAACGGCCAAACCGCACCGTTGTGATAGCGGCCGGGGGCGTTGCGCCAGCGGGGATCCTGCGTCGCGTCGGCAGCGACGCCCAGCAGGCCCTCGCGATCGTCGAAGTCGATCGGCTGTACCCAGGTGCGCGACGGAAACGGGACGGCGACATGGGCGCCGAGATAGTCGACGATGCGATCGGCCCGGGCGCTGCTGGCGACGTCGGCGAGGACCGCGATCGCATTGGCCAGGGTGTCGCAGCGGTCGACGTAGACCCCGAACTCGACGCTTGCGAGGTAGTGGCTGCGATCCTCTCGAACGGCCGCCCGATGACCGGCGACCGAGGCCTTGTGCCGGAAGCCCGCAGAACGGTTGGACGGCACGTGCGCCCAAAGGTCGCTGTACTCGGCGTCCACCTCCGGCCAGAACAGCAGATTGATGCGGTCGACCACGTCGCTTGCGGGCCACGACACCGACCGGTCGAGGCGAGCAGCCAAGCGATCGGCGGCCTGCAGCGCCCAGGCCAACAACACGTTCACATGCAGCACCTTGCCCGAACGCGCCAACGACGAGTCCATCCAATCGCCCGCGCGTGGGCTGTCGATCAAACCCATGTTGTTGGCATCTTGGTACCGAAGCCAGGTCAGGGCGTCATGTACCGCCGGCCAACACCGCTCGCCAAAGGCGACATCGCCGGTGCTGGTGACGTAGGCGTCGAGGAGCACCGGCATCCATGCGGTGGCGTCGGTGCATCCCGCCTCGCCCCAATCCCAATAATCGGCTCGTCCGGTCGGACCGTCGAACCACACGGCGTCGGGGATCTGCCCGAGGTCCGACCGCCGTTCGATCAGCGTCTCGAGGGTGGCCCGAACGGTCGAATGAAGATCGCTGTCGTCGGTCGTGAGCGCTCCGAGGCCCGAAATTGCCGCGTCACGGGCCCAGACGGATCCGTAGTGCACGTCGTCGGGAGAGGCGACGAACCCGAACGGTGTGGCCGCACGTTGCAGCAGGTCGATCGACCCTGACACACAACCACGGACCGACTCGGGCAGCTGCGCGTCGTGCATTGGGGGACCGTAGCCGACTGGTCCCGTTCAGAGCGGGCGTTCAGCCCTTTTCGGTGGGCTTACCGAAGGGTTTTCCCGCTTCGTTGTAACACGGCGCGTGGTAGTGATCCACACGCTCCCAGACGCCCTTGGTGTAGATGTTGCAGATGACCTGCTGATGGCGCATGCGGGCCTGGAACTTCACCCGTTCGCCGCACAATTCGCAGTCGACCGAGCTCCCCGGCTCGACGAGTCGTATCGCCGCCCGGCTCTTCCAATTCGCAGGCTTCTTGGCCTTTGGAGCGGCCTTCGCCTTCGACTTTGGCGCCTTCTTGGCCTTGGCCTTCGGCGTGGCCTTGGTCTTGGCTGTGGTCTTCGATGCAGTCTTGGTCGCCATACATGTATGTATCGGCACGTGAGATGCAGACGTAAGTATCAGGTGACCAGAAGGTCGAGAACCTTGGCCGCTTGGGCCACCGGGTCGCCGTCGGCCGGGGTCAATACCAGCTCGGCCGCCAACGGCGCCTCGTACGGATCGTCGATGCCGGTGAATCCCTTGATCTTGCCGGCCCGAGCTTGTTTGTAGAGCCCCTTCGGATCGCGTTGTTCGCAGATCTCGATCGGGGTGTCGATGAAAACCTCGTAGAACGGCACGTCGGCCGCAACATGGATCTCACGGGCCCGATCACGTGCTGCTCGGTATGGCGAGACCAACGGCACCAGGCTCACCGTGCCGGCATCGGCGAACAGGCGAGCGACTTCGGACACCCGACGGACGTTCTCGTCACGATCCTCGGCCGAAAAGCCAAGATCGCCGTTGAGACCGTGACGGAGATTGTCGCCATCGAGCATGTACGCGGGCTGGCCTTTGGCGATGAGGGCTTTCTCGACCTCGACCGCAACGGTGGACTTGCCCGAACCCGAGAGACCGGTGAACCAAATGGTTGCGCCGGCTTGGCCGAGCGCGCTCCATCGTTCGGATCGGTCGAAGTGACCGGGGTGCCAAACAACGTTGGGCGTGATGTCACCCACCGGCTAGGAAGACTCGCCGAGAATCATGCCGGCGCCGACGGTTGCGTTGGTGTTCTCGTCGATCAGAATGAAGCTGCCGGTTTCGCGGTTGCGACGGTACTCGTCCAAGAACAACGGAATCGTCGTCCGCAGCGAAATACGGCCGATCTCGTTCAGCTCGAGCGACTGCGACTCTTCGTCGCGGTGCAGCGTGTTGATGTCGAGACGATATTGCAGGTCCTTGACCATGCAGCGGGCTTCGCGGGTCGTGTGCTTGATCGCCAGCTTTGTGCCCTTTTCGAGCTTCGAATCGGCGGTCATCCAGCAGACCATCGCGTCGACGTCTTGCGTGACGGTGGGTTGGTTGTGCGGGCGACAGATCATGTCTCCGCGCGAGACGTCGATGTCGTCCTCGAGTCGAACCGTGACCGCCATGGGTGAAAACGCTTCTTCCACCTCGCCGTCGAACGTATCGATCGACGCGACCTTGCTCGTGAAGCCAGAGGGCAGAACCACAACCTCGTCACCGGGCTTCATGACGCCACCGGAGATGGTGCCGGCATAGCCGCGGTAGTCGTGGTATTCGTCGCTCTTCGGCCGCAGGACGTACTGCACGGGAAGCCGCGCGTCGATGAGGTTGCGGTCGCTGGCGATGTGCACCTCTTCGAGGTGATGCAGCAGCGGCGACCCTTGATACCAATCCATGTTCTTGCTTCGGTCGACGACGTTGTCGCCCTTGAGAGCGGAGACCGGGATGAA
>RCMY010002434.1_pt1 | contig 16890 bp, 19 predicted proteins | sample 2041341 | NCBI WGS metagenome assembly RCMY01 (sample SAMN09708234, study PRJNA481090) | Marine sediment metagenome, whole genome shotgun sequencing project. | reverse complement strand
GTGCCCACCGAATCGCGGCATTTGGCCCCGCCCGTCGGTGATGACGGCGATTTGGTCGGCGATGTTGGGATACGCCGCGACCACGTTGGCCGACGTGATGTTCGGCCCTCGGCCGCCGCCGCCCCGTGCGCCGTGGCACGACTGGCATTTTGCGCTGTACACGCCCTGCCCGGTCAGCAGCACGGGATCTTGGTTGCCGTTGGCGTCGACGGGAACCTCGGTGGGAGTCGCGCATCCGACGACGAGGAGCCCGGCGACGGCCAGGGTGGCGAAGAACAACGTGAGCAATGACCGCGACATCACGCCGAGCCTACGCGGGCTCGCCCCGGGGTTTGGGGTCGGGGAGCGAGACTCGGGTCACAGTCTGCGGCGGTCGATCTTTCGCAGAAACCAGCGGCGCGGGCGTCAGTCGATGTCGGGCTGCAGGGTGGAGAAATTGCCGCCCGCAGGATCGTGCACGGTGGCCATGCGTCCCACACCGGGGATGTCCATGGGTGGCACGACCACGGTTCCGCCGTTGGCGGTGACCTTCTCGATCGTGGCTGCGGTGTCGGCCACCATGAAGTACACGGCCCAGTGGTTTGGCACCATGTCGGGGACCTCGGCCGGCATCCCCATGAGGCCGCCCATCCCCTCGTTCGAGCCGCCGGCGATCACGTGGTACGGGCCGGTTCCCATGTCCTGGGTGTCGTAGGTCCAGCCGAACACCTCGGCATAGAAGTCCTTGGCCGTATCGATATCGCGGCTCATCAGCTCATTCCACGAATAGGTGTTGGGGATGTTTCCGACCTCGGCGCCGATGTGTTCGCCCGCCTGCCACACGGAGAACGCGGCGCCGGTCGGGTCGGCGAATACCGCCATGTGGCCTGCTTCCATCACCTGCATCGACGGCATCATGACGCTTCCACCGGCCGCGGTGACCTTGTCGGCCGCCGCTGCGGCATCATCGACTGCGATGTACGTGTTCCAGATCGCAGGCATCTCGCCCATGCCTGGGGGCTGACCACCCAAGCCGGCGACGTTCTTTCCATCGAGGCGGAAGTTCGTGTAGATCTGATTGCCGTCCGGGTCGAACATGTCTTCGGCATCCCAGCCGAAGACCGCCTGGTAGAAGGCCTTGGATGCATCGACGTCGGGACTCATCAGGTCGACCCAACTAGGCGTACCTGCTGCATGGGAAGTGAATTCTGCCATGGAACTCTCCAGTCCGAGAAACGGACCCCCGACCCTATCGAACAGAAGTGTCACCGTCATCTGCCACCTCTGCTGACCGAAATTGTCGGGCGATTTCGCGCCAGCGAAAAAGGCGGGAAGCGAGGAGGGCCCCCAGGGCCCGTCGAACGCCAGCTTCCGGGTGCCAAAGCGTTTTTCGCGCTAGCGAAAAAGGCGGGAAGTGCCGGGCAACTCTTCGAGTTGCGCCAAGAACTGCTGACGCAGTTCTCGCAGGGCCGCCAGGGCCCGACGAACGACGGTGTCAGACCCCCTGGGTACGGTCGTGCCCATGGGACAACACAACCGCAAGCTAGGCGAATGGGGCGAGGCCAAAGCCGCCAAGTGGTACCAACAACACGGCTACCGAGTCGTCGACCGCAACTGGCGCCACAGCAATCGAGGCGAACTCGACCTCATCGTCGCCAAAGGCGACCAACTGGTGTTCTGCGAAGTGAAGACCCGCTCGAACAACCGCTACGGCCGCCCGATCGAGGCGATCACACCTGCGAAGGCGCAACGCATCCGGATGCTGGCCGCTGCCTGGCGCACTACCCACGACCTCGACCACCGTCGCTGCCGCTATGACGTTGCATCCATCGTCGCTGGCGACCTGCAGATCTACAAGGGGGTACTGTGACGAGGAGCTAACCTTTCGCGGCCATGGCCACCGATGCAGCGATCATCACCGAGTCGATCGACTGGCCTGCGGCGTTTGGCGAGATCTATGACCGGCACGCCTCGGTGCTCCTCGGATACCTCGTCCGGCGGGTTGGCCAGAGCGAGGCCGAAGGTCTGCTGGGCGAACTGTTCCGCATTGCGTTCGAGAAGCGAGCCACCTTCGACGTCACTCGACCCAACGCCCGCCCCTGGCTGTACGGCATCGCGGCTCGGTTGATACTGAAGCACTACCGCAGCACCGGTCGGCAATCGCATGCCATGACGCGCCTGGCCTCGGTTCGCACCGACGACAGCGACCCCTTCGACGAAGCCATCGTCGATCGTGCCGACCGCTCACAACAGCTCGCCCAGACCCTCGCCGCGATCAATAGGTTGCCCGAGGCCGACCGCGAAGTGCTGCTGCTCTTCGCCTGGGAGGGGCTCAGCTATGGCCTCATCGCCGAGGCACTCGACATCCCAGTCGGCACGGTCCGATCGCGCCTCAATCGAATTCGTGAACATTTGCGTGAACCGCGTGCCACCAGCGGGAAAGAACCTGACAACATCCCACGAGGAACGGGAGGTGCCAACCGATGAACGACGATCCATTCGACCTTGTTCGAGAACTCGCCCCTGACGTTGACGACCAAACTGCACTCGTTGCTCGAGTCAGGAAAGACTTCATGGCAAACATCAACGAATCCAACAATCCCGAAGTTACCAACAACCCCGAATCCCGAGGCGCTGCCCCGGACGGCTCGGGCCACCCAGACATCGGCGACCTCGGCCCCAATGTCACGCCGATCAGCAAGAACCCTCGATACGGCCGAATTGCCGCCGGTGTCGCGGCCGCCGCCGCGGCAATTGTCATCGGCGCCGTCATCGTGAACATGGCGTCGAGCGACGAGACCAGCGACCTCGCGAGCACGCCGACGTCGATTGTTGTTCCGAGCGTCGTCACGTCCGTCGACCCCGATGCCTCCGGCACCACACCCGCCACCGTTGCGCCGACCACGCCTGCAACCGTGGCGGCCACCGTTCCTCCTACGGCTCCTCCCACCGTCGCGGCCACCACTCCCCCGACGGTTGCACCGACCACGACCGCAACGATCGACACGGCATTCGTTGAACGAAAGCTGTTCCTGGTGAGATTCTTCCAAGCCTGGGAAGCAGCCGATTGGACAACCATGGCCGAAATGTCGGGGGCGAACAGCCAGCAGGTGGTGAACGAAGCGCAAACGTATTGGGGCGAGGGCTTGTACGTCTCGGTCATGCAGCAGGAGCAGGAATATCTACTCGACGAGTGTGCGATGACGTCATCGTGCTCGGTGCTCACCGGCGACGACAGCGGAGGCTACGGCCTGATCTTCTCACTGACCTATGCGTCCGACGGGTCCGGTGGGCTCGAAGTGACCTCACTGCTCAACGGCGGCGACGCCGGCTGATACACGTCGGACAACACCGACACGCAGGGCCCGCCGCTAGCGGCGGGCTTTGCGGGTTTTGCGGCCGTCCCAGCAGCCACGATGCCAGTGACGGCGAAGGTCTGCCGCCTCGACGGGCACCACGACGACGTGACCTTGGCCCGGCATGATGTCGCGATTGCAGCTCGGGCACAGGTACTGCTTGTTGGCTTGGTACGGCTGGACGAACCGAACCTCGACCTCACCGTACGCCTCGGGATCGTCCATCAGCCGAACAGTACCCAGAGGATGAGCGCGATCGACACGGCAAATGCCGCACCCACCAAGATGATGTCGGACGGCCGACGTTTCATGGGTCGATTCGGATCGAAGCCCATCAGCCAGCGCTATGAAAAGTCGCGCTTTTCCTTGATCTTGGCCTTCTTGCCGACACGATCGCGCAGGTAGTAGAGCTTGGCCCGACGAACGTCACCGCGAATGGTGCGCTCGATCTTTTGCACGACCGGTGTGTGCACGGGGAACGTGCGCTCGACGCCGACACCGAAGCTGAGCTTGCGCACCGTGAAGGTCTCGCGGATACCGCTGCCCTGACGACGGATGACCGCCCCCTCGAACACCTGCACGCGCTCGCGGTTGCCTTCGACCACGCGGACATGGACCTTGACGGTGTCGCCAGGGCCGAATTCGGGAATGTCGTCGCGCAGACTTGCGGCATCGATTTGGTCGGTGAGGTTCATCGAGACTCTCGCTTCGGCGCAGTTGCGGCGCAGGTTTTGAAAACTTGGCGGACATAGTCGGTCCAGGCCAGCGGATCATCGTATCGGCGCAAAGGGGCAACGCAAATGCGCGCGCCGCGCTATTCCTCGCCGAACTCCGCCAGCACCGCACGTTCATCGTCGCTCAGGCCACCTCGGGATTCGATGAGGTCGGGACGATTGGCCATGGTGCGACGCAGCGACTGGGCCAGCCGCCAGCGGGCGACCTTGCCGTGATCCCCTGATCTGAGCACCGCAGGCACTTCGACGCCGCGGAACTCTGCGGGCCTCGTGTACTGCGGATATTCGAGCAAACCGTCGGCGAACGACTCGTCCTCTCCGGACGTGGCGTTGCCCATCACCCCGGGCACGAGGCGGCCGACGGCCTCGATCACCACCAACGCCGCGACCTCTCCCCCGGCCAGGACGTAGTCGCCCACGGATATCTCGTCGTCGATCAAACCGGTTCGTACCCGTTCGTCGATTCCCTCGTACCGACCGCACAACAACGAGAACCCGTCGAGGCGGCTCAATTCCTGGGCGATGGCTTGGCTGAACGGGCGTCCGGCCGGACCGAGGTAGATCAGCGGGCGGGGCGGGTCGACCGCCTCGACCGCCTCGAACAACGGCTCGGGCTTCAGCACCATTCCCGCTCCCCCACCGAAGGGGGCGTCGTCGACGGTGCCGTGAACATCTGTGGTGTGCGCACGCGGGTCGTGCGAGGAAATCGCGAGCAGGCCACGCTGTTGCGCCTTACCGAGCAGGCTTTCGGCGGTGAACGCGTCGATGAGCCCTGGGAACAGCGTGAATACATCGATGCGCATTGCTATCCCGTGGTCTCGTCGCTGACGACCGCCGCAGCGGGGTCGAAGATGCCGTCTGGCGCGTCGACCACGATGCGGGCCCCCGGGCTGAACTCGACGATGAAGCGGACCGGAACCAGCGTGCCCGATTCGAGCTGCAGCAGATCCGAGGCCGGATTCTCGAGCACCTCGACCACCATGCCGTGGTCGGTGCCTTCGCTGTCGAACACGGTCGAACCTATGAGTTCGTGTACCCACAACTCGTCGGGGTCGTCGATGGGTTCGGCCAGCAGTTCGTGGCCCCGAAGCTCCTCGGCTTCCTCCCGGGTGGTGATCCCGTCGAAGAAGACCAGAAACCTGTCCTGGTGCGGACGCGAAGACGCGACCCGCAGGGGGCCGCGTGCTGTCGCGAGCTCGGCACCCTCATCGAGGCGCTCGAGCCGGTTGGTCGTGAGCGTCACCGTCACCTCGCCGCGCAATCCGTGCGCTTTGCCGATGCGGCCGATGACGAGCATCAGGACCTCTAGTCCATGAATTCGACGTCGACTTCGACGCCATCGCGCGCTGCGGCGGCTCGCACCACGGTGCGGATGGCGCTGGCGACCCGGCCTCGCTTGCCGATGACGCGACCCATGTCGCCTTGGGCGACACGAACCTCGAGCACGGCCCGCTCGTCGGACGGCTCGACATCGACCGTGACCGAGTCGGGGTCGTCGACGATCTGCTTCACCAAGTAGGTGAGGACGGTATTGGCGGTTGGGGCTTCGTTCATTCTTCTTCGCCTGACTTGTCTTCGGCGGCAGCTGCATCGTCGGCGGGAGCCGCTTCGGGCTTCGCTTCTTCTGCGGCAGCTTCCTCGGCGGGAGCCTCTTCGGGCTTCGCTTCTTCGGCTGGGGCTTCTACTGCGGCGGCTTCCTCGGCTGGCGCCTCTTCAGCGGCCGGCGCTTCTTCGGATTTGGCCTCTGGCGCGGGCGCCGCACTTGCGGCGACGGTGACCTTGGCGGTCGGGACCGGCAACACGACAGGCTTGCCGGTGTGGAGTTCCCACGCTCCACTGATCTTCAGGATCTTTTCGACCCGCTCGGTCGGCTGGGCGCCGACGGACAGCCAGTACACGGCTCGTTCGTTGTCGACCTTGATGACCGACGGATCCTGACGGGGTTCGTACGTTCCGAGGATCTCGATGAACCGACCGTCTCGGGGTGACCGAGAGTCGGCGGCAACGACGCGATAGGTGGGTTGCTTCTTCTTGCCCATCCGCATGAGGCGGAGCTTTACAGCCATGGGAATCTCTTCTCGCTTGGGCCCTGCGACTTGAACTGCAGAGCGGCTTCCGTGGCCCACCAGCAAGACGCTTGGGTGGACCCCTCAAGGCTAGAGGTCGACGGAGTCGGTTCCTCAGTTCTCTTCGTTGAGCTGCATCAGCTCGTCGAACCCGGGCATGTTCTCGAACCCCGGCGGCATGTCTTCGAGCCCCGGCAGCGCGAGGTTCTTCGACTTGTCGACCTGTACACCGCCCTTGGGCGTGGTGCGACCCCCGCCGCCACGGCCCTTCTTGCCCTTGCGGCCCTTCTTGTTGCGGGCGCCCTTCTTGGCCTTCTTTCCGGCCAGGCCCATCTGCTTCATCATCGATCGCATCTGCTTGAACTGATCGACGAGATTGGTGACCTCACCGGCGCTGGTGCCTGAGCCGACCGCAATGCGGTTACGACGCGACGCATCGATGACGTCGGGCTCGATGCGCTCGGCGGCGGTCATCGAGCGGATGATGGCTTCGATATGACCGATCTGCTTGTCGCCGATTTCGACGTCGCGCACCTCTTTGGGGATACCGGGCATCATCCCGAGAAGGTTGCCGATCGGCCCCATCTTCTTGATCTGCTGCATCTGCGCCAAGAAATCGTCGAGCGTGAACGTGCCGTCGAGCATCGCCTGGGCGGCGGCCTCGGCTTCATCTTGTTCGAAGGCTTCTTCCGCCTTCTCGATGAGCGACAACATGTCGCCCATGCCGAGGATGCGGCTCGCGAGGCGGTCGGGGTGGAACTGGTCGAAGTCCTCGAGTTTCTCGCCGGTGGACGCGAACGCAATCGGTCGGCCGACGACCTCCTTGACCGACAATGCCGCGCCACCGCGGGCATCACCATCGAGTTTGGTGAGGATGACACCGTCGAGCTCGAGGGTTTCATGGAATGCCTGGGCAACGTTGACGGCATCTTGACCGGTCATCGCGTCGACCACGAGGAACGTGTACTGCGGTGCGAGCTCGGCAGAGATCTGCCGGACCTGCTCCATCAGTTCGGCGTCGATCGCCAGACGGCCGGCGGTGTCGCAGATGATGACGTCGCGACCGAGACGCTTGGCCTCGGCCAGCGATGCCTTGGCGACCTCGACAGGATCGGACGGCTCGGAGAACACCGGCACGTCGATCTGTGCGCCGAGCGTGCGCAGTTGCTCGACAGCGGCCGGGCGTTGCAGGTCGGCACCGACCAGGAGCGGATTGCGCCCCTGCTTCTTGAACCAGGCAGCGAGCTTGGCCGATGTGGTGGTCTTGCCGGCACCTTGCAGGCCGGCCATGAGCACGACCGTTGGCGGCTTGGCCGCGTAGGTGATGGCCATGGTCTCGCCGCCGAGGCTGGCGGTGAGCTCCTCCTGGACGATCTTGACGATCTGCTGCGCGGGGTTCAGCGCCCCGCTGACCTCTTCGCCGACCGCCCGGTCGCGAATGCGGCCCTGCAGCGACTTCACCACGTCGAAGTTGACGTCGGCTTCGAGCAACGCAAGTCGTATCTCGCGCAGAACTTCGTCTACGTCGGCTTCGGTGAGCTTCCCCTTGCCGCGGATGCGGGTGAGAATGCCGTCAAATCGGTCGCTTAAGGCCTCGAACACGGTGGTCAGACTAATGGCCGGGCCGGCCTTTCGGGTTCCACACGCGAGTTGGCCCCAATTTGGCGGACCGAGCGCGTACGCTGCCTCGGATGCGGAGACTCTTCCTCGGACTCCTCCTGGTGGTGCTCGTCCCGCCGACGCTCGGTGGTTGCTCCACCGGATGCGACCTCACCCCACCCGATGGGGTCGAGGTGAAGCTGCGGACCCAACTCGTCGGAATCGGTGGCCAGACGCTGCGCGTGGTTGAACTGCCACCCGACGAGAGCCTCACGCGCAATCAGGAAGTCGATGTCGGCCTCGACGAAATCGAGACGACCTTGCCACCCCCGACCACGGCGATCGCCCTCGACGGTTCGGTGATCACCGAACCGCCGCGCACCACCATCGTCGAGTCCGACGTGTTCGACCCCTCCGCCGTCGACCCCGACAGCATTATCGAGATTGCGCTGATCGGTTCCGCCGATGAATTGGTCATCGGTGAGATGTACGAGATCGTCGCCTACTCCGGCAACGACGGCGTCGTCGCGGTCCTGAACAACGGCTGCCGCGGCGCCGACTCGATCAAGAACATCGACGGCAGCAACATCAGCGGCTGGGGTGTCGGCAAGTCCACCGCCGTCATTGTTGGTCTGTTGGTGTTCCTGCCCACCCTCGGCGCAATCGGCGCGATGTACCTGCTGCGATTCCTCGCCGGACGCCGCCAGGGTCCGGCGATCAAACCCGGTCGCCTGTAGGACTCGGCGCCGGGTGTCGGCGGAGGTTCGTGACCGGCCCTCGGGTGGTTTTCGCGATCCGATAGCTTTGCGAGATGGCGAGACACGGAGCGTTCTGGGCCTTGGCGGTCATACTCGTACTCGCGTTTCCGACGGTGTTGTCGGGATGTTCGTGCCTCGAGCAACCGGAAGAAAACGAATTGGCGTTCGTCGGTGTGTTGGATCAGCTCGAGAATTCGACGGCAACGTTCGTCACAGGTGATGACCGGGCCGTAGGGGTGTACGTCGCCGGCCGGCCGGATGTGCTCCGGGTGGGTCAGCGCTATGAAGTCGTTGCGTATGGCGAAACAGCGACTTCGCGGCGCTGGGCTTACCTGGGCCAGTCCCAAAGTGTCTTTGGATCATGCCCGCTCGCCCTCGACGGCGACGATTCGATCCATCATGCCGACGGATCGGCTATCGACACCCGGGTTGTGACGAACTGGTCCACCGCCCGGTTCTTCGGAGTCATCGCGTTGTTTGTCCTCACCCCACTCGTCCTCATGTGGGCGGTACTCACGGCGGTACGTCGGCTGGTGCGGGGTCGCGACGATGGCTACGTCGATCTCTGATGAGCCTTATCGCCCAGTGGTCTTGCTCCGTCGCGACGGCGCTGCAACCATGTCCGGAGACACCGACGCTGGAGACCGACCGTGCAGAGCCAAAACGTGCAGAGCCGCACCCGTGACTAACCGGGTGGATATCTACAACCCGGACCTTTACGTCGATGGGCCGATCCACGACATCTTCGCCACCCTGCGCAAGACCGAACCGGTGTATTGGCAGGATATGCCCGATGAACCCGGCTACTGGGCTGTCCTACGCCACGCCGATCTCTGTGCGGTCGCAAAGAATTCGGCCGTCTTCTCGGCCGAAGAGATGGGGGTGGTGCTCGAGGACCCCGAGCCCGAGCGACTCGAACAGAGCCGCAACATGATGCTGATGATGGACCCGCCTCGGCACACCAACCATCGCAAGCCGTTGGTGCCGAGCTTCAAGGCCAGAGCCATCGCCCAGATGGAAGATCAGGTACGCACGATCTGTCGGGAGATTCTCGACCAAGTTCCCGACGACGGCGAGGTCGAGTTCGTGCACGACGTGGCCGCCATGCTCCCCAACCAGGTCGTCGGCGAGTTGATGGGACTTCCACCCGAGGACGGACACAAGATCCGCCGGTGGGCCGAGGAGAGCACCAGCGCGCAAGACCCCGAGTTGGCGTCGACCGACGAGGCACCGAAGGGCATGGCGTACATGGCGATGTATGCCATGGAACTCGCCGCCCGGCGCCGGGAAGAGGAACCCCGCGACGACCTGATGTCGCTGATCCTCGCCGGCGATTTCGGCAACGGTCCAATGACCGATATCGAATTCGGGAGCTTCTTCGTGCAGCTGGTCACCGCCGGCAACGACACGACCAAGACCATGCTGTCCTCGGGACTCCATACGCTGCTCGACCACCCGGATCAGCTCGCCGATCTGCGCAACGACTACTCGCTCCTGCCGGGCGCGGTCGAGGAGATCCTCCGCTATGCCAACCCGTTGCACTACTTCCGGCGAACCGCACTCAGCGATACCGAGGTCGGCGGTCAGGCCATCGCCAAGGGCGATAAGCTCGCGATGATGTACACCTCGGCGAATCGCGACGAGCAGGTGTTCGATCGCCCGAACGAGTTCGATATCCGACGCTCGCCCAACCCTCATCTTTCGTTCGGCATCGCAACCCATTTCTGCCTCGGTGTCCATCTCGCACGACTCGAGGGGCGCGTGTTCTTCGAAGAGTTGCTCGAACGGTTCCCCACCATCACGCAAACCGGACCCGCCCGCCGCGTCCGATCGAATCTCAACAACGGATTGAAGGACCTGCCGGTACTGCTCGAGCGCTGAGAAAATTTGGTGTCGCCTAGGGTTGCGGTTGTGCTCCGCCTCCGGAAATTCGAACTCTTGGCTGTGACGCTCATCCTGTTTGGATTGGCCTCCACACCGGCGACAGCCCAGAGCGACGAGGTCCCGGGCGACGAAGTCCCGGGCGAATGCGGGTCGGTCGAGGTCGGTTCGTCGACCTTCACCGGCGAAGTCGTGGGAACGGACGGGCGACGCGTGATCTTCAGGGTGGACGGCGACGACGTCGCCGTTCGGGTGGAAGGCGAACGAAACCGCTTGAAGAACGGGCAGAACTACGAGGTCACCGCATATGACCTGGTGAAGTTCGATGCCCCGGTCGCGTACCTCGACGCCGAAAACTGCATCGGCCCCGACACCACCATTCGCCACGCCGATGGCAGCGCCATCAACACGTCGGCCAATTGGCTTTCGATCATCTGGTGGACGGTGGTCATCCCGATCGCCGGGATTGGCATCATCATCGTCGGCCTGTCCGCAGCGCGCCGCCGCGCCGTTGGCCGGCGCGACGAACTACCCGACGACGACCTTGGCCCTTGGGACATAGCCGACGCCGACGGGTGATCCCAGCCCCAGCCGCGAACGAACCACCTCGATCGAGTCACGATGCACGGCGACGAAGTTCTGGGCGGTGGGATTACTCGGCGTCAGCTCGTTGATGTCGGCGTGATACTCGAAGGTGTCGTATCCGGCGGCGGCAAGCAGCTCGATGACCTCACTGCGGGTCGAGCCCATTCGCCGAAGCTGATGGTCGTAGGCCTCCATGAGAATGACCCGAATCGTCCCGCTCGAAAGCAACGACATCGCGCCGCTCAGGGCCAGCATCTCGCTTCCCTCGAGGTCGAGCTTCGTGAGAATGATCGGTGCATCGCCGACAAGATCGTCCAGCCGGGCACTGCGGACCGGAGTGGACTTCTCGTTGGCGAGGTCGGCGACCGCGACAGCGTTGCTGACGTCCCAATCGGTCATGAAGGCCACCTCGCCCTCGGCGTCACTCAAACAGACTTCGTGCACAATCGTGTTCGTGATGTTGTTGTGGGCGAGATTGGCCCGGAGGTTGGCGAGCGTTCGTGGTGCGGGCTCGATGGCGTGCACCGTGCCCCGCTCCCCTACCAGCGACGATGCGATCAACGTGATCAGCCCGATGTTTGCGCCACCATCGACGACGACATCACCGGGACGCAGCAGACGTTCCACGAAATGGATTTCGTCGTACTCGAAATAGCGACCGAAGTAGACGAGGTTCGAAACGCAGGACGAATCGCTGTAGAGCACTTCGAGTCCGTCGCCCAACGACACCGCTGACGGAGGATGTCCGAGGCGTTTCCGAGTCTGATAGGTAACGGCAGACAGCACCCGTCGCCCAAGCTTGGTCCGGTTCGCCGGGTGGCGAATGATCTTCTTCGGCACGCTGATCGCGTAGAAGAGGAGCGAGTGCTTGCGTTCGCGTGTTCGGGTCACCGCGTCCCATCGGCGTCGCAGCATCGACGTTGAGGAAGGACTACACCTCGAACAGGGCGTCGACGAACGCGTCGGAGTCGAAGTCGATGAGGTCCTCGACCCCTTCGCCGAGGCCGACGAGCTTCACCGGAATACCGAGCTCGCCTTGGATGGCCATCACGATGCCGCCCTTGGCCGAGCCATCGAGCTTGGTCAACACGACTCCGGTGACCTCGACTGCCTCGGCAAATACCTGCGCCTGGGTCAGGCCGTTCTGGCCGGTGGTTGCATCGATGACGAGAAGTACCTCGGACACCGTGCCGGCGCCCTTCTCGGACACCCGCCTGACCTTCCGGAGCTCGTCCATCAGGTTGCTCTTGTTGTGTAATCGTCCGGCGGTATCGGCCAACACGAGGTCGGCGCCCTTGGCTGCCGCAGACTCGACGGCGTCGAAGATAACAGCGCTGGGGTCGCTCCCTTCGTTGCCACGAATGATGTCGGCCCCCGCGCGCTCGGCCCACATCGTGAGCTGCTCGGCGGCGGCGGCGCGGAACGTATCGCCTGCGGCCATGACGACGCTGTGACCAGCATCGACCTGACGCTTGCCGAGCTTGCCAATGGTCGTCGTCTTGCCGACGCCGTTGACGCCGACGAAGAGCCAGACCGACGGAGCCTCGTCGGCGAAGTGCAGTTCACGATCGAGGCCGGACAGACGCACTTTGAGCTCGTCCTTGAGCATCTCGACGACTTCAGCAGACTCGGTGATCTTCTCGGCGGTTGCCTTGTCGCGAACCGCCTCGATGACCGACAGGGCCGTGGGCACCCCGACGTCGGCGCGAATGAGCGCTTCCTCGAGCTCTTCCCACGTCTGCTCATCAACACCGCGCGCCAGAATCGAACCGAGGTAGCCGGTGAAGGCGCCGCGGGCCTTGCCAAGCCGCTCGCGCAGGGTGGGCTTGACAGCGGGAGGCTCTTCGACGACGACCGGCTCGTCGACCAGGGTGTCACCCGCATCTGGGCGGTCGAGCACCGCGGTGTCACCACCCGTGCGCGTTTCGGCGGGCGGCTCGAGCACGCCCTGGCCGCTTCGGCCTCGATACAGATATGCGCCGCCGCCAACCAAGACCAGGCCGGCAACCACAAGAACAATGATCAGGATTTCCATGAGGCTTGCAGCGTACCGAGGCTCGGCCACCCGCCAAGCAAAACGCCAAACCGCGCGGTATCGGAGACCGCGCGCTCGGGAGATAGAGAACGCGCGGTATCGGAGATAGCGCGCTCGGGAGATAGAGAACGCGCGGTATCGGAGACCGCGCGCTCAACCGCGCGGTATCGGAGACGGTGCGCTCGGGAAGAAACCGCGCGGTATCGGAGACCGCGCGCTTCTCCCCGTTGAGGAGCCACCGACAACCGGTCGGGGACGTATTTTGCGCAGCAAAATACTCCGTGAGTAACGAGGCGCCTCAGCGCCGAGGAACGACGGTTATCCGGCGGAAAGGGTGGCGGTGAAGGTGAACGTCTCGCCGTCGCGGGTGACCGTTATGTCGACCTCATCACCGGGCGAACGGAGGCGGATGGCGGCGGCCAAGTCGGCCGGTTCGCTGACGGTGATCGACTCGATGCCGACGACGACGTCGCCGACTTCGAGACCGGCATCGGCAGCAGGTGAGCCGGCGACAACTTCTACGACGAGGGCCCCAGTCGTCCCGATCGGCGCCTGATCCATGCTCACGCCCAGGAACCCGAGCTCGATCGACTCGCCGGCGATCAGGCGGTCGGCGATGAGCCGAATCGTGTCGGAAGGAATTGCGAAACCAACGCCGGCGAACTGGCCGGTCTCGGTTCGAATGGCCGTGTTCATACCGATGATGCGTCCCTCGCGGTCGGCCAGCGCGCCGCCGGAGTTCCCGGGATTGATCGGTGCATCGGTTTGCAGCATGGCCACCAGGTTCTGGCCGCTCACGCCGGCTGGGACGACGCGGTCGATGGCGCTGACCACGCCGCTCGTGACGGTTTGATCGAGGCCGAAGGGCGAACCGAGCGCTATGGCCAGCTGACCGACTTCGACCGACTCGGACGGCGCAAATGTTGCGGGCGTGAGTTCGAATGACTCGACGATCCGCACGACTGCGAGGTCACGATCTTCGTCGCGACCGACGACTTCACCGTCGATACTGCTGCCGTCGGCGAGCTGCACGACCACATCGGTGGAGCCTTCGACCACATGTGCGTTCGTGACGATGTGGTTGCCCGAATACGCAATGCCGGAGCCTTGACCCTCGCCCGCAAGGATATTGACGACGGACGGCAACACCGACTGCGCCACGGCGGCGACGGGCTCGTCGCCGCTTGAGATCACCGGAGCAATGACTGGGTCGTCGGCGCCTCCGGCGACGATTGCCGTCGATCCTGCCGATGTCGGCTCGTCGTCGATAGCTCGGGCAAAGAGAAAGCCGGTCGCGAGCAGACCGATCGCCAACACGGCGGAGAAGACCCCGAACAATACTCGCGAGAGGCCCCGCCCCGAATCGGTGCCAGCTGCGACGGGAGCAGTCTCGGGGGGAGAATAGGCGGCCGATGTCGGGACGGGGGCCGCTGCATGCACCGGGGGGGACGGTGGCGCAGCGACGAGGGGGATAACCGGTTGCTGTGACGGTGTCGGACCCTGGAGTTGCGGGCCCTGGGTCGGAGGTGACGTGGGAGGTGATGCCGGGATGAATGCGGGGGGCGGCGGTGGCGCAACCGTCCGCATCGGGGCGGCGGTTGGTGCGGACGGCTGCGCCGGAGCAGCGGACGTGTGAAGCGGTACCACCGGAGGCGGGGCGGCCACCATTTGCGGAACACCCTCAGGTGCGGCACCCAAGCTGGCAGAAGCGGACCCCGGGACGGGCTCGGCGTCAGCTGGCGGGTTGGTTGCTTGCTCGTCCATGTCCCTCACGATAAATGTGTCGGCCGAAAACGACCGTAAGCCGTAGCGAAAACCTGTCTAAAGCCCCGGGTATTCCCGATTTGGCGCACCATCAGGTGCCCAACAGGCCCTCGAGGCCGCTCATGTCGATCTCTCCCGAGTTGGCAGGTCGATCGCCCGGCGCGTGGGTACCGGCGGCGATCGGCAACCAGAGGACAAACGTCGACCCGCGTCCCGGTTCGCTCAGGAGCTGGACCTGGCCTCCGTGGGCCTCGGCGATCTGGCGCACGATGGTGAGCCCGAGCCCACTGCCCTTGTCCCGACCGAACCGGCGCTCACCGCGCCAGAACCGCTGCCACACCCGCTCTTGGTCGGCGTCGGCGATGCCGGGACCCTCGTCCTCGACGGCGATCCACACCCACGCGGCCTCGGCGCCGGCGGCCACACGAATGCGCCCGCCCTTGGGCGTGTGGCGCAGTGCGTTGGTGACGATGTTGGCGAGGGCTCGCCGCAGCGCAACGGAATCGCCTTTGATGAAGGTGTCCGACGGCGCATGCGCCTGCAACAGTTGCTGGTTGGCCTCGGCCGCGGCGCGATAGTCGACCACGGTTTCGTAGACCACGGTGGCCACGTTGATGAGGTCTTCGCGCTCATCCGGGGTCTCCTGCCGGGCGTAGAGCAGCAGGTCGTCGACCAACGCGGTCATGCGTTCGGCGGTTCGGCTCATCACCTCGCCGACTTCGCGATAGTCGTCGACGGTGGCGTTCGGATCGCCGTGCACGACGTCGAGGTTGGTGCGAATGACCGCCAGCGGATTTCGCAGTTCATGGGACGCCTCGTGAATGAATCGCCGTTGACTCTCGAAGGCGTCGTCGAGCCGAGCGAGCATGTCATCGAACGTGTCGGCCAACTGGCGCAGCTCGTCATTGGGCCCCTGCAAATTGATCCGCCGTTTGAGATCTGTGGCCTGAATCTCACGCGCGACGCCGGTGATTCGGTTGACCGGTCGTAGCACCAGGTCGGCGACGAACCACCCCACCGCCAAACTGCCGAGAAAGAGCAGACCGAGCGCGGCGAACGAGTAGTTCCGCAGCTTGTCGAGCGCCTCGCTGTTGACCTCCTTCTCGAAGAACGCCAACGCATCGACGACCTCCTCCTGGGTCTTCACGATGATCTGCCCCCGTTCGGTGCCGAAGACCCGGGTGACCTCTTCGCGGCGCGACACCGGCTGATCGTCGAGCGCTCTCGACAAACCGGCGTAGATGCCACCGACCACGACGGCGGCCAGTCCGAACAACAGCACGGAGTACAGCAGCGTGAGGCGCACGCGAATCGATCCGAGCCACGACGGAATCCGATCCGCCGACCGGCGACCGAAGACGGGGGGCGCCTCCCGGGGTTGGCCCACGCCTGCGGGGCCGATTCCGGGCGTGCTCATTCCGCTAGCACTGCTTCGGACTCGGCGGTGAGCATTCGATACCCCTTGCCGATCACGGTCTCGATCAACGGCGCTTCGTCATCGATCGACAGCTTGCGTCGCAACGTGCCTACGGTGACGCGCACGGTGTTCGTGAACGGGTCGGCATGCTCGTCCCAGACGTGCTCGAGCAACTCTTCTTGCGACAGCACCTGGTCGGGGTGCGTCATGAAGTAGCGCAGCAGCGCGAACTCCTTGGCGGTGAGCATCAGCTCGCGCTCGCCCCTCGACGCACGGTGGCGTGACGTGTCGAGTTCGACATCTGCTACCCGTAGAATCGCCGTGGTGCGTCCGGCGTCACGACGCAAGAGCGAGCGCACCCGCGCCGCAAGCTCGCCGAACGCAAATGGCTTCACCAAATAGTCGTCAGCTCCGTGATCGAGACCATCGATTCTGTCTTCGACGGTGTCGCGTGCGGTCAGCATCAGCACCCGCGGCGGTTCGTGTTCGCCCGGTTCGTCACGCAGGCGACGGCATACCTCGAGCCCGTCGATGCCCGGCATCGTGAGATCGAGGCACACGAGGTCATAGGCATTGATCGTCGCCTTTTCGAGGGCATCCTCCCCGTCGTGGGCAAGATCGACCGCATAGCCTTCGCGCCGCAGTCCGCGCGCTACGGCGTTCGCCAGATCGACTTCGTCGTCGACAACAAGGATTCGCATCTCTCCGACGGTACC
>RCMY010002433.1_pt1 | contig 16901 bp, 16 predicted proteins | sample 2041341 | NCBI WGS metagenome assembly RCMY01 (sample SAMN09708234, study PRJNA481090) | Marine sediment metagenome, whole genome shotgun sequencing project. | reverse complement strand
AGCGAGCCGTTTCGCCCCGATAGCCTCCGCCGTCATGCCGATTCGAGCCATCCGGGGCGCCATCACAGTTGATGCCGACACCCGGGACGAGATTGCTACCCGCACCACGACGCTGCTGGAGACGCTCTACGAGCGGAACCAACTCGAGCATGACGACGTGATCAGCATCTTGTTCACCGCTACGCAGGACCTGACCAGCGCGCCGCCTGCCGCTGCAGCGCGGACCTTCGGTTTGGTCGACGTCCCGCTCTTGTGCGCACAGGAGATGCCCGTCATCGGCTCGCTCCCGCTCTGCATTCGCTTGATGCTTCACATCGAGACCGACCGGCAGCGGACCGAGCTCCGTCATGTGTTCCTGCGAGGGGCCACGGTGCTTCGTCCTGAATTGGCCGAAACTGGCGACGATCAGTGAGCCGGTCGGCCAACGTCATTGGGGCCGGCCTCATCGGTGGTTCTGTCGGGTTCGCTCTTCGGGCGCAGGGCTGGTCAGTGTCGATCAGCGATGAGGACGATGCCATTGCGGCGGAAGCCGTCGAGCTCGGTGCGGCGGACGTCGTGGGGTTCGACGACGGGGCGGCGATCACGTTCATCGCAACGCCGGTCGGCAGCATCGCGGAGCTCGCCAAAGAGGCGCTCGCTCGGACGGTCGGCCCTGTGACCGACGTCGGTTCGACGAAGCTCGACATCGTCTGGGCCATCGACCACCCTCGATTCGTTGGCGGACACCCCATGGCTGGCTCCGAGCAGGACGGCATCATCGGCGCCAAAGGAAATCTGTTCGAGGGGGCCATGTGGGTGCTCACGCCGATCGAGAGCACCGACGAGGCCAGCTTCTCGCAGGTGCGGGCCATCGTGCGCTCGTTCGGCGCTGAGTCGACGACGCTGCTGCCGAGAACACACGACCAGATGGTGGCCCAAGTCAGCCATGTGCCGCACCTGACCGCTGCATCGCTGATGTGCCTCGCCGACGACATGTCGATCGAGCACCGAGCGTTGTTCCGCCTTGCTGCCGGCGGCTTCCGAGACATGACCCGCATCTCGGCCGGTCGCCCATCGATCTGGCCAGACATTTGTGTGGCGAACCGGACGGCCATCGTCAAGGGCCTGGATGGGCTCATCAGCCAGCTCGGTGACGTCCGTGAACGGGTCAACTCGCAGGACCGAGATGGCATTCTCGAGCTCCTGACGCGGGCCCGCGCTGCTCGGGTCAACCTGCCAACCGGTTTCGGTGTGGCTGACCTGATGTCCGAAGTGGCGGTGCCCATGCCTGATCGTCCTGGCGAGATCGCGACGATCGCGACACTTGCGTCAGAGCTCGATGTCAACATCTATGACCTCGAAATCACCCACTCCGGTGAAGGTCGGCGCGGCGTGATGATGATGGTGGTCGCTCGTGAGCAGTGCGAACGGCTGATAGGCGGGCTGATGGCTCGGGGCTATCGACCCACAAGTAGCGACCTCGACTGAACGGTACGTTGAACCAATGAACGAGATCTCGACTCCGGACGCTGACGAGTTCATCGTCGTCGCCATCGACGGCCCAGCTGGGTCAGGCAAGTCCACGGTGGCGAAGCGCCTCGCTGCCGCTCTTGACCTCGACTATCTCGACACTGGCGCGATGTATCGCTCCGTCACCTTCGCCACGCTTGCTCGGGGCATCGACCCCGACGGCGATTCTGAGCGGATTGCGGAGATCGCCACTGCGTGCGAGATCGATGTACGGGCCGACGGAACGGTCATGGTCGATGGGATCGATGTCACGACGCAGATCCGAGGGCCGGAGGTCACGCGGGCCGTCTCAGCGGTTGCCTCGATTCCTGCCGTGCGCGCCGAACTGGTGAGCCGACAGCGAGAGTGGGCTCGTCGCCGAAACGGTGGGGTACTCGAGGGTCGCGACATCGGCAGCGTTGTGTTCCCCGACGCCCGATTGAAGGTCTACTTGAACGCTTCTGCCGAGGTCCGAGCCGCCCGCCGGGCTGGCGAAGTCATGGACCTCGACTACGACACGGTGGCGGCCGATCTCGCCAGACGCGACGCATACGACAGTGGCCGCAGCGCAGACCCGCTGATGCGGGCTGACGGTGCGATCGAGGTCGATACCAGCGATCTCACGATCGACCAGGTGGTTGAGCTGCTGACTGCACGCGTGCATGGCTGACCTTGCGAGCCAGGGATTCTCTGGCCCGCTTCCCCGCTCGTCGCGATGGTTCTACCGAGCCTTGCGGGTCCCGTTCATGGCGTTCTTCGCCGTGTGGTTACGCCTGTCGGTCACTGGTCGAGAAAATGTTCCTCAGTCCGGTGGTTTCATTCTCGCTGCCGGTGGGCATCGGTCGATCCTCGACACACCGGTCGTGGCCGGAACGAGCCGCCGCATCCTCCGCTACATGGGGGCCGAGAAGTACTTCCAAGTCCCCGGCCTCTCGTGGTTTCTCCGGTCGGTTGGCGGCTTTCCCGTGCAACGCGACCAAACCGATCGTGACGCGCTTCGGCTGAGCGAAGCAGTTCTGGCCAGCGGTGAACCTCTGGTGATCTATCCCGAGGGCACGCGCTTCTCTGGGCCGGAAGTGCAGCCGCTACAGCAGGGGGCTGCGTTCCTGGCATGCCGAGCGCAGGTACCGATCATCCCTGTCGGCTTGGGCGGAACCGAACGGGCGTGGCCAAGGGGCGGTCGCTTCATCCGGCCGACCAAAGTGGCTCTTGTCGTCGGCGAGCCTCTTGTTCCTCCCATCCCTGAAGACGGGAAGCGAGTGAAGCGTTCGGCGATGAAGGCATACAACGATGAGCTGCACGCCCGGCTCCAGGAGCTGTTCGATCAAGCTCAGGAGCAGGCCGGGGTGTGAACGCCCCCGACCCGGATCGGTGGACGCTTCGCCGCTATCCGCCGACGAGGGATCGATCGCTGCGAGCCTTCGACGCAGCGGATCAGCTGGCGCTGGCCGAAGTTGAACGTCGCATCGACTCTGGAATGCGAGCGCTCGTGGTCAATGACTCGTTCGGTGGCCTGGCCGTCCCGCTCGCTGCCGCCGGTGTTGACGTGACGGTCTGGACTGATTCGGTCCTGTCAGACATCGGCATACGCAAGAACCTCGGGTTCAACGGCCTCGACGAGGTCGTCGTTGTTCCCTCGACGACTACCCCGTCGGGCCCGTTCGATGTCGTTGTGGTGAAAGTGCCAAAGACGCTCGCGTTCTTGGAGGAACAGCTGGCCCTGGTGCGGCCGGCTATCGACGATTCGACGCTGCTCGTAGGCGCGGGGATGGTCAAACACGTGCACACGAGCACACTCGACATCTTCAGCAAGGTCATCGGACCGACGGTCACGTCGCTGGCGAAGAAGAAGGCAAGGTTGATCCTGCCGACGCTTGATCCTGCCATCGAGATTCCTGCGCCGGCCCCCACCCGCTACGCCACGGAGAGCGGGGTCGAGTGCGTCAATCTGGCCAATGTGTTCTCTCACGGCAAGCTCGACATCGGCACACGGTTGCTGCTGGAGCACCTGCCGAAGCCCGCCGACGGCTCCGATGTGGTCGACCTCGGATGCGGCAATGGCGTGCTTGGCACGAGCCTTGCACTGACCTATGCAGGCGGGTCGGTGACGTTCTGCGACATCTCGCACGCCGCAATAGCGTCCGCAAGGGCGACCTGGGACGCGAACCTCGGCAGCGACGACCGCTCTCAGTTCTACGCCAGCGACCTTGCCGCTGATGTTGCTGATGGGTCGATCGATCACGTGATCATCAATCCACCGTTCCACGATCAGCACGTGGTTGGTGATGAGACCGCAGGACGCATGTTCGTCGAGGCGAAGCGGGTGCTACGAGACGGCGGCGAAGTGCGAGTCATCGGCAATCGACACCTGGGTTATCACAAGCGCCTCCGGTCGATTTTTGGCAATCTCGAAACGATCGCCTCGAATCCGAAGTTCGTGGTTCTCAGCTCTCAGAAGCAGGCCCGCTAGGGCTTGGAGCGTCCTTCGAGGCGGCGAGTGCCGTGGTTGTGCGCAGCTCGAGTTCTGGCAGGAAGCGCACGACGATCACGAAAACCGCCATGAGCGGAACGGCCGCCCAGAACACTGCATTCGATCCAGACGCGACGGCCGACTGAACTGCTTCACGCAGCGATGGTTCAAGTGCCGCAATGTCCTCTGGCGTCGAGAGGAGTTCATCGATGTTGACCGAGCTGTCGAGCGTCGAGAGCTCTGAGGTGATGCGTCCGGTGAGCAGGGCGCCGAAAGCGCCGACCCCGAGGGTCTGGCCCAGGGTTCGAAAGAAATTGATTGCCGCAGTGCCAGTGCCGAGGTCGGGAACGTCGAGCGAGTTCTGGGTCGCGGTGGTCATTGTCGGGAACACGACCCCGATCGAGAAACCGAGCACCAGCAGGAAGGGGATTGCCGATGTCGCCGAACTGTCGACATCGAGGAACGTGAACGAAATGAGCGAGATGAGTGACAGCAGCGGTGCGGTCTGGACGAGGCGGACGTACTTGCCGGTTCCGGTGGTGACCCGGCCGGCCACATAGGAACCAACGCTGACAGCGATGCTCATTGTCGCGAGGATCAGGCCCGCTCGCGTTGCGGATTCGCCGAGCGAGACCTGGAAGAACAGCGGGAAGAACGCGAGCATCCCCATTCCTGCCATTCCGTAGATCGCATTGCCAGCGATCATGATGCGGAACGTCGGGTTGGAGAAGAGCCGCATGGGTAGCAAGGGCTCGGGGGCCCGAAGCTCCCACCGGACGAAGCCGATGGCTCCGAAGAGTGCCACGGCGAGCAGGCCGATGATCTGTGGCGAGGTCCACGCAAAGGTCTCGCCCCCGAGGGCAAGCCCGAAGATCAGGGCTGTCACGCTCACGACGAGGACACCGGCGCCGACGAAGTCGAGCACATGTTCTCGGGGTGGCAGCCGGAATATGAGGTTCCGGTGGATCACGGTGATGGCCAGGATGCCGAGGGGGATGTTGATCAGGAAAATCCATCGCCACGAGGCCACGTCGACGAACACCCCGCCGATCACGGGGCCGACCAGGGCGGAGAACGTGAAGTTCATCGTGTAATACGCCATGTACTTGCCGCGCTCGCGAGGCGAGAAGATGTCGCCGATGACGATGAAACCCATGGCCATGAGCCCGCCGCCACCGATGCCCTGGAGGCCTCGGGCCAGGATCAATTGCCACATCGTTTGGGAGGCAGCGGCCATCACCGATGTGGTGACGAAGATGATCAGCGCGGCCTCGGTCAGGGCTCGACGCCCGTAGAGGTCGCTGAGTTTTCCGTAGAGGGGCGTCGCAGCGACCGACCCCAGCAGGTACGCGGTGAGCACCCATGGAAGTTGGTCGATGCCGCCAAGGTCACCGGCAATCGTTGGGAGGGCAGTCGATACCGCTGTGCCGTCGAGCGACGCCAGGAACGTCGAAACAAGCATGCCGCCGAAGATGGCCATCGTCTGGCGTTGTGTCAGGGCAGTGTCGGTCACCGCCGCAGCCTCTCAGACCCAGAGCCCAGCCCCAAGTTGAATGCGCTTACAGCGTGACCAGCACGTCAGAGGCGCCGATCTGGCGATCGTTGAGCTCAGGCCGAGCATCGAGTGCGCCGCCGAGCCCGACCGTGGCCACGACATCGATCGCTCCGAGAAGTTCTCGCAGGTTGCGTGGGGGAGGGAAGTACTCATCCTCGTCGGTGATACGGACTTCCTCGACACCGTTTGCCGGTGCCAGGAAGTCGATGACGGCTTGGACGACGTCTTCTGGGGCCGAGGCTCCAGCCGTGACCCCGACGGTGCCGGTCAAGCCCTCAGGCAACTCGTCCGGCCCGTTCACGCGAAACACCTGGGCACAGCCCGCTTCGGTTGCCAGCTTGGCCAACGCTGTGGTGTTCGAGCTGTTGGCTGATCCGATGACGACGACGGCGTCGCACCGTTCGGCAATCGACATCAGGGCTGACTGTCGGTTGGTCGTTGCGAAACAGAGGTCGCTCCGGCCGGGTTGCCAGAGGTCGGGGAAGCGTTCCTTGGCTGCGTCGGCGACCTCGCTCCAGTCGCTGTGTGACAGCGTGGTCTGGGCGAGTAGCGCTGTTGGCTCGTCGAAGTCTGGGAGGGCAGCAACCTCTTCGATGGACTCGACCCGGCTGATGGCGTCGGGGGCAACCGCCATGGTTCCGACGGCCTCTTCGTGGCCGTCATGCCCGACGTAGATCACCCGGTAGCCCTTCTTGGCTCGCACCTTCACCTCGTGGTGCACCTTGGTCACCAGGGGGCAGACGGCGTCGACCACGTAGCTGCCACGCTGGCGTGCTGCAGTGACGACCTCCGGTGCCGAGCCGTGGGCCGACAGCATGATCGGTCGACCCAGAGGCACCTCATCGATGTGATCGACGAACACAACACCGAGCTCGACGAAGCGGTCAACAACCAGTTTGTTGTGAACGATCTCGTGGTAGCAGTACACGGGCGCATCGAAGGCTCGGACCATCCAGCTCAACGCCTTGATCGCCATCTCCACGCCGGCGCAGAAGCCTCGCGGGGCGCACAACAGCACCTGGTCGACCCCGGGGCCGGGTTGGTCTGAGGAAGTCATGGTGACAGGCTACCGCCCGCCCTTCTGCTGGCCTGAACCGCTGCTGGATCGGGCTGAGCGAACAGCGCGATGTACAGCGTCGACGATGAGACCTGGATCCGCCAAAGGGTTGGCACCGACGCTTCGGAACCAGAGCGCCTGGTCGATCTCCGCAACCGAGACCCAAGCACCTTCCAGATGGTCTTGCACTTGCAAGAGGTCGAGCGCTCTGTCGACCGGCCGCCACAACAAGACGCCGCACGTGGGTTTGGTGAATGACTCGAGCGTCTCGTCCGCTTCGACCAATTGGTCGAGCTCGGTGATGCGGTCGATTCCGGCATCGAGCACCGCTGCCAACCCGTCGCGGCCCCAAGCCAGAAGCGTCACCGCAAGCGGGAGCGCTCGGGCGCCAGCTGAACCGAGCACGCCGATGTTTGGGGCGCTGAGATATCCACCGCCAAAGGACACAGCACTGTGGGCCTCGTCGGCATCAGCGAAGAAGATGGCGGCACTCTCTTTGGGTTGATGGAGCCACTTGTGAGCGCTGACGCCGACCGAATCAGCACCCTCGATGCCGTCCAGTGTCGAGGCGTGGGTCGGGCTGAAGCGCAGCGGGCCGGCCCACGCGGCGTCCACATGGACCCATGGTGCGGCGTGTGAGGAGCGGGCGGTGAGCTGCAGATCGTCGATGGCTCCTGCGGCTGCGGTTCCGGCGTTCAGCACCAAAGCGGCCGAAGTCACGTCACCGAGACGAGCGGAGTCGATGGTCTGGTCAGGAAGCGTGGGCACGGTCCGGTGGTGCAGCCCGAGGATGCGAGCGGCCTTTGCGACGCTCAGGTGTGCGGCCGCGCTCGACACGACCTCGGTCACCCCTCGGAGTTCACGAGCCACCCAAAGAGCAGTGAGGTTGGACATGGTCGAGCCGGGGACGAGATGCCCTCCCGTCATGCCGAAGGATGGGGCCATCCAATTGATGGTTCGCTCCTCCAAGAGCCGCATCTGGGGAGCCACGTCGGGGTGGAGCAGGTTCTGATTCGTGGCTGCAGCCCATTGCGCCGCAGCCCAGGTGAACCAAGGCGTCGGAGGATCCATGTGGGCGAGAAAGCCAGGGTGGTCCAGCCGGGCCGGCCGGTCGAGTGCAATCTCGACAAGCGATTCGAGCGCTCCGAGACCGCCGAGGCCCCGCTCCGGCCAGGTGAGAGGCACCGCACCAGAATCCGGATGCGGCAGGCCGGGTGCAGTGCGCCGATCGATGAGCGCCAGGAGCGCCTTGTTCAGCCCGGCAGGATCCGGGGAGAAGTCATCGAGAGGCTGGTTCATCGCGGGCACAGTCTCATCGTGCGTACAGCGACGTGCCGTGCTCCATCAGTTCTGCAGCGGCGGTGCGAAGGGTGCGGGCGGTGGCGTTGTAGAGGCTGCTGCCGATCGAAACGCGACGAACGCCGAGAGCTTCGAGCTCGCTGACCGAGGGGGCATTTGGGAGGGCCAGCACGTTCAGCGGGCGGTCGACCGACTCGACAAGTCGGCCGATGTCCGCCGATGTTCGTGGCCCAGGGGCGTACAGGACGTCAGCCCCGGCGTCTTGATATGCCAAGAGGCGCCGGATGGTGTCGTCTTGATCGGTGACGCCGTAGAGATGATTCTCTGCTCTGGCCGTCAACACGAGGCCATACTCGGCGCAGGCGGAAACGGCTGCCGCCACGGCTTCCACAGAGCGGTCGATGCCGTCGATCTCGTTGGTCTCGGGGTTGTAGTCCTCGATCGAGCAACCGGCAGCGCCGGCCTCGGCCAGCATCCGGACCGTCTCGGCGATGCCGCCTGGGTCGCTCGGGAAGAGACGTTCTGAGTCGACGTTGAGCGGAACGGAAATGAACGACGTCAGATCGGCGACGTGCGCCACGAGTTCGTTTCTGGACAGCTCCTGATCTTCCTTGCCGATCGATCGAGCGAACCCAGCGCTGGTCGTTGCGAGGGCAGGGAAGCCGGCCTCTTGCAGCACGAGCGCGGAGCCGCGGTCCCACGGATTCGGCATGACGAACGTGCCGTTGTCGTGAAGTGAACGGAATGTGTCGAGCGGTCCTGCAGATGCCATGTGCCGATCGTAGAAGGTCGGCTGTTGGCTTTCTGGCGGGCATCGGACCGCAGCGTCTGGATCGGCCTCGATGCCTTCCGGGTGGGAGACGAACGCCTCAGCTGCTGGCGGTGGGGGCGACGTAGACTCCTCAGGTGGCTCTTCCGACCGTGATCGCCGTGGTTCCTGACTCGCCTGCTGATACAGCAGGCGTGTTCGTCGGCGATGTCTTGCGGACGGTCAATGGTGAGCAACCCAGGGACGTCATCCAGTATCAACTCCTTGTCGACGAGGCCTCTGTGGTGCTCGAGATCGAACGCAGCGGATTCGAGCGGGTCATCGAGATCGAGAAGGTCGAGGGCGGGGCGCTCGGGATTGAAGTGCAGTCATCACTGTTCGACCAGGTCCGCACCTGTGACAACCACTGCCCGTTCTGCTTCATCTACCAGCTGCCCGAAGGCATGCGGAAGAGCTTGTCGCTCAAGGATGATGACTTCCGGCTGTCCTTCCTTTACGGAAACTTCACCACGCTCACCCGTTTCACCGAGGCCGATCTCGAGCGGGTGGTCACCGAAGGCCTGTCACCTCTCTACGTCAGCATCCACGCCACCGACCCAGATCTCCGCAACACGCTCCTGCGCAACCGACGCGGTGCCACCAGCCTCCGCTGGTTGCGGGCCCTGCTCGATCACGACATCGACGTCCATGGCCAGATCGTGGTGTGTCCGGGGATCAACGACGGTGACGCCCTCGATCAGACCCTCACCGGTGTGCTCGATGAGTATCCCGAGCTGGTCTCGCTCGCCGTTGTGCCGCTCGGCGTCAGCGATCACTCCGATGAACCGGACATGCGGTTCCACACCGTGGACGAGGCCGTCGCGGTCGTCGAGATCGTCGAGCGGTGGCAACACACGTACCGCGAGTTGCTCGGCCATCGCTTGGTGTTTGCAGCCGACGAGTACTACCTGTTGGCGCAGCGCCCATTCCCTCTCCCCGAGGTCTACGAGGGCTTCCCGATGCACGAAGACGGCATTGGTATGGCCCGCACCTTCGAGCTCGAGTTCACTGGCCAGGTCGACGACGCCACGGGAACCAAGTCGGGTTTCTTCGCCTGGGTCGATGGCGCCCCGGCCGAGGGCTATCGAGCCCCTCGTCTCGCTGGCGGCACCGCCACCGGCGAGGGTCTGATCACGTTGCGGCCCTCTCGATCGGCGCCCATCGGCATCCTGACCGGCGAGTACGGCGCGCAGATCCTTGGCCCGCTCGTCGAGTCCCTCGACCGCCCCGATATTCGGATCATCCCCGTACGCAATGAGTTCTTCGGCGGCAACATCGCCGTCACCGGCCTGATGGTCGGCGTCGATGTTGCCAAGGCACTCGAAGCTGAACCTGCGGGTCATCGCTACCTCCTCCCGGATGTGTGCCTCTCCGGCGGTACCTTCCTCGACGGCACATCGGTCGAGGATCTCCCTCGTCCTGTCGAAATCGTCTCAACTGACGGCATCGCTCTCCGCACGGCTCTCGGCCATGCTCCCAAGAAAGCTCTGGTTTCCTCATGACGACTTCGAACGCTGTTCCGAATGCGCTGCCAACCGTCGTGATCGTTGGCCGACCCAACGTCGGCAAGTCGACCTTGATGAACCGGATCCTCGGCCGTCGCGAGGCGATTGTCGAAGAACGCGCTGGCGTGACCCGAGACCGCAAAGAGGTCGAGGCCGAGTGGCAGGGGCGAGACTTCCTCCTCATCGACACCGGCGGTTGGATGACCAAGGGGACCGCGATCGACGACAAGGTCTCCAAGCAGGCCGAGGAAGCAATGCACCAGGCCGATGTTGTCCTTTTTGTGGTCGACGCGGCGGTTGGCATCACCGAAGAGGACGACCAAGCAGTCAAGATCGTTCGCCGACTCGGAGTTCCCGTTCTGTTGGTTGCCAACAAGATCGACGACTCCTCGCATGAGCACAGCCTCTGGGATCTCGTGAGTCTCGGGCTTGGTCCGGCGTTTCCCGTCAGCTCGTTGCACGGTCGAGGCATCGGCGACCTCCTCGATGAGGTCTGCGACAAGCTGCCTGCCCTTGTCGAGCCAGAAGAGGTCGAAGAAGTCGAGCGGGTGTTCTCGATCGCTCTTGTCGGACGCCCGAACGTCGGCAAGTCCACCTTGTTCAATCGCCTGATTGGCGAGGAGCGCTCGATCACTCACGACATGCCAGGAACCACTCGCGACACCATCGACACGGTCATCAACACCGTCAATGGCCCGGTTCGGTTCCTCGACACCGCAGGCATGCGTCGTCGTAGCCGGGTAGACGACGACACCGAGTACTACTCGGTGGTTCGAGCGTTGAAGGCCGTCGACACCGCCGACGTGGCGTTGCTCGTGATGGATGCAACCGAGGGCGTCACCCATCAGGATCAGCGGTTGGCTGAGCGGGTCGATGCAGCGGGCTGCCCCATTGTGCTGGTCTTCAACAAGTGGGAACTGTTGAGCACCGAGAAGCGTGAGGCCCTCGGCGTACAAGTCGAGCGCAAGCTCAACTTCCTCCCTGACATCCCGCTCCACCGCATCTCGGCCCTCAACGGGCGCGGCGTCGACAAGTTGCTGCCGTCGCTCAACATCGCCATCGACGCCTATCAGTCGCGGGCTCCCACCCGGAAGGTGAACGAGGTCATCAAGATCGCGCAGCAGATGCAGCCAGCACCACACGGCGGCCGCGTTCTCTATGCCACCCAGGGCGCGGCTGATCCGCCCACGTTCACCCTCTTCACCAACCGCGACCTCCCGGACTCGTACATGCGATTCCTCGAGCGCCGCCTCCGTGATGATCTCAATCTGGGTCCGACACCGATCAAGCTGCGAGTTCGCAAGCGTTCCTGACTTCCGCTCATCGCTCGGCCACGCTGCGTCCCTCCGGCGATTGGGCCAAACTGTCTCGATGGCCTCAGAGGAAGCATTCGATCTCGACCGTGCGTATGCGGTGGTCACGCCAGAGGACAATCGCCGGCTCTACGCCGACTGGGCAGCGACGTACGACGAGGGCTTCCTGGCCGCTCACGGCTACGTCTACCACCGGTCGGTGGTGGCGGCGTTCTTGCGGCGTGACCGCGAGGTTGGGCCCGTGCTCGATGTTGGGTGCGGAACTGGAGTCGTTGGTCAGGAACTTGCTCGTCAGGGTGTCGTCGAGATCGATGGCATCGATCTGAGCCCACAGATGTTGGAGGTCGCAGCAACCAAGCTCACCGACAGCGGCGCCGGGGTCTACCGCACCTTGATCTCGGCCGATCTCACCACGACGGTGGACATAGCGGACGGCTCGTACACCGGGGTCGTGAGCGCCGGGACCTTCACCCACGGACACCTCGGTCCCGAGCCTCTTGGCGAATTGGTTCGAATCGCTGCGCCCGGAGCGGTCTTGGCGATCGGCATCAACGCCGATTATTTCGAGAGCGCCGGTTTCGCTGACTGGTTCGCCAGGGCGATTTCGAACGGTGTGGTCAGCGCTCTCGAGGTTGTTGAGTCGCCGGTCTACGACGTCGACCGGTATGAAGCCAGCGATGCGGACGCCCACGCCTCGACCGTGTCGTCTGTGGCGCTCTTCGAGCGGTCCCGGCCGGGCTGATCGCCAATTCGGGGTAGTCTCGCCCGATGGAACGGATCCTCCCGGCTCTCGCTGCGCTGTTGTGCGCAGGCGCGGCCGTGGTCTGGATTCGCTCGACCATCGCTCGGCAACGTGTCGCCAGCCGGCTGAGCGCCGAGTCGATCGACCCTGATCTCTGGCGCCTTGCCGACGAGGAATACAAGCGAGATCTTCAATCCTCGGTTTTCGCCGTCGCCGCCACCGTGGCGCTCGTCGTGATCGCCCTGGTCGGGATCGAGCCGATCCCAGCCTTCGTTGCCAGTGGGCTGGCGATCTCGCCTGCAATCACTCTGTTACGACGCGATCGCCTCAGCGAGGCGGCTCGAATCGCCGCCGCTCGATCCGAAATCGAAAAGCGAGCACGCGAGGTGCTCACACAAGAAGAACTCGCTCCTTTGCAGTGGGCGGCTCGGCTCGCCCCCTCATCGTTCCCAGATCTCGCCGGTTTCGAGATCGGCCAGGCGTACCAACCCGGCAGCGGGGCTATGGCTGGCGATTTCTACGACGTGTTCAAGATCGATGAGCACCGGATCGGAGCAGTGATCGGCGATGTCACCGGCCACGGCATCGAGCCGTCGATCACCGCACTGCAGGCCAAGTATTTGTTGCGCACGTTCCTCATCCAGTTCCGCGATCCTGGTCAGGCGCTCGAACAACTCAACGCACAGATGTCCGAACTGGTCCGCGGCGACGAGTTCATCTCGCTTTGCGTCATGGTGTTCGACAACGAAGCAGGCACGCTCAGGTTCTCGTCGGCTGGTCACCCCGCAGCATTCGTGTGGCACTCAAATGAGGTTCGGCCGCTTGGGGCCACAGGCCCGCTGTTGATGCTCGACCCGACCGCTCCCTATCACTCACGTGAAATGGCTTGGGAGCAGGATGACGTGGCGGTGCTCTACACCGATGGGCTCGCCGAGGCCCGCAACGGCAATGCACTGTTCGGCGAAGACGGAGTGGCCAACATGATCAGACGTGACCCGACTGCTTCCCCAGATGTGATCACCAAGGTTCTCGTCGAAGCGGCGCGAGATTTTGCCGGCGGCCCGATCAGCGATGACGTTGCTGTTCTGGTCCTGCGTCGGGTGTGATGGGGCAATGCCCTGGTGCGACAACTGTGATGAATACCGAGCACCGAACTCGCTGAAGACCGACGGGCACTGTGCCACGTGTGATTCCGAGGTCGACGTTGCCGACCTGAAAGAGGCCAACCAGGCCCCAGTGAAGGCGCCCTGGCACTTTTGGCTGATGGTCATTGCCTTGGCGCTCTACCTCGGCTGGCGAGTGATCGAGGGCGTCATCTGGATCTTCGGCAAGATCTGACCGCTCGGCGCAGCAGCGGCGCTAGTCTTGCCGCCGCCACGGGCTGTGGCGCAGCCTGGTAGCGCACCTCACTGGGGGTGAGGGGGTCGTGAGTTCAAATCTCGCCAGCCCGACCGTGGTTTCCCCAGGTCAGAGCCTCGAAAGAGTGCCTGGCCTGGGGACAGCATTTTCCGGCGTCGTGCGCCCTGGAGCACGCCGCCGGGGTGACTTGCCATGCCATCGCCGATCTCGGCAGTCGACTCAGCGCCATCCGGGCTACCGTTCGATCCATGTGTGGCCGGTACGTCTCTGCTGCGCCGGTCGACGACCTGGCGAAATACTTCAGCGCCACGACGCCCGAGCACGCCCTCGAGGCCAACTTCAACGTCGCTCCGACCACCGAGGTCTACGCCGTCAGGGCTGACGAGGGCGAGCGATCGCTCGCTGCGATGCGTTGGGGACTGGTGCCGTTCTGGGCGAAGGATCTGAAAATCGGCTCTCGGATGATCAACGCTCGGTCGGAGACGGTGGCGGACAAGCCGGCCTTCCGTCGAGCCTTCACCAAGCGCCGTTGTTTGTTGCCCGCAGATGGCTTTTATGAATGGCAGAAGATTCAGGGCCAGAAGGCCAAACAGCCGTTCTTCATCCATCGTGTCGATGAAGAACCACTGGTTTTTGCCGGGCTCTACGAGTTCTGGCATCCGAAAGACGACGAAGGAAACGACATCCCTGATGCCGACCGGATTGTCTCCTGCACCATCTTGACCACGGCAGCGAACAAGACCATGGCTCCTGTCCACGACCGGATGCCGGTGATGCTTGCCCCCGGGGTCTGGGATGACTGGCTCGATCCAGCATCGGACCACGACTTCGTTGCCAGCTTGATGGTTCCGGCTCCCGAGTCGCTGCTCACCATGTATCCGGTCTCGACGGCTGTCAACAGCGTTCGCAACAACGCCTCAGAGCTGATCGAACGCGTCGCTCGTGTCGAGGACCAAGAACTCACTCTGGATCTCGGCCAATGAGCGATCTGTCGATCCAGCGCCGTACGCGACGACGCTGGGTGCAACTCCAGGCTCGCCTCGAGGCTGGCACTGGCGACCGGTTCATTCCCTTCACGATCTCGGCGATTCTGATGGCGGTGCTGGCGGCGGTGAGCCTCGCTCGCCTCGGATCCTTCGATACCGGCGACGATCTCGCGGCCTACACCCAAGCGGTTTGGCTGCTCAGCGAAGGCTTCCAGCCCGAAGCATCCCTGCTCGGCGATGACGTCCACCTGCTCGAGCTGCATTGGTCGTTGATCCTCTACCCCGTTGCTGCTCTGGGCATCATCTTCCCTACTGCCAAAATGCTTGTGATCACTCAGGCAGTGGCGCTCGGCCTCGCGGTGTTCCCCCTCTGGTGGCTTGCTCGGCGAGTCGCAAACCTGAGAGTCGCAGCCGCATCGGCGTTGGTCTTGGCCTATGCGTTGCACCCGGCAACGCACCGTTTGGCAGTCGACGACTTCCATCCCGAGGTCCTCGCCATCCCTGCGATGCTGGCGCTTGCGTACTTCGGGGCGTCGAAGCGTTGGTTCGGCTACTGGATCTGTGTTGCCATCGTCCTCGCATGTCGCGCTGACCTCGGGCTGGCCGTCGGCCTGTGGGGGTTTGTGCTCCTCGGCGATGGCGAGCGACGAGCAGGACTGTGGACGCTCGGTGTTGGGCTTGTATGGAGCCTTGGCCTCCTGCTGGTGGTGCAACCGCTGGTCGGCGAAGCCGTGGTCACCGGCGGGCAGTATGGCGCCTACGGCGACTCGCTCGGCGAGGTCGTCCTCACCGGCATCCGCAATCCTCTCGACCTCCTGCTCGATCTGACATCCAGGCCCAATGTGCTGCTCGTCGTCAGCCTGTTTGCCCCGGTGCTTTTCCTCCCGCTGTTGTCGATCCGGCATCTTCTTCCCGCCGTTCCGTTGACTGGGTTGTTCCTCATTGCCGAGAGCCAGGGGAGCGGCGCCTTCGCCGAGCGGACCTCGCTGCTCTTGGCTTTCACCTTCATTGCCGCCCCATACGCACTCAGCCGTCTCGGCCAATTGGGCGTCCAACGTGTCTTCATCGACGGTCGACTGCTGGCCACCGTGGCCGCAGCCGCTGCCCTGTCGTTCGTCAGCGCTTCACCAATCTCGTTGTACGACCAGCCATGGGAGTGGGGCAATCCCGACCCCGTTGAACAGGCAATCCTCGATGCGGCTGGTCAGCTCCCCGCCGATGTGGCCGTTCGTGCGTCGCCCTCAGCGCTCGCGGCTCTGGCCGAGCGGCCATGGTTGTACTCCCTCGCCACTGATCGCGAACCCTCGGTGCAATTCGATGCGTTCGATGTTCGAGCCATCTTGGTCGTCGATCGCGACATCCCCGAACGCAGCGAGGAGCGACGCGACGAATTCGCCTTGCGAATGGAAACACTCGGCGGGTTCGAGCTCATCGTGGACGATGCTGAAAATGGCGTGTCCCTGTTTGTGAAGCCATGAGGGTTCGTGAAGCCGTGAGGGTCTCTGCAGCCATGTGGCCAGCGAAGTCATGACTGCGCCGACGCCTCCACCCGTGCGATCCGTGTTCACCAGGGAGCAGATGCTCACCTGGCCGAACCTGTTCACGTTCGTTCGCCTGCTGTGCATCCCGATCTTCCTGTGGCTGCTGTTCGGTCCGGAGAACAGAGGAGCAGCGGCATGGCTTCTCGGCGGGCTGGGGGCGACCGATTGGGTCGATGGGTGGATCGCTCGGCGCTTCGACATGGCGAGTGAATTTGGGCGGCTCTTCGACCCGACGGTCGACCGCGTCATGTTCTTCATCGCCATTCCAGCGATCATCATCGACGGATCGATCCCGCTCTGGATCGCAGCACTCGCGCTGACCCGCGAAGTGCTGGTTGCCATCGCTGCGGTGGTTGCGGTTGCAGTTGGCGTTGGAACGCTTGCTGTCACGCGGGAAGGCAAGACTGCGGCCTTCGCTCTGATGTTCGCCGTGCCCATGTTCCTCGGAGCGAACAGCGACCTGTCCTATGCAGGCACCCTCGAATGGTTGGCTTGGATCTTTGTGATTCCCGGTCTCGGCTATGGGTTCTATTCCTTGGTGTTCCAGTACGTGCCAACCCTTCGGGCGAGCATGAAAGCGTCAGCCTCGACCTCCTGACGCTTGCCCCGTCAGCCTCGACCTCAACCGAAGGTCGACGGAGGGCTGAACACCACCTCATTTCTGAGATAGCGTGCGAGGCATGAACGTGCCTGATGACCTCTCCTACTCGAGCGACCACGAGTGGATGCGATTCGAGAGTGATCAGCGAGTCCGGATCGGTATCACCGACTATGCGCA
>RCMY010006900.1_pt1 | contig 16904 bp, 20 predicted proteins | sample 2041341 | NCBI WGS metagenome assembly RCMY01 (sample SAMN09708234, study PRJNA481090) | Marine sediment metagenome, whole genome shotgun sequencing project. | reverse complement strand
GCCGCCGTCCTCGCGCGCTGCCAGCTGCATCTTGCCCACAGGCAGGCCCAGCAGCCGCACGTCGTATACGGCGCGCGCATCCTGTGCAGGTGCCGCACTAGCGATGAAGGCGAGGGTCAGGCTAAGGCTCAGGGCCAGGGTGGTCGGGGCGGCAAAGCGCATCTCTAGGTCTCCGGTATCGCGAATGTCATGGCCGCACTGGACAAGCCCCGGCGCGGCGCGGCATGAAGACATGCAGACGGGCGAAAGGACGAGGGCGACCATGACATTCGACATTGCACAGCTTGAGCGCGGGATTGTCAAAGGGGATCGGCGCGCCCTGTCACGCGCGATCACTCTCGTCGAAAGCTCGCGCGCAGATCACCGCGAGGCGGCGGCGCAATTGATCGAGGCGCTCAAAGGCGAGGGCGGCGTGGCACGGCAGGCGCTGCGCATCGGCCTCTCGGGCACGCCGGGCGTGGGTAAATCGACTTTCATCGAGGGATTCGGCGGGATGCTGACTGCGCAGGGGCTGCGCGTGGCGGTCCTTGCTGTCGATCCCAGTTCAGCGCGTTCGGGTGGTTCGATTCTGGGTGACAAGACGCGGATGGACCTGCTCAGCCGTGATCCAAACGCCTTTATCCGCCCCTCGCCCAGCCAGACGCATCTGGGCGGCGTCGGACGCCGCTCGCGCGAGGCGGTGGCGCTGTGCGAGGCGGCGGGATTTGACATTGTGCTGATCGAGACGGTGGGGGTGGGCCAGTCCGAAACCGTAGTGGCCGAAATGGCCGATATATTCGTGCTGCTGCTGGCGCCCGCCGGCGGGGACGAGTTGCAGGGCGTCAAGCGTGGCATCATGGAAATCGCAGATATCATCCTGATCAACAAGGCCGATGGTGATTTGAAAACGGCGGCCAGACGCACCTGCGCCGATTATTCCGGTGCGCTGCGCCTGTTGCGCAAGCGGCCGCAGGATCCGGAGGGATTCCCCAAGGCAATGATGGTCTCGGCCCTCGAAATGGGCGGGCTGAGCGACGCTTGGGACCAGATGCAGACACTGATCGGCTGGCGGCGAGAGAATGGCCATTGGGATGCGCGCCGCGCGGGGCAGGCGCGCTACTGGTTCGAAGAGGAAGTGCGCCAAGGGCTGCTGGCGCAACTGGCGACCGCTGACGCCCGCGCTGCGATGCGCGAACTGGGCGTCGAGGTGACCGAGGGGCGCACGACGCCCGCCATCGCGGCGCGTGCCCTGCTGGACCGGATCAGCGCGCGAGGTGGCGCACTGGACCGGGAGGGAGAGTGAGGGGCGCTGCCCCTTTACCGCGATACGGGTTCCTGCCCGGGATACTTGAGGCCAGAACAATGGGCGAGCTTTCTTATGGCCGGAAATATCCTCACCGAAGGCATCGCATCTCTTTTGGCGGACGGGCTCTATTCCATGGTGCGCCCCTTGACGGGCCGGGCGATTCCGCCTATCCACCGCCAACGGAATTTGAAGCGTGGCCTATGGCGCGCGCTCTGTAACCTTTAGACCAATTGGAAAAGGGCCGACTGGCCTTCACCTGCTAGACGAGGATGACACCATGGCGCGCCGCTGCGAATTGACCGGAAAAGGCCCGATGGCTGGCAACAACAACAGCCACGCCAACAACAAGACCAAGCGCCGGTTTCTGCCGAACCTGAACGACGTCACTCTGCAATCAGAGGCGCTGAGCCGTGGCATCAAGCTGCGGATTTCGGCCCACGCGCTGCGCAGCGTCGATCATCGTGGTGGTCTGGACGCATTCATGGCCAAAGCGAAGGATGTCGAGCTTTCGCCCTCCGCGCTGAAGGTCAAGAAAGAGATCGCCAAGGCACTGGCCGCTTCGGCCTGAACTCGGCCTTGATGCGACGAATTTTTCGAACGGTCTCGCCTGTAGTGGCGGGGCCGTTCGCATTTCGTAGCGAGGCAGTGCTGGCGTTTCGACTTATCGGCCTTTCCCCCGGCTACGCAACGCGCCATATTCAACTCATGAGACTTTTTGCTCGGCATGTCACAGCCACCTTGGTGGCGCTGATCCTCGTTCTGACCGCGCCGGCGTTGGCGCTGTCGCAAACGTCGATCGGTGCGTCCGGCGTAATGGTGATCTGCACAGGCACCGGCCCGCTGAGTGTCGCCGTGGATGCGGATGGTCAGCCGGTAGGGCAGGCGCATGTCTGCCCGGATTGCGCGCTTGCCGGTTTGGGTGCGGTGCTGCCGGACATTGGCAACGTACCTGTCCATGCGTCGCGGGTTTTCAACGTGGCGGCGCCAGTCAGCGACATTCGAGGGGCGACACGATGCCCGCCGCACGCTCGCGCCCGTGCGCCGCCTTGTGCCGCGCCTCGCATTATCTGACTTTCAACTCATACGACACCAGAAGGAGAGACACATGTCTTTCACATTCCGCACTTTCGCCGCCACTGCGGCCATCGCCCTTGCCATGCCTGTCCTCGCCATGCCCGCGTTTGCGGGTGATATCATGGTCGAGGATGCCTACGTGCGCAGCGCTTCGCCGACTGCTAAAACGGGCGCGGCCTTTATGCAGATCATCAACCACGGCGAGGCCGACCGCCTGACCGGAGTGGCGTCGCCCGCTGCCGATCTGGTCCAGTTGCACACCCATGTCGAAAGCAGCGACGGCGTGATGCAGATGAAGCATGTTGAGGGCGGCTTTGAGGTGCCGGCGGATGGCACGCTCAGCCTTGAGCGGGGCGGCAAGCATGTGATGCTCATGGGCCTGACTGCTCCCCTCGCGCAGGGCGATACGGTGCCTGTCACCCTCAGCTTTGAAAAAGCGGGCGACGTGACGATCGACGTGAGTGTCGATCTGGAGCGGTAGCCGGGCAAGGCGATGACGCATGACATGGATCATGACATGGATCATGAGGACGGCCACAAGATGGACGACGGCGCGGCACAAAGCGAGTGATGCATCCTGAGGCGGCCCCCATTCGGGGCCGCCTCGATCGGCCATGTTCGGTGCGCGATACCAGAGATCAGGCAGCGTTTTCGGATTGAAAACACACAGGCTGTGCTGGGGATTGCCGGTAAAAATTGCCGCAGTAGTCAGAGCGGCGCGATATTTGACGCCATCTGGCGGCCGTCGCGCCCTTCCTCCATCTCAAAGCTGACCTTTTGGTCGTCTGTCAGCCCGGTCAACCCCGAGCGCTCGACAGCCGAGATATGCACGAACACGTCGTTTCCGCCGTCATCGGGCGCGATAAAGCCGTATCCTTTGGTAGTATTGAACCATTTCACGGTGCCTGTCGGCATGCCGCTTCTCCTTCCAGTCTACTTTCCCGGACGACGGCCGGGTCATTCAGCCGGGGGATGGGGTGCCCGTACGGATGCAGGCACTTTGCCCCCGCTGCGGCAACAATCTTTGCACGGCATTTTTAAAAATCAAGCAAAAGAGCGTGAACCGGGCGAGATAGGGCGGTAAACCGGCGCCGATTGGCCGAAGACCGCCATTGGCGTCAGAACCGGAAGGATTGAGTAGATGAAGATTTACGGGCTGAAGAATTGCGATACCTGCCGCAAGGCGGTCAAGGCGCTGCCGGGGGCCGAACTGATCGACGTGCGCGCGCAGCCCGTGCCGGATGCGGTGCTGACGCACGCACATGACAGGTTCGGCGCGGCACTACTGAACACCCGCTCGACCACATGGCGCAACCTGCCCGAGGCTGAGCGGCAGGGCGATCCGCTGGATCTGATCCGCCGCCATCCCGCGCTGATGAAGCGTCCGTTGATTGATGTGGGCGGCACGCTCTATCTGGGCTGGGGGGCCGATGTGCAGGCGGCGCTGGGCTGAGGCGGGCCGCGATCACTGCGAAATATGAGCCAGACGGTGTTCGGCCAGCCGATCCAGCGATAGGGGGCCTGCGCCCTTGATGACCAGCACGATCAGGGGGAAAATCCAGAGGGCGCGTTGATCCATGATGATCGAATCCGGCACCTTGTCGAACCACGCACCAACGGCGCCCGGTTCGGCCAGCAGGCCATGGCCGAAAATGTCGGTCAATGATTGCAGGGTGATGAACCCGATCATCCCCAGCGCCGCCAGCCGCGTGGCGAGGCCAAATACGATCAGCGCAGGCAGAATGAATTCGGCCCATGTGCCAGCCAGAACGACGAGGGTGTGCAATATGCTCAGCTGGCTGACGTCGTAGCCCGCCGCCTCCATCGCCTTGGGGAAAATCTGCGCATAGGCGCCCATGGCGGGCTGGAAAAGGCCAAAGATCCCATCGCCCAGCTTGGTTAGGCCCGACACCCAGAAATAGACCATGAGGGTCGCGGCAAAGAGGATGCGCGCCAGCAGGCTCAGCAGTCCGTCTGCGCGCTCGAGCGCCGAGACCAGCGTTTTATAGCGCGTAATGAGGCTGTTCATGAGGCGTCTCCGGAAATGAGGCGATGCAGGGCTTGGCCGGTGATTAGGATACCCAAGATGGCCGATAGGTCGAATTCGGGCGCGTCTCCGACGGCTGCATCATGCGCCTCGCCGATTGTGGCGCCCGCCGACAGATTAGCGGTGAAAATGGCGCCGCCGGGGCCGGGAACGGCCATTTGCGGATCAAAGCCGGGGCGCGTGATGATGACGTCCTGCGGCGTGGCAGTCGGTTTCGGTGCGCCCTCTTGCATGTTGTAAGCCCAGATATCGTGCACCGGCCAGCGCGATCGCAAGATACGCAGCGAGGGGGCCAGCGTGATGCGCGAGGTCAGCAGGGCGTTTGGCGCAGTCTCTTGCAAAATTGCAGGGTCAAGCGGCGCACAATCGCCCGCGTGATAGGATTCGCGCAAAGCTTGTTCCAGTCGGGCGACGTCGGGCAGATAGCCCAAATGCGCGAGCGGCGGAAAATCGGCGAGAAAAGCGGGCAGGGCGGCGCCATATTGGGCGATCATTGGCACCTGTGGCGGATTTTGGCGAAGGAACACCCCCATTACCGCGCGAAAATTCTTTGGGCCGATCAGCTTTTGCACGGCTGGAAAGCCGACTTCGAGCGCGTCGATCAGGCTGGAGACCACATTGTTGCGGTAAACATCAAAGCGGCGCCCGGCAGGCCCGCCGCGCCCGTCGCCCAGACCCGCGGGAACAGACGCATCCGCATCTAGTAGTGCGGCGCGGAAATGTGCCTGCGACGCGCTCATGCGGGCACGCGGGCCAGCGCGGCGGCGGCGCGCATGGCTTCGGCCCGCAAAACGGGCCAATCCGGCACATCGGCGTCCCATTCGATCAGCAGGGGGCGTGGGCCAGATCGCGTCAGCGTATGATCCAGCAGCGTCCAGACCGGGTCGGCGACCTCGCACCCATGGCTGTCGATAAGCAGCGGCGCGCCATGCGTGCCAGCATCCTCGTCATGGCCGCCCAGATGCAACTCGCCGATATGCTCTACCGGGAATGCGTCGATGTAAGCACGCGCGTCTAACCCCAGATTATGGGCCGAAATAAAGACGTTGTTGACATCCAGCAGCAGCCCGCAGCCCGTGCGCGTTGCGACTTCGGCCAGAAAATCAGTTTCGCTCATCTCGCTCTCCTCAAAGGCGAGGTAACTTGACGGGTTTTCCAGCAGCATGGGACGCGCGATTGCTTCTTGCAACGCGTCGATGTGATCGGCCACGCGGGTCAGCGTGGCTGCGGTGTAGGGCAGGGGCAAAAGGTCGTTCAGATAGGCGCCATCATGGGTGGACCATGCCAGATGCTCGGAAAAGCTGGCGGGGTTCAGCCATTCGACGAGGTGCTTCAGACGGGCGAGGTGATCGCGATCCAGCCGCCCTTCGCCCCCGATACTGAGGCCAACGCCGTGAACCGAGATTGCGAACCGCTCGGACAATGCGCGCAGCTGTGCCAACGGACGGCCGCCATCGCCCATGTAGTTCTCGGCGTGGATTTCCAGCCATTCGACTGGCGCGGCATCGGCGATCAGATCGCTGTAGTGCTGCGCCTTGTAGCCGACGCCGACGCCGCAAGGCAGTGCGCCGGGCAGTGTGGAATGGCGTGCGGTATCGTCCAGCATGGCGATCCTCCTCTGATGAAAGGCGCGGGCAGGCCGAGGGACACTGCCCAACCGCGCCTCTCATCAAGTTAGCTTATGCAGGCAGATCGCGCGGCAATTCTTCCAGTGCGCCGTTCCGCGCTGTGCCGTCATCCATGGCGGGCAGCTCCATCTCGGCGCACGTTCCCTCGTCGACCAGCGACCAGGAGTTGCCTTGGTAATCGACCTTCGAGGTGCCTGCGCAGGTCGTGCCTGCACCAGCCTTGCAATCATTTTCGCCCGCGAGGGCGACGCCAAAGCATTTCACCTGCTCTGCGGCGGAGACCGTGGTGGTATGGGCGGCGAGGGCCGCCGTGAATGCGCCTGCGATGGCGACTGTTTTCATCATAGTGGACATGTAGCTTTCTCCCGTTGAACTTTTTGTGCATCGCTCCAATTTGCGATGATCCAGCATAGAAAGACTATGGCCTATCGCGCTAGTCACGGTTGCGCCATACACGCATCTGTCAGATGCGCGTCAGAATTTTACACTGATATTAAAGGGAAATTGTGGACGCGCGGCAGGGAATGCGGCGTATTTTCGCCGCTCTGCCGCGCGTTCTGGCCAGTTTGTTACAGCAGATCTGGGGCTGTCGCCTCGCGCGCCAGCGTGCTGAGGGCATCCTCCAGCGTCTCGACGCTGGTCTGCTTTTCGCCAAGGCGCCGGACCGAAACGGTGCGATCCTCGACCTCGCGGTGCCCGCACGCGAGGATGACAGGCACCTTGCCGACCGAATGTTCGCGCACCTTGTAGTTGATCTTTTCGTTGCGCACGTCGGCCTCGGCGCGCACGCCTGCCGCAGTGAGGGCCGCGACCACTTCTTGCACGTATTCGTCGGCCTCGGACACGATGGAGGCGACGACCACTTGGCGCGGCGCCAGCCAGAAGGGCAGCTTGCCGGCGTGTTCTTCGATCAGGATACCGATGAAGCGCTCAAAACTGCCGAGGCAGGCGCGGTGCAGCATATAGGGGCGCTGTTTGGAGCCATCGGCGGCGATATAGGTCGCACCCAGACGCTCTGGCAGGTTGGGGTCCACCTGAAACGTGCCGCATTGCCACGTGCGGCCAATCGCGTCGGTCAGGTAGAAGTCCAGTTTGGGGCCGTAGAACGCACCATCGCCCGGCTCCAGCGTGAAATCGCGGCCAGTCGCCTTGATCGCGGCTTCCAGTGCGCCCTCGACATGATCCCAGCTCTCGTCGCTGCCGACGCGATTTTCCGGCCGCGTGGCGAACTTGATCTCGAACTCAGCAAAACCCAGATCGGCGTAGATATCGGCGAGGAAGTTGATGAACTGCGCGCATTCTTCTTCGATCTGGTCCTCGGTGCAAAAGATGTGCGCGTCGTCCTGCGTAAACCCGCGCACCCGCATGATGCCATGCAAAGCGCCCGACGGCTCGTAGCGCGAGCAGGAGCCAAATTCGGCAAGGCGCAGAGGCAGGTCGCGGTAGGATTTCAGACCTGATTGAACACCTGCACATGGCAGGGGCAGTTCATCGGTTTCAGGGCGTTCACGGCCTTTTCGCGGGCATGTTCCTCTTCGACCTCGACGATAAACATGTGGTCTTGGTATTTATCCCAGTGACCCGACGCCTCCCACAGCTTGCGGTCGACGACTTGGGGGGTATTGATCTCCTGATATCCACCTGCGCGCTGCTTGCGGCGCATGTAGTCTTGCAACTCGGTGTAGATCGTCCAGCCGTTCGGGTGCCAGAATACCTGACCGGGGGCCTCTTCCTGCATGTGGAACAGGTTCATCTCGCGGCCCAGCTTGCGGTGGTCGCGCTTGGCGGCCTCCTCCAGCATGTGCAGATGCGCCTTCAGCTTTTCCTTACTTGAAAACGCAACGCCATAGATCCGTTGCAGCATCTCGCGCTTGGAGTCGCCGCGCCAATAGGCACCCGCGACGCTCATCAGCTTGAACGCGTCGGCGGGCAGCTGGCCGGTGTTTTGCAGATGCGGCCCACGGCAGAGATCTTGCCATTCGCCATGCCAATACATGCGCAAGGGTTCGTCGCCGGGGATGGACTCGATCAGCTCGACCTTGAAGGGCTCGCCCGCGTCCTCATAATGCTTGATCGCGCGGGGGCGGTCCCACACCTCGGTGCGGACAGGGTCGCGCGCATTGATGATATCGCGCATTTTCTTCTCGATCAGACCGAGGTCTTCGGGCGTGAACGGCTCGGCACGGTCGAAATCGTAATACCAGCCGTTTTCGATCACCGGGCCGATTGTGACCTTAACATCTGGCCAGATCTCCTGCACCGCGCGGGCCATCACGTGGGCGAGGTCGTGGCGCAACAGCTCATTTGCCTGCACCTCGTCCTGCATGGTGTGAATGGCGATGGCGGCGTCCTGCTGGATCGGCCATTGCAGATCCCAGTGTTGACCATCGACCGTTGCCGAAATCGCCTTTTTCCTTAGGGATTTCGAGATGTCTGCGGCGACGTCGCCCGGTGTGATGCCAGCGTCAAAGTCGCGTGCGTTGCCGTCGGGAAATGTCAGGGAGATTTGGGCCATCTGGGGCGCTCCTCGTCGGTTTGGCGCCTACATGTGCGCCCGGTTGCGGGTGAGTGGCCCTTGTGCCGCCGCCCCGGTGGCGTGTCAAGCGGGCAGGCGCCGCAGGGATTTACGTTGGCACAGCGCGCGTTGGGCGGATAGACTGGGCGAGAACTTTCCTGAAAGGAGCGCGCCATGAGCCAACACAACCCCAACATCGAGATAGGTATCGGCGATATGGAGCTGATCGAAGACGCGTTGCGCCACGCCAAGCAGCGCCTCGGAATGCCGGGCGGCCCCGAAAGTGACGCAGCCATTGCCGGGCGCACGGTGCGCGAGATCGACGATTTGCTGGGGCGGCTGCACAACCAAAAGGTGTTCTTTCGTCCGCGCACGACGACTTATGTCAGCGGCTAGGCAGATATGAAGGACGCCCAAGCCAGCTATTTGGACACCGCCGCAGGACGGCGCATCGCCTATCACCGCAGCGACGGTGCGGGGCCAAAAAACGCGCCAGGCATCGTATTCCTCGGCGGGTTCATGTCCGACATGCAGGGCACCAAGGCCGTGTATTTGGAGCGCGCGGCGCAGGCGCGCGGTCAGGCCTTTCTGCGGCTGGACTATAGCGGGCATGGTGCGTCATCGGGCGCGTTCGAAGAGGGGTGCATCTCGGATTGGGCCGCCGATGCGATGGCGGTGATCATGGCGCTAACCGAGGGGCCGCAGATCTTGGTTGGCTCGTCCATGGGCGGCTGGATCGCGCTACTGATTGCGCGCATGATGCCGGAGCGGATAGCCGGCCTCGTCACGATCGGCGCCGCGCCTGATTTTACCGAGGACAGCATGTGGGCCGGGATGAATGACATCCAGCGCGCCAAGCTGATGCGGGAGGGCCGCATCTTTATGCCCAGCGACTATGACGCGCCCTACACGATCACGCGCCATCTGATCGAAGACGGGCGGCAAAACCTGGTTCTGCGCGATCCGCTGCAGTTGCCCTTTCCGGTTCGATTCCTGCAGGGAACGGCGGACAAGGACGTGACGATGTCAGTTGCATTGTCGCTGTTGGACCATGCCAGCGGTCCGGATATTCGTCTGACGCTGGTAGATGGGGCCGATCACCGCTTCTCGGATGGCGATTGTCTGGAGTTGATCGAGGCGACGTTGGACGAGGTCACGGCGCGGATCGCAGGCTGATGCGGCGCCCTCGCTCGATGCGCGGGCTGGAGGATCTGGGACGCGTGCGGCTTGGCCAGCATTTCTATATGCGCGACTTCCTGCACTCCGAGATCGGCAATCTCTACGGCATCCCCAACATACCGGACAATCCCGACAAGGCCATCGAAATGGGCCGCGCCCTTTGCGAGACGCTGCTGGACCCGCTGCAAGAGACGTTTGGGCGCATTGCCATCCGCTCGGGCTATCGCTGCGCGGCGCTCAATCGGTTCGGGAATGAGAATGGGCTGAACTGTGCGCGAAATGACGCCAATATCGGCTCGCATATCTGGGACATGGGCGAGGGCGATCAGCGCGGCGCTTGCACGTCGCTGGTGATCCCATGGTTCGCCGACCGATACGGCGAGGGGCGCGATTGGCGCGATCTGGCATGGTGGCTGCATGATCACTTAGAATATTCAGAAATATATTTATTCCCAAAGCTTTGTGCACTGAACCTAACCTATCGGGTGAAGCCGTTGCGCACCATATCCAGCTATATTGCCCCCAAGGGGCTGCTGCTGCGCGCCGGGGCCCAACCGAGCGAAACCGTGACAGAGCGCCGTGCGCGCTACGCCGATTTTCCGCCCTTTCGCGGCATTGCCCATCCCTGAGCGTCAAGGCCCCGGTTGACGCGCGCGCGCGCTGTGCCAAGGTGCGCACAAGGGTCGACCCTGCTTGCCCGAGCCTCTCATTGCCGAAAGGACACCCCGCATGAACGAGGCCCTCGTTCTACTGCCCGATATCATGTGTGATGCGCGCGTGTTCGGCCCGCAACTGGCGGCGTTCAGCAAGGATTATGCAATCACGGTTGCGCCCATCACCGGCGGCGATCGGGTCGAAGAGATAGCGTCGAACCTGCTGGACGTCCTGCCGCGCCGCTTTGCTCTGGCCGGGCTGGCGCTGGGCGCCAGCGCAGCAATGGAGATCGTGCGCCGCGCGCCCGACCGGGTGACGCGCATCGCGCTGATAAACGCCAGTGCTTTCGCCGAGACACCGCAATCGGCGGCCGATCTTGAGCCGATTATTATGAAGGCGCGGGCCGGCAACCTGGTTGCGTTCGCCGAAGGGATGCTGCCGTCCGACGCGTTGGCACTCGGTCCGCAGCGGGGCGAGGTGATGGCGCTGGTGCAGGATATGGCCGATCATCTGGGACGCGACACGATCGTGCGACAGGCCCGCGCGCTGCAGCGGCGGCGCGACTATCAGGCGGTCTTGCGCAAGATCAAGATGCCTGCGCTAGTCATGTGCGGCGGGCAAAACGGCAGTGCTGCGATCAAGCGGCACAGGTTTCTCGCCGATCTGATCCCCTATGCGGAGCTAAGTGTGATTGAGGGCGCCGGGAGGCTACCCACACTAGAGCAGCCCGATGCGACGACGGATGCGCTGATGGCATGGATGAAACAGCCGCTGATCCTGCGTTAAGATCAGCGGCCAAGCCGCTCAGGCTGCAGCGTTTTTGTTCGCCGCCTTGGCTGGGGATTTGGCAGATGCGCTGTCTTTTTTGCCGCTGTTGGCATCAATAAAGTTCATCACCAGAGGCCGGATATTATTGCGCCAGCTGCTGCCCGCAAAAATGCCGTAATGGCCTGCATCCGGCTCTAGATGGCTGACCTTTTTGGCATCCGGCAGGCCGGTGCACAGATCCAGCGCCGCGACGCACTGACCGGGGGCCGAGATGTCGTCCTTGCCGCCCTCGACCGTCATGACGGCGACGTCGGTGATCTTGCCGATATCGACAGGGCGACCGTTGATCGTGAATTCGTTTTTGGCCACCTCCAGCCCCTTGAAGATCCGCTCGACCGTCGAGAGGTAGAATTCGGCGGGCATGTCCATCACGGCGAGGTATTCGTCGTAAAAACGGTTATGCTTGTCGTGATCGCCGTCCTCGCCACGCGCAACGCGCGCGATCTGGTCGGAAAACGCCTTGGCGTGCTTGTCGCTGTTCATCGAGATGAACGAGGCCAGCTGCAAGAGCCCCGGATAGACCATGCGGCCCACGCCTGAATATTTAAAGCCGACGCGCTGCACCATGGTCTGTTCCAGCTGGCCCATAGTCACGCGGCGCCCGAAATCGGTCACGTCGGTCGGGGCGGCGTCAGGATCGACCGGACCGCCGATCAACGTCAGCGAGCTGGGCTGCGCCTTGGGGTCTTCTTCGGCCAGCCACGCAGTCGCGGCCAGCGCCAGCGGCACCGGCTGGCAGACGGCGATGACATGTGTGTCGGGGCCCATTTCGCGCATGAATTCAGCTAGGTAGAGGGTGTAATCCTCGACATCGAACTTGCCGGCGCTGACGGGGATATCACGGGCATTGTGCCAGTCAGTGACGTAGACCTCACCATCCACCAGCAGGCTCTTGACGGTCGAACGCAGCAGGGTCGCGTAGTGGCCCGACATGGGCGCGACCAGCATGATCTTGCGCTTCATTTTGCGGCGACCGGGCACGGCAAAGTGCACCAGGTTGCCGAACGGCTTTTCGACGACGGTGTCGATGCTGACCAGATGGTCCTTGCCATCCTCGCAAGTGAAGGTGCGAATGCCCCAATCAGGCTTGGTCACCATGCGATCGAACGTACGTTCGGTCACTTCGCCCCATGCGGATATCCATTGAAATGCAGGGTTTGGCGTCATGCTGAAAATCGGATAAGATGCCATGGAGAGGGCCGTGGCCCCGAGCCATTGATTGGTGTTGCGCAAGGTTTCCATCATATCGTAGGTGGCCATATAGCGCATCGGGACTCCTTCAGGGCGGTGGACCCTATCAAGTTATGTGGCGCATACTAGCGTCGCTGCGACGTCAATATGCAATGCTGCATAGCAGAAATTCGTAATGCTGCATAGCAGAAACTTGCGATGCTGCATAGCAGAAACCTAGGGTGAAATCATAAAGATGGCAACGGATCAAAAAGCTAGCGGCAAAAAACATGGCGAAAATACCAGTGACGCCGACCAATCCGGCGAGACACGGGACCGCATGAGTGCGAATCTTGCGCGGGTCGAAACGCTTTCTCAGCGACTGATCGCCGCGTTGTCGTCGCGCAATCCGCCCGATCGCAGCCTGAACGCGCCGGGGCAGGATCTGTTCGCCAAGGCCGCCGCGTCCTACTGGTCCGAGGCAATCGATAACCCCTCCAAGCTTTATGAGAACCAGATCTCCTATTGGAGCGAGTCGGTGCGCCATTTCATGGATGCGCAGCGCCTGATGCTGACCGGCGCCACGGCCCCGACCGAGGAGGAGACCGCACCGCGCGACAAGCGTTTCGCCAATCCGCTATGGGCCACGAACCCCTATTTCCGCTACGTGCGCGAGCAATATGAGCTGAACGCACAGGCCGTCGCGCAGGCGGTGGCCGACGTGGACGATCTGGACCCGGTCGAGAGGAAGCGACTGGATTATTTCTCGCGCCAGATCATCGACATGATGGCGCCCACGAATTTCCTTGGCACCAATCCCGACGCGCTGGAGCGCGCCGTCGCGACCGAGGGCGAATCGCTGGTCAAAGGGTTGGAAAACCTCGTCGCAGACCTCGAGGCCAACGATGGCGAGATGGTCGTGCGCCTCGCAGATGAGAGCGCATTTACCTTGGGCGAGAATATCGCGACCACCCCCGGCAAGGTCGTCTATCGCAACGACATGATGGAGCTGATCCAGTATGCCCCCGCGACCGACAAGGTGCATGAGATCCCGCTGATCATATTCCCGCCTTGGATCAACAAGTTCTACATTCTGGACCTCAAGGAAAAGAACAGCCTGATCAAATGGATTACCGAGCAGGGCTTTACCCTGTTTGTCGTGTCGTGGGTGAATCCCGATGTCAGCCATGCCGATGTCGGTCTTGAGCAGTATATCGAGGACGGTTATCTGGCCGCCATTCGTGAGGTGCGCAGCATCACCGACGTGGCCAAGGTCAACGTCGTCGGCTATTGCATCGCAGGCACCACGCTGGCGCTGACGCTGTCGCTGCTCAAGGCGCGCGGCGAGGCGCCGATAAACGCGGTCACGTTCTTTACCGCGCTGACGGATTTTGACAATCAGGGCGAATTCACGCCCTTCCTACAGGATGACTTTGTCGACGGGATTGAGGCCGAGATCGAGGCGCAAGGCATCCTGCGCTCGTTCATTCTGGGCCGCACGATGAGCTTTCTGCGTTCGAACGATCTGATTTATACGCCCGCGATCCGCAGTTATATGCTGGGCGAGGCGCCCCCAGCCTTTGATCTGCTCTATTGGAACGGCGACGGGTCGAACTTGCCGGGCCGCATGACGCGGCAATACCTGCGGGGGCTGTGCCAGAAAAACGCTTTTGCGGGCGAGGGATTCGAACTGCTGGGTCACAAGCTGAAGCTGAGCGATATTGATGTGCCGCTGATGGCTGTCACCTGCGAGACGGATCACATCGCGCCCTGGAAGGACTGCTTTCGCGGAATGCGGCAGGTTCCGTCAAAGGATCGCACCTTTATCGTGTCCCAATCGGGCCATATCGCGGGCATCGTCAATCCGCCCAGCAAGAAGAAGTATGGCCATTACACCAACGGCGACTGGTCCGGCGATGCGGAATCCTGGATGGAGGCCGCAACCTTTACCGAAGGTAGCTGGTGGCCCCGCTGGAAGGATTGGCTGCATGCGCGCTCAGGCGATCAGATCGCGGCCCGTGAGCCCGGTGATTCGGACCATCCAGCTCTGGATGACGCGCCCGGAACGTATGTCCGGCGCCGCGCGACGCGCTGAAAATTACGCAACGTCAACGCTTTGGCCGATTTATGCTGCAGTGCAGAAAAACTACTTGAAATGCCGCACTGCAGCATGCATATTGTTTGCAGGCGCAGAACAGGCGGGACCGCTTCCGCCCTCAATCAAGGAGCTACACCATGGCTAACAAAGCACAAGACATGAACGCGACGATGAAAGACATGATGGGCGCATTCCCGGTCGACACCAAGTCGATGGAAGATGCCTTCAAAAACCAAGCCGCTCTCAGCGAAAAGCTGTCGGGCGTCGCCCTCACCGCAGCTGAAAAGTCGGCAGAAATCTCCAGCGCATGGGCCAAGACCACGCTTGAGAAGATGTCGGACATGACAAAGGCGAAGACCGATCCTGCCGACTACGCCAAGGCGATGAGCGATTTCGCATCCGCCAACGCCGAAGTTGCTGCCGAGAACATGGCCGCATTCGCCGAAGTCGCCAAGAAGGTTCAGATGGAAACTGTCGAACTGATGATGTCCGCAGGCCGCGACATTCAGGAAGACGCCTCTACGGCCGTCAAGAAAGCGACCGACGACATGACCACTGCCGCCAAAAAAGCAGGCGTCAAGCAGTAAGCTGACCTAGTCGCACCCTTCCTCCTCCCTGAAAGGGATGTGACATTGATTGGGCGGGCCGCCATGCGGCTCGCCCTTTCTTTTTGCGCGCGCAGCGCTTAGGCTATGCTGCACCGCTGCATTATCCGGGAGTCACGCATAGTGTCCGACAAGCCGAAACCCCTTTTGATCAAACGCTACGCCAGTAGGCGCCTTTATAATACCGAGACGTCCGATTACGTGACCCTCGACGATATCAGCCAGTTCATCCGCGACGGGCGCGACGTGCAGATTATCGACCTGAAATCAGGCGACGATCTAACCCGGCAATACCTGCTTCAGATCATTGCCGACCACGAAAGCCGCGGCGAAAACGTTCTGCCGATCAACGTGCTGAACGATCTGGTGCGCAGCTATACGACACAAGCCACCAGCGTGGTGCCCGAATTCCTCGCCGCCAGCTTCGAGATGCTGCGCGACGGGCAGTCAAAGGTGCTGGCCAACATGACCCAGACCAATCCCATGTCACAGATGCCGGGCATGGAGGCGATGCGTGCCCAGCAGGAGGCGTTCGTGAAGGCGATGACTGGCGGTATCGGTGGCCTCAGCGGTATGTCCGAGTCCAAACAGCCCAAAGAGTCGCGCGAGGGTAGTGGCGGCGACCTCGAAGATATCAAGGCGCAGCTGGCCGCGCTTCAGCGCCAACTGACCAAGATGGGCAAGTAAGCCGCCATGGCTGGTAACCCCGGTCGGATCACGCTCTGGGGGATCGAGGTGTTCATGGCCGCAGCGGATGAGCGGTCGATTTCGGCCGCCGCGCGCCGCCTCGGCACCTCTGCGTCCACCGTCAGCCAGCAGCTTAGCAATCTGGAAGCCGCCGTCGGCGCGCCCCTGCTTGAACGCAGTGCGCGCCCCCTGCGCCTGACCCGCGCGGGCGAGATTATGCACCGCCGCGCGCAGACCATCCTCGCCGAGGCAGCGCAGGCCAAGGCCGAGCTGGCCATGGCCGACCTCGCGCGCCTGACGAACGTGCGCCTCGGCATGATCGAGGATTTCGAGGCAGACGTGACGCCCCGGCTGCTGACCCATATGGCGGGGCAGCTGACCTCGTGTCAGTTTCTGCTGGAAACCGGGGCCAGCCACATGCTGCACGATCAGCTGGATACGCGGCATCTGGATATCATCGTGGCGGCGCAGCTGGGCGGCGACGCCAACTGGGCTGAGGTGCATCCGCTGATGCGCGAGGGCTTTGTCGTGGCCGCACCCAAAGGGCAGATCGATCCGACTGGCGACGTACTGGATCAGCTGGGTCGTGTGCCGCTGGTGCAATACACCACCCGTCACTATATGGGCCGGCTCATCGCCGCGCATCTTGCGCGCCACAGCACTCCGATCCCTCATCGGTTTGAGCTAGACAGTTATCACGCGATCCTCGCGCTGGTGGGGCAGGGCAGTGGCTGGACCATCCTGCCGCCCCTTGCGTTGATGCGGGGCCGCCGGTTTGGGGACCAGATCGACGTGCTGCCCCTGCCACTTGCGCCGTTGACGCGCACCATCGCGCTGACCGCGCGCAAGGATGTCCTCGGCGCCATGCCGGGTGAGGTGGCCGCGACGCTCAAACCGATCCTTCAGGAGGCTATCGTGACCCCTGCACTGGCACGCTATCCCTTTTTGAAGGATGCGCTGACCGTGCTATGACGCGTGACCTAAGCTGCTTTTCTTGGGCTAAATATCCAAATTCCGACCTGCCAACGAGTACAGCAAGCTGTGTCGCGCGCCACTCGGATATCAGGTGCCATAAGCGCGTGCGCCACCCATGACCTCATCGGCTGCGCCCAGAATGGTGGCTGCAATCGCGTC
>RCMY010002432.1_pt1 | contig 16904 bp, 13 predicted proteins | sample 2041341 | NCBI WGS metagenome assembly RCMY01 (sample SAMN09708234, study PRJNA481090) | Marine sediment metagenome, whole genome shotgun sequencing project. | reverse complement strand
CTGGCATCCTCGCTCATGACTTTCAGGTCGGCAGCCGCCACCGGCGGGCCGCAACTGGTCGGGCGATTGAGATAATCCTCGGCGCTATGGCCTGTAACCGTCGCAGTCGTTTCGGTCATACCCCATCCGTTGCCGGGCAGCGCGCCAAAGACTTCATATATTTTCCGAGCCAGTTCGGGTGCTGACGGAGCACCGCCGTAGCTGATCGAATCGATCGAACTCAGATCGTAATTTTTACGGTCCGGATGTTCGATCAATTGCCACGCGATAAACGGCACACCGCCGGTCGCGTTGACCTTTTCCCGTTCGATGATCTCCATCGCCTTCACCGTGTCCCACTTGTGCAGGAATATCATCTTGTGGCCGCCATGAACGGTTGGCATCATGGTTGCGGAACAGGCGGTGCAATGGAACATCGGTATAACTGTCAAGCCAACCCGGACGGTAGGCTCGGGCAGTTCATTTCCCCTGCGTAATGCTGCGACCGTTCCGGCATAACCGGAAGAAATCGCGTTGGTTGTCAGATTGCGATGGCTGCCGAGCGCGCCTTTGGGTTGTCCGGTCGTGCCACTGGTATAGAAAATCGTCGCCGCGTCATCCGGTGCAATATCGACAGCGGGCAGGTCCTGATCCGGAAGATTGCCATAGTCATTGGGCCGGCCGATAATCGCTTCCAGAGGCCGGGCGGCCGCGGGCAATTCGCTTTGGCTTCGGGCCACTATGACATGTTTGAGCTCAGGCAGGTCCGCCAAATGCGGCGAAATCCGGTCCCAGCGCTCGGCGTCGCAGAGCAAGACGCTGGTCTGTGAATTTTCCAGACCGAAAACCAGTTCCTGATCTGTCCACCAGGCATTGAGCGGCACAACAATCGCACCGATAGAGGCGGCAGCAAAGAAGATCACCGGCCATTCTGGCAGGTTACGCATCGCCAGCGACACCCGGTCACCCTTGGTGACGCCGATGTTCTGCAGCTCCACGGCGAGTGCGGCGACGGCACGATACCAGTTGGCATAAGTAACGCGTTCATCTTCGAATATCAGAAATTCGCCGTCACCATGGCCGCGGGCATGCTCGGCGAGAGCCGCCAGACTGGGATGGGCATTTTTCCAGACGCGGGTGGCGACACCTTCAATATCGACCATCTCCATTTCAAATGGTTCACCCGGTGCGCACAGCAAGGTTTCGATTTCATCACGCGAGCGCAGGGGCCAGCCATTGGTCGGCGTCCACTTTTCCAGCGGATCTATTGCTTGAGTTGCCAATTTATTCTCTCCTATTCGATAAACCTAAACCTACCCGTTGAACTTCTCGCCTTTGCTCGCCTTGTCGCGGAGCATATCGGCTACCGGCAGATTGTGCTTTTCCAGTCCGGCAACGACCTTGTCGAGTCCGACTGTATCAGCCCAGAACATCGGACCACCGGTGTAAAGCGGCCAGCCATAGCCGTTGATCCAGACGACATCGATGTCGCTGGCGCGCTGTGCCATGCCTTCTTCGAGGATTTTGGCTCCTTCATTGACCATCGGATAAAGCAGCCGCTCGCGAATCTCGTCCTTTGAAATATCGCGCTGTTCCTTGCCCGCTTTGGCAGCAAATTCGGCGATGATCTGTTTGACTTCATCAGAGGGCGTCCGTTGACGCGCCTGATCATAATCATAAAATCCCTTGCCGACCTTCTGGCCCCAGCGACCTACCGCACAAAGCGCGTCGCGCATGGTTTCGATGCGGGCCGGGTCACGATGCCATCCAATATCGACACCGGCCAGATCGGACATCTGGAACGGTCCCATCGGGAATCCGAATTCGAGCAGAACATCATCGACTTCCCAGTAATTGGCGCCTTCCATGAGCATCGCATTGGCCTGTTCCTGACGCGGGCTGAGCATCCGGTTGCCGATAAAGCCGGGGCAGACACCTGATACTGCCGCGACTTTGCCGATTTTCTTCGACAGTTTCATCGCCGTCATCAGGACATCGTCTGCGGTCTTCTCGCCGCGAACAATTTCCAGCAATTTCATTACATTGGCGGGAGAGAAAAAGTGCAGACCCAGAACATATTCGGGTCGCTTGGTCATCGCTGCGATCTCGTCGATATTGAGGTAGCTGGTGTTGCTGGCGAGGATCGCACCCTGTTTGACGATTGCGTCAAGTTTGGTGAACACTTCCTTTTTTACATCCATATTCTCGAACACCGCTTCGATCACCAAGTCGCAATCGGCGAGGTCGTCGTAAGACAGGCTAGGCGTCAAGATGCTCATCGCATCCTCGACCTGCTGCTCTGTCATCCGGCCGCGCTTGGCGGTATTTTCGTAATTTTTGCGTATCACGCCGACACCGCGATCCAGCGCTTCTTCTTTCAACTCGACAATTGTCACCGGAATGCCCGCGGACAAAAAGTTCATACCGATGCCCCCACCCATGGTTCCGGCGCCCAAAATTCCGACTTTCTTGATCGGGATAAGGTCGATTTTCGGATCAATGCCGTCAATCTTGTTGGCAGCCCGTTCGGCAAAGAAATAATGCTGCATGGCAGCCGCCTGGGTACCGGTCATCAATTTGGTGAACAGCTCGCGCTCTTTCGCCACGCCATCGGCATAGGATAGTTCGCCAGCCGCTTTGACCGCCTGGATGCCCGCTTCCGGTGCATCGAAGCCGCGGATCTTGCGACCGCTTTGCTGACGGAATTCGTCAAATATGGCCGGGTTCTTGATGCCGTCTTGGTTGGCGGTGCCTTCGGAAGAACGCGGCGGTGCTTTGCCAATTTGTTCGCGGGCGAAGGCTATCGCATCTTCAGCCAGACTGTCTTCGCCGACGATCTTGTCGATCAGGCCGATGCCATGGGCCTTTGCTGCCGAAATCGGGTTGCCGATCACGACCATCGGCAAGGCGGCTTCTGCGCCAACCACCCGCGGCAAGCGCTGGGTTCCGGCAGCACCGGGGATCAATCCCAATTTGACTTCAGGCAGGCCTATTTTTGCTGACGGAACCGCAACCCGGTAGTGACAAGCCAAAGCGACCTCGCAGCCGCCGCCCAGCGCGGTGCCGTGGATCGCCGCGACAACCGGCTTGCTGCTGGCCTCGAGCTGGTCAAGCGCTTCGCCCAGATTCGGGCCCTTCATTGGCTTGCCAAATTCGGTGATATCGGCACCGGCAAAAAATGTCCGTCCATCACAGCGAATAACCACCGCCTCGACGCTATCGTCTGAAAGGGCCTCGCTGATGCCATCGACCAATCCTTGGCGAACCGCGGCGCCGAGCGCATTTACCGGAGGATTATTGGAAATAATGACCAGAATATTGCCATGTTTTTCAGTGGTTACGACAGACATTTTGTTCTCCTAAAGGACCATGCTTTCGTGGCGAAGCATTGTGAATCAGCATGATGATAAACCGCGATTATCGGGTAAACGGACGGGATATCACAAAGGTCAAGGATTTGAAAACAGGCTTTTGTCGCAACCGAGCCCGAGTGGGTATTTTTATGCGTTTTACCTCTGGGCCTCTATCCTGATATATTGCAGACTACGTTACGGCATCATCGGCTTGCGCATCGATAGCCATTATCAAACCGTCGTTTCTGAAATTTTAGCATGGCGTGCCCGATGGTCAGAGTGCGGTCGGAGCCAGTTAATGAATATTTATGGGCGGCATGTTATCAACCGGATCTATATAAATGGGGGGTATGGATGACGCGTTTGAAATTCTGTTCGTTGGCTGTTGTGCTATTGAACCTCGTCGGTGCCCATCCGGCCTGGGCGCAGGAAGCTGGTGAGAGCGAGAGTAGCTCGCGCTTCACGCTCTCCGCCAACGCCGCGATCGTTTCGGATTATCGCTTCCGCGGCATCAGTCTTTCCGATCGCAATCCGGCCATCCAGGGCGGGATCGATGTCGGCATGGATAATGGCCTGTTCGTCGGGACCTGGGCGTCCAGCGTTGCCGACACTGGCGGCTCTAATGTCGAACTCGATCTCTACGCTGGCTATGGCGGATCGGCGGCCGGGCTGGATTATACGGTGACAGTGTTGGGATATGTCTATCCCGGAGGAAACGGCGTCAATTATTATGAAGTCAGCGCTGGCGTGCAAAAAACGCTTGGCCCGGCATCGCTGGGTGTCGATGTCGCTTATGTTCCTGATCAGACCAACTTCCCCGGAGACAATGTCTATGTTTCCGGCACAGCCGGATTGGCTATTCCGGCGACGCCATTTTCAGCCACCGCGCGGATTGGCCGCGAGACCAGCGATTTCATCAGCAAATGGGACTGGGAAGCGGGTATTTCATACGCGTCCGGAAATTTCAGCAGTTCGCTGTCCTATGTCGACAGCGATTATGGCGCTGTGAGTGAAGCTGGCAGACTTGGCCGTAGCGGTGTAGTAGCGTCTGTCGCGATGACTTTCTGAAGGATGGATTGAACATGCTACGTCTTTTTCTTTCGGTCGACATGGTTGGTTCAACCCAGTTCAAGTCAAAGTTCAGCGGTCGCGGCAGCGATGGCTGGCTCGATATCTTCCACACATTTTTTACCCATTTCCCGCTTATGCTCGCCGGACAACTGGGCTTCGAGTTTCTCGAGCAGGAAGAGACGCCGGCGGTGGATGTCTGGAAAATGATGGGCGATGAAGTGATCTTCATGGCCGAACCATCGAGCGCTGAGGAACTGGCGTCCATCCTCCGGACCTTGTTGCGGACGATGAAGCTCTATGAGCAGCAACATTATACAAAATTGCCGCTGCGTTTGAAGGGCACCGCGTGGCTTGCCGAGTTTGGCGAACATAATATCGAACTGGACATTCCCGAGCTTTCGTCGAGCGACAGTGCTCCCCATGTGGATTTTATCGGCCCTGACCTCGACCTCGGTTTCAGGCTTTCGAAATTTGCGCGGCCCGCCAGTCTGGTGCTCTCGCTCGATCTCGTCGAGCTATTGCTAGGCGCCGAGAATCTGTCGTCGGTCGCGCTTTATCTGGTGGGAAGCGAAGAGTTGAAGGGTGTCCTGTTCGGTCGGCCCTATCCGATCATCTGGATGGCTGATGCGGAAACCGGTTTTGACTTCCTTCCGTGGGAAATCGAGTCTTGTTCGATGACCGCGGCGGTGACCGATGCCTCACCTACTGACGATGCCACGCTGCGCCGCGCGATCGACGATATGCGGTTATATTTGAGCAAGATGCACGGGATCGAGCGGGGACCTTTCCAGGTCGGTTAATATAAGCCCCGCTCAAACTCCGGAAAGCGACGTCCCTTCGTAACAGACGACGAGGATCGCAATGTCATCCGATTGCGGCACTGCACCGACAAAGCCGCGAACGCTGTCAGCCAGGTCTTCGGCGATAAAGCGCGCCGAGAATTCGGATCGCGCGGTAGCAAGTGCGTTTTCGATCCGGTCGGTGGTGAACAACATGTCGTCGGCGTCCGTCGCTTCCGAGACACCGTCCGTGAACAGAACCAGCGCATCACCCGGGCTAAGCGGGAAACGGTCGGTCTTGAACGGAACATCACCAAATACTCCCAGGGCAATGCCCTGATGCTTGGCTAGCCGGTCAACCGAGCCATCGGCCCGGACGATAAACGGCGCTTCATGGCCACCATCGCTATATTCCACCGTCCCATCGCGCAGGTCGAGGATGCAGGCGAAAACGGTTACGAACATTTCCGCAGCATTCTCGCGCGAAAGTTCGGTGTTAACCTTCTCCATGATTTCGCCGGTCGAATTCGATGCCATGGCGTGCGCTTTGAACAGGCTGGTTGTCATCGCCATGAACAGTGCTGCAGGAACGCCCTTGCCCGACACGTCGCCGACGACGAAAAACAAGCGGTGTTCGTCGATCAGGAAATAGTCGTAAAGGTCACCGCCGACTTCTTTGGCGGATTCGAGCATCGCGAAAACGTCTAACTCGCTATGGTCCGGGAATGGCGGGAATTTGCGGGGGAGCATGCCGATCTGGATATCGCGCGCGGCGGACAATTCGCCTTCTACCCGTTGGCGTGCAGCGGTCGCGGCTTCCATTTCGACCAGATAGCGTTGCAGGCGTGAAATCATCGCCGCCATGGCCTCGGCCAGGCTACCAACTTCGTCGCCGCGGCTCTGACTGATCTGTTGCATCGCCGCCATTTCCGTCTCGTCAGGTTCAAAACTGCGTTGCTCGATATTCCGGGTATAGGCGGTGAGGCTTACCAATGGTCCGACTATACGCGCTATCAAAAGCCACCCGACCGCCATCGCCAGAGCGAACATCATGATGCTGATGAGGATCGATTTGACCAATGCCTGGTGCAACCGTTTGTCCAGGCTTGCCAAGTCGATATCGGCACCGATGACGTGCACACGTCCGTCTGGACTGCGTATCGGTTTGTAGATCGACCGGAACGAACCGAAGGAGTCATGATAATCGTCGAACCGGATGCGGCCGTCTTCAAAGCTCTGGTAGAGCTTTGCCGGTGCTGTCTTGTATAGCGCAAAAAATCCGGTCTGGGTGCCGGCTTCCAGTTCAGCAGATGTGGCGTTGGTCGCGACAGTGCGGATTTCGTCGCCAAATTTCATATAGGAATAGACGTAGACGAAACCGGAATCATTAGCGAAGCGTGACAGGCGTTTTTGCACTTCGTCAAATTCGTCCTGTGCAATCGAATCCGGTCCGGTTATCCGGCGGTGGTAACCTTCCGGGATCATTTCGCGCCCGGCATTTGCGGCGGCGGCTAGACGTCCGTCGATACCTGCGATGATCTCCGATTTGCTGTTGGTGTAAAGCACCGCGGTGTAGGCAAGAGCGGAAATCAGGTTTAGAGACAGCAATAACAAAACCAACTGTGGCTTGAGGCCAAATCTGCGCTTACGCTGTGCTATCTCGCCCATGGCCGACATGAAAACCCCCGATGTTCCGAACTGCCCGATCGTTCGAACCGATAGGATAGCCAATTCTAAAGGACTTAGTAAAAATATTTGATTAAGAGGAGCTAGGCTCGGTGCCAGCGGGGGAGTAATTGCAGAAATTCTTTGATCATATCTTTCGTCTGGAGCCCGGCGAATGGCCGAAATTGCTCCAGTTCGGACTGTTCGGTTTTCTTCTGCAAATGGGCATGGGCGTCGGTTTCAGCGCGGGTGATGCTGCGTTCCTGAGCAATGTCGGCGCCGACGGTCTGCCGGTGATCTTCCTTCTCACGCCGCTGGTCATGCTGCTTTACACAGCGGTCTTCTCCTATTTTTTGGTCCGGTCTTCGATTGGTCATATGGTAGATGTCACGCTGGGCGCGCTGATCGCTGGAGGGGCGACGCTGTGGGCGCTGCTCGACGCGGGCCTAGATCCCGAGTGGCAGACAATATTATACTATACGCTCAAGCTATATCTGGCTGTCTGGTATATCGCGCTCTACACATTATTCTGGAACTTCACCGACACCTATTTCGATATCCAGGATGCCAAGCGCCTGTTCCCGCTATTTGCAGCATTTTGTGCTCTCGGCACGGCAAGCGGAGCGTTGCTTGTCAGCCTGTTTGCGGCAATAATTCCGATGCATTATTTCCTACTCCTGTGGGCCGGGATTGCGTTCATGAGCGCACCGCTTGCGCGCTTGTTGCGACGACGCTGGGGGCAGATTGCCGACAATGATTTGACGATCGAAGACGATGCCGGAAGCACTGTGAGCCAGCTTAGCGAAGTTGGCCGCGCCTTCCGTAATTCCCGCTATGCGATTGTCCTGACGATGACATTATTTGTCACCTTGTTGATGACCAATCTCGCCGAGTTTCAATATTCGAAAGTTTTACAGGAAGGCCGGACCGAGGCGGAGCTGGCGTCGCTTCTGGGTCTGCTATACGCGGCGGCGAATCTTTTTAACCTTGTCGTCTGTCTGTTTGTGTTCAACCGGCTCGTCGCCCGGCTGGGGGTGCGCAATGTGGCTTTCATTCTGCCGCTCACCTATTTCGCGGTCTTCGGCTATTTTTTCCTGCAAGGTGGGACCTGGGCTGCCTTTGCCGCTTTTTTTGCCTATCACGGCGTGTTGACTTCGATTCAGTATAATAACGAAAATCTACTCTTCAATGCCGTGCCCTCGCATGTGAAGCGGCCTCTGCGAACGGTGATGGAGGGCATGTGCGAGCCGGTTGCCAGTCTCGTGGTCGGCGGCTTCCTGCTCTATGCGGCCAACTATCTCGATATGCGAGAGCTGTCCGGTATTGGTGTCATCATCGGATTGGTGCTGATTGCCGTGGTCGTCGCGTTGCGCCAGCTTTATCCTGCGGCAATGGCAGCAAATATGCGGTTTGGTTGGCTGAACTTCGGTGATCGCAGCGTTCAATCGCCGCAATTTGATCCAGACGCGCACGATCTGCTTGGGTCGACTGCACGGGGTGGTGATGGGGGCAAAGCAAATGTCGCCCGACAACTATTGCAGCGGGCAGAGCCGTCACAGCCGGCAATTGTGCCAACCGACGATCTCGACGGGCTTGTTCTGCAACTTGATAAGGACCCGAAAGCACGTGACATTGCGTTGAAAGCGATAATTGCATCTGCCACTTCGGACGATTTCTACTTGATCCCCCGGCTCGCTGCACTGTTGCCCGATTTGAACCACGCGCAAAGGCGCAATGTCATCGACCTGTTCGGCCGGATCAGTGATGTGGAAGCGATACCCGAAATTCTTGCTGCGGCTGGCGGGCTTTCCCCGCGTGACCGGCGGGCGGTGGCGGCAATATTGGCAGAGATGGGAGAAACGGCCATACCGCGACTGCTGTTCGCGATGGCCGATAGCACGCAAAGCTATCGCATGCGTTCGGTTGCGGCACGGGCTTTGGCCGAACTATCTTTCGCGCAATTTACGTCGCATCTCGATGGTCTGGTGCAGGCCGAGCTTGGCGACGCCCGCAGGCTGCTCGCAAGTGCTGACCAGCTGGAACGGAGTGATGGACAGTCGGCCCCTCTCGCGCTTCTCGCCCGTGCTCAGCGCGAGAGGGTAGCGGCATCGATAGATTTCGCGCTCGAACTGCTCTCGCTTGGTGGACTGTTGCCCAACGCCGACCTGCTGATCGTGTCGTTACACTCTGCCAATGCGAAAGTGCGTGGCAACGCCATCGAGACCATCGAAAGCGGAGTCGATAATGCGACATTCCGACAATTGGCGCCGCTGTTGCGGGCTCGAAGCCGGGCGATTTCTGAAAAGAGTGATGACAGCGATATCCATGGTCTTCTGGACGAGGCGTTGCGAAGTGGCCGGTCGATCGAATCTGCCGCCGCGGCAGATATTCTGAACAAGCTGCTGGATGCTTCCACATTTTCCAATCACATTCAGCCGCTCATTGGGGACAGCATGCCGTGGGTTCTGCGAAATCAACTGTCGGCGCTTTATGGACTTGAACAATCGGATGTTCCGTCGGTTCTGCAGATTCTTCATGTTCTGTGCAAATCGAAACAGTTCGGTGATGCTAGCCTCGAAGCCCTGTTGGCGCTTGCGGAGCAGGCAAAGTCGTCAAAACCCGACGGATCAGCATTACGGGAACTGGTGGGAGCTACTCCGATCTGGATCCTGGATAAAGATATACGCGATGTCGCGGCGCGCTATTCTGATCTCGCTCTTGTTTTACTCCGGACACAGGATGGACGCCGATATGCAGCGTGAGACCGTCCCGATCAAAACGCTTCTGTTGCGTATTTTTGTACCCGCCGTGGTCCTTGTGTCGATGCTTCTCGCGGTGTTTGTCTATAATTGGCTCTATGCCACGATCATCGACGGCTTCGATCGCAAGCTGACCACGACAAGCGCGCTTGCCGGAGCGTTGATTGACCCGGTCGATCACGATCAATTGATCAGTGCCGCTTTTGCCAAAACGGATCCCGGCCTGTTCGAGCAATCTCCGCTATATTTGCGAAATGTCGTGCCAATTCGACGGATCCGCTCGAAACTGGATCTGACATATCTTTATAGTCAGGCGGTCCGTGGACCGGAGGGCGTGACCTATATTCTCGATGGTTCCGAGGGAGATGACCATTCTCCAATCGGTTCGGAGGATGATTTGTCCCGGATGACGATGCGGGGGCTCGCCGATGCGGAGGCCGGCAAGGCAGTGTTCGTTTCGCCGATAGAATATCAGGAACAGTGGGGCTTGCTCAAGACTGCCCTCGCTCCGGTATATGGCGGCGACGGGCAGATCACCTCGACCGCAGGCGCCGATGTAAATATCTCGGTGATCCAGGTGGCGACCCAAAACACTCTATTTGCCAGCGTGTTGATCGGTATCGGGTCGATCTTGGCTTGCCTGCTGGTCGCTTTGACGATTGTGCGCAGGGTGGCTGGACCGATCGAGGCGCTCAAGGATGATGCGCTGAAGTTTGCCGCGGGTGATGGACACTCGTCATTGCCGGCATCGGCTCCGCGCGAAGTCGCCGATCTGCGCGACGCCCTTGTAGCGCTGGCCCAAAAAATGAGGGCAGCGTCGGTCTCGCGCGACACAGCGATCACACAGCATGAACGGGATGCCGATACTATATTGCTGCGACACGAGATTGGCCTCAATGCCGAAGCGCCTGTGAAACTGACTGAACAGGAAGGTAAGAGGATCTTGTGGATTCCGATTGGCAACCAGAATGTCGAAACTTCGCTGGCATCACGTTCGATGGTCCGGCTGGCGGAACGCTTTCTGGATAATCCGGCGCTTGCGAAACACTGGTCTAAACTGGCAGATACTGATCATGGCATCTGCCTACTGGTGGATGACCAGAACCAAAAGATGCAACTTATTGGCAATGCAGAAGTCACGATCAGATGCGCTGGCCGTGAGCTTCTGATTGCGCCCGGGTCGCCGGTAACGTTCAACCCCGAGGTCGATGTCCTGCGGGTTGCCGCGGGTCAGTATGTGAGCCTTGCCGAGGGGTCGGCGCTATGATCGCGATCGACATCGTCCGTCACATGCTTGCACTGAGCGCAGTCAAGCCGTTCGATTTGCTGACCGAAAGCGAATTGCTGCTGATCGCAAAGCACGCCCGCCATCGCCAATATGAAGCCGGCGCCACGATATTTGCAGCTGGCCAAGTCGCGGACATGCTGGTCGTGACCATAGCGGGCGAGGCGCGCGTGCTGGACAAGCGAGCGCCGGCGGTCTTCGACCCCGCTTCCGCGCTCTTCGGCTTGCCGGTTCCAGACGCGTATCTCGCTGGCCCCGACGGGCTAGAGGTTTTTTGTCTGGCAAAGCCGCATCTTTTCACAATTGCACGGGAATGCCCCGATTTTGTGGTCGGGCTGGCTTCATTGGAACCGGGTGCGATTTTATGAAGATCGGTTCGATCATCATCCTGCTGACGGTGCCACTGTTTCTCGCGATGTCGGGCGTCAACGGGGCGCTATTATATTTTCAACAAAAGGCTGAAATGTCCCGCGCTCTCGGGGATCAGGCGCTTGCAGCAGCGGTCGTCACCGCCGAATTTGTTTCGGTAATGGATGATCCACGACAAGAATTGGCCAAGCCGCTCAGGCGAAAGGCGATTGATGCAGCGAGCCGTCATATCGTCGGCCTGGAAGGCATCTATCTGGTTGATCCCAAAGGCTCAGTGACGTCGCTGACGACGGATGCGGTGGATTGGGCGCCGCAATCTTACGCTCCGGTGACCAAAGCTCGCATTGTCCGGACGACAGATGGCACCGGCGTGCCGCGGTTCGTTGCTGCCCTTGCCCCTGCCGGTGGGGGGCGTTTCATCGCCGCCCGGATTGACGCCGAACCGATGTTTGCGCAGATCGATGAAATCAAGCGCACAATCCTGTTGCTCGTGCTCGGTACCAGTATCTTTGCAGCCGGACTAAGCTGGTTTGTCGCTCGGCGCATCGGGCGTGAATTGCGGACCAATGGCCGGTCGCTCGCCGCGATTTCTGCGGGCGACCCAATATCCGAAGATGACGGATTGCAGATTCGGGAAACCCGCGACCTTGCCGATGCTGTCCGGCTGATGGGTGCGAGCCATATTGCTGCAGAGAAGCGAAACCGGCGGGTAATCGCGAGAAATGACCGGAATCGTGATCTCGACCAAACAATCGCCAGATTACAGGCTTTGCATTTTGAACCGGTACAGCAGGACGCTGGCGGTCGCCGTGTTGCGATGCGCATCTGCGGTAAAGTTTCTGCAGGCGCATTTTTTGTGCTCGTCGCTTCTGATGAGGCAGCGTCTGCTGTGATTGGCCGTTGCATCGACGATGACCCGGTTAGTGCTTTGGCCCAGGCGGTCGCGGCGCGGCGTTTCATTGAAGCCAATTTGATCGCTATCGGGACCAAAAAATGCCTCGCGATCGCTCGAGAGGCCTATCGGATTGAAGAACTGGAGATCATGGAGTGGCGAACCGATGAACCGCTGCAGGATGACGCGCGATTGCTGTGCATCGCCGATGCGCGCGTTGAAGTCGGGGCAAAGCGCTATATGTCGGCAAACCCAAGCGCTAAGCCGGAAGAATGGCTCGATGGGATAGAAGTTCTGCTTACGCCTTCGGGCATGTTCGTCGCGGTTGGGGGGTCTGGTTCAGCCGAGCGTGCTCAGGGCAGCTGAAATATCGGGTTCGATGGCGAAAATGCTGCTGAACCCGCTAATGTCGAACACTTCCTGAACCGACGGCGAGAGTCCCGATAGAACCAGTTTGTGCCCCGTGGTTTTCGCGATCTTGGCGCCCTTCAACAATACGCGTAAGCCGGCCGAGCTGACGTAGGCGACATCGCTGAGATCCATCACTGTTGCATCATTGGCCTGCACCCTTTCGGGTAGCACCGCTTCGAGCGTCCCAGCCGTGTTGCTGTCGATCCGGCCTGATGCAACAATCACCAGCGCTCCGGCCTTGAATTCTTCGCTGATGTCCATGTGCCCGCCCCTGTGGAATGATTTTGTCACTTGGCTCTATGTTAAAGAGATTGAGAAATTTTTCCACTCGATTAAGCTGGTTTATGGAATTCTATATCGCAGGCGCAAGGATCGAGACTCATAATGTCCAGTTTTGAGCGCATTCTTACAGAGGGACAGGCCGGTTTTGCGGGCTTCCTCGAGGCCATTGAAGCCTATCTGGAAGCGCAAGCTGTTCCTTCCGCAACCGCTGCACAGATGATGATTGTGTTTGACGAGGTGATCAGCAATGTCTTCAGGCATGACCGCGAACCGACCGTCTCCGTTCGGATCGATGTCATAGAAGATTCAATCAAGGCCGAAATTTCTGATGACGGCAATGCATTTGACCCTCTCTCCCGACCGGAACCTGACACGATATCGTCGGTGGAAGACAGAGAGCTTGGCGGATTGGGCATCCATATCGTCCGCAAACTAATGGACGAAGTCGTATATTCTCGGGCGGATGGCCGGAACAGGCTACGGTTTTTTAAGGTCTTCCCGTTAGAGCCCAGATAATGCAATCGTGCGCTGATTATGCTATGCGTCGGACAGGGAAAATCTTGAAATGTATCAAGCGACGTCGACTGAACTTCTTTCCAGCGCCGATGCGAATGGTGATCTGGCGATCTGCTTTGATGAAGAGGTGGGTGTCGGCGTCGTCGCTTTGGTCAATTTTGCCAAGGGCGACCTGCTCGACCGTTTTACCGGTACAACCGGTTCCGAACTGACTCAGCACAGTTTGCAGATAAGTCCGGGCGAGCATATCTCAGACACGCGTTTCGTTGGATACGTTTCCCACGGCTGCAATCCCAATTGCAGGCTCGATATGCAGCGCCAGGAACTGCTAGCCCTGCGCGACATTGCGGCCGATGAGTTGCTGACGATCGATTATGCGGCAACAGAAGACAGGTTGTTCACCAACTTTTCCTGTAGCTGTGATGCCGAGAATTGCCGCGGCTGGATCGTCGGACGGTTGGACTTGCACAAATTGCCCCAGGACGGCTCAAACGACGCCGCCCACCGAAGCTAAACCGCGCGATGACGGTATCGCCATTGGTCTCGCCCTATGAGAATTTCTGGTGGGAGCGCGACGATCTACATTATCTTGATGATCGACTTCACTTCGCGGGTCGAGATGTCGGTAAGTTGGCGGCCGAGGTGGGCGGGCCACTTTATCTCTATTCTCTCGACAGGGTCGCTGCCAAGCTTGATGGACTGTTGCAGGCACTCGCCGCAACCGGATGCGACCACCGCGTCTATTATGCGATGAAGGCGAACCGCTTTGAACCGCTTTTGCAGATGATGGCCCGGTCCGGGAAATGCGGCATCGACATCTGCTCTCCCAATGAACTGGATCTCGCTTTGTCCTGTGGTTTCACCGCAGATCAGATCAGTTTTACCGGCACCGGTGTCGCCAACCGCGACCTCGACCGGCTGATCGCGCATCCAGATCTCATGATAAATTGTGATTCAATCGGAATGATCCGCCGGATCGGCGAGCGGCAGCCAGGCCGCGCCATCGGTATACGCGTCAATCCCGGCCTCGGTATCGGCTATGGCGATAGCGCGATGTTGACCTATGCCGGTGCGAAGACGAGCAAGTTCGGGATTTATCGCGAGCAATGGGCCGAAGCATTGGCGATGGCCCGCAAGTTCGATCTCAAAATCGAGACGCTGCACTTTCATGTCGGCTGCGGATATCTCACCGGCGAGCTAGAAAGCTGGAACATGGCGGTTACCGCCGCGCTTTCCTGTCTTGCAGATTTGCCCGATCTGACGATAGTCAATGTCGGTGGAGGCCTTGGCCTGCCACATCGCGAAATCGATCTGCCGCTTGATCTGACTCGCTGGTCAGCAATTCTCCGGTCGCATTTTTCCGATAGCGGTCTGACCATCGCTGTCGAGCCGGGCGATTTTCTTGTCAAGGATGCCGGCATGCTTGTGCTTGGGGTCACCGACGTCGAGCGCAAGCGTGACACGTTATTTGTCAGTGTTGATGGCGGGTTTAACTTGCATCCCGAGCCAGCCTTTTATGATTTGCCGTGCGAGCCCGTCGCCTGTTTGATCAGAAGCCGTGATCCTGCCGAATGGCAAAGCGCCACTATTGCCGGTAATATCAACGAGGCGCTTGATATATGGGGTGAGGCGGTCGCGATACCGCCGCTTTTCGAGGAGGACTTTATCGCGCTTATCAATGCAGGCGGCTATGGCGCGGCGATGAGTTCGAACCATTGTATGCGCGGCGACTTCACAGAAATGGCTGTTTGAACAGGAATAGCCTGACCCCATCGCAGCGCGCTTGTGTCCTGATGTCTGCGTCTATTGTCCGTCGTCAGCGATACGGCGAGCCAACCGGTTTCCTGAAAATACCCGCTTAAGGCGAAAATTAATCGCTCTTGGACGAGCTACGATGGTCACATCTATTGCAATATCCCGTAACTTGTATAACAATACCCTCTAACGAGGAGAATGACATGGTATATATCTTGGGTGGCTGGCAGACCGACTTTGCCCAAAATTGGGCGCGTCAGGGCGAGGACATCGCCTCTGTTTTTGCTGACACGCTGCATAAAGGTCTGGCGCAAGCCAATCTCGATGCGGAAGATATTGAAACCGGACATGTCGGTAATTTTGTAGCGGAACTGTTTGCCGGACAGGGACTGCTCGGTGGATTTTTCGGCCAGGCGCATCCGGCGCTTGATGGTCTTCCGACGGCACGGCACGAAGCCGCCTGTGCGTCTGGCAGTGTCGCGATTCTTGCCGCGATGTCGGAAATCGAAGCGGGTCGTTATGATCTGGCCTGCGTTCTGGGTCTCGAGCAAATGCGCAATGTCCCGGGGCGTGTCGCTGCCGGGCATCTGGGTGCAGCCGCATGGCGCGGACAAGAATATCAGGATGCGGAATATGTCTGGCCGCGATCCTTTTCGGATCTCGCTGAGGAATATGACGAGCGCTATGGCCTGAAATATGAACATCTGATGCGGATATCCGAAATTAACTTCGGCAACGCCAAACGCAATCCCAACGCTCAAAGCCGCGACTGGAGCTTCACCGAGAAAAGTTTCACCGCCGATGATGAGGCCAATCCGGTTATCGAAGGGCGCACGCGCAAGATGGATTGCGGGCAGGTTACCGATGGCGCCGCTGTCGTGTTTCTCGCTTCGGAAAAACGGGCAAAGCAATATGCCGACGAGCACGGAGTTACTTTGGAAAGCCTGCCGCGCATATCCGGCTGGGGCCATCGTTCCGCGCCGATTTCCTATAAGCAGAAGATCCGCAACAGCGCTGATAGCTCCTATATCTTCCCGCAAGTCAAGCGGGCGGTCGACGAAGCCCGTACGCGCGCCGGAGTAGGCGGTATCGAAGGCATCGACATGGTCGAAACCCACGATTGTTTCACCACCACCGAATATATGGCGATCGATCATCTCGGGATAACCGAGGCTGGCGAGTCATGGAAAGCGATCGAGGATGGCAGCATCGAAATGGGTGGCCGGATTCCAGTCAATCCATCCGGCGGGCTTATCGGTCTGGGCCATCCGGTTGGCGCCACCGGCGTCCGCATGGTTCTCGACGCTGCCAATCAGGTGACCGAAAAGGCAGGAGATTGCCAGGTAGAAGGCGCTCGCCGTGCGCAGACGCTGAATATCGGCGGCTCTACGACCACCACCGTTAGCTTCATCGTCGAGCGCGAAGCCGCATGATCGGCCGGCGCGAGCTTATCATCATGACAGCAGGTGCGGCCCTGACCGCCTGCTCAAAAAACATCATACCATCTGGAGAGAGTGACATGTCGAGCCGATTTGAACAGTTCAAGACCGTAATCGAAGCTTGGAAAAACAAGGATATCGACGCAGTAATCGACGCTATGAGCGATGATATCGTCTGGCATTATGCTGCCGCGATCGCACCACCGGTCCGGGGCAAGGAAGAAGCCCGCGCCTTTCTCGAACGCTTTGGCGGCGTGATCGGCGAGGTCAAATGGCGGATCTTCGAGACCGCCGAAACCGCAGACCGTCTGTTCGTCGAAGGCGTTGACGAATATGTTACCAAAGAAGG
>RCMY010002475.1_pt1 | contig 16923 bp, 16 predicted proteins | sample 2041341 | NCBI WGS metagenome assembly RCMY01 (sample SAMN09708234, study PRJNA481090) | Marine sediment metagenome, whole genome shotgun sequencing project. | reverse complement strand
TCGTTGGGCGAACCTGGCGATCAGCAGAGTGAGCTCCATCTGGGCGAGTGCGAAGCCGATGCAGTTGCGTCGGCCTCCGCCGAAAGGAACCCACGCAGCGTCGGAGGCCGCCCGCTGATCCTCGGTCATGTCGTGAAAGCGATCGGGGTCGAAGCGCAGCGGGTCGTGCCATACGTGTCCGGGTCGCGGCCCGACAGGTGGGCCGACCACAGAACGAGCGTGCCCTTCGTGATCGTGTGCCCGCCGACCTCGATGTCGCGCGCTGTTTCGCGAGGGCTGATCACGCCTGCGGGGTGGAGGCGCAGCGTTTCACGCACGACGCGGTTTGTGAACTGGAGCCGGTTGAGCGTGCTGTGATCGGCACTGTCGCGGTCGTGGCCTGGAACGCCGAGTACCTCGTCAGCTTCGGCCCGCAGCGCCGCCCAGATGTCGGGCGCCAGGCCGCAACACCACAGCATCCACGCCAGCGAGGCAGCGGTGGTGTCGAACCCGGCGCCCACCAGCGTGTTCACCTGGTCGAGGATCTCCTGTTCGCAGACCGAGTCGTCGTGGACCAACACCTCCAACACGTCGCTGGGGTCACCTGCCGGGTTCGCACGGATCGAGGCAATGGCTTGTCGGACGAGGTCGTCGAAGCGGCGGCGGTCGGCCTTGACCCGATCGCGCTCGCCGATCGGGAACGGATGCGGGAGCTGCTTCCACACGGGCAGCTCGAGATAGTCCTGTGGGCGTTGCATCAGTTCGCCGAACGCCGTGGCCTGGTCGGCCATCGACTCTCCGAAAAAGGCTCGGACCACGATCTCGAGGATTGCGGCTCGCCCCACCCGGTACAGGTCGATGTCGTGCGTGCCCTCAGTCGGCAACGCGTCAATGGCGGCGTCGGCCTGTTCGAGGATCATCGGGATCCACCCGTTCAGACGTCGTCTGCTGAACGAGGACTGCACCGACGCCCGCCGTCGTGCCCAGTCGTCGCCATCGGAGGTGATCATCGACCGATCGCCGACCACGACAGCCAGCGCGTTGAACTTGTGATTCCACCGGAAGTCTTCGACCGGCCGGTCGAAGAGACTGCGCACCTCCTGGGGCCCGCCGACGATCGCCATCTTTGCCGGACCGAAGCCCAGACCGACCACCGGCCCGTACCCGGCACGAAGTTGATCGAGGACGGGCTGAGGATCCGAGAACATCCTCATCAACAGCGGCGGCTGCCGGTGGATCGGCGGATGGGGCGGCCCTAGAGACATGAAGCCAGTTAAGCGCATACCAGCGATGGAGGTCTTCAAATCCTCCGGTCCCGCCGACCGAGCCGATGAGCGATATGCGTCGGCCGGACGCCCGAGCGCTTGCCGCCGAACCGAGCAGTTCGCCGGTTCCCGGATTGGTTATTGGGCGACGCGGTCTTGTCATATCGAGTGGGTTGACGGGCTCGCCGGGATGACCTTGGAGCGGGACGGTCGTGTCCGTCGAGCGGGGTCAATTCCAGTTCTTGGGCAAGGCTGAAGCGGCTGACGACAAACATCAGCCGGGTCGGTCGGAGATTCAGTGGCTGCGAGGCGTCACCGGTGTTCTTCCGGCACCAACTGGGGGTGGTGCAGCTTTAGCCAATTTCGGAGATCGGTGTCATGAAGATCCCAGCGATTGCGAACCCGACCGAGTGCCGTTGCTGCGTCGGGAACGTGACTGTGTTTGGCGAGGAAGGCGAGTCCGTCAGCTGACAGCGGCGGGAAGTATGTCCTTCCCTTCGGAGGCTTCGTTCGGTGGTTGACGATCCGAACGACTTCTGTCACGTCGGTTTCGTCGCCGTAGGTGCAAATCATCCACTCTGCGGTGTTCCGCTCGTTGAACGAGCGTGCGTGAAGCCACGGTTCCCACAGGCCCCTCGCACGCTGGGGTTGTCGACGGGCCAAGAGCGCGGTCGCAGCGACTCGGACGCCGGAGTGGACATGGCTTCGAAGCTCATCAAGGGCTTCGTCGACATCGGAACGAGTGTCGGGGGCTGAGGCCAATGCGTCGATGACTTGTTCGGCTCGTACCTCAGTTGACTTGGATCCGGTGGCGAGCTTTCGTGCGAGGCGAACAAGTACGTCGGTCGCCTCCTCAGACCGAGGCGCAGCAAGACTGGCTAGCAGTTTCGTAGCAGAGTCGTACACCTCCCAATTCCTGTGTTCGACAAGCGTGATCAGCGGACGCTCGTCGATCTCAGTGAGAACACCGAAACGGCCGAGCCTCGCGATCTCACTGGCGCCGTCGAGCAGCCGCGACGCGGAAGCGCGGTCGGTGTCAGCCAGTTCGGCACCAGCGACAACGAGGTTGTTTCCGGCCTCGGTTGTGTGAGTGTTGAATGCTGTCAGCGCTGCAGCGTGAGCGATGGTTCGCCTCTGCCGATCCTCGATCTCGGTATCGGCCATGCGGTCAATGAGATGTGTGAGGACTTCTTGTCCAGCGAGCCGCTCGAGTCGGCGCGCTAACGCCTCGGGCCCTACCGGGAAGCTGGCGAGCGCCTCATGCAGCCAACGCTCATCGGGATCAGTCATGGCATCGAGCCAAACGAAGTCTTGGACTTCCACCCCGGCTCGAAGAAGAGAGCTGAGCCTGCGGTGCAGAGCCGTGCGGCGGTTGTACCTATGACTGAATTCGACCTCGATCTTCCCGTCGACTTGTCGGACCGCCAACACTTCGTTGTCGGCTTGCTTTGAGGGGTCGGTGAGATCATTGAGTGCCGTAGCGCAAAGCTCGGAAGCCATGGTGAGGCACACCAGCGGGGCCGCCTTGTCATCGGATTGGGGTTCCGGCGCGTAGGCGGGCTTCTTCGAGGACCAGGTCACTTCTTCTCCTGTTGCGTTTCGGGCGATCCGTATCTCTCGGCGCAAGGGCCTCTGTGTTGAAGAATATGAGCCCGCCTGCCGCTGCGATCTGAGCCCCTCGGCCGATCACGATTATCGGCATATTGAAGCTCGGAGGGATGTCAAGGGCTGTTTCAGTGGTTCTTCGGTTGGTCTGCTTTGAGGGCCTGAGAGGACTTTGAGGTCCGCTTTTGGGCGCGTCGGAGCGGGCCTTGCTGGTGGTCGTGTGGGTGTTGTTGGGTGTGGTGTTCGGGCACGACTGGGATCAGGCATCCGACTGGTTCGGGGTCAAGCTCGCAGCGAGTGGATCGAAGAGCGTGAAGGTCGGGAACGAAAAACCCCGGCCTTTGCAGGACGGGGTTTGAATATTGCGCCTTTTTGGTGAGCCTTCGGGGACAGCTTTCACACCCCGAAACCCCTAGTCAGCGCGTTCTACCCTCTTCAGCTCTTCCGCTGAGTGACAAGCAACCTACGAAGCGTGAAAAGGCAGCGCGTCAGAAGCAAGTTCGGTTGACGGCTGCGGAGGTCACGAGACTGCTCGATCATCGATCACGAGGAGCAACGATCGTAGAGCTCGCCGCCCGTTTCGACATTCACCGCACGACGGTGATGGCGCACATCAAGCGGAACTCGGACCCGGAGCAATCCACCCGGATCATGCCACCGGAGTCTTGCAGCTCGGTCGACGCGCCAAGTGAAGACCTGCGTTGGGTCGAGTCCGGCGCTCACCGCCGGACGTTCACTACGAGGTCAGCGGAAGATGTCGAGCGGGAAGTGAAGCGAGACGAGCCAGTTGGGCGCATCCACGATCTCGCTGATCCGCAGATTCGCCGCCGTGCTGCACAACAGGTAGGCGTCTGCCGGTTCCAGTCCGCGATTCGCGCCGAGCCACTCGATCATGTAGCGGGTTGCGTTGCGGGCATTCTGGTAGAGGTCCGGGCCATGAGCCGTCGTGATGTGAATTTCCGAATCCGAGAGCGCAGGCCCGGTCCTTCGTCGGGCCTGGAACTCAGCCACGGCGAGGTCGCTGCGCACAGACAGCCTGACGGTTGCGGTCATAGGCGATTCCACACCGGTCCCGCAGACTTCTCCGTCCCCCTGTGCAGAGTGGCAATCGCCGATCGAAAACAGCGCACCGTCGGCGTGGATGGGGAGCCACGCAGTCGAACCAGCTACGAGATCACGCGTGTCCACGTTCCCACCATTGGATCGAGGGGGAAACGTGTCGAGGCGGCCGGTCTCACGCGGAGCGACACCGATCACACCGGGAAACGGTTCGGCTGGTACTTCGATGCCGTCAGCAAACCTGCAGATCGAACCGTCCAACTCCCAGTGGTGAAGGTGTGCCGAGTCGAAGTCATCGGCGAGCAACCCGAACTCCGGAATGTGGCCGCTCCAGCCCCAGCCCTTGTGTTCCATCGACAAGATGTCGATCTCGAGTGTGTCACCAGGGCGTGCACCTTTGACGTAGATAGCTCCGCTGAGCGCATGCGCCAGGCTCGGATCGGCAGCGGCAAAATCCTCATCGGTCCACGTTGGTGTCACCTGGCCGATCGGCTCTGCGCACTCGATGACAACGACGTCACCCGACTCGATCTCCAGCCGGACACCGACCTCACGATCCCAGTACGCGTGGGTTACCGAGTCGTCGAGCTGGTGCTCTGTCATCTGAGTCCCTCTTTCCGGTCGAACTGCCCGGTTGCTTAGCCACCGGCTGGCTCCGCATCTGGAGCCGCAGCATCTTTGCTAGCTGATGCAGATCAACGGATCCATTCTGCGAGGCGCCGGGGCGCCAGATGGTTCGGAAGTGATCGGCGCCGAGCTCAATCAAAGTCCCAATACCAGCGCAGATCGCCACTTCTGATCGGGCCCGGAAGGGTTCGAGTCCCTCAGCCTCATGCTCCTCGAGAGCTCAAACCCCCGCCTCCGGCACAGGCCTGACCAGGGAAACACAGTCTCGCGATGCGGAGAATCGCGAAAGTGACGAGTGGACCTTATAGGACAGCTTTCAAACCCTAAATCGGCTGGTCAGGGTGCTGCGGGGTCGGAAGATGCCGCCAAGAGTAACGGCGATACTGCGGAACGCAGCCGGCCGACACGGCAGCGGCAGGCGCGTTTGAAGCCCGAAGAAGTAGACGATCTCGTCCAACAGCGATCCGTTGGCGTGACGATCGCGGAGCTTGCCCGGTGGTTCGGAATTCACCGAACCACCGTGATGGCGCACCTCCGTCGCCACGCTCAAGGTAGTCTCTAAGGCTCATACGCAATGACGCCGGCCAGGCACCTAGGGCGGCGGTTGATAGCCCGCGAAGTGCTCGTGCGAGATCCAAACAACGCTCTCCTGTACGCTCGGCGGATGCTGCGCCGGTACGAGGGGACGATGAGTGACAACTCGCGGTGGGAGCGGTTCGAGTTCCGGCCCGACGACGTCGTCATCTCAACGCCGTCGAAATGCGGCACCACGTGGACCCAGCAGATCCTCGGCTCACTGTTGCTCGACCGGCCGGTACTCGGCGTCCCGATCAGCGAGATCTCGCCGTGGCTCGACATGAAGACCCGTACCGACGACGAGGTGTTCACCGCGCTCGACGCCCAGACCCACCGGCGGTTCATCAAGACGCACACCCCGCTCGATGGCGTGCCGTACCACGAGTCGGTCACCTACTTCGCCGTTGCACGCCATCCCCTCGACGTCGCCTTGTCCGACAAGGACCACCGCGCCAACATCGACCGCGAGCGCTCTGTCGAACTGCTCCAAACTGCCACCGGCGAGCCGTTCGTACCGAACACCACCACCAAGCAGCCCGACTCCGACGACGAACACACCCACCTCCGGTGGTTCATCGACAACGACAACGCGCCCACCGGCAGCGGCCCGAACGGGCTCGCCGACTACTGCGACCAGATCTCGGCGTGCTGGAACAGGCGCCATCTGCCCAACGTGCACCTGCTGCACTACCACGACATGTGGAACGACCTGGCGGGCGAGATGCGCCGCGTCGCCGACGCACTCGGTGTCACGGTCGACGACGACCGCTGGCACGAGTTCGTCGAGGCTGCGACGCTCGACTCGATGCGAGGGCGCGCCGCCGAGGCGGCTCCCGAAGCCCACGTCGGCATGTGGCAGAACACCGACGCCTTCTTCCACAAGGGTGGCCGTCGCAAGTGGGCCGAGGTACTGAGCGACGAAGAGTTCGCCTGGTTCCACGAACGGCTCGAAGCGCTGGCCGGCGAAGCCGCGCCGTGGGCGCTCGGCGGCCGTTCGGCGCTCGGCTGACCACTGACCCCGCGGCTCAGCCGCCGTAGCGGGCCGCCAACGCCTCGACCGAGCGGTGGAGCGCCCTGCGAACTGCCGGGGCAAGGTGGGAAACAATCCCTCGCAGCGTCGGCCGCGAGCACGGACCGCTGGCAGGTCGTTGAGCAGCCGAAACGTTGTGGTTTCCACAACTAGTGGGCGTTGAGGGACTCGAACCCCCGACCTGCGCGGTGTAAACGCGACGCTCTAGCCAACTGAGCTAAACGCCCTGACCCTGCCGAGGCAGGTTTGAGGATTCTAGTGGCGGGATTTCGCTGACGTGGTCGTCGCTCAAGCCCACCGAGCAACGAGTCGACACACGATCATGGAGATGGACCGGACGACTCGCACGATATTGCTCGCGCTCACAGTCACGGTTTCCCTCGGCGGGGCGCTCTTCCTCGGGGGGTTGACTGCGATCAGCTTGCTCGACGGCGGCCCATCGGACATCGTGATCCTCGGCTTCTTCGGCTGCGCGCTGGCGCCGGTCGCTGTGGCCAGAGCAACAGCTCCGGCTGAACACTCCGAGACGACGGAACAGGGCACGCTGCTGGCGACCATGACCCTCACGGTTGCCGGTGTCGCAGCGCTCGCCGCCGTCCCGATGGCAATCGTCGCGCTGTTCATCTTCATGATCGTCTGATCGAACCGGACCTCCCCCGCAGAGCGGGGAGTATCAGCGGACCGCGACCCACGACTGCCACATTGCCAGGAGTTCGTCGAAGAGCTCGGAAGTCGCAGCCACGATCGGCGCACGCCGCTCGGTCATGTCGAGAGTGACGAGCTCGCGTCTGGCTCCATCGCCGACAACAGCTCCGGCTTCGGAACACACCAACGCAGCGCCGGCGTAGTCCCAAACACCATGCGCCCCGTCGACGTCGACGAACCCGTCGAACACCCCGGCGGCGACAGCACACATGTCGAGCGCAGCCGCGCCGTAGACGCGGAACTGTCGCCAGCCGCCATGCGACGGCGGTAGCCCCGAGAACGAGAGCAGCGCATCGGCCAGGTCGGTGACACCGCTCGGCGATCCGGGCGTCGGCCGCAGAGTGTCGGCCGGCTTGGTGAACTGCATCCCTTCGCCACGGACCGCCTCGTAGCGATCGCCGAGGGCCAGGTTCGTGACCGACGCCGCAAGCAGCCCCTGCGCATCGACGGCACAGAAGCTGGCGGCGTACCAGGGCAACCCGTGGGACGCATTCGTCGAGCCGTCGACAGGGTCGACCACGACCGTGATCTCAGCGTCGGGGTTCTCGGCGATCAGCCCCGACTCCTCAGTCAGCACTCGGAACCCGGCATCGAGCAGCGGGCGAATCACCACTTCGTCTGCGATCACGTCGTGGCGATACTGCGTGTCCTTGGTGCCGCTCAGGCCCCAGTCGTCGAGATTCGCCAGGGCGGCCGTGACATCTGCAGTCAGATGGTCGAAGAGCGTCACGAGGTCGGGTCCGTCCACGGCCAGACGCTAGCGGCCGCTTCTCGTGCTGGACGGCTTCCCGAATGTCTTGGCGACGGAACCGCCCGATCATCTGGCAGGATTGCCGGCATGGCGATTCTCGACGTTCCGGGGTTCGTGGCCGACCTGAAGGACCACGCCACCGACCATGGATTCCACGTCCACGACGAGCGGCACTTCATCGAGACCTACTCGATGCGTCAGGCCTGGGAAGTCGACCTGCACCCCGAACGAGCCTGCGGCGGACCACTCGATCTGCATCTGGCGATCGAACTCGATCCGCGCACGCTGCTCACCTTCGAAGACGCCATGCTCGAGCTGCCCGAGGAGGCCGAACCGCCTCCCGGCTTCGAATTCCCCCTCATCTTCACCTGGGTGATGCCGCCGCTTCCCAAGGGGCCAGATCTGCTTCGCCTCGCCACCGACCTCGCCGGTGTCGGCGGGCCCGGTCTACCGCTCGAGGTGTCCGCCATCGACTCGACTGTCGCGGTCACCGATGCCCCGGAGCGGACACTGTCGATCGCCGCGAAGCTCGAACTCTCGCTCGGCGATCTCTTCATGCACCGCGAGAACCTCTGCGAGGTCTTCGACCGGTGCTACGAGGTCAGCGAATTCATCCTCGACCGCGCACCGATCTGGCTCGACGAGGTCTGAACCCCCAGGTCGGCTCTGAACCACCCAGTCGACTCAGCGCCCGCCGGACACGTTCACCAGCGAGCCGGTGACATAACTCGCCGCATCAGAAGCGAGATAGAGGATGAGCGAGGCGACCTCCTCGGCCGTTCCTCCTCGCTGCATCGGAACATTGTGGGCCAATTGAGCGACGCGGTCGGGAACACCAGAACTGGCGTGGATCTCGGTGTCGATGAGACCTGGCCGCACCGCGTTGACCCTGATCCCCTCGTTGGCCACCTCGATGGCGAGTCCGATCGTCATCGTGTCCATGGCGCCCTTGGTCGCGGCGTAGTCGACGAACTCGTTCGCGCTACCGAGATACGACGCGGCGGATGACACGTTCACAATCGCTCCTCCATCGCCGCCATGCAGCGTCGACATTCGACGGACCGCCTCTCGCGCACACAGGAACGCCCCGATGATGTTGACGTCGACAACTTCACGCAACCGCTCGACCGTGAACTCATCGAGCCGAGATCGGGTGTGGAGGATCCCAGCATTGTTGACGAGCACCGTCAACGGCCCGAGCTCGGCCTCGGTCTCCTCGAAGAGGTCGATCACCTCCCGCTCGTCGCTGACGTCGGCCTTGACCGCCATCGCCGACACCCCGGAAGCACGACAATCGGCCACGACCGCAGCGGCCGCCTCGGCGTTGTTGGCGTAGTTGACGCAGACGTCGTAGCCCTCGGCTGCCGCCATGCGGGCCGTCGCCGCCCCGATCCCCCTGCTCCCACCGGTGATCAGGATCACATTCGACATTTCTGCATCTTGGCACACACCTCGACGGGGCGAGCCCTGAGGCCCATGATGGATCGATGCGCTTCGTCGACCCCCAGCCAGCTCCATCCGTCGCCGCCGACCAGTACGACCTTTGCGCGCCCCTGGGATTCGGATCGACCATCGGGCTCTTCGCCAATGGATTCCCTGATTCGGTCGAGTTCCTCTCGAAGGTCCAGGCCGCGCTCGCCCAGCGCCTCGAGCAGCCACGGTTCGTCCACATGAACAAGGGCAACGCCTCTCGCCTCGCCACCGACGACGAGGTCGCCAGCATCGCAGAACGATGCGACGCCGTCGTCGCCGCCTACGGGCATTGAGGCTCGTGCACCTCCGGCACCGTGCGTGACGGAATCAGCATCGCCCGCGAGGGAACCCCGGCCGTCGCACTCGTCACCGAGATGTTCTGGCCCCAGGGCGACTTCGTGGCCGCTGCGGCAGGCATGCCCGGTATTCCCCGCATCCAACTCCCCCACCCAGTCGCCGGCAGCGGCTCGGCTGCTATGACGGAAGAAGCCGACCGCATCGCCGACAGCATCCTCGCCATCCTGCGAGGCACGACCGAGCCCGCATCATGAGCAGAGCGCTCCTCGATGCATCCGACGAGGCCGACGCGCTCGAGTGGCTGCACGCCAATGATCGAACCGACGGGCTCCCCGTCGTGATCCCGACTCCACCAAGGGTCGATCGCATGGTCCTGGCGTCCGGCCTCGATGGCGAGCTCGATCTCGGTCCCATGGGCCCCGGCAACGGCGCCACATCTGTGGACGCCATCGCCACGAACGCCGTGATGGCCGGATGCCTCCCGGACGACATGCCCGTCGTGCTCGCCATCGTCCAGGCGATCATGCAGCCGGCGTTCGATCTGTCCGAGATGCAGGGCACCACGCACAGCATCGCTCCCCTTGCGATCGTGTGCGGACCGATCGCACCGACCCTCGGCATCAGCGGCGGTTTCGGCGCCCTCGGGCCCGGCCATCGAGCGAACGCCTCTATTGGTCGCGCCGTCCGGCTCTGCATGATGAACATCGGTGGCGCCCGTCCAGGCATCTCCGACATGGCGCTGCTCGGCCACCCCGGAAAGTTCACTTTCTGCCTCGCAGAGGACACCGATGCGTCGCCGTGGGCACCACTCCACACCAGCCTCGGGTTCGGTGTCGAGGAAAGCGCAGTCATCGTCCTCGGCACCGAGGCCCCGCACTCAGCGATCTTCGTCGGCGACGCCGACGATCCGACCTCACCCGATCGCCTGCTCGACACACTCGCCGCCACGATCGCCAACCTCGGGTCGAACAACGCCCACTTCGGCTGCGGCGCCGTCGCCATCGCCCTCAACCCCGAACACGCGGACGTCCTCGGCGCCTCAGGCCTGTCCAGGAGCGACGTGCAGCAGCGTCTGACTGAACGCGCAACCAACCCTCGAGCCACCATCTCGCGGCTGAACCCAGCGTTCGCCAGATCCGGCGATCCGGCTGACGACGTTCGGGCCATTGCCGACCCAACCGACGTCGTCGTCTTCGTTGCCGGCGGCAGTGGGCTCTACTCTTCGGTCTTCCCCTCGTGGGCGGCCGGCGGTCACAGAAACCCCGTCGTCACCCACCCGGTCGTCACCGATCTCGCCTGCGAGATCCCTGGTGCCGAACCCGCCACCATTGGAGCAACCTCATGACACCACGACCGCTTCCCACCGCCCCATTCGGTTCCACCGGCCACCAATCGACCCGTCTCCTCTTCGGCGCCGCCGCTCTCGGAGCGATGAGCCAGGAACGAGCCGACGCAACACTCGACATCGTCCACCGCTGGGGAATCAATCACATCGACACCGCCGCCTCCTATGGGGAGGCCGAAGATCGGCTGAAGCCCTGGCTCGCCGTCCACCGCAGCGAGGTCTTCCTTGCAACCAAGACCGGCGAGCGCAACGGCGACGCCGCCCGGGCCGAGCTCGAGCGGTCGTTGGAGCGCATGGGAGTCGACCATGTCGATCTGATCCAGCTCCACAACCTGGTCGAGGACGACGAGTGGGACGTGGCGCACGCGCCTGGCGGCGCGGTCGAGGCCATGGCCAAGGCACGCGACGAGGGCCTCGTGTCCCACCTCGGGGTGACCGGTCACGGCGTCCGGATTCCGGGCATGCACCTGCGAAGCCTCGAGCGATACCCGTTCGCCTCGGTCCTGTTCCCCTACAACTACCTCATGATGGAGAACCCGGCCTATCGCCACGACGTCGAGGCGCTCCTCGAGCGGTGCGTCACCGACGGCGTCGCCGCTCAGACCATCAAGTCGATCGCTCGGGGTCGTTGGGCCGAAGGGTCCGACGCCAAGAAGTTCAGCTGGTACGACCCGCTGACCGACCCCGCTGCCATCGGTCGCAATGTGCAGTGGGTTCTTGGGGACGAGCGGGTGTTCTTGAACACTTCGAGCGACGCCCGCCTGCTCGAGTTGGCGCTGGTAGCTGCGGCCGAGCCGATCGAGCGTCCGAGCAACGAGACGATGGCCGCCGACGTCACTGCCGAAGGCATGTCGCCTCTGTTCGACGGAGCCGAACTCGAGCGCATCTGAGTTTTCGCCTTCGGCGAAACCCGAGTTGCTCGCTAGCGCTCACAACGTCGCACATGGCGACGGCCGAGAACGGTCAGGAGTTGAGCAGCGCGGCGACCACTTCGGACAAGATCGTCGCGTCATCACCAGATGCGGGGCGGCCCTTGAAATCGTGCATCCGGGAGTAGACGTCGGCGGCACCACGGTGGAAACCGTCTGGCAGACCGGCAGCGGCGAACGAGTCGGCGATCTCGTGCATCTCGGCTTCGAAGCGCCAGGCCTTCGGACCGATCGTGGCGGCCGATCGTTCGCTTCGGCTGACCAGCTCCGGCATGGATGTCGCCCACTCACCGAGCAACGCGTCGGTGACACCCTCGGCCTCGGCAAGCGCTCGGAGCCCGAACAGCAGCGCCGAAGTTCCTTTGGTCCACCCGGCGAAGCACATCTTCACTGCGGAGGCCGCCCCCGGGCCACCGTCGACCACCCGCACCTGCAGATCGCTGCCGGTGAACAACTCGGCCGCAGCGGCAGCGCTCGAGCCTGACACATACATGCGAGTCGTTCCCGGTTGCGTCGGCGGAGGTCCGATGATTCCACCGTCGACGAAGGCGGCCTGACCGTCGAACACGCCTGCGATCGACCGAGCCGTTGAGGGCGACACCGCGTTTGCGTCGAGGTAGGAGCCGACGAAGCCGGCGGCGGCGACGGTCTGCGCCAGCTCGAGGGCGACGCCTGGCGGGCACACAGACACGATGGTCGCTGCCTCGGCGACGAGGGCATCGAGCGAGCCGATGTCCTCGAGACCCGCCGCTTCGGCTCGCCCTCGAGTTTCCTCCGATCGGCCGGCACCGGCCCAGAGGACTCGGCGATTCGGATCGGCCACGCGGAGGGACCGCCCGATCTCGGCCCCCATGGCCCCCGGATGCAACAGGCCGACGTTCGGTTGCTCAGTCTGCATTGCCGGAGCGTAGGTGCTACATCATCTGGGTGACCGAATCGCTGTACCTCGCCCTGATGGAACAGGGGGCAACCGACGCTCCTTTCCTGACCGTTCCCGGCCAGACGACCTTGACCTACGGCGCTGTGGCCGACCGATCGGCCCGCCTCGCCGGCGCTTTGGCCGCCGCGGGGGTGCGACCGGGAGATCGGATCGTCGTCCAGGTCGACAAGTCAACGGACGCCATCGCTCTCTATCTCGCATGCCTGCGATCCGGGGTCGTGTTCATCCCGATCAACACCGCCTACACCGATGCCGAGGTGCAGTACTTCGTCGATGACGCAAGCGCCTCACTGCTGGTGTGCACTCCCGCCCGCCTCGGCGCGCTCACGTCGCTTGCCGAGCGAGCAGTGAGCCTCGGCAACGACGGCACCGGAACGCTGGAGGACCTCGCCCAATCGGCGACTCCGCTGGCCGACGTCGCCGACGCCACCGCCGATGACGTGGCCTGCATTCTCTATACGTCAGGCACCACGGGCAGGTCGAAGGGGGCGATGCTGACCCACGGGTCGCTCCTGGTGAACGGGCAGGCGCTGCACCAACTCTGGGGCTTCGAACCGGGCGACGTACTCCTGCACATCCTGCCGGTCTTCCACGTCCACGGACTCTTCGTTGCCCTCCACTGCGCCATGCTCAACGGCTCCGAGGTCCTGTTCTGCCGTGGATTCGACGTCGCACTCGTTCGATCGCTGCTTCCGCAGGCCACCGTGATGATGGGTGTGCCGACCCACTACATCCGCCTGCTGGGTGACCCAGGCTTCGGCGCCGCGGACTGCCAGAACGTTCGCCTCTTCACCTCAGGGTCGGCACCGATGACGAAACCGGTCCACGACGACTTCTCTGCGCGATCGGGCCACAGGATCGCCGAGCGCTACGGCATGACCGAGTCGGGAATCATCACCACGAACCCGGTTGACGGTGAACGCATCGCCGGGACGGTCGGCTTCGCGCTGCCCGGCATGGACCTACGAGTGGTCGACGGCAGCGTTCAGATCCGGGGACCGCACCTGTTCGCCGGCTACTGGCAGATGCCGGACAAGACCGCCCAGTCCTACACCGAAGACGGTTGGTTCATCACCGGAGACGTCGGTGAGCTGGCAGATGATGGCCGCCTGACGCTGGCCGGTCGAGCGGGCGACATGATCATCTCCGGTGGCTACAACGTGTATCCAAAAGAGATCGAGCTCATCATCGACGAGACGCCCGGCGTCGACGAGTCCGCCGTGATCGGCGTCCCCCATCCGGACTTCGGCGAGGGCGTGGTGGCGGTCGTCGCCTACGAACCGGGAGCGGATCGCTCCGCGGTCGACGCCGCGATCAACGCACGATGCGACGACGAGCTCGCCCGGTTCAAGCATCCGAAACACGTCATCCCGGTGGAGTCACTCCCCCGCAATGCCATGGGCAAGGTCCAGAAGGCCGCCCTCCGGACCGAGCACGCCGACCTCTTCAGCCCCTGAGCCGAGCCCCAAAACAACGGGGACGTGGATCAGTTGCGGCCGACGTCGGTGTGGTCGTCGTCGCCACCGAACGACGGCGACTGGATCGAACGCCGGGCCTTCGTGGCGATCTGATCCGGTGTGTTGTCCTTCGGCTGGTACCGAGCGATTTCTGCTCGACCCACCACCATGTGGTGCACCTCGTCCGGTCCGTCAGCGAGACGGAGGGTGCGCTGCTGGGTGTACATGTCGGCCAGCGGCGTCCACTGCGACACGCCCGTGGCGCCGTGCATCTGGATGGCCTGGTCGATGATGGTGCACACTCGCTCGGGAACCATCGCCTTGACAGCGGACACCCAAACACGAGCCTCGGCGTTACCCATGAGGTCCATGGCCTTGGCGGCCTTGAGCACCATCATGCGCATCGCTTCGATGTCGATGCGGGCCCGCGAGATGATTTCGGTGTTGCCACCGAGCGACACCAGCGGCTTGCCGAACGCTTCGCGGACCAGGCCACGCTCGACCATCAGCTGGAGCGCCTTCTCGGCGGCACCGATGGAACGCATGCAGTGGTGGATCCGACCCGGACCGAGACGGAGCTGGGAGATCTCGAAACCACGACCCTCACCGAGGAGCATGTTGCTCTTGGGGACCCGGACATCAGTGAAGCGGATGTGCATGTGGCCGTGCGGAGCGTCGGTCTTCCCGAACACGTGCATAGGGCCGAGGATGTCGACACCGGGAGTGTCGATGGGCACCAAGATCTGGCTCTGTTGGAGATGAGGAGCTGCGTCCGGATTGGTGCGACACATCGTGATCATGATCTTGCAGCGGGGGTCACCCGCACCGGAGATGTAGTACTTCTCGCCGTTGAGGACGTACTCGTCGCCGTCGAGAACGGCTTGGGTCTGCACGTTCTTCGCATCGGACGAGGCATAGGCCGGCTCGGTCATGGCGAACGCCGAGCGAATCTCGCCGTTGAGCAGTGGCTCGAGCCACTGCTTCTTCTGCTCCGGCGTGCCGACACGCTCGAGCACTTCCATGTTGCCGGTGTCGGGGGCGGCGCAGTTCAAACACTCCGACGCAAGACGGTTCTTGCCGAGCTCGACCGCGATGTAGGCGTAGTCGAGGTTGCTGAGGCCTTCACCGGTCTCGGCGTTGGGCAGGAAGAAGTTCCAGAGACCGTTGGCCTTGGCCTTCGCCTTGACACCGTCGAGGAGTTCGAGCTGACCCGGCGCATAGCTCCACGGGTCTTGCTTTCCTTCGTCGAGAGCGAAGAACTCGACCGACATCGGGACGACTTCTTCCTCGATGAACGTCTTGACCGCTTCGAAGAGCGGACGAGCTTTCTCGGACATGGCGAGCTGGAACAGCTCGCCACCGAAGTCGTCGGTGTTCAGGGGCTTCACGGGCATGGGATCTCGCTCTCGAGGTTCAGTGGCGCAACGGTCGGAGGTGCCGACCGGAAGCAGATGACGGAGTCCGGGCCATCATGGCATGGCTCGCTCGGATCCCGAAAACCGCTCCGGGTCAGTCGATTCGAGCGATGAGCGCCTTCAGGTATGCACCCTCCGGAAAGGTCACCGGGTGGTCGATGGCATGACCGGTTCGCTCGATCTCGACGAGAGTCCGGGGCGAAGCGGCCGCGACATCGAGGACCTTGGCGAAGAAGGCGTCGGCCGTGATGCGACTGGAGCACGATGCCTGCACGAGCGTGCCTCCGGGCTCGACCAGATCGAGCGCCAGTTCGGTCAGGTTGCCGTACGCACGGAGGCCACCGGCGATGTTGGCCTGGCGTTGCGCGAAGGAGGGTGGGTCGACCACCACGACACCAAAGCGACGGCCCTCCGCGCGAAGTCGGTGCATCACGTCGAACGCATCGCCGACAATGCCCTTCCACGGCGTTGGACCCGAGGGCCCGGGATTGGCCTTCATCACCCGTTCGGTGGTCTCGATCGCGGACGGACTCATGTCGACGCTCACCACATCGGTCGCCCCGCCAACCGCAGCCGCTACCGAGAACCCGCCCGTGCAGCTGAAGACGTCGAGCATGGTGCGTCCGAGCGAGCGATCTCGGACCCGTTGACGGTTGTCCCGCTGGTCGAGGAAGAAGCCGGTCTTCTGACCGCGACGGGGATGAGCCAGGAAGTGCAGGCCATTTTCGTCGAACCAGACGTCATCGGGATCATCCGTCGCCCCGCCCGTGGTGTCGAACACGACTGTTCCGTCGGCCAGACCAGGGACGTCGAGGCTCCGGGCGGTTCGGATCACGACCACGGCCGGCGCCGTAGCTGCAATGAGCGCATTCAGGACGTCGTGGAGATGCGGAAGCCACGCCTCGGAATAGACCTTGACCACGATCGTGTCGGTGTAGTGATCGGCGACCAGGCCGGGAAAGCCGTCGTTCTCACCGTTGAGGATGCGGTACCCGGTGGTGTCGCTGTCCTCGATGAGCGGCAATCGGAGCTCGAGCGCTCGGTCGATCATGCGGGTCCACCAAGCGCTGTCGATGGTTGCCGGCGAGCCGCGATGGAGCACCTTGATCCGAATCGGCGATAGCGGGTCGAACAGACCGATGGCGTTGAACCGGCGCTTGTCGTCGAACACGACAGCGAGATCACCGGCCGAACCGGCGTGGCTCACCGACACGATGCTCTCGTCGTAGACCCACGGATGACCCGCCCGCACGTGCCGGAGCGCGTCCTTGGTCAGCCGGATCGCCATCCGGCGGTCTCCCACCGAAGGCAGTGAAGGCAGATCGAGGTGCGGGGTCGGCATCTGCAGCACGGTATGCGCACGTCGCTTCGACTCATCCCATACGTCGCTGCCGCTCATCCCCTACGTCGCTGCCGCTCATCCCCTACGTCGCTGCCGCTCATCCCCTACGTCGCTGCCGCTCATCCCCT
>RCMY010002428.1_pt1 | contig 16929 bp, 16 predicted proteins | sample 2041341 | NCBI WGS metagenome assembly RCMY01 (sample SAMN09708234, study PRJNA481090) | Marine sediment metagenome, whole genome shotgun sequencing project. | reverse complement strand
GGTGGACATCCTTCTTCGCGCTGGCAGTCGCGGATGAAGTCGAGTATCTGCTGCTGACGCACGGTAAGTTTTGTCGACATCCTGGGGCCTTGGTTACGTCGGGGTCGTTTGCGTAAATCGCGCGTCGGTGACGTGCCGTCTCGCGCGATTGACCACGTACATCAGTGTACGTCAAATAGCTGTATGTTTGTATATTCTAGGAGGTATAAGTGCTGCGCGTGCGAGTACTGCGTGCGCGCGCTGCGATTGGCGAGCACAGCAATATTTCTCGCTCGGCCCTTGAGAAATTGCAACGAACTTCCCCTTTTACCTTGAGTCGCTTGCGTTAGTGGTCTATTCATTGAGTAACGGCCGGCGGACGTTGGTGGCCGAAACGCGATTCGTGCCGAGTCGAAAGGGCTGAGAATGTTGTTGCCGAATGATCCTGTCGCAAGTACAGTTCGCGCCACCAGGAAGTTGGTGTCCTTTGTTCTCGAAGGTGAGCCTATGTTGCACCGTGGAGATACTGCTCCGCTGTTCTCGCTGCCCGATTCGGATATGGAAACATTCGATATGGAGACGGTGCGTGGTAACCATCATGTCGTGCTGTTTTTCTATCCACGGGATCACGCGCCGCGCTGTACTGCGCAGGCTGCGGATTTCAGCGATCGCGAAGACGAGTTCAATGCTCTTGATTGCGTCGTTATCGGCGTGAGTCCGGACGACTGCTTGACGCACGCGGAATTTCGCGATGAGCATGGTTTGTCGGTTCGCCTGCTTGCCGATACCGACGCGGAGGCATGCAAACTGTACGGTGTCTGGCGTGAAAAGGACGTCGATGGCGTGAAGCGCATGGGTGTGCTACGTTCGACTTTCGTCATCGACAAGACCGGTCAGATACGCCACGCAATTTATGATGTCACCGCCCGTGGTCACGTCACCGAAGTGCTTGCGTTGGTCAGGGACCTAGACTCGGATAAAACCAATGGAAATCGTAAAAAACACCGTCGTCACGCTTAACTACACCGTTCACGACACTGACGGAAACATGGTGGATGACGGCGAACACCCGCTTGTTTACGTGCATGGGGGTTACGACGGAATTTTCGCCCCGATTGAAGAGGCGTTGCACGGCAAGACAATCGGCGAAACCGTCAAGCTCAAACTGCAGCCGGAAGACACTTTCGGCGACTACGACGAAGGGATGGTGGTGATCGAGGAGCGGTCGTTGTTTCCGGACAATATCGAGGTGGGCATGAGCTTCGAGCGTGTCACCGATGCCGGGGATGATGAGATGCTGTACCGCATTACCGACATTGCGGAAGACAAGGTGGTGGTCGATGGCAACCATCCGCTAGCGGGTACCGCGTTGGTATTCGATATCACCGTGGCCGAAGTCCGCACCGCCACCAGCGAAGAAATCTCGCACGGTCATGTTCATGGGCCGGGCGGCCACCATCATTAGTCTGATAGCGAATTCTGAACGGGCCGCGATTGCGGCCCGTTTTGATTTAAGCTTGCCGTCGATTCGTAGATAAGGCGGCGTGATGTCCGAGCGGGATCCCGTGCTGGCGGTTAGAGCATTGAGCGTCGATATCGGCGTTGAAAATCCCATTCGGCCGGTCGATGCCGTCGACATCGACATTTCCCGCGGCCAGACACATGCGCTTCTGGGCGAGTCGGGATGCGGAAAATCGATGACGGCGCTGGCGATCATGCGCCTGTTGCCGGCGGCCGGACGTATCGTGCAAGGTACCGTTCGGTACGCAGATGAGGACATTCTTGCCTTGCCGGAAGCACGCATGCGTTCGGTGCGGGGTGGCGGCATGGCGATGATTTTTCAAGAGCCGGCGACCAGCCTCAATCCGGTGATGACGGTATTTCGCCAGATCGAAGAGGTGCTCGGCCGTCACCGCGGCCTCAGCGGCGCCCCGGCGCGCGCGGAGGCGGCGCGATTGCTTTCGGCGGTGGGAGTTTCAGACGCCGTGCGCCGTCTCGACGACTACCCCTTCCAGTTCTCCGGTGGCATGAAGCAGCGCGTCATGATTGCGATGGCCCTCGCGGGCGAGCCTGAATTGTTGATCGCGGACGAGCCGACCACCGCGCTCGACGTCACCCTGCAGGCACAGGTGCTCGACATGCTCGATCGGTTGCAGCGCGACCGTGCCATGGCGATGTTGTTGATTACGCATGACCTTGGCGTGGTGGCGCGCATGGCGCACCGGGTCAGCGTGATGTACGCCGGCGAGATCGTCGAGACGGGTGTGCGCGACCGGTTTTTTGCGTCGCCGTTGCACCCCTACTCACGCAAACTGTTTGCCGCGTTGCCACGCGCCGGCGTCCGCGATGCAGCACTTGAAACTCTGCCGGGCATGGTGCCACGCCTCGACCAGCGTTTTTCGGGATGCCGTTTTGCCGATCGCTGCCCCGAAGTGCTGGAGATTTGCGCCGGTACGATTCCGGCGTGGCATGACGTCGATGGTCGCAAGGTGCGCTGTCATCTTTATGCTGACGATGTTTCGCAGGTCGCCGGCGAGCGCAGCGCGGCACCGCAGATTCAGACCGTGCAGTCCTCGCCGCGCGAAGACAAGCCACTGTTGGTGGCGCAAGACCTCCAGGTTCACTTCCCCATCCACAAGGGCGTGCTCAAGCGTGTAGTGGCGCACGTGCGCGCCGTCGACGGCATCGATCTGGCGCTGACCCCCGGCCGCACGCTGGCGCTGGTGGGTGAATCAGGCTGCGGCAAGACCACCGTCGGCAAGGCCCTGATGCAGTTGATCCCGCCCACCGGCGGATCCGTCAAACTGGACGGTGTCGAGCAGATTGGGCTGCGCGGGCACGCGCTACATTCGCTGCGGCGCGACGTGCAGATGGTGTTTCAAGATCCGTTCGCGTCACTCAATCCGCGTATGCGCGTTGGAGAAGTCATCGAGGAAGGCATGGCCGCGCTGCGCGTAGGCGGCGATCGGGCGGCGCGGCACAAGCTCATAAATGGCTTGCTAGAAAAAGTGGGCTTGAGTCAGGCGACGCGCGGACGCTTTCCGCATGCGTTTTCGGGTGGTCAGCGTCAGCGCGTTGCGCTGGCGCGGGCGCTGGCTGTTTCACCGCGCGTGATCGTGTGCGATGAACCGACCAGCGCGCTGGATGTATCGGTGCAGGCGCAGATCCTCAATCTCATGCGTGACTTGCAGCGCGCGGAGGGGATCGCCTACCTGTTCATCACTCACAACATCGCAGTGGTCGACTACCTCGCGCATGATGTCGCAGTGATGTATCTGGGGCGAATCGTCGAGCAAGGAAGTGCAGATAACGTGCTGCGCGATCCGCAACATCCGTACACGCGCATGTTGCTCGCGGCGGTGTTGACGACCGATGTGTCGCATGAGAACGAGCGTCCCGCACCGGTGATCGAGGAAATCGAACTGCCCTCGGCGATCTCTCCGCCGAGCGGTTGTCATTTTCATCCAAGGTGCGAGTTGGCTGATGACCGTTGCCGGCGCGAGTATCCCCCCCAAACCCCACTGGGTGGCGGGGCGTATGTACGTTGTCATCGTGTGGCTGAGGCGCGCGAGGAAAACGCGGCGGTCGCGAGCGCGCAATAACTTCTAACGCTGCTTCCTCCGGCCGGTGCTGACTTCGTTGGCTTCGGGGAGTTCAGGAATGAGATCGGTCAGCGGCAGCACAGCCTTGATGTTGGCGCCGGCCGGCACCAGCAGCACGGTGCCGGTTTTTGCCTGACCCGGTGAGGTCATGCCGTTCACTTGCAACAGCTGGGTGAGGGTGAGTCCGTACTTGCGCGCGACCGCATCGAGTTTGTCCTTTTTCCCCAGACGATAAGTGCGCCAGCGCGGCTTGGCATGCGCCAGGCGCGCGCGGACGGCGTCGGCCTTGTCGGCGGGCAGCACCAGCCATTGGTTGCCTTCCGGGATCACCGGCCGTCGAAAGGCCGGATTCAGCGCCACCAATTCGCCGAGTGTCATGCCGGCGTAATCGGCAACCATTGCCAGATCGATACCGGCGGGACTGGGCACGAGGTCGAAATACTGCCGGTTGGGGACGTGTGGCAAGGCGATATTGAACAACTCGGGCTGGGCAAGGATGTTCTTCAGTGCCTGCAGTTTTGGCACGTAGCCGCGCGCCTCGGCACTCAGGTCCAGATACTGGTATTCGGTGGGCAATCCGGCGGCCGCATTTTTCTTGATCGCGCGGGCGACGGCGCCTTCGCCCGCGTTGTACGAGGCCAGCGCCAGATGCCAGTCACCGTGCATGTCGTAGATGCGCTCCAGGTAGTCCAGCGCGGCGTCGGTCGAGGCGATGATGTCGCGTCGTTCGTCGATCCAGACATTTTGACGCAGATTGAAATAACGCCCGGTCGAAGGGATGAACTGCCACAGGCCGGCCGCGCGCGAGCTCGAGTAGGCCATCGGATCGAAGCCGCTCTCCACCATCGGCAGGAGCGCCAGTTCGGTCGGCAGGCCACGTTGCTCCAGTGCGTCGACGATGTGGTACAGATAGCGGTAGCTGCGCTGGAAAAGGCGGCGCAGGGCCGCCGGGTGGCTTATATACTGAATCTGGCGTTTGGTGACCTCGGGCGTATTGAGATCGGGCATGCCGAAGCCGCGGCGAATGCGATCCCACAGGTCGCTGGCCTGGTAAGTGAGGTCGATCGTGATGATCGGCGCTTCGGGCGGCTCGACGCGAACGGCGCGTGGCTCGCTCGTGCTCAAACCCTGGCCGGCGTCCGCGGTCACCGGCGTCGCGGGTCCCGCGCTCGCCAGCGAACTGAATGCAATTAACAGGAGCAGACGCAGGATCGGCATGGGAACGCGCACAAGTTAAAGCCGGAGCAAGCGATGAGAATACCAGCCAGCCCTTCGCATGAACGTCAAAGGAGGTGTCGGGCGGTGAATTGAGACGCGCAATCGCCGCCGGAATGCTGCCCGCTCCGATTTCAATGCGATAATACCGGATCGACTCGATCGGTCAGTAACGTATGAAAGTCTTGCTTATTGAAGATACGATGACCAGCGCCACGGTCGTATTGCATCAACTGTCGAAACTCGGGCTGGAAACCGAGCATGCGCGGGACGGTGAGGCCGGACTGAAACTGTTCAAGGCCTCCCGACCGGATTTGATCCTGCTCGACGTCATCATGCCCGGGTTGGATGGCTTCGAAGTGGCGCGGCGCATTCGCCAGCTGGAGAAAGACGGCGAGTGGACGCCGATCATTTTTCTCACGGCACGCACCAGTGACGAGGATCTCGAACACGGCATCGCCGTGGGGGGCGACGACTACCTCGTCAAACCGGTCTCGGAGGTGGTGCTGGCGGCCAAGGTCAGAGCGATGCAGCGTCTGGCGCAAATGCGTTATTCGCTCGTCGTGCTCACCCGTCGGCTGGACGACGCCAATCGCGAATTGACGCGCTTGACCTCGGTCGATGGCCTCACGGGCATTGCGAATCGCCGCTGTTTCGATGACACCATCCAGCGCGAATGGCAGCGGGCGCGACGCAACCGCTTGCCGCTGTCCGTCCTCATGGCCGATGTCGACGCCTTCAAACAATACAACGACAGCTACGGGCATCAGGCGGGCGATGAGTGCCTCAAGACAATCGCCCAGCACCTCAATGGCGAGCTCAAACGCCCCGGCGATCTGGTGGCGCGTTTCGGTGGCGAGGAGTTCGTGGTCGTTCTGCCCGAGACCAACTCGATCGGCGCGGGGCGTGTTGCCGATGCCATGCGCCGAGGCGTGCTGGCACTTGAATTGCCGCATGCGATGTCACCGGTCGGTCCGCATGTGACGATCAGCCTCGGCGCAGCGACGGCCTACCCGTCACCAGATGACGGCGACGGCTCGGTGGCTGACCTGCTCGATCGTGCCGACAAGGCTTTGTACGAAGCGAAAGACAATGGCCGCAACTGCGTCGTCGTGGCCAAAGAGTGGATGCTGGCATCTACCGAATGACCGGCCGCGTGAGGTGCCCCTGTTGCCAGGTTAAAACCCGTCTTTCCATTTGCGCAGCGCCGCAAAGACTTCCACCTCACCGTTGGGCGATTTCCCGAAATGGTTTGACAGTCCCGCGAGGACTGTCGGCTGGTCGGTGCGCAAGAACGGGTTGATTGCTTTTTCGCGGCCGATCGTCGTGGGCAGCGTCGGTGTGTTGGCGGCGCGCAAACGGCGGCATTCGGCCAGCCAGTCGTCGCGCGCCGAGTTGTCCGGTTCGGCGGCCTTGGCAAAGGCCAGGTTCGACAGCGTGTACTCGTGTGCGCAGTAGACTTTGGTGTCGTCGGGCAGCGCGGCCAGCTTAGCAAGGGAATCGTGCATCTGCGCCGGTGTCCCCTCGAACAGCCGCCCGCAGCCGGCGCTGAACAATGTATCGCCGCAAAATACGAAGCCGGGCGCGACATAAGCAATGTGTCCGCGCGTGTGGCCCGGGATATCGAGGATCGAAAAGCGCACATCGAGTTCGGGAATGGTCACCGTGTCGCCTTCGCTGACTCGCCGGGTGACATGCGCGATGCGCTCGCCAGCCGGCCCATACACCGGCAGGTCACCCGCCAGCGCCGGCAGCCCGCCGGTATGATCCGCGTGGTGATGGGTGATCAGGATGGCCACCAGCGCCAAATCGTGTAGCGCGATAAACTTGCGTACCGGCGCCGCGTCGCCGGGATCGACCACCACGGCGTTCCGGCCGTCGTGCATGAGCCACAGATAGTTGTCGTTGAACGCTGGAACTGGAACGATCCGCATCGTCATGTCTTCTGAACCCCCTTCAATTTCCTGTCCGCCACCCGCTGAACTCCAGCAATGGCTCGCCTCCCCGGCGGGACGCTACGTCATGCAATGGGAGGCCGACAGGTTCGACACCATGGTAGCCGATCTGTTTGGCTATCATGCGGTCCAGGTCGGCATGACGCAGTTCGACTTCCTGCGCAACAATCGCATGAAGGCACGCACGCTTTGTGAGAGCACCAAGGCCGGAACCGCAGCGCAGGTAGTGGCCTGTGCCGAGGCGCTGCCGTTCGAATCCGGCAGTCTCGATCTGGTACTGCTACCGCATGCGTTGGAGTTTTCCGACCATCCGCACGAGGTCTTGCGCGAGGTCGAACGGGTGCTGATGCCGGAAGGCCATGTGATCATTGCCGGTTTCAACCCGCTCAGCCTGTGGGGCGCGCGGCGTGGTCTGCAGCGCCATTCGCGGCATTTTCCGTGGCACGGTCAATACCTTTCCGGACGGCGCCTCAAGGACTGGTTGCAACTGCTCGGTTTTGAAGCACGGCCCGGCACCTTCGGCTGCTACGCGCCGCCATTCAAACAAAAGCAATGGCTGGAACGATTTCGTTTCATGGATACGCTGGGCCAGCGCTGGTGGTCGGTGTGTGGCGGCGTGTATCTGTTGCAAGCCGTCAAACGGGTGCATGGCATGCGCTTGATTCAACCCAAATGGCGCAACAATCGCACGCGTGCCAAAGCGCTTGCGCCGGTGGCGCAGCGCGGCCAGCGCGCGGCCAAAAGCTACAGGACTCGAGATGAGTGACGAAGTCGATATTTTCACTGATGGTGCATGCAGCGGAAATCCTGGTCCCGGCGGCTGGGGGGCGATCCTGCGTTTCGGCGCGCACGAAAAAACATTGTGCGGCGGTGAGCCGGCGACGACCAACAACCGCATGGAATTGCTGGCCGTGATTCGTGCACTCGAAACGCTCAAGCGGCCGTCGAAAGTTCGCGTACATACGGATAGTCAGTATGTGCAAAAAGGCATTTCCGAATGGATTCACAATTGGAAGCGCCGTGGCTGGACGACGGCCAGCAAGCAGCCGGTAAAGAACGTTGACCTATGGCGTGCGCTCGATGCTGTGCAGGCGATGCACGACGTGAAGTGGGTGTGGGTCAAAGGCCACGCCGGCCATGTCGACAACGAACGTGCCGACGCGCTCGCGCGCCAGGGCGTGGACCAGGTACGAGAGCAACAGCGCAGCTGAGCATGCGTGACACAAGGAGTGCGAACACCATGCGACAGATTGTTCTCGACACCGAAACCACCGGGCTGGAATGGCGCAACGGCGATCGGGTGATTGAAATCGGGTGTGTCGAACTGGTCAGCCGGAAGCCCACCGGGCAGCACTACCATGTGTTCGTCAATCCGGATCGCGAGATCGACCCCGGCGCGATCGAGGTGCATGGCATCACCAACGAGTTTCTCGCCGACAAGCCGCGCTTCAAGGACGTCGTCCACGAGTTCGAAGACTTCGTGCGCGACGCCGAACTGATCATCCATAACGCGTCCTTTGATGTCGGCTTTCTCGATGCCGAACTCGGCTTGATCGAGCGCCCGCGCCTGGCGAGTCTGTGCGGCAACGTGATTGACACGCTGCGCATGGCCAAGGACATGAATCCGGGCAAGAAGGCGTCGCTCAACGCCCTCTGCGACCGCTATCAGATCGACAACGCCTCGCGCACCTTGCACGGCGCCTTGCTCGATGCGCAATTGCTGGCGGAAGTCTATCTAGCGATGACGCGTGGTCAGGAAAGCCTGATCATGGTGCTCGACGAGCCGGTCGGCCCGGGCGACGCTGCCGACGCCGCGGCCGCGCTGGAAGATCGTCCGCCGCTCAAAGTTTTGCGCGCAACGGCGCCGGAGATCGACGCGCATGCGGCGGTGCTCGATGACATCAGCAAGACGTCGGACGGGCACTGCCTGTGGCTGGCGCCGACGGCGCAGGACTGAGGCCGAGTGGCGTCAGATTTCCAGCATGTCGCCGACGGTGTTGCTGGCGTTGATCAGGCGGCTCACGGTGGGGCGCAAATCCAGCCCGGTGTGTTGCTGCAGATCAGCAGCACGCGCGCGCAGGGTCGCGGCGGATACGGCGACATGCTCGCCGGTCGCGCCAAACGCGACAGTGTTTCCGTTGTCGGCCGACGCAAAGGCGAGGCTGCGGGTCTCAAAGGCGTCGTAAATGCGCTCAATCAGTGTGTCGTAGCGGCGATTGCGGTTGAACAGGTTGGCCGATAGCACGCCTTGTGCGCTCAGGTGGTCATGCAGGCTGCGATAGAACGCGACTGTATTGAGGGGGCCGGGACGCACGTCGTGATCGTAGGCGTCGAGCAGGATCAAATCCCAAGTGTCGGTGCTGCGCGCTACGAATTCGAGTCCGTCGTCGATCTCGATGGTCAGACGTTCGTCTTCCCCGGGCAGATGAAAATATGACTGTGCGATGGCGACGACGCGCGGCTCGATTTCGACCACGGTGTGCGTGGCGTCGGGCAGTTTCGCATGGATGAATTTGGCCAGCGACCCGGCACCCAGCCCGATCGACAGCACGCGGCGTGGCCATGGTGCATCGCGCATCAACAGGCCGGCCATCATCTCGCGCGTGTAGGGGAGTTCGAGCGCCTGCGGGGCACGCAGCCGCATCGCGCCTTGCACCCATTCGGTGCCAAAGTGCAGATAGCGGACGCCGCGTTCGTCGCGGATATCGATGGGGGATCGCATCGCTACCCCACCAGGCGCTTGAGCGCGTAGAGCTGCTCGAGCGCTTCGCGCGGGCTCAGGTCGTCGGGATTGAGCGCACCGAGCGCGGCGACGGCGGGGTGGCGGGGCGCATCCGGTTCGTCGGCCGGCAGTGCGGCGAATAGATCGGCCTGCGGTCCGTTGCCGATCTCGCGGTTTTCGAGCGCGCGCAGACGGCGGCGGGCGTCGCGCACCACGGCTGCGGGGATGCCTGCCAGCGCGGCGACTTCGATGCCGTAGCTCTGGCTGGCGGGTCCGTCTTCGACCGCATGCAGAAAGACGATGCGGTGACCGTGTTCGACCGCGTCCAGATGCACGTTGGCGCATTCCGGATAATCGGTGTTGAGCCGCGTGAGTTCGAAATAGTGGGTGGCGAACAGCGTCAGGCTGCAGGTCTTTTCAAGCAGGTGACGCGCGATCGCAAAGGCCAGTGCGAGGCCGTCGAAGGTCGAGGTGCCGCGACCGATTTCATCCATCAACACGAGACTGTGTTCGGTGGCGCCGTTGAGGATGGCAGCCGCTTCGGTCATTTCGACCATGAAAGTCGACCGCCCCGAGGCGAGGTCGTCGGAGGCGCCGATGCGGGTGAAAATCGCGTCGATCGGGCCGATCTGTGCCTGCTGCGCGGGCACGAAACTGCCAATGTGCGCCATCAGCGTGATCAGCGCGACCTGCCGCATGAAGGTCGATTTGCCGCCCATGTTGGGGCCGGTGATCAGCAGCATGCGGCGGGTTGGCGAGAGCATGCAGCGGTTGGCGATGAATTCGTCTACTTGTCGCTCGACCACCGGATGACGGCCGCCCTCGATAAGCACACCCGGCTGATCGGAAAACACCGGGCAGCGATAGTCGTGGCGGCGCGCCGACTCGGCCAGCGCGGCGAGCGCGTCGAGCGTGGCGATGGCGCGCGCGACACGTTGCAGCGTGGGAATGTGCTCAGCGAGGGCGTCGAGCACGCCGTCGTAAAGTGCTTTTTCACGTGCCAGCGCGCGCTCCTGCGCCGACAGCGCCTTGTCTTCGAAGGCTTTCAGTTCCGGCGTGATGTAGCGTTCGACGTTCTTGAGCGTCTGCCGCCGGCGGTAGTCGTCGGGCACCTTGTCGGCATGCGCCCGGCTCACTTCGATATAGAAACCGTGCACGCGGTTGTATTCAACCTTGATGCCGGCAATACCGCTGCGCTCGCGTTCGCGCTTTTCAAGCGCCAGGAGAAATTCGCCGCAATTGACCTGGATGCCGCGTAACTCGTCGAGATCGGCGTCGTAGCCGTCGGCGATCACACCGCCATCGCGCAGCACCGTGGCCGGTTCCGGCGTGATTGCGCGGGCGAGCAGCGTGCCGGCGTCGGCGGGAGGATCGAGGTCGGCGACAAGCGTCTGCAGGATTGGGGCGTCGGCGTCGGCCAGGGGCGCGGTGAGCTTTGGCAGTGCATGCAAGGCATCGCGCAGCGCGGACAGGTCGCGCGGGCGCGCCGAGCGCAACGCCACGCGAGCGGTGATGCGCTCGATGTCGGCGATGCCCTTGAGGGCGGCGCGCACCGCCTCGCCAGCCCCACTACCGGCATCGCCAAGCAGTTCGGCCACGCCGGCATGGCGTGCGGTGATCGCGTCGCGTGATCGCAGCGGGTGGTGAATGGCGTGACGCAGCCAGCGCGAGCCCATGCTAGTGACGCAGATATCGAGACAAGAGAGCAGAGTGGGCGACGCTTCGCCACGCAAGGTTTCGGTCAGTTCGAGATTGCGCCGTGTGGCCGGATCGATGCGGATGAACTCGGATTCGGTTTCGACCTTGAGGCCGGTGACATGACGCAGGCTTTGTTGCTGCGTGCCACTGGCATAGTCGTACAGCGCGGCCGCGGCGGCCAGCGCGACCTCGAGCGACTCGGCACCAAAGCCACTGAGATCGCGCGTGGCGAGATGTTCGGTGAGCAGACGGCGGCCGTTGGCGCTGTCGAACTGCCAATCGGGCAAAGTCTGCAGCGCGGGCGCGAGCGACTCGATGAGCGGCAGACGCAACGCGTCGGAGACCAGCACTTCGGCCGGACGCAGGCGCTCGAACTGCGTCTGGAGTTGTTCGGGCGCGCATTCGAGCAGGCGCAAATCCCCATTGGCAAGATTCAGCCAGGCGAGGCCAAGTGTGCCGCGATGCAGGTGCGCAGCGAGCAGCAGGGCGTCGCGTCGGTCATCGAGCAGCGCCGCGTCGGTGAGTGTGCCGGGGGTGACGATGCGTGCCACCGCGCGTTCGACCGGCCCCTTGCTGGTCGCCGGATCGCCGACCTGTTCGACGATGACGACCGATTCACCGAGCTTGACCAGCCGTGCCAGATATTGTTCGACGGCGTGGTAAGGCACGCCTGCCATCTTGATCGCCTCGCCGGCCGATTTACCGCGCGTGGTGAGCGTGATGTCGAGCAGGCGCGACGCCTTTTCGGCGTCCTCGAAGAACAGCTCGTAGAAGTCGCCCATGCGGTAGAACAGCAGTTGCGCCGGGTGCTCGGCTTTGAGCGCAAGGTATTGCGCCATCATGGGGGTGTGACCGGATGAGGCTGCGGGCGTCTTCGAGGCCATACCGAGCGGCGCGCTCAGGCGGTCAGGGTGGTCGGGCGGTGCGCCTGCACGATGCTGAGCAAGGGCGCAAATACTTTCGGCGTTCCGGCGACGACGTTGCCTGATTTCAGGTATCCGGATTCGCCGGCCAGGTCACTGATCAGGCCGCCCGCTTCCTGCACCAGCAAGGCGCCGGCGGCAATATCCCAAATCGCCAGGCCCATTTCCCAGAATCCGTCGACCCGGCCGCTGGCGACATAGGCGAGATCGAGCGCGGCAGCGCCTGGGCGGCGGATGCCGGCGGTTTTGAGGCATACCTCGCGGAACATTGCGAGGTATGCATCGATGTGGTCACCGGCGCGGAAGGGGAAGCCGGTTGCAATCAGGGCGCCCGCCAATTTAGTGCGCTTGGAAACGCGCATGCGGCGCTCGTTGAGATAGGCGCCGCCGCCGCGCGAAGCGGTGAACAGTTCGTTGGCCACCGGGTTGTACACCACGCCGTGTTCGATCACGCCGGCGCGCAAGAGCGCAATCGACACCGCGTATTGCGGAAAGCCGTGAATGAAGTTGGTGGTGCCATCCAGCGGGTCGATGATCCACTGGTGTTCGCTGTCCGGGTTGCCGGCGGTGCGGCCTGACTCTTCTGCTAATATGCCGTGCCCCGGAAAAGCGTCGAGCAGTACCTCGATTATGGCGGCCTCGGCCGCGCGATCGACCTCGGTGACAAAGTCGTTGGCCGCTTTGGTTTCAATGCGGATTCGGTCAATATCGGTCGATGCCCGATTGATTTTCTGGCCGGCGCGGCGCGCGGCTTTGACGGCGATGGTGAGCGTCGGGTGCATTGTGGTACCAAGAGCCTCGGGCGGCAGGCCGGACGGCCCGCACGCAATCGTGAAAAACCATGAAGTCTAATCCAAAAAACGGTAGTTGGGCACGCCCGAGTGTGCGGCTGGCGGGCCGTCTGGCAAGGCGCGAGGAGGACGCAGGAGCGGCCCCTGCTACCTCAGTTGGCAAATGAGGCAACGCAGCCAGGCGGCCCGCCTGTCGTGCAATCGGGCGTGTAGCGTACTTATCAAACGGGTGAGCCTTGTTGAAAGAAGAAGCTCGATGCAAATAGTATCTTCACCACGAAGGCAAGCGGTCAACTGCCGTTTTTAGGATTCTATGAACGAAGCGAGTCTGCTCGACCGTGTTCGCATCGTGCTCACACGCACCAGCCATCCGGGCAATATCGGCGGCGCGGCTCGCGCCATGAAAACGATGGGTTTGTCGCGCCTCGTGCTGGTCGCACCGCAGTCGTTTCCGAGTGACGTCGCAACGGCGCGCGCCTCGGGTGCGGCGGACGTGCTGGCCAATGCCGAGGTGGTCGATTCGCTCGAGGCCGCGCTGCGTGGCACCGTGCTTTCGGCAGCCATGACGGCGCGGCGGCGCCTGCTCGCGCTGCCCATGCAGTGGTCGCATGAGGCCGTCGGCGAAATCGCCATGCATGCGGCACAGGGCGACGTGGCGTTGGTGTTCGGCAACGAAACCAGCGGTCTGAGTAATGAGGAATTGGCGCTGTGCCATTTGCCGGTGATGATTCCGACAGCGGCTGACTACAGCTCGCTCAACCTTGCCTCGGCGGTACAGATCCTGTGCTACGAGATGCGATTGGCGATGGCACGCCCTGCCGCGATCACGGCGGTGCCGGCGCGGTTGGCAAGCTTCGATGAGGTTGAAGGATTTTTCGGCCATCTCGAAAGCGCGATGACACGGTCCGGATTTCACGATCCGGACAATCCGCGCCGGCTCATGGCGCGGGTGCGGCGACTATTCGGACGCGTGCGACTCGAGAAGGAGGAGGTCGGTATCCTGCGCGGCATCCTCAGTGCCCTGAGCCGGAAAGTCGATTAAAATTGTCGGAAATTTTTCATCGATAACGGCATTCCGCCCGTCATGCATTTTTTTGTACTTTTTCTCGCCGGAGAACACCATGTTCAGCCATTTGCGTGAAGAGATCGCCAGCGTACGCAGTCGCGATCCGGCATCGCGCTCGACGCTCGAGGTGCTCACCTGTTATCCCGGCGTTCATGCGCTGCTGATTCACCGCGCGGCTCACGCCGCGTGGGTGCGCAAGTGGTTCTGGCTGGGGCGGTTTCTGAGCCATATCGGGCGTTTTCTGACCGGCATCGAGATCCATCCCGGTGCGGTGATCGGCCGGCGCGTGTTCATTGATCACGGCATGGGCGTGGTGATCGGCGAAACCTCCGAAGTCGGTGATGACTGCACGATCTATCAGGGCGTGACGCTGGGCGGCACATCGCTATATCGGGGCGAAAAGCGTCATCCAACCCTCGGGAATGGCGTGGTCGTCGGTGCCGGCGCAAAAGTGCTGGGCGGATTTACCGTTGGTCACGGCGCCAAGATTGGGTCAAACGCGGTGGTCGTCAAACCGGTGCCCGAAGGATCGACCGCAGTGGGTAACCCGGCGCGCGTGCTCGATCAGGCGCAAGACGACGCGCGCGCCAGAAAGGCCCGCGAAATGGGTTTTTCCGCCTACGGTGTAACCCGCGACATGGACGATCCGCTGGCGACCGCATTCCACGGCCTGCTCGATCATGCGGTCGAAACGGATCGACGTTTTGCGGTGCTGCTGAAGCGACTCGAAGATGCCGGTGTACCGGTGAACGGCGAGATGGATTCGGGCGATATCTTCGATGCGGAGCGTCTGAGCAAGATGTTTAAATGAGTCTTCAGAATAGTTGACTGATTTACTCGGGTTAATTATAGTCGAGTGAACTATTCAGGTATTACAGTCACGAGGGCATGTGATGAGACTGACGACCAAAGGCCGCTTCGCGGTCACCGCGATGATCGATCTGGCGCTGCGTGAGGATGGCGGCCCGGTGACGCTGGCAGGCATTGCCGGTCGGCAGAGCATCTCGCTCTCGTATCTGGAACAGCTGTTTGGCAAGCTGCGGCGCCACGGACTGGTGACCAGCGTGCGCGGGCCTGGCGGCGGTTATTGCATGGCAAAGCCTTTGCCGGAAGTCACCGTGGCGGACATCATCGTCGCCGTTGATGAGCCGCTCGATGCAACGCAGTGTGGTGGCAAGCAGAACTGTCATGACGAGCAGCGCTGCATGACGCACGATTTGTGGACCAACCTCAACCGGCGCATGTACGACTACCTCGATTCCGTGACCCTCGCCAGCCTGGTCGAACAACAGCATGCGCGCGAGGCCAATATCGCAATCGTCAAGGATCAGCGGGCCAGCGCGTCTGGCCCGACGGTTTCGGTGTGAACGGTTGAACACAATGTTTGCGCCGGTGTACCTCGATCATAACGCCACGACGCCGCTCGATCCGACGGTGCGCGAGGCGATGCTGCCGTATCTCGATGCACGTTTCGGCAATCCGTCGAGCCGGCACGAGTATGGTCGGCAGGCGCGTTCGGCGATCGACGCGGCGCGCGCGCAGGTGGCGGCATCACTCGGCGCGCATTCGACGGAAGTAATTTTCACCAGCGGCGGCTCGGAAGCCAACAACCTGTTTCTGAAAGGCGCGGCGGCGGTGATGAAACCCGCCACGGTGGCGATCAGCCAGATTGAGCATCCGTGCGTGCGTGAGCCCGCGCGCCAACTGGCGCGGGGCGGATGGCGAATTGAAGCGTTGCCGGTGAACGCGGATGGTGTCATCGCCATGCCGGCGTTCGACGAGGTGATGGCGCAGCGGCCGCGGCTGGTGTCGGTGATGCTGGCCAACAACGAGACCGGCGTGGTCGAGCCGGTGTCGGATTTGGCCAAGCGTGCGCGTGCAGTCGGGGCATGGTTTCACACCGACGCGGTGCAGGCGCTGGGCAAGCTGGAACTGGATTTTCGCGCGCTGGGCGTGAATGCAATGACGGTTTCGTCGCACAAGATTTATGGTCCGCTGGGGGCCGGGGCACTGATTGTCGACAAGCGTGTCGAATTGGCGCCGTTGATTTCCGGCGGCGGCCAGGAGCGCGGCTTGCGCTCCGGCACCGAGAACGTGGCGGCCATCGTGGGTTTTGGTGTCGCCTGTGAGTTGGCCGCACAACGTTGGCAAGAGGAAGCGCAGCGCCAGGCGGTGCTACGTGACGAGGTCGAAACTGGCCTGGTGACGTTGGGCGCACGAATTTTTTCTGCTGACGCGCCACGCCTGCCGGGCACGAGTTTCTTTGCCTTTGAGGCGATTGACGGCGAGACGCTGGTGGGAAAACTCGATCGCGCGGGCTTTGCCTGTGCAAGCGGTTCCGCCTGTTCAAGTGCGGACCCGGAGCCCTCGAAGACGCTTATCGCGATGGGCGTGGCGCCGGAGATGGCGCGCGGCGCGGTCCGCGTGAGTGTTGGACGAGGCACGCGCACTGAAGAGACGCGCCGGTTCATAGACGTGTTGCGCGAGGAAGTACGCAAGCTGCGTGAAATGACCGCGATGGCTGTTTAGGAAAAATTCAAATGGCACTTTCGAGTGCCGTGACGGAGAAACCAACGATGTTGAAATTGCCGATTTATCTCGATTATTCCGCGACAACGCCGGTTGATCCGCGTGTGGCGGACAAGATGATTCCGTACCTGACGGAGCATTTCGGGAACCCGGCGAGCCGTTCACACGTCTTTGGCTGGGAGACCGACAAGGCGGTCGAGATTGCCCGTGCCGAGGTGGCCGCGCTGGTGAACGCCGACCCGAAGGAGATCATCTGGACCTCGGGCGCGACCGAATCGAACAATCTGGCAATCAAGGGCGCGGCGCAGTTCTATCAGAGCAAGGGCAAACACATCGTCACGCTCAAGACCGAACACAAGGCGGTGCTTGACACCGTCCGTGAGCTGGAGCGCCAGGGTTTCGAGGCGACCTATCTCGACGTGCAGGAGAACGGCCTGGTCGATCTCGAC
>RCMY010002427.1_pt1 | contig 16930 bp, 14 predicted proteins | sample 2041341 | NCBI WGS metagenome assembly RCMY01 (sample SAMN09708234, study PRJNA481090) | Marine sediment metagenome, whole genome shotgun sequencing project. | reverse complement strand
ACTCCGCGATGACCTCACCCGATACCTGGACCTGATCGACGAACAAGCCGGCATCGACCAACTCGAAAAACAACAGCGAGCAACCAAACTGAGGAAATGGGTTGATCCCCACGACGGCATGTACAAGCTCTACGGCGAGTTTGACCCGCTACTCGGCGAACGCGTCTTCGCGAACATCGACGCCGAACTCGAAGCAATCTGGCGCCAAGAACACCCCAAATTCGACGGGAAACCCCTCCCCCAAGGCCTCGCCACCAACCAACACCTCGCCGCCCATGCCCTCGCCAGCCTGGCAGCCAAAGGCCGCCTCGTCATCGACACCGACGGCACCGACGACGAGCCAGGCGCCACCAGCAGCCCGGGGAACCGAAACACGACAGACATGATCGTCCTGATCGATTTCGAAACCTTGCGAGACGGCCTCCGCCGCCACAGCATCTGCGAAACCGGCAACAGCACCCAACTCAACACACCAACCGCACGGCGCTTGGCTTGCGAAGCAAACATCATCCCCGCCGTACTCAACACCAACGGCGAACTCCTCGAACTCGGCCGCAAACAACGCCTCGCCACCCCCGCACAACGACGAGCCCTCCGCATCCTGCACCCCACCTGCGCATTCGGCACGTGTGGCACCGCCTTCGCTCACTGCCACGTGCACCACGTCATCCCCTGGGAACACGGAGGGCTCACTGACCTCGTGAACCTGCTACCCCTCTGCCACAAACACCATCACTTGGTCCACGAAGGCAACTGGCAGCTCAAACTCCTCCCGGACCGCACCCTCAAGATCTACCGACCCAACGGCGAACACTCAGAAACCGTCCCACCACCAACCGCCGAAAACACTCAGGCCAGAAACACCGACAGGAAACAGCGAAAACCCAACAACAACTGACAATGCCCCGACCCCGCCACCAGCGGGGCCATCGGGCTGCCTGTGGGCGGAAATGATTCGCGGCGAAGCGACAGAGTGTGGCCGGGATCACGCGTTCGCGATCACCACAGCCAGCAGCGCTACAACCCGAGCAACGCGTCCAAACCAAACGTGAGCCCTGGCTGATCTGCCACGCCGCGCACGGCCAGCAGCACGCCGGGCATGAACGACGTGCGGTCGTAGCTGTCGTGGCGAATCGAGAGGGTCTGCCCGGTCGTACCGAGCAGCACTTCTTGATGCGCCACCATGCCGACCATGCGCACCGCGTGCATACGGATGCCGTCGGCGTCGCAACCGCGCGCTCCAGCGGCAACCTCGTGGGTGGTGGGGTCGGCCGCCCACTCGTTGGACGACGCCGTCATGCGAGCCGCCGTGGCGAGCGCGGTGCCCGACGGCGCATCAATCTTCTGATTGTGGTGGAACTCGAGGATCTCTGCCGTGTCGAAGTGCGGGGCAGCGAGCTCGGCGAAGCGCATCATCAACACCGCGCCGATGGCGAAGTTGGCCACGATGATGCAGTTCGACTCGGCAAAGCCGCTGCGATAACCATCGAGGTCGTCGTCGCTGAAACCGGTGGTGCCGACGACGGCGTGAATGCCGTGTTCGGCGCAGAACGCAATGTTCTGCCGCGCCGCATCGAGAAACGTGAAGTCGATGGCCACACCGACGTTTGCGTCGACCATTGCCGACGCCTCGGCCGCGATCGTGACTGCAGAGTCGATGGTGGCGACCTGGGCGAGAGATTGGCCCGCGGCGCCGGGGTCGACTGCGGCGACCAACTCCAGGCCGTCGGCAGCATGCACTGCGCGGCACGCCTCGGCCCCCATCTTTCCGCCTGCCCCGAATACGCCGACCCGAATCGTCATGGCCTCAAGACTACTGGCGTCCCCACCGGCCGGTAACGTCGTTCCGATGAAGGGCACCCACGTCGCGCTCCCCGATCCTCGCAACGAGTCGATCCTCATCTACGTCAACGGCGAGTACGTGCCCCGGTCCGACGCGAGCGTGTCGGTGTTCGACTCAGCATTCCTCGTCGGCGATGGCGTGTGGGAAGGACTGCGTCTGCACGATGGCGTCTACGCCTTCCTCGATCGCCACCTCGACCGACTGTTCGCCTCCGCCAAGGGTGTGCATCTCGACATCGGCAAGACCCGCGAGGAACTCTCGGAGATCCTGTACGAAACCGCCCGCCGCAACGACATGACCACCGACGCCCACGTGCGGCTGATGATCTCTCGAGGTACCAAAAAGACACCCAGCCAAGATCCCCGCCTGGTGGTGGGCGGTCCCACCATCGTGGTCATTGCCGAACACAAACGCGCCGACCCCGGCGTCGCCGCAGCCGGAATCTCGTTGTTCACCTCCGCCGTGCGGCGCCCCGGCCCCGACTCGATCGACCAGAAGTGGAACTGCCACAGCAAGCTGCACGAGGTCGTCGCCCTGATCCAGGCGATCGAGGCGGGCGCCGACGAGGCGCTGATGCTCGATCCCAACGGATTCGTCGCCACCTGCAATGCGACGAACTTCTTCATCGTCGCCGGCGGCCAGCTGTGGACCTCGACGGGCGACTACTGCCTCAATGGCATCACCCGTCGGTTGGTGCTCGAACTTGCGTCTGCGGCCGGCATCGAGGTGCACGAAAAGAACTTCTCGCTCACCGACGTGTACGGCGCCGACGAGGCCTTCGTCACCGGGACATTCGGCGCGCTCACCCCGGTGAATGAGGTCGACGGCCGGGTCATCGGCTCACCCGCAAACGACGGACCGGGTCCGGTCACCGCTCACCTCAGCGCAATCTATGCCTCGGCCGTTCACGATCACGTGTCCGAACCACAGCGGTAGGAACCATGCGAGTCATCACCATGTGGTCGGGCCCCCGCAACATCTCCACCGCCCTCATGTACAGCTGGCGTCAACGCGCTGACACCCAAGTGTTCGACGAGCCCTATTACGGCCGATACCTCTCCCAATTCGACCCGGGACACCCCGGCCAGGACGAGGTTCGCGCTTCCCAGCCCATCGACATCGACGAGATCATCGGACGCATCACCGCTCCCGGCGGAGCCCCATTGCGCTACGTGAAGAACATCGCGCATCACCTCGATGCGCTCGACAATGACCCGGCCAATACCGACGTACTCGGTCTCGGAACCAACGTGCTACTGATCCGGCATCCAGCCCCGGTCGTTGCATCGCTCACGGCGACCCTTGGCGAGGGCTTTTCCGTCGACATCACCGGCGCCGAGTCGCTCACCCGCGTGCTCGACTACGAGTTGGCTGCCGGCCGCGAGCCGCTGGTGATCGATTCGGCCGACCTACTTTGCGACCCCGAGGGCATTCTGATGCGAGTCTGCGAGCGTCTCGAAATCGCATTCGACGAAGCCATGCTGGGGTGGCCGGCAGGTCCGAAGCCCGAAGACGGCGTGTGGGCGAAGCACTGGTACCACAATGCTCACGCGTCAACCGGCTTCGGGCCCCATCGCGAGTTCTCCGGCAAGCTCAGCGAAATCCAGACGGCGCTGCTCACACAATGCCTTCCCCACTACGACCGCCTCCGGTCGTACTCCATCAAAGATTTGTGAACCGAAACAGACGATATTCGTCGCTTTGGGTTCACAAATCTTGTGGTTGCATGGCGGCGACGTTGCCGACCGCGCTCAGCGAGCGCCGCCCCCCGAGCACCCGTTCGACCACTCGATTGACATCATCGGCGGTGACCGAGCGAATCGACTCGACAAAACTGTCGATCGTCGGAACGTACCCACGCACGCTAGTGGCCGAGCCGATCCTGGCCATTCGACTGCCGCTGTCCTCGAGGCCCAACAGCGTTGCGCCCTCAAATCCGTCGCGGGCGACCTCGAGCTCGATGGCGGTCAAGCCGTTCTGCACGAGATCGTCGATCTCGGCGTTGATCACCTCGAGCAGTTCGTCCACGCGCTCGGCGGCGGTTCCGGCGTAGAGCGTGAGCGTGCCCGCGTCGGTGAAGGCGGCCATGGACGAATAGACGCTGTACGCCAAGCCGCGCTTCTCGCGCACCTCTTGAAAGAGTCGGCTGGAAAGGCCGCCACCGATCACCTGATTGGCGATCGCCAAGGCAAACCGGTCGGGGTCGTCGTACGAGACGCCGCGCCAACCCATGGCGATGTGGACCTGCTCGGTTGGGCGTTCGAGCAGCACGTCGTCGCCAACGTCGGCGCTGGGGGCGACACGGCCCGGAGCATCGCCACTATCCGAGGACGAGAATGCGGAGCTGATTCGCTCGACCAAGTGGTCGTGATCGATGTTGCCAGCCGCCGCGAAGACCAGATTCGCCGGCTGGTACCACCGCTTGTGGAACGCTCTGATGGCGTCGGCCGGCATCGCCTCGATCGTCGCCGACGTGCCGAGCACCTCCCACCCCAGCGAATGCTGCGGAAACAATGACTCCTGCAACGAGGTGTGCACCAGGTCGTCGGGCAGATCCTCGCTCTGCGCGAGTTCTTCGAGGATCACCAGCCGTTCGCCATCGACGTCCTCGTCGGTGAAACCGGGATTGGCCAGAACCTCGCAAAGAATGTCGACCGCGAGATCGACCCTCGTATCGGGCACCCGTGCTTGGTATGCCGTGTGTTCCTTGCTGGTATAGGCGTTGAGATCGCCGCCGGTGCGATCGATCTGCTCGGCGATGTCCTGGGCCGAACGGGTGGGCGATCCCTTGAACAACAGATGTTCGAGAAAGTGCGAGGCCCCGGCAAGATCGGGGGTTTCGTCGCGGTTGCCAACGCCGACCCAGCATCCGATGGAGGCCGATCGAACCGACGACATCGCTTCGGTGACGATGCGCAGCCCGTTGTCCAGGGTGGTGGTGCGGGTGGCCGCATCGACCTGGGGAACATAGATCTCAGGCAAAGGTGTCGACCTCGGAGAGCGGTTGACCCGCGACATCCTTTTCGGACAACGACGGCGCTTCGCCGTTGACCAACGGCCAGTCGATGCCGACCTCGGGGCAGTTCCACAACAGCGATCGCTCGGAATCGGGCATGTAGTAGTCGGTGCACTTGTACACGAATTCGGCAGACGGTGACGTCACGTAGAACCCATGCCCAAAGCCCGGTGGAACCCACAGCATGTGCTTGTTCTCGGCCGACAGGGTGACGCCGACCCACTGGCCAAAGGTTGGCGAACTCTTGCGAAGGTCGACAGCGACGTCGAACACCTCGCCCTCGACCACGCGCACGAGTTTCCCCTGCGGTTGATCGAGTTGGTAGTGCATGCCCCGCAAGATGCCCTGCCGAGACTTGGAGTGGTTGTCCTGCACGAACGGCAACGGCGAACAATGCTCGGCGAACTCGTTCTGGCGAAACGTCTCCAAGAAGAAGCCGCGTTCATCGCCGAAGACTTTGGGCTTCAGCAAAACGACATCAGGAACCGACTGCGGCACATACTCCATAAGCCCACAACGCTAGAGGGTCGAGCCGAAAACGGCGAGGGCCGCCGCTGTTGCCAGCGGCGGCCCCCGGTACTCAGTGTTCTTTTCTAGCGACGCGAGCGGCCACCGCGACCACGGCCGCCGCCACCACGGGTGTCGGGGCCAAGATCGCCCTGCTGCTCGCGCACTTCGGCTTCGAAGGTGTCTTCGAACGATACGGCCGCACGGTTGGAGTCGCCATCGCTGGAGCCACTGGACTCGTCACTGCCGCCGCGGTCGCTGCCACCACGGTCACTGCCACCGCGGTCGCCACGGTCACTGCCACCACGATCGCCTCGGTCACTGCCACCACGATCACGATCGCGTCCGCGGCTACCGCCACGGTCGTTGTCTCGGCCGCGTCCACCACGATCACTGCCACCACGATCGCCGCGGTCGCTGCCACCACGATCACGGTCGCCGCCACCAGCGGGAGCCTCGTAGCCGGCCGGCGTCAGGGACACCTTGCCGTTGGGATCGACGTCTTCGACGGTCACCTCGATCTCGTCGCCCAGGCTGACCACGTCTTCGACCTTGTCGATTCGTTTGCCTTTGCCGAGCTTGGAAATGTGGACCAGGCCGTCACGGCCCGGGAGGATGTTGACGAACGCACCGAACTTGGTGATGTTCACGACACGACCGGTGTAGGTCGCTCCGACCTCAGCCGTCGGGGGGTCGAGGATCAGGTTGATCTGACGCTCGGCCTCTTCGACGATGGCCTTGTTGTTGGAGGCGATGGCCACAATGCCAACCGCACCGTCGTCGTCGACGCTGATGTCGGCTCCGGTCTCGGCCTGGATGGCGTTGATGACCTTGCCCTTTGGTCCGATGACCTCGCCGATCTTGTCGATCGGAATCTCGAAGCTGACGATCTTCGGAGCGGTGGGGCCAACCTCTGGACGAGGCTCGGCAATGGCAGCAGCCATGACCGCAAGGATCTCGGTACGAGCGTCCTTGGCCTGATTGAGTGCAGCGGCCAAGACGTCAGACGGGATGCCGTCGATCTTGGTGTCGAGCTGCAGCGCCGTGATGAAGTCGGCCGTACCGGCCACCTTGAAGTCCATGTCGCCGAAGGCATCTTCAGCGCCGAGGATGTCGGTCAGGGTCGTGTATTTGCCTTCGGCGTACACAAGACCCATGGCGATACCGGCGACGGCGGCCTTGATCGGCACGCCGGCGTCCATCAGCGAGAGGCTGGACGAACACACCGAAGCCATCGACGACGAGCCATTCGAGCCGAGAACCTCGGACACCAAACGAAGCGTGTACGGGAACTCTTCGATGCTCGGAACGACCGGGAAGAGGGCCCGCTCAGCCAGCGCGCCGTGACCGATTTCGCGGCGCTTGGGGCCCCGCATGAAGCCGGTCTCGCCGGTAGAGAACGGCGGGAAGTTGTAGTGGTGCATGTAGCGCTTGCGCGTGACGGGATCGATACCGTCGACCATTTGGTCCATGCGCTTCATACCGAGGGTGGTGAAGTTCAAGACCTGCGTGTCGCCACGCTTGAACATGCCCGTGCCGTGTGCGGTCGGGATGACGTCGACCTCTGCTTCGAGGGGACGCAGGTCGGCGAGACCACGACCGTCGATGCGAACGCCGTCTTCGACGATGCGCTTGCGCACGGCTGCTTTGGTCGCAGAACGAATCGCGTTCTTGATCTGCTGTTCGGCGGAGTCAACCTCGGCGAACTGCGGAAGCACCGCAGCGATGATGTCGGCCTTGGTGACGTCTTCGGCGGCGGTGCGATCGGCCTTGTCGGCGATCTGCTGGGTTGCGTTGATCTGCTCAGACCCGGCCGCCATGACGGCGTCCATGATCTCGGGCGAGTAGTCGACCGCAGGGGTGAACTCGAAGACCTCGGGCTTGCCGCCCACGGCGTCGATCAGCTCGCGCTGGAGCGCAATGGCTTCTTTGATCCACACCTTGCAGGCCGTGAGACCGTCGGCGAGGACAGCCTCGTCGACCTTGGCTTCGCCGCTCTCGAAATGCTCCCATGTGGATTCGGTGCCGCCGGCCTCGACCATCATGACGGCGATATCGCCGTCCTCGAGCTCGCGTCCCGCAACGACCATTTCGAAGACGGAATCGCTTCCCTCTTCGTAGGTCGGGTGCGGAATCCAGTTGCCCGTCGCGTCGTAGGCGATCCGGCAGGCGCCGATCGGGCCGTCGAACGGAATCGGCGAGATCATCAACGCCGCCGAAGCAGCGTTGATCGTCAGCACGTCGTAGGGGTTTTCCTGGTCGGCGCCCATGACGGTGGCCACGATGTGGACCTCGTTGCGGAACCCGTCGGGGAATGCCGGCCGCAGCGGGCGGTCAGCCAAACGGCAGGTGAGAATTGCGGCCTCGCCGGCGCGAGCTTCGCGACGGAAGAACGATCCCGGGATCTTGCCGGCGGCGTACATCTTCTCTTCGACGTCGACCGTCAGCGGGAAGAAGTCGGCCCCTTCACGCACGCGGCGTGAAGCGGTTGCGGTGACGAGCACCATGGTGTCGCCGAGGCGCCCCATAACAGCACCGTCGGCGAGACCGGCAAGCTTGCCGGGCTCGAAGGACATAATCTTGTCTTCAGCGCCGGTGACGGCACGGGAGACGGAAGTGGCTTGCGCCATAATTGCATTTCCTCTCGTACAAGGGCCGGTGAACCTTTCACCAGCCGCATTCGAGGTGCATCAACGGCAGCTTCCAGTTGGATAACTCCCGGCGGTGTCTGTCCTGCTAGTTCAGGATTATCGAGACCAACCGAGCTTCATGCAACTGGCAGCTGACCGAAAGTCATGCTGCACCAGTTATCTGCCAGGCCAGGACAACACGTTCGGAGAGAACCGTGCCCTGACGCGGATCGAGCGACCACAAGGGCCGCCCGAAATCTATTTGAGTCAGCGCCGCAGCCCGAGATGGGCGATGAGCGCACGATACCGCTCGACGTTGTTGTCTTTCACGTAGTCGAGTAAGCGCCGACGACGGCCGACCAACATCAGCAGGCCTCGCCGAGAGTGATGATCCTTTTTGTGGAACTTCGAATGCTCGGTGAGGTGGTTGATGCGATCCGAGAGGAGCGCAATCTGGACCTCGGGTGAACCCGTGTCGTTTGGATTGAGACCAAACGCTTCTGCCGTGCTCGCAATGGTTTCTTGCTTTGCCGGAAGATTGGTGGGGTTACTCGCCATGATGTGTTCTTTGCTTTCGTCGGTGGGTATCGGACCCTGCCTCTCGAAACGTCATACGCCCCAGAAGCAACTACAAATGCTATCTGTGCTTCCCGCTCGTTCCTCGCTCCAGCACTTGTTGCTTCGGCGCAGGGCGCCTCAGCAACTGCTGCTGAACGCCAAGCGGCGAGCTGGTCGCTCCTCCGTCGCTCCCGGGCTCTCACCTGTGAGCTGGCGCCCAGCCGACGGTGGTAAGCCAAGTTCGGGCAACCACGGCCTTCGCGCGGCTGACGCCCCGAGCGTTGCCGGTCGGCTGTGTGGTGCCGTGCACGCCCGAGGCACTGGCTGCCCCGGGGCGTGAGACGTCAATCGACATGGCGCCAGCACCGGGTGAAGAACCAGGCGCCGAGGAACGAGGCGCCGGCTCGCCGCCGTGCGTGCAGCATCGGCACCAAAGGAGCAGCACTGCGAGGGACGAGCATGCCGGCGACGACGTGTCGAGTGCTGGAGCGGCGAAGCCGCGGGTTACGACAACAGGTGACCCATGCGGGTTCGCTTGGTTTCGAGGTAGCGGATGTTCTCCGGATTCGGCGCCGTCATGAGCGGCACGCGACCGGTGACTTCGAGACCGTATCCCTCGAGGCCGCCGTACTTTGCCGGGTTGTTGGTCATCAGCCGCATCGTCGTGATGCCGAGATCGGCCAAGATCTGTGCTCCCACGCCGTACTCGCGTGAGTCGACCGGCAGCCCGAGGGCGATGTTGGCGTCGACCGTGTCGGCACCGTCGTCTTGGAGTTCGTAGGCCCGAAGCTTGTGCGCGATGCCAATGCCTCGCCCTTCGTGACCCCGCAGGTACACGACGACGCCTGATCCTTCCTCGCCAATTCGATCGAGCGCGGCTTCGAGCTGGGAACCACAGTCGCATCGAATCGACGCAAGCAGGTCGCCGGTCAGGCATTCCGAATGCACTCGCACGAGCGTGTCCTCGCCGATCTCGCCGAGCTGATAGGCGACGTGCTCCTCGCCGTCGAGGGTGTTGCGGTAGGCGTGCGCGGTGAAGTCGCCGTACTTCGTCGGGATGCGGGCGGACGCGACCCGCTCGACCAACTTCTCGCTGCGCCGCCGGTAACGAATCATGTCGGCGATCGAGATCACCAACAAGTCATGCTTCTCGCCGAACTCGAGCAGCTCGGGCAGTCGGGCCATCGTGCCGTCCTCGTTGACGATCTCGCACAAGACCCCCACCGGTTCACGGCCCGCCATGTGGCACAAGTCGATGCCGGCCTCGGTATGTCCGGCACGCTTCAGGACACCCCCTTCACGGGCGCGCAGCGGAAAGATGTGACCCGGCCGGTTGAAATGCTCCGCCCTGGCCCCCGGCGATGCGAGCGCCTGCACCGTCCTCGACCGATCGCCGGCGCTGATGCCGGTTGAGGTGCCCTCGATCACGTCGACGGTGACGGTGAACGCCGTACGCATCGACTCGGTGTTCTCGGCCACCATCAACGGCAGACGCAGAGCCTCGGCGCGCTCATCGGACATCGGTGCGCAGATGACACCGCTCGTATGCCGAATCATGAACGTCATCTTCTCCTCGGTCATCGCATCGGCAGCGATGATGAGGTCCCCTTCGTTCTCGCGGTCTTCGTCGTCGACCACGATCAGGAAATCGCCGCGCGCATAGGCAACGACGGCGTCTTCGATTTTTGCGAGGCTCACGGTGTTTCCTCCATAGCGGGAATGGCCCGGGGTTGGATCGCGCCACTTTGCAGCAGCTTTTCGATGTGTTTGCCGAGAATGTCGGCTTCGATGTTGACGGTGTCGCCGACCTGGCGTGTTCCCATGGTGGTCACGGCAAGCGTGTGGGGAATGACTGCGACGTCAAATGTGGTGTCGGTGATGCTGGCGATGGTCAGGCTGATGCCATCGAGACAGATCGACCCCTTCTCGACCAGGTAGCGATCGACGGCGGGCGGGATGGCGAAGGTCATTCGCCACGACCCGTCGTCGTCGATCGTTTCGATGCCGAGCACGGTGGTGACGCCGTCGACGTGGCCTTGGACGATGTGGCCACCGAACCTGCCGTCACCAGCCATGGGACGCTCGAGGTTGACCGAACTGCCCGGAACCAACTCGCCGAGGTTGGTGCGATCGAGCGTCTCCGGCACTGCGTCTGCGACCCAATGGTCAGCGCCGTGTTCGATGAGCGTCAAACAGCATCCGTTGACCGCAATCGACGCCCCGACGAACGCGTCGGCGAGGATGTGGCTCGACGCGATGTCGATACGGGCCGAGTCGCCTTCGATTACGACAGAGCGCACGGTGCCAAGTTCCTCGACGATGCCGGTGAACATCTACCGCTGTCGGTTCTTGTTGGGACGCATACTTGCACCTCGTTCGTGGGATCCCGGGGTGCACGCCAAAGAGCGCCGAACGAACCACCGCCCACGACCCCGAGGGCCGCGTCGCGCCAGAGCGAACAAACCCTCTTCCATCCGGACTTTTACCGTCGGCCCAGGAGTTCCACCTGATCAGCAATCGAAGGCGCACCGTTGCCGATGAGCGATCTCAAGCTCGCGGGCTGCGCCAGTTGCCTGGCTTCACCGCCGGTCGGGACTTTCACCCAACCCCGAGAGTTGATTTCAGTTGTGCGTCCATCTTGCCCGTTCTGGCACCCAAATGAGCAACCCATGTGACCGGCGTCTCAGTACAACCCGAGCATTCGTCCCGCAACGGCGACCACGGCGACGACGAGAATCGGTCGGATGATTCGTTCCCCGCCGGCGACCGCGACACGTGCGCCGGCGGCTCCGCCGATGGCGAGGCCGATGCTGAGCACGAGTCCCGGTAGCCAACGCACATCACCGTTGACGATGAAGATCGGGATCACCACCAGCGTCTGCACCAAGATGATCACCACCTTCATGGAGTTGGCGGTGACCAGATCGTGCCCCGAGTACACGAGTGCGAGCAGCAACATGATGCCGACGCCAGCCTGGATCGCCCCGCCGTACAGACCAATCCCGAAGAACACCACGGCAATCAGCGGCAGCGGCCAGGTCGATCGTGGCGTCTCGGCTGCGTCGGTCTCGGGCATCAGGGCGGACTTGCGCAGCGACAGCAGCAGCAGCGGGATCATCAACAGGCCGAAGATGCGCTCGAACGTCTCGTCTTCCACCTGGCTGATGGCGTACGCCCCCACGACAGCACCAGCCACGATCGGCAGGAGGAAGGGCAGGGCCCGTCGCGCTCCCGACGCGCCGAGTACCCGGAATTGCGCGATGGCGGACAGGTTGCCCGACATGATTCCCAGGCGATTGGTGCCGTTGGCCTCGGTTCCGGGCACACCGGCCAGCTGCAGCAGCGGCACGGTGAGCAGTGACCCGCCGCCCGCGTTCACGTTGACCACGCCCGCGAACGCTCCGCCGAGCACCAGCAGAACGCCTTCGAGAAAGGTCATGGCACCGGCCGCAACTACGGCTCGAGGCCGAGCGATAAGCGGGGCGCAGCAACGTCGAGGTGGAGCTGCTCGATCAACGGCTCGACACCGGTGTAGGCGACTTGGCCGCGCAGGTACTCGGCGAACCGCACCTTGGCCCGCTCGCCGTACAGGTCGCCTTCGAAGTCGAGAAGGTATGCCTCGAGCAACAATTTTCCATCTTCGGCATAGAAGGTCGGCCGGGTGCCGAGTGAGATCGCGGCGGGATGCACACTCCCGCATTCGCGCTCGTACCAGCCCGCATACACCCCGTCGGCGGGGAGCAAAACCTGCTCGGATACGGCAACGTTGGCGGTCGGAAAGCCCAGGTCGCGGCCCACCTTGTCGCCGTGGGCGACCGTGCCCCGAACCTCGTAAGGCCTGGTGAGCATCGCTTCGGCTGCCGCCAACGAGCCGGCGGCCAGAGCCATGCGTATCGCCGTCGATGACACCTGATCATGATCGCGAGCCTGCTGGCCTTCGAGCCCGACGAGCTTGAGCCCTTCGACCTCGAAGCCGTGCTGTGCTCCCATTTCTTTGAGCATCGCAACATTGCCCTGCCGACGATGGCCGAAATGGAAATCCTCGCCCACCACGATGACCTGGGTCTTGAGCGCACTCACGATGACGTCCTTGACGAAGTCTTCGGCCGGTTCGGCGGCTCGCTCTTCGGTGAATTCGATCACGAGGCAGGCGTCGACGCCGGTGTCGGCAAGCAACTCGAGCTTCTGATCGAGGGTCGTGAGCAGCAGCGGCGCCGACTCCGGGCGCACGATGCTGGCGGGATGGCGGTCGAAGGTGACGACCACACTGGCGAGCCCCTTTTGGATGGCCATCTCTCGCAACTCGGCAATCACCTGTTGATGCCCCCGATGCACGCCGTCATAGGCGCCAATGGTGACTGCGGAACGACGGGTGATGTCGGAGCACGCTGCGATGTCGCGATAAACCTGCACGTGAGCAGCGTAGCGAGTGCTGTTCCAGGGTCGGCCGGCTAGCCGGCAAGTACGAGCGCCGGCTTCGCCGTGGTTCCCTTGTGGGCGACATACACCGCGATGAGCACGCCGGCGGCATCGACAACGGCCCACGGCCCGTCGCCGTGGGCACCCAGTCGGTCGCGCTCGAGCACCTTGCCAAAGCGCACGTCGACCGCAAGGTCGTCGCTCGCGTCAATGCGGGCGAGGTGGGGAACGCCGTCGAGCGCCGGCTGCACCACGATGTCCTCGAGCGGACGGGCCTGCTCGAGGGCGAACGGCCCCACGGCGGTGCGTCGAAGCGAACGGAGGTGCGCTCCGCCACCGAGCGCCGTCCCGAGGTCGGCTGCAAGCGTGCGGATGTACGTGCCCGAGGAGCAGTCGACGAACGCCCGGTACACGCCGGTTTCGCCTTCTACGGGTTCGATATCGAATCTGCTGACCGTGACCGGGCGGGGCTTGCGCTCCACCACTTTGCCCTCCCGGGCCAATTCGTGCAGGCGCTTGCCGTCGATCTTGATTGCGGACACCATCGGTGGCACCTGCTCTATATCACCGACAAATTGGGCCGTCGCCGCAACGACCTCAGCAAGGGTGACCGCGCTCATGTCGTGGGTCGCGGTGACCTGGCCCGCGACGTCGAGCGTGTCGGTCTCGATGCCGAGCGCGATCTCACCGACGTACGACTTGCCGAGCCCCGTGAGGTAGGTGAGCAGTCGAGTCGAACGGCCGACACCCAACACCATGACGCCGGTGGCATCGGGATCGAGGGTGCCGGAGTGCCCGACCTTCTTGGTTCGCAGGAGCCGTCGTGCTCTCGCAACGACGTCGTGTGAGGTCCAACCGGCTTCCTTGTCGACGACCACGATGCCGCCTTCTGCCGGGATCTCCCACTCGGGCCGCATGTCCGGCGTGGGCGGGAACTGCTTCTTCGGCGGCCGCTCCTGCTTGTCGCCCGTGGCGCTCACTCTTCTTCGCCACTCGCGGACTCGTCACGGGATGACTGATCCTCGGCGGCATCCTCGCCGCCGGCATCGTCGCCGCCGGCTTCTTCGGCGGGACCGGTTGACGTGGTGGCGTCACGCAGAAGCTCCTCGATACGATTCGCACTCCGCAACGCTTCGTCGGGCTTGAAATGCAACGGAGGTGTCCGTCGCAATCGGGCCTGGTTGCCGATGGCCCGCTGCAACAAGTAGCGGTTCTCTTCGAGGGCCTGCAGCACTTCCTCGTCGAGCGACTCGTCCCATGTCGACACGTAGACCGTCGCATGCGTGAGGTCGCGGTCGGTGGTCACTTCGGTGATGCCAACCAGTTCGAGACGTTCATCGTCGAGTTGTTCGAGCTCGGACGCGATGATCTGGCGCAAGAGCTCGTTCAGCCGGAGCTCTCGGGGCACGCTTCGTCCGCCACGTCTTGTCATGCTGTTGTCCCTTGTGACGCCGGTGTCCCTCGTGAAGACGAGGTCTCTGAAAATGGGTCGAGCCACGACCGCTCGGCCGCGATCACCGTGATTTCTGGATGGGACCAAATGAATCGCTCGACACGGTCGAGCACCTCGTCCACTTGGCCTGCGGTTCCAGAAACCACTGCGACGCCAATACGCGACCGTTGCCACAGATCTTGGTATTCGACTTCTGCGGCCGAAACCGGAAATCGGTTTCGAATGCCTTCCATCAGCGGACGTAACACGGCGCGCTTTTCTTTCAACGATTGGCTCGCCGGAATATGAAGTTCGACTGACATCGCCTGCACGTGCATGCGTTCAGCGTATTTGCCTGGCGCTACAGCGTGCGTGCGATTTCGCGTTCTTCGAAGGTTTCGATGATGTCGCCCGGCTTGAGATCCTGGAAGTCGCTGAGGCCAATGCCGCACTCGAAGCCGCTTGCGACCTCTTTGACATCGTCCTTGAACCGTCGAAGCGACGAAACGTCGCCCTTCCAGATGATGGTGCCTTCCCGAAGGAAGCGGACCTTCGAGCCCCGGGTGATAACACCGTTTTGCACCATGCAACCGGCGATCGCACCCAGGCGCGGCACACGGAAGATCTCTCGAACCTCGGCGTCGCCGGTGACGACCTCTTCGTACTCGGGATCGAGCATGCCGACCATGGCCGCCTCGATGTCCTCGAGCAGCTTGTAGATGATCTCATAGCTACGAACCTCGACGTTTTCGACATCGGCGAGTTCGCGAGCCTTGCGGTCGGGTCGGACGTTGAAGCCGAGAATGAGCGCGTCGGATGCCGCCGCGAGGGCGACGTCGTTTTCTGTGACACCACCCACTCCACGGTGGACGAACGACAGCTTCACCTCGTCGCGTTCGAGCTTCTTCAAGCTCTCGGTGACCGCCTCGAGCGAACCGTTGACGTCGGCCTTGATGACCAAGTTGAGGGTCGCCGCTTCGCCGGCCTGGATTTGCTTGAAGACGTCTTCGAGCTTGGCGCCGCCCGACATCGCGTGAGCATCGCGGCCCGAACGAGCCTGCCGCTGCCAGTGTTCACGGGTGTCGGCGACCTTGCCCGCAACCTTTTCGGTCTGCGCGACAACGAACGTGTCGCCTGCCTCGGCGACATCGGACAGGCCGAGCACCTCGACGGGAGTGGACGGACCGGCCTCTTTGACCTGTTCGCCCCTGTCGTTGATCAAGGCACGGACACGACCCCACGCAGCGCCGGCGACAACTGGTTCGCCAATCCTCAGGGTTCCGTTCTGCACGAGCACGGTTGCGACCGGCCCACGCCCGATGTCGAGGTGCGACTCGAGCACGACGCCCTCGGCACGGCCATCGGGATCAGCCCGGAGATCTTCGATCTCGGAGACCACGATCAGCTGTTCGAGCAGGTCGTCGACACCGAGGTTTTGCAGTGCGGACATTTCGACGGTGATGGTGTCGCCGCCCCACGACTCGGGGACGAGATCGTTTTCGGCCAACTGACTCATGACCCGCTGAGGGTCTGCGTTGTCTCGATCGATCTTGTTGATCGCCACGACGATGGGGACCTCAGCCGCCTTGGCGTGATTCATCGCCTCGATGGTTTGGGGCATCATGCCGTCGTCGGCTGCCACCATCAGGACCACGATGTCGGTGGCACTCGCACCACGAGCACGCATGGCGGTGAACGCCTCGTGACCCGGGGTATCGATGAAGGTGATGAGGCGGCCGTCTTTTTCGACCTGGTATGCGCCGATGTGTTGGGTGATGCCGCCGGCTTCACCCTCGACCACATTGGTTTCGCGAATGCGGTCGAGAAGCAGGGTCTTGCCGTGATCGACGTGACCCATGACGGTGATGATCGCAGGCCGTAGCGGCAGGTCGGATTGCTCCGCCTCGTCGACCTCGGGCATGTCGAGCAGCTTCTGCAACTCGACCTCTTGCTCCTCGCCAGGATCGACAAGACGGATTTCCGCCCCGATCTCTGCCGCGAACAAGTCGATCATGTCGTCGCCCAACGAATGCGTTGCGGTGACCATCTCGCCCTGTTCCATGAGGAAACGCACGACATCGGAGGCGGTGCGGTTCAACTTGGGACCGATGTCCTGCGGCGTCGACGCGCGCTCGATGACGATGACGCCTTCGGGCACGGGTGCGTCGGCCGGCGTGAACGACGGTACGTCCATCGGCTGGAGCTCGTCACGGTTGCGACGACCACGACGCTTGCGACGAGGAGGTCGACGACCACCGCCGGGGCCACCGGGACCGCCGCCTGGACGGCCGCCACCGGGACGACCACCGGGACCGGCGCCACCACCGCCACCACTGGGGCCGCCACCGGCGCCCGGAACGTTCTGACGAGGACCGCCACCCATTGGGGGACGGCGGAATCCGCCGCCTGGGCGCGCAGCACCAGGGCCACCGGTGTTGCCACCGGGCCCCGAGGGAGCACCTGGTCGACCGCCACGTCCCGGCGGAGGCGGAATGGCCTTACCGGTCGTGGAGCGCGGTGGACCG
>RCMY010002426.1_pt1 | contig 16931 bp, 11 predicted proteins | sample 2041341 | NCBI WGS metagenome assembly RCMY01 (sample SAMN09708234, study PRJNA481090) | Marine sediment metagenome, whole genome shotgun sequencing project. | reverse complement strand
CCGACCCGTTCTTCGGTATCGACTCCGCGTTTGGCGTCGGAAGCATCATTGGCGTAGTTGGTGGCGACCTGGATTGCCATGGCGCCGATGGCGGCCGCAATGAATGCGTCCCATCGGAACACGTCGTCGCCGCTCGCCAGTCCGGCGGCAACGAGAACGGGTGCGAGTGCCGCCCACAGGGTGGCCGGTCGAGACGCCTGGATCCAGGGCGACGTCACGTCAAAAGTGCCAGGGGAACCGGCTGTAATCCTGGTCCCGTTTTTCGAGGAAAGCGTCGCGTCCCTCCTCGGCTTCGGCAGTCCCGTAGGCCAATCGGGTCGCTTCGCCAGCGAAGAGCTGTTGCCCGACCAAACCTTCGTCTGGCATGTTGAAAGCGTATTTCAACATACGGATGGCAGTGGGGCTCTTGGCGTTGATCGCAGCGGCGTATTCGAGAGCTTTTGCTTCGAGGTCGTCGTGATCCACAACGACGTTGACCATTCCCATCCGGTAAGACTCCTCGGCATCGTGTTCACGGCCGATAAAGAAGATCTCCCTGGCGAACTTCTGTCCGACCTGGCGGGCCAAAAGGGCCGACCCATAGCCGCCGTCGAATGACGCCACATCAGCGTCGGTCTGTTTGAAGATGGCGTGCTGACGTGAGGCGATCGTCAGGTCGCAGACCACATGGAGCGAATGTCCGCCACCTGCCGCCCAACCAGGGACCACAGCGATGACCGGCTTGGGCATGAACCGGATCAGGCGCTGAACTTCAAGGATGTGTAGGCGGCCGAGCCGGGCGCTGTCTGGATTGTCAGCAACTGGATTGTCGGCACCTTCATACTGGTAACCGTCCTTGCCGCGGATTCGCTGGTCGCCACCTGAACAGAACGCCCAACCTCCGTCCTTTGGCGAGGGGCCGTTCCCGGTGAGAAGGACACACCCCACATCGCTCGACATGCGGGCATGGTCGAGCGCACGAAACAACTCGTCGACCGTATGAGGACGGAATGCGTTGCGGACCTCGGGCCGGTCGAAGGCGATACGCACCGTTCCCTGGCCCCTGGCGCGGTGGTAGGTGATGTCGGTGAAGTCGAATCCATCCACCTCGTCCCATGTGTCGGGGTCGAACAACTCGGAAACCATGATCGTCCTTTGCGCGTCAGGCCGATACTGTAGATGCTGTGATACGAGACTGGTTATCTGCTGCTGCTTCGATGGACCCCGATCGCCCGTTCTTGGCGATCGACGGAACTGAGCATTCCTTTGTGGAAGTGGACGAGATGGCCAGTACCGTCGCCGGGGGTCTGCTTGCTCACGGGGTCAGCCATGGTGACCGCGTCGCACTGTGGGCGCTGAATGATCTCGACTCCGTTGTTGCCCTTTTCGCGATCTGGCGTGCCGGAGCAGCTTGTGTGCTCGTGAACACCCGACTCACAGACAGCGAAGTAGAAGACCAACTTGCCGAGGCTGGCGTAACGCTGGTGATGGACCCGCAAACCCGGCCGTGGACCGTGCAAACCGTCCCGCTTCGGTTGGAGGGACCCGCCCACCGCGGGCACTCGCACGATCCCGATAGCGAATGCTTGATCGTCTTCACGTCTGGGTCGGCCGGCCGCGGCAGGGGAGTGATACTCACGTGGGGCAACCTCGACGCCGGACAGGCCGCCTCAGCTGAACACCTCGCCCATACCTGCGATGACGCCTGGCTAGCCGTCCTACCAATATTTCATGTCGGGGGCGCTTCGATTTTGATCAGGAGCGCCGCCCAAAGGTCTCAGGTCATTCTGCATGACCGCTTTGAACCGGACGTGGTGGCCGACGCCTTAAGGCACGTTACGGTTGCGTCATTTGTGGCTACCCAAATAGCCGCCATCCTCGATGTGGACGAGCGGACCTACGACGTCCGTGCCGTGCTAGTTGGGGGTGGCCCGGCCAAACAGTCACTGTTGGATAGGGCATTTAGCCGAGGCTTGCGGGTACTTTCGACATACGGCATGACGGAGGCCGGCTCGCAGGTCGCCACGTCAATGGTCGGGCAGCCCCCCCGGCGGGTGGTTGTGCCGCTTCCGCGTGCCGAAATCCGATTGGTGAACGGCTCAGAGTTAGAAGTCCGGGGTCCCATGGTCACAACTAGTTACCTCGATGCCCCGGCCCGCGACTTGGAGGGCTGGCTACCGACCGGTGATCTGGGGGAGTTCGTTGACGGCGGATATCGGATAACCGGGCGTAGTTCCGATGTGATCATCAGCGGCGGCGAAAACGTGATGGCTGAAGAAGTTAAGGACGCTCTGGAGTCGATCCGAACGGTGCGGGCGGCCGCAGTAGTGGGCCTCCGCGACGAAACCTGGGGTGAGATAGTGGCGGCCGCCGTCGAGTTGCACGACGGCCAGGTTTCTTTCGATGATTTGGCAGACCAACTTCGCGAGTCGCTGGCCGGTTACAAGATTCCCAAAGAGTGGCGGCTGGTCGAAAATCTTCCTCGCACTTCCCTAGGCAAGATCCGCCGGCAAGCTGTGCGAAACTTGTTCTCGTGAACGACGATCTACGGGTTGATCCCAAACATCTCATTCCGGAAAGCGAACTCAGCTGGACATTCAGTACGTCTGGCGGTCCGGGGGGTCAGCATGCCAACCGTTCGAACACGCGAGCGATTCTGTCGTTCGACGTCTTGGAATCAGGCGCGTTCTCCGATGACGAAAAAGCTAAACTCGATCTCGAGTTGCCGCATCACGATGGAACGCTGACGATCACCGTCGATGAAAGCCGGTCACAATGGCGAAACCGCCAGATGGCCCGCAAACGCCTGGCCGACATCCTCGCCGAAGCCCTGCGACCGCGTCCCAAGCGCAGACCGACTCGGATTCCGAGACGTGCCCACGAACGACGCCTTTCCGACAAGCGGGCTCGCTCCCAACGAAAGCAGAACCGGCAGAAACCCGAGGTCGAGTAGGTGGCCCGGTCAGTGTTGCTCACTTCGCTACCGCGGAGCGGGTCGAGTTGGGCAGGGTGGGTCCTCGGCCAGGCCGAAGGCGTTTCCTACGAGCGGGAGCCCATCACCCAGGGCCTCCTCGCCCTCGACGTTGACCCTTTCAGCGTTCGGACTGCAACCAACCGGTCATTTTTAGACCTGGTCGCCAAGCTGGCTGAGCGTCCCGACCGGATGGTGATCAAAGAAGTCAACCCTCTGCTGGCTCTTCCGATAGCTGATTCCCTTGATGCCATCGTGATCTTGTTGGAGCGTCATCCCGTAGCGGTATGTCGGTCTCACATTGAACTCGGGTGGACCTGGGGGCCGGACACAGTGATCTCTGACCGCTTCCCGGAGTCCCCTGAGCGCGATGTCCTGGCTTCCTTAGAAGGCAGCAGTCCTTCGTTCTGGCTATGGCATGGCGCCTACCAGGCGGCGGTCGCCAAGACCGTACGGATTATGTGTGAGGGGTCGCTCGTGACTGTTCGGTATGAGGATCTGGTCGCCAACCCGAAGCAGGAGTTTCCCAGAATCGCCGAGCGGGTGAACCTGTCGTGGAGCGGAGGCGTACCACAGCCGGAGGGACGGCCCACGAGGAGCCCGTTCTCGTTGGTGAGGAGACCTGCCGTTCGGGGGTGGTCGGGCGGCGTCGAGGACTATCAGATAGACGATTGTCGGTCAGGTTGGGAGTTGATTGACGGGGCACCGGAGGCCGATTGGTGAGGCGGTTTCGGTCGTTCATTGTCGCTCTAGCGACCGAACGGCATGTCGGACTGATGCAGATCGGGTGGGGCTAGTCTCGGGCCAGAGTCAAGAAGAGAGGTTCGACGTCAAACGCATCGTTGTTGTAGCAAACCGGCTTCCCGTTGCCTGGGACGGCGACGAGTGGACGATCAGTCCCGGCGGGCTCGTACGAGCACTTCGGCCAGTGCTCCAGAATGCCGAGGGTGCCTGGGTTGGGTGGCCCGGGATCCCTGACGCTGACCCTGAACCGTTTGATCACGACGGTATCGACCAGAGACCTGTCTCTCTTAGTCAGGAGGAGGTCGACGACTTCTATTATGGGTTCTGCAACGCGACCCTGTGGCCGCTATACCACGACGCCATCGTGGCTCCCGAGTTCGATCGCCGAAACTGGCAGTCGTATATTGCGGTGAACGAGAAATACGCCGAAACCACGGCCGCCGTGGCTGGCGTCGGTGACATTGTTTGGGTACAGGACTATCAGCTACAACTCGTCCCTTCCATTCTTCGTGCGATGATCCCAGACGCCACGATCGGGTTCTATCTACACATTCCGTTTCCTCCCATCGAAGTGTTTGCCCGCCTTCCGTGGCGCCGCCAAATTATCGAGGGCCTGTTGGGTGCCGACGTGATTGCCTTTCAAACCCGCCAAAGCGCAGACAACTTTGCGCGCGCGGCTCGGCGCTTCGCCGGCGCCGAATCCGTGGGAAAGCGCGATCTTTTGTGGGGGGATAGGGCGGTGCATCTACAAGCTGCCCCGATCGCCATCGATACTGCCGAGTTCGAACAACTGGCGAGTTCGCTGGCTGTTCAAGAGCGCGCATCGCAGATTCGATCTGAGCTCGGAGATCCTGAGCATGTGATTCTGGGGATGGACCGACTCGATTACACAAAGGGAATCGACCTGCGTCTTGAGGCATTCGAGAGCCTGCTCGAGAGTGCACCGCGCGATCGCCACAAGTACGCATTCGTGCAGGTGGCGGTTCCGAGTCGTGAACAGGTGCCTGCCTACCAGCAGCTTCGTGTCGACATCGAGCAGATCGTGGGTCGGATCAACGGTGCCTATGGGGAACCGGGATGGGCACCTGTGTCATATCTGTACCGCACTTTTCCGTTGGAAGAGGTCATCGCCTACTACGTCGCCGCTGACGTCATGCTGGTGACGCCGCTGCGCGATGGCATGAATCTTGTTGCAAAGGAGTATGCCGCCAGTCGGATCGCCGGCGATGGTGTCCTGGTTCTCAGCGAGTTCGCTGGCGCCGCCGAGCAACTCCGCGCTGCCCTGATCGTGAATCCATATGACATCGATGCTGTCGCTCAGACGCTGTCTTTTGCAACGACGATGCCCATCACCGAGCAACGCCAACGTATGCGCAAGCTCCGAAGTGCGGTCAGCAAAGCCGATGTCTTCGAGTGGGCTCGTGATTGCCTCGCCACTCTGGAGGTCCGTTGATAGACGAGAGCCTCGTCGGTGCCCTACGAAGGGTTGCGCACCATCGGCGGCTGCTTATCGCCTGTGACTACGACGGCACGTTGTCTCCCATCGTCGATGATCCATCGGCGGCCTTGCCCCATGCCCCGGCAGTCACTGCCCTCGTTGCCATGTCCGATTTTGCCAACGTCGGGACGGTCGTCATTTCTGGACGCTCAGCCGAAACGTTGGCGTCCCTGGTCGAAACTCCGGCAAGGGTGACCTTGATCGGCGATCACGGTGCCCGGATCTCGGCAGTAGACCCGGATGCTTCTTCGACCGTCGAGGCGGTATCCGCGGCTCTAGCCACTGCCGCCGAGAAGTTCGACGGCGCCATGGTCGAATCGAAATCGTTGGGCGGCGCATTCCATTACCGACACGCCCTAGATCCGGAAGGGGCGGCCGAAGCGGCGCGTGCCATCGGTATCCGGTTCGGGGCACGGGTCATCGAGGGCAAACAGGTCGTCGAGGTTTTGGTCGGCGATGGAGATAAGGGTGCCGCGATCAGTGACTTGCGAGCTGAGGGTCAATATGACTGTGTCGTATTCTTCGGAGATGACGTAACTGATGAGGATGCCTTTGCAGCACTCGAAGACGACGATGTGGGCGTCAAAGTCGGAAGCGGGGCAACCGCCGCCCGTTACCGGGTGGCCAATCCGGTCGAGGTCGGCGAGGCCCTCGAGATACTTTGCTCAGAACTCCGCAGCACCCGCAGTTGAAGCCTGCTGACTACTGAAGTAGCCGACGAAGCCCGGAAAGCGGGATACTGACCCAATCGGGTCGATTGGCGAGGTCCCAGTGCACCTCGCGAAGCGCTCTTGAGACCATAAACGCGTTGAGCAGGTTGTGGGTCCCGGTGGGCGAGTCGGGAATGAGGGCAGAATCTGCAAGATCGGTCAAGTAGCTCATCAAGAACGTCTGTCCGATCTGGCGGGTCCATATTGCTGCCCAAGCGTGCTCGCCGGGTGACCTTCCGAGTAACGGAGCAGAAGCTACATAATCGAAGGATCGCAGCATCTGTGCAACGTCGCTCAAACCCGACCCTCGGAGGCGTCGTTCGGTCATGGGCCGGGAATGATCACCAGAGAAGTCCTCGATGACGAATTCGTCATCGACGATGTAGATCTCGTCTAGTCGGTAGTCACCATGGAGTCGGATCCGTGAACCCATGATTCGGTGTCGTCTGACTGCGTCGAGGCGTTGAAGACAGTCGGTTTCCGATGCAATGAGTTCTGTGAGCGCTGCCGAGACGTCCGATGGGGCCGAGTCGGCCAGCCGACGAAGTGCGCGGAAGTCCCGACGGACCCCGGAGCGCAACGATTGATACAGCGAGTGTTGGTAATGCTGCGTGAAAGGTTGTGGGCTGAGGTCAGGGTCTTCGCTGAAGGACCCGAATGCGAGATGGAGACGTGCCGTCGTTGATCCGAGCTGGGAGGCAAGATCGACGGCCGATTGGAGAATGTCTTGGCCAGGCAGGGGGAACTTCAGCTCGTCGAAATAGTCCGATGCCCTACCTGGTACATCGGGGGCTACGTGCCCTGTGACGGTCTCGAGCCAAGCTTGGCTGAGACTCCCGAACCTGTCCCAGGCACTGGTAGCTCCAGCGAAGGATTGCTGCATGATCCCGACTGTGTAGCTGTCGCCGGACTGATATTCGAGCGCTCCGTACGTCTCGGCCACGTTCTCGAAGGCGGTGTGTTCGGTGAGAAAACGACGTAACTCGAGATCTGGATTGGTGCCGGGCTCAACGCGTCGGAAGATCTTGACGGTTATGCCATCCCCATAATCGAGGTAGGTCTCGCCCCGATCGTTGGTTTGCACCGTTGACCCGACTAGTCGATCTGGCGTTCTGTTGACGGCTTCGAGTCCCGCGGAACAGGTCATGGACCCGGACGCCCCGAGCAGCGTTTCACCCGCAAGGGCTGTCTCGAGAAGCCTGGCGCGAAATCGCTCATCGGAGAATCCGTCATACATGACCCCGTCGACTCCGTCGCGACGGACCCTGACTATCACCGACGAGTCAGTGATAGGAGCGGCCGGTTCGAACGAGATCGCCACCGGGACGACGTACAGATCGCCCACGCCAGCCTGGTGCGCAACATTGACAAACGCCAGCCACATGCTGGGATCTTGCTCGCCCACCGACAGTGGGATCAACTCGAGCACGTTCGTGTGCGAACGGCGAGCCGAGGTGCCCAGGTACCACTTCTGGCCCGCCACATATCGTCCGAGTGCCTCGGCGAGGGCGTCGTCGCTGGAAAAGGCCGCTTCGAGCGGACCCGAGATCTCCACGATGTCGGCCACATCAGACAGGGGAGCCCCGAGACCATCGATCGAGAACCAATAGAAGCCGAACGGACCGACGGTCAGGAGATATGGGTTGGTACCGATTTCGGGAAATTCTGTCCGTCCGAGCATCTCGATCGGGTGATGCCCGGCGAACCGGCTGAGGTCTAGTTCTACGAACTGGGAGTGGCGGGTGAGGTTGGCAACCACGAGAATCGTTTCGTGTTCATCAGCTCGTAGGTAGGCAAAGACATGTTCGTTTTCCGGTGACAGGAACTCGATTGCGCCGCGCCCGAACACGGGATGACGCTGGCGCAGGCGAATCATGTTGCGGACCCACCAGAGCATGGAATTTGGGTTGGCTTGCTGGGCTTCAACGTTGACGGTTTCGTAGTGAAACTGCGGGTCGACCACCACCGGTAGGTAGAGCGACTGCGAGTTGGCTCTTGAGAAACCGGCGTTCCGGTCGTTGCTCCACTGCATCGGGGTGCGAACCCCGTCTCGGTCAGCCAGAAAGATATTGTCCCCCATACCGATTTCGTCGCCGTAATAGATGACCGGGGTCCCGGGAAGCGACAGCAGCAGGCTGAATAGCAGCTCGATTCGGCGATTGTCGTTCTCAAGAAGTGGAGCGAGTCTTCGGCGAATCCCCAGGTTGAGCCTGGCCCGTCGGTCCGGTGAATAGGCTCGCCACATCAGGTCTCGCTCTTCCTCCGAGACCATCTCGAGTGTCAGCTCGTCATGGTTGCGCAAGAAGATGGCCCATTGTGCCTCCGGCGGGATCGGAGGGGTCTGTTCGAGTATGTCGGTGATCGGTAGGCGGCTTTCCAGTTGCAGCGCCAGGAACAAGCGCGGCATGAGCGGAAAGTGAAACGCCATGTGGCACTCGTCATTGTCGCCGAAGTAGGCGGCTGAGTCTTCAGGCCACTGGTTGGCTTCGGCCAAGAGCATCCGGTTCTCATAGTTCTCATCCACGAAGGCTCGGATACGTTTGAGTTCCTGATGCGTTTCCGGCAAGTTCTCGCCGCTGGACCCGTCCCTTTCGAACAGGTAGGGAACTGCGTCGAGGCGGAGACCGTCGACGCCCAGATCGAGCCAAAACCGGAAGACATCGGTAATCGCTTCGCGAACCAGCTCGTTGTCGTAGTTGAGGTCGGGCTGATGGGAAAAGAAGCGGTGCCAGTAGTACGCCCCCGCCACGGAGTCCCAGGTCCAGTTGGATGTTTCGGTGTCTGAGAAGATAATGCGCACTTCGCTGAAACGATCGGCAGTGTCGCTCCAAACGTAGAAATCACGTTCCGGGCTCCCCGGTTCGGCGCGCCTCGCCCTCTGAAACCATGAGTGCTGATCGGAGGTGTGGTTGATGACGAGTTCGGTGATAACCCGCATGTTTCGGGCGTGCGCTGCCTCCAGGAAGGCTTTGAAATCGTCGAGCGTTCCATAGCTCGGGTGGACGTCGAAATACTCGGCGATGTCGTAGCCATCGTCACGCAGGGGCGACGGGTAGAACGGCAGCAGCCAGATGGTGTCGACGCCGAGGTGACTCAGGTAATCGAGCCGCGATGTCAGACCCTGAAAGTCGCCAATTCCATCGTCGTTGGAGTCCGAGAACGCCCGGACGTGGAGTTCGTAGATGATCGCGTCTTTATACCAAAGTGGTGGGCGAAGGATTCGGGGGTCATACGTCATGGAGATCGCAGACTAGGTGGATGATTCAGAGGCTCGCTAGCGGTTGTCCGATGAGAGCCTGGTATTTGCCCTTGAGAACAATCTTCTCCCACCGCTGGTTTCGCAAGAGCTTTAACGGGGCGCTCACCGAATTTGGCCGTTTGGTGCCGCTTGACGATGCACGATGGCCGCTGATTTGCGCCGTCAGGGGTGGTGGAAGCGCTACCCTTCCCCGCCATGGATCAGATGAGAAAATGGTGGGAACGGGGGGTGGTTTACCAGATCTACCCGAGATCATTTGCGGACACGACCGGGAACGGGATCGGTGACCTCGAAGGCATTCGCCAAAAGGTCCCGTACCTCTCCGAGGTGCTTGGCATCGACGCCATTTGGCTATCTCCGTTTTACCCTTCGCCGCAGAAGGACTTCGGCTATGACGTAGCCGACTACGTAGACGTAGCACCCGAATACGGCACCCTCGATGACTTCGATCGACTGGTGGCCGATTTCCACGCCGCAGGAATCCGCGTCATCGTCGACTTCGTTCCGAACCATTCTTCCGACCGGCACGCCTGGTTCATCGAGTCTGCCAGCTCCCGAGACAATGACAAACGTGAGTGGTACGTGTGGGCCGACCCGAAGCCTGACGGATCAGAGCCCAACAACTGGCTGAGTATTTTCGGCGGGAAAGCCTGGGAATGGCACGAACCGACTGGCCAGTACTACCTCCACACCTTCCTCAAGGAACAGCCTGAACTGAACTGGCGAAATCCCGAGGTTGAGGCAGCCATGTTCGACGTTTTACGCTTCTGGATGGATCGGGGTGTCGACGGCTTCCGGATCGACGTTGCGCATAACCTCGTCAAGGATCCTGAAATGCGCGACAACCCTCCCGCTGATCCTGACGCCCCATCGGACCACTTCAAGCCGATGGGAGAGTATGAAACTCTTAATCACATCTACTCGAAAGCGCACGCCGACATTCACCCTCTCTACCGACGCCTCCGGTCGGTCGTTGACGAGTACGACGACCGCTACACGATCGGTGAAATACATCTGACCGACTGGAATGAATGGGCGGCGTATCTCGGGACCAACCTCGACCAAATGCATCAGCCCTTCAACTTTGCCCTCCTGAACAAGGCCGGAGACCCCGCTTCGGTTAGGGCAGTCGTCGCCAGCCAGGAGGCTGCGTTACCTCCTGGCGCATGGCCGAACTATGTGATTGGGAACCACGATGAGCCCCGGCTCACCAAACGATACGGCGAAGAATCCGTTCGGCGGTTAGCCGTTCTGTTGCTCACGCTCCGCGGTACCGTCACCATGTATTACGGCGATGAACTCGGCATGCTTGAAGGAACCGAGTCAGGTCTCGACCCATGGGGTGTCAACCTCGAAGGGGTTAGCCGGGACGGCTGTCGTACCCCGATGCAGTGGACCCCGGATGGCGGGTTTTCGACCTCCCCCGACCCGTGGTTGCCGATGGGACCTGACCATGAGAACCGCAATGTCGAATCGGAGCTAGCGGATCCGGGCTCAGTCTTGAACCTGTACCGGCGCCTGTTGGCGGTCCGGCGGGCATCCGAGGCGATGACCATTGGTCACTATCACGACGTTCCATCCGGGAACGAAGACGTACTTATGTATGAACGAGTCGCCGGCGATGAACGGGTGGTTGTTGCCATCAACTTCGGTCCAAAACCCGTTGCAGTTGACGTTGCTGGCGAGGTCCTCGTCTCAACTGACTTCCGCGATGGCCATGCGAGCGGATCATGGATGATCGAGCCGCATGGCGCCGTGGTTATTCAGGCTTAAGTCCTAGCTGGCGTCAAGAAACCCGAATGGGTCGGTAACGAACCAAATGGCCGAGGCGGCCAAAATCACCACGAGCAAGCCGATAGACCAGAACAACAGATAGCGGGTTTTCACGTCGGCGATTGTACCGGCTGCCCGGCTACAGCTGAATTAGGCCGGCCTCGATCGGACTAAATCCGCATCCGTAAAAGTAGTACGGTCGGAGATCCTCGTCGAAGTCGACGTGGAGCCATTCGCAGTCGGTAGTCCGGGCGCCCCGAATAGCTTCGACAGCCAGACCCATCCCGGTCCGCGACAAACGCGATGTCACCATCGTGTCGAGGATGAAGGCGTGAACTCCTCCGTCCCCACGCCACATTGACGAAGTCGACCAGTTCATCGCCTTCGTACGCACAGACTCAGCCGAGGCACCAATCGACCTGAGCGTTCCAGTCGTCGTTGGCGAAGGTCCCTCGCCAGCTGTATTCCACCGTCATAGGTTGCACAGCCATGGGTTCAACGGTAGGTCAATCGCCGATAGGACAGCACGAATTTCCATGAAAACCGCACTCTGCAGAATCGCCTAGGCTGTTGCTACGCCTTTTACCCGCGGAGGAACTGTGTACGACGTCGTCATTATCGGTGGTGGACCGGGCGGTTACGCCTCTGCCCTATACGCACACAATTTTGGCCTGTCGGTCGCCATCGTCGAGAAGGATTCGGTTGGAGGGACCTGCCTCATCCGCGGGTGTATCCCGGCCAAGACCTGGCTGCAAGCAGCCGAGGTATTCACGACGGTCAAACGAGCCGCTGAGTTCGGGGTCATGGCTTCGGAACCGACGTTCGACTGGTCGGCAGGTCTGGCCCGCAAAAACCAGGTGGTCGATGGTCTGGTCAAGGGACTGTCTGGCCTTCTCAAGCAGCGGAAGGTAGACATCATCGATGGCTTCGGACGACTCGACGGACCGGGCCGCGTGGTTGTCAGCAAGGGTGGGGACGAACAGATACTCGAAGCCCGCAACATCATCGTCGCCACCGGTTCGGCCCCACGCTCGATCCCCAACTACGACTTTGACGGCGTCAAGATCGTTTCATCGGACCATGCGCTCGACTGGGAAGCACAGCCGGGCCGAGTGGCCATCATCGGGGCCGGGATCATCGGATGTGAGTTCGCATCGATGCTCGTCGACCTTGGGTCGGAAGTCCACGTCTTCGACATCCTCGATCGGATTGTGCCAGGCGTCGATACTCCGGCAGCCAACGAGTTACAAAAGGCGCTGAAGCGCCGCGGCGTCAAGTTTCATCTGGGGGTTTCGGTCGAGCCGCCAGTCGTGGGTGGCAACGGTGTCACGGTCGGCTTCGGTGGAGAACAGGTCGAAGTCGATACTGTGCTCGTCGCGGTCGGTCGGGGGCCGCTCACCAGCGATATCGGACTCGAGACCACCAAAGTCGAAACTGAGCGCGGCTACATCCACGCGGATCGCCAGACACAGATGACCGCCGAGTCGGGCGTATACGCGGTCGGCGATGTTTTGGCTGGGGTACCGGGACTGGCCCACGGAGCCTTCGCAGAAGCGATCGCGGCGGTCACCTATATCGCCACTGGAGAAACCGCCCCGGTCAACTATCAGGCACTGCCCAACGTGATCTACACCCACCCGGAAGTAGCCGAAGTTGGCTGGTCCGAAGAGGTCGCCAAGGAAAAAGGCCTTGACGTTGAAGTTCACGATCACTCATTCATGGGCGTCGGACGAGCCATCATCATCGGCGAAAACAAAGGAACTGTCCGGATCGTTGTCGAGAAGGGTGGGCCAATCGTCGGCGCGTCGGTAGTCGGGGCTCACGCTGGAGAGCTGATTCACGAACTCATGTACAGCGTCGGTTGGGAAGCGTTGCCTGCCGAGGCGGCCGCCTTCATCCACGCACATCCAACTCTGTCCGAAGCCGTAGGTGAGACGTTGATCTCGTCAACCGGTCGAAGCCTGCACTAGGGAGGACCTATGCCTACCAACGTCGCTATGCCCCAACTTGGAGAAACGGTCACGGAGGGCACGATCCTGTCGTGGGCCAAGCAGGTGGGCGATACGATCGGGGTAGACGAGGTCCTTCTGGAAATCTCGACGGATAAGGTTGATACGGAGATTCCGTCGCCTGTTGCCGGCGTCATCCTTGAGATTCTCGTCGCCGAGGGCGACACGGTGGCAGTTGGAACCAACCTGGCGGTTATCGGCGAGGCCGGTGAGTCAACCGGTTCAGCTGAGCCGCCTGCCCCCGTTGCCGTAGAGAGCGCCGATCCATTCGAAGCCGCACCGGCGGTCGCTCCGCCAGCGGCTCCGACGGCACCCAAACCAGCGACACCCGAACCAATCCCCGCTGCTCCGGCACCAGAGCCAGCTGCCGCGGCTGCCCCTGCCGCACCAGCGTCGCCTCCGGCAGCTGCGAACGACCAGACGACCGTTTCGATGCCCCAGCTGGGGGAGACCGTGACCGAGGGCACGATCCTGTCGTGGGCCAAGCAGGTGGGTGACACGATCGGCGTCGACGAGGTCCTGCTTGAGATCTCTACCGACAAGGTTGACACTGAGGTTCCATCGCCGGTGGCCGGGACCATTCTCCAGATCCTGGCGGCCGAGGGAGAGACCGTGCCGGTCGGTGCACCTATGGTGATAATCGGTTCGGGGTCGGTCGCAGCCGCACCCGTTTCAGCTCCCGCTCCAGCTCCTGCCGCGTCAGCGCCTCCTGCGGCTGCCCCTACCGCCCCAGCGCCAGCCCCCGCCGCTGCTGCCGTACCAGCGGCTCCAGCATCCATCTCGACGCCTTCCGCAGCCACGCTGCCAGCAGGGGTGTTCTTCTCGCCCGTGGTTCGCAAGCTGGCCAAGGAACATAGCGTGGACCTCGGCGCGGTGCCGGGTACCGGCAAGGACAATCGGATCACTCGTAAGGACGTTGAGGCCTACATCGCTGCCCGGCCCGCCGGTGCAGCCGCACCTCCCGCTCCGCCCGCAGCTGCTGCAACACCCTCGGTGCCCGCCCAAGCACCAACCGCTGCCCCGCCAGCTGCCGCTCCACCGGCACCAACGAGTCCGGCTCAACCCGCCCCAGCGCCGGTATCAGATGTGCCAACCATGGCAGGCGATCGAGTGGAAGACCTCGATCGGTTGCGAGCGCGGATCGGCGCCAACATGATCAAGGCCAAGATGACCGCCGCCCACGTGTGGACTTCGGTCGAGGTGGACTTTGAGAAAGTTGAACGAGTCCGACAGGCTCACAAAGTCGACTTCAAGGCAGCCGAAGGGTTCTCACTTACGTATCTCCCCTTCATTGCCAGGGCGACCGTTGATGCGTTGCGCGAGTACCCGATCGTCAATAGCTCGTTCTATTTGGAGCAGCGCAAAGCGGTTCATCACAGTGCCATTAATCTGGGAATCGCCATCGATCTCAACCAGGCAGGGCTGGTTGTGGCGGCCATCAAGAATGCAGACAACCTCGGCATCTCCGGGCTGGCCAGAGGGGTCAAGACCCTGGCTGAGAAGGCGAGGAACAACAAGCTCGAACCGGATGACATCGCCGGCTCAACCTTCACCATCACGAACCCGGGCCCGTTTGGCTCATTCATGTCGGCACCGATCATCAACGTTCCGAACGTGGCGATCCTGTCGACGGATACAGTGGCCAAACGACCAACGGTGATTACCACTGCCGATGGACAAGACACGATCGCCATCCGGCACATTGGCTATCTCGGATTGACCTGGGACCACCGGGCATTCGATGGATCGACAGCCGTTCTGTTCCTGGCAAGAATCAAAGAGAACCTTGAGAGCTGGGATTGGGAACAGGAACTCCGTTGAGTCAGTTTCCCCCCGCAGCAGAGCGGCTGCGCACTCGCTGGCTGGGGCGCCTGCCCTTCGTCGAAGCCTGGGATCTGCAACGCGCCCTCTGGGAGTCGCGGGTAAATGAGTTGACTAGCGACGACGTTCTCCTTCTCCTCGAACACCCGCCCGTGTACACGCTCGGGCGCAATGGCGATGGGTCGAATCTGCTCGTCACCGCCGAAGCGCTCGAAGCGAAGGGGGCCGAGTTCCATCACATCGACCGTGGCGGAGATATTACCTATCACGGACCGGGCCAGCTTGTCGGATACCCGATCGTGGCGTTGAGTGACCCGAAGCAGATCGTTCCCTACGTCCGGAAACTGGAAGAAACGTTGATCGGCGCGCTGGCGGAGTTTGAGATCGAGGCATGGTCCGAACCGGGCCTAACGGGCGTTTGGACAGCCCGCGGGAAGGTGGCTGCTATCGGAGTCCGGGTGTCGCGTGGAGTGACCATGCATGGTTTCTCGCTCAACGTCAACACCGACATGGCCGCTTTCGCACTCATGCATCCATGCGGCATTACCGACCGATCGGTGACTTCCGTCTCTGAACTGGTCGGCCACGACGTCTACATCGAGGATGTCGTTCCAGTTGTCGAGAAGCACTTTGCGGAGGTATTCGGGTACCAGTCGGCAGAGACTCAGCACGCCGCTTTCGCTCGTGGACAGGGCCGTCCGCGCCAGTTTCTGGTCGATCAACTCATCGAGGCCGGGACGTTCTCAGCTCACCGCCACACGATGGAGCCGGTCTTGTTCAAGGGCAAGCTGATGGGCGAGCCGGAACGGCCTGAGTGGATGAAGGTCAAGGCGAACATGGGCGCCGATTTCACGGAAATGAAGAAGCTTATGCGTGGCCTGGAGCTCAACACGGTCTGCGAAGAAGCGGGGTGCCCCAACATCTACGAATGCTGGGGGCAAGGGACGGCAACGATCATGATCCTCGGTGAGTTCTGCACACGGGCTTGCTCATTCTGCGACGTGAACACCGGTAAACCGACCGGATTGGACCTCATGGAACCATTCCGGGTTGCCGAAGCTGTCAAAGTCATGGGACTCGAGCACGCCGTCATCACCTCTGTCAATCGTGACGACCTCGACGACGGAGGTTCGGCGGTATTCGCCGCCACGATCCGGGAGATTCGGTTGAGCTCCCCTGGAACCAGTGTCGAGGTGTTGATCCCCGACTTCAAAGGCGACATCGAAGCGCTTGACACGGTGATGGCAGAAAAGCCAGAAGTGCTCAATCACAACACCGAAACTGTGCTGCGACTCCAGCGAGATGTCAGAACTGCCGCCAATTATGGTCGCTCGCTAGCTCTGCTGGCCAGAGCTAAAAAGGCCAACCCGGCAGGCCGCACCAAATCCGGACTGATCGTTGGTATGGGCGAGACCGAAGCCGAGGTGCTCGGGGCGCTCGACGACCTGCATGCGGTCGGGGTCAACATCATCACAATCGGCCAGTATCTGCGGCCGACTCCTCGCCATGCCCGGATCGCACGGTACGTGCACCCAGATGAGTTCGCCCGGTACAAAGCCTACGGCGAAGGGCTTGGAATCGACCGGGTTGAGTCGGGTCCGCTGGTTCGTAGTTCGTACCACGCCAAAGAAAGCGCCCAGCTCGAATCTGTCTAGGCGGCGGGAACGATTGGGTCGACTCGCAGCGTTGAGTCACCATGAGTCCAGGGACCAAAATTATTCGTGGGGTAGTAGCGCTCGGCCTTCTCGTTGCCGTGTGGCTTGCTCCGACTCCGCATCAAGACGCCGCCGATCGCCAGCTGGCCGACCTGGAGGAAACGGTTTCCGAACTCGCCTGGGAGCTGTCCGTCGCCGAAGGCCGTCTAGCTGATACCCAGCAGGCCCTGGTCGACGAGGCAGCCACCCGTCAGGTTCTCGGCGATGATCTGGACCGTGTGGTCGCCGACATCGAAACCACTCAAGCGATCCAGTATGCGACGGTGGTTGAGGCGTTCCGGGGTGCGGCCGACGTAGCATGTGGGCCAGTCGAGCCTGAGGGGTCCGACGAGTCGGATGATGCCGCGCTGTCTGAATTGGCCGCACGAGCGGCGAGTTGCAGTGCGGCGAGCCTCACTGTGATGGCTGACGAGTTGGCTGCTGTTCCGCTCGTGTGCGGGGTCCTTCCTGTT
>RCMY010002555.1_pt1 | contig 16936 bp, 15 predicted proteins | sample 2041341 | NCBI WGS metagenome assembly RCMY01 (sample SAMN09708234, study PRJNA481090) | Marine sediment metagenome, whole genome shotgun sequencing project. | reverse complement strand
GCAACGTACACATGGCCGGCCTCAACCAAGGGGCGGAAGTGGCGTAAAAACAGCGCGCAGAGCAATGTGGCAATATGCAATCCATCAGAATCGGCGTCGGCGAGGATACACACTCTGCCATAGCGCAGACCGTCGAGGTTGTTTGACGCCGGGTCAACGCCGAGCGCAACGGCGATATTGTTGATTTCTACCGAGGCCAGAATCTCATTGGAGTCGACCTCCCAGACGTTCATGATTTTACCCTTTAGCGGCAGAATCGCCTGAAATTCGCGGCTGCGCGCCTGCTTGGCTGAACCGCCGGCTGAGTCACCCTCTACCAGAAATAATTCAGTGCGCTCCGGGTCCTGGCTGGAGCAGTCGGCCAGTTTGCCGGGCAAGGCCGGTCCGCTGGTGACTTTTTTGCGCGCCACTTTTTTGCTGCTACGGAGGCGCGCCTGGGCGGAGAAGATGGCGAACTGCGCCAGCTTTTCTGCCTCTTCGGTGTTGCTGATTTAACCACTGGCCGAAGGCATCTTTGGCGACATTGGAAATAAACGCGACGCACTCGCGCGATGACAGGCGCTCTTTGGTTTGGCCGGAGAACTGCGGATCTTTGAGCTTGACCGACAACACATAACTGCAGCGCTCCCAAATATCATCCGGGCTGAGCTTGATACCGCGCGGCAGCAGGTTTCTCAGCTCGCAAAACTCACGCAATGCCTCCAGCAAGCCGCTGCGTAACCCGTTAACATGCGTACCGCCCTGCACAGTTGGGATAAGGTTGACATAGCTTTCGGTAATTAACTCACCGCCTTCGGGTAACCACTGCACCGCCCAGTCGACGGTCTCGTTGCGGCCGGGAAAACTGCCCACAAATGGCTGCGCCGGCAACACCTCGAAGCCTTGAGTCGACTCGGTTAAATAGTCAGTCAAGCCGTCTTCAAAATACCACTCGTGTTTGTCGCCGCTTTTTTGTTCTAAAAAGGTCACCCGTAGCCCGGAACATAAAACGGCCTTGGCACGCAGCACATGCAGCAAACGCGGAATGGAGAACTTCACCGAGTCAAAAAATTTAGGGTCAGGCAAGAAGCTGACTTTAGAGCCAGTGTTGCGCGCCCCTACGCTGCCAACCTCCTGCAACGGAGCAACACATTCCCCATCGGCAAACGCAATAGTGTGAACTTTTCCGTCGCGGCGAATTTCAACCTCGAGATGCTGCGACAGCGCGTTGACTACCGACACCCCCACACCGTGCAGACCACCGGAGAATTGATAATTGTCGTTGGAGAATTTGCCGCCGGCATGAAGCCGGGTAAGAATCAGCTCAACGCCGGGAACCCCCTCCTCTGGATGAATATCTACCGGCATGCCACGGCCATCATCGGTCACTTCGAGCCAGCCATCTTTACGCAGTACCACGTCAATGCGCTTGGCGTAACCCGCCAGCGCCTCGTCGACGCTGTTATCGATAACCTCCTGCGCCAGATGGTTTGGGCGAGTGGTGTCGGTATACATGCCCGGGCGTTTGCGCACCGGCTCAAGCCCGGTTAGGACTTCGATCGATTCGGAAGTGTATTTAGCCATATAGCCCGTATAAGTGTGTTGTGGCGATGCCTGCAAGGTCTGGAAAACCTGTCAGGTGCGCGTCATTTTGGCGCAGTATTGTAGTGCAAGCAGTTACGCCCGACTATTGAAAAACAGTGATGCAGATTTTAGATTGACTAATAACCGGTTGATTGCAGGTTAACTTTCAGCTCTGTATTCTCAACTCGTCGCACTTCGGTTTGCAGATGACCGTCGGCATGCAGCTCTAACCAGCGGTAGCCAGGTGCTTTATCATCAACCTTGAACTTATCGCTGCCGGGCGCAAACTGTACGCAGGTCGACGGTGTCGACATTAACAACAGAGCGTCGCATTGCTGCTCGAAAAGTTGATGAACATGCCCCCAAAGTACCCCGCGTGCGCCACCAAAATTATTGAGCAAAGCCAGGAACTCGTCGGCGTTGGCTATTTTTTGCGCGTCTAACCACTTGCAGCCAATGGGCACGGGCTGATGGTGCAGACAAACCAGGCTAAATTTGTGCGGCTGTTGTTGCAGGCAGTTGCGTAAAAACTCCAACTCGGCACGGGCGATCACGCCACCCACTGCGCCGCGCATGGTCGTGTCAAGCATGATGATCTGCCATGCTCCGATGCAGACACGACGCGCTAGTTCGTTGCCGAACCCGACAACCGAGCGCATACAGTCAACTGCATCGTGGTTGCCGTTAATCCATAGTTTCGGCTGCGGAAACCTCGCCAGCTTCGACTTCAGGGTTTCATAGGCCGCGCGGCTGCCGTGGTCGGCTATATCGCCGGTAACCAAAATAACATCGGGCGCGAGTGTAAGCTGCTCGATGGATTGCAAAACGTAGTCGAGGCTACGATCGGTTTCCATGTCCAATAGGGCAAAGTCGGCATGCTCGCCCAGGTGAGTGTCGGTAATATGCGCAACGCGCACAGGCCTGGCGATATCGTCGAGCGCTATATGCAAAAGTTCAGCTCACCGACTCAAGCACGCGGCCGTGCTGCAGGCAAAGCGCTAGCCATTCACCAAGAAACTTGTTCAACTGCGCCTTTTCATCAGGCTGATACATATTTTTATTGGGATAAACATATTTTGGGTGCAAATTCCGGTGCGTGTCGCAGGCGACAACTTCAGCCATTTTCGCGTCGTGATAGACGTGCACCTGTAAAGCTGGCCCTTTCACCCACGGCAGCAACATGTCTTGCTGCTTGATTAGCAGCGCGGTCGTGTAGGGGTTACGCTCGCGCACCGTAATTCCCACCAGGCAACTATCGAAACCTGCCAACTCAAGCGCAAATTCACAGCTGTCGCAGATTTGCCAGTCGGGGAACAGTTTCATTAGCCGCAGGTAGTTAGTGTCGCACTCCGCCTGCATGCCTGAAAGATCAGTTAAGACTTGTTTACGCCGCATATGCGTCTAACACCAAATAACTTTTCGCCAGTTTACCAGCTTCGGCGCGCCAAGCGAGTACATTTTGGTAGCGTTATAAGTTGCCTTATGCACGCCAGTAAACCACTCCTGCACTGGTACCGTAGCCAACTACGCTACGGCGAACGTCGATCAATTTTTGCTCCAGGGTGGCGTTAAACACGGGTAATTTCCATCAACACATGGGTTAGTTACCAACATTTTGCTAGAATGCGCCGGCAATGAACTTGACGCCAATCCACCCCTAAAGGAACGTTTATGCAAAGGCCAATACGCTGCCTGAAAGTGACTCGTGCGCTATGTATTCTGATGACTCTGTTGCCCCTATGCTTGCGCGCCGATACGTTGGCAGATATTTACGAGCTGGCGCTGGAAAACGATGCCGAGCTTAAAGCAGCCGAAGCGAGCTATAAAGCCGGGCGCGAGAGCAAGGCGCAAGGGCGCTCGGCTTTGTTGCCGCAGATTGTGGCTTCAGGTGAATACTCGACATCCGATATCGATACCGACAGCGTACGAATTCAGCCGATAAGCGATACTGAATATATCAATTTCCCCTCTTCCGCGAATAACGATACCGACATCACCGGCTACAGCATCAGCCTACAGCAAAACCTGTTTGACCTGCCGGCCTGGTTCAACTTTAAGCGGGGCAAGGAGCTTTCCAAACAGGCTAAGGCGCAATTCTCGGCCGATCAACAAGCGGTTATCATTCGGGTCGCTGAAGCGTACTTTAATGTGTTACGCGCGGCGGATAATTTACAAACTGCCAATGCCGAAGTCGCAGCGCTGCAGCGGCAACTGGAACAAACCCAACAGCGCTTTGAAGTTGGGCTTATCGCCATCACTGAAGTGCATGAAGCCCGCGCCGTGTATGACACTTCCGTCGTCACCGAGTTAGAGGCAGAAGGTGAGCTGGCTATTTCCTACGAAGCGTTGACCGTGTTGACCGGCCAGTCGCACAGTAATTTATGGCAACTAACCGAAAAATTTCCCATCACCAAACCCACACCGGCCAAACGCGCTGATTGGGTCGACTTTGCACTGCAAAACAACTTTGTGTTGAAAGCTGCCGGCTACGCGGCCGAGGCGTCGCAGCAAAATGCGAAATCAAAGAAGTCTGAGCATTTGCCCAAATTAACCGGCAGCCTGTCCCACATAGATAACGAAGAAGATGGTGACCTGAGCATTCAAGGCGTGGGTAAATTCCCGGTAGATACCGCAACCGAAGGCAATACCGTGTCGCTAAACCTGGAGCTGCCGCTCTACACCGGCGGGTTCACCAGTTCAGCACGTCGCCAGGCTTATCAGGAATACATTCAGTCGCGCGAGACCTTCATCAACACCCAGCGCAACACAATACAGGGCACCCGCTCATTGCATTTGACGGTGGTGACCGATGTTGGCAAAGTTAAAGCACGCGATCTGGCTATTACCTCGGCGCAAAGCGCGCTGGATGCCACCCAGGCAGGCTACGAGGTAGGCACGCGCAATATCGTCGACGTACTGGAGTCGCAGCGGTTTTTATTCCGCGCGTTGTTTGACTACTCGAACGCGCGCTATGACTACGTGATCGATATGCTGAGGCTGAAAGAGCAAGCCGGCATTCTGTCACCCGAGGATATTTACGCGCTCAATAAGTGGTTAGAGAAGCCCAAGCCACCCAACGCGAACAAGCAGTCGTCCAACAGTTAAGCATTAATATAGCGCTGCACAATTTCGAACTGCCGCTGCAGCGCGCCTCGATTGTCGGCAACCACTTGCTGATTGCTGTCGCCGGCTTGCCGGCGTTTTTCCTCATTGTTTAACAACAGCGTCAGCTGCATGCCTAGCTGGCGTTGGTCCTGCACAATCGTCAAGCCGCCTTTTGCCGCCAGTGCTCGCGCGACGTCGGTAAAATTAAACACATGTGGCCCGCTAATGACCGGCAAGCCCCAAGCCGCCGGTTCAATCATGTTATGCCCGCCGGTGGTGACCAGGCTGCCGCCGACGAAGGCGATGTCGCAGGCACCGAATAACAGGCTTAGCTCGCCCATGGTGTCGGCTAATAGAATGCGGGTTTGCTGGTTCAATGACGCTGTTTGGCTGCGTCGCTGTACCGGTATTCCTGACGCCTGACACAGTTCGTATACGGCGTCGAAACGTTCGGGATGGCGTGGCACGAGCACCAGCAACACATCAGGAAACTGCTGCAGCAACTGCTGCTGTGCGGCAAGCACAATCGCGTCTTCACCATGGTGGGTGCTGGCGGCTATCCATATACAGCGCGGCTCGCCGGCTGACCATTGCGTCCGCAGCTGCTGAGCCTGCGCGCGCAGCGCCTGGTCGAAATTCACGTCGAACTTGATGCTGCCGGTGATGGCAACTTTGCTTTCTGCCAGACCAACGTCAATAAACCGCTGTGCATCGCTGGCGTTTTGCGCACATACGAAGCTTAGGTTGTTCAGCATACTACGTGCCAATTGTCCCAGCCGCGCATAGCCCTGCGCCGAGTTTTGCGACAGCCGCGCGTTTATCAGCAGCGCCGGAATATCGCGTTGCGCGCTGTAATGCAAAATATTTGGCCACAGTTCAGTCTCGATGATAAGCAGCAGCTCGGGTCGCATAGCGTCGAGAAAGCGGCGCACGGCGAACGGTAAATCATACGGCGCGTAAACGTGTATGACCGAGTCGCCGAAACTGCGCCGCACCTGAGCCGAACCGGTAGGTGTCATGGTCGTGACCAGCAGCTGCCGCTGTGGGTATTCGGCCTGCAGCTTTTTTATCAACGGCAGCGCCGCCAGCGTTTCGCCCACTGACACGGCATGCACCCAGATAACGCCGGCATTTTGCACGGGCAAACCCAGGCCGAAGCGCTCACCAATGCGCTGGCGATAATCCGCTGCCTTGCGCGATCGCCATAGCAGGCGCAGTAAAATCAGGGGAATGCCAAGGTAAAGCAGTATGCTGTAGACGCGACGGGACATGGCAGAGAGTTTTGTATTCCAATCAAGGCAGGCTAGTGCGTTATACTGCGCTGCATGCAAAAACATGATTTAAAAACCGATATTATCATCTTTGGCGGCGGCATCGCCGGGCTATGGCTTCTCAATCGGCTAACCACTGCCGGCTACTCAGCCGTGCTGTTTGAAACCGACGAATTGGGCTGCGGCCAAACATTGGCATCGCAGGGCATGGTACACGGCGGCATAAAATATGCGCTCGGCGGCACACTCAGCGGCGCGTCGGAAACCATTGGGGCGATGCCGGCGCGCTGGCGGCGTTGCCTGGCTGGCGATGACGCCGTTGACCTGCGCGGCGTGCGCGTGCTTTCGGATCAGTTTTATATGTGGTCCAACGCGTCGCTAATATCGAAGTTTACGGCGTTTGCAGCCAGCAAAGCGTTGCGCGGTCGCATCGAACGCTTACCCGCTGCCGCCTGGCCCGAGGTTTTTAAAAATCCTCAGTTCAAGGGAAATGTGTACAGCTTGCACGACCCTGTACTCGACACCACCTCGCTACTTCAGCAGTTAGCGGCGCCGCATCGCCAGCGTATTTTTCAAATTGACTGGTCCCAGGCCCGCTTGCAACGTGACCCGGTGACGCAACAGTTGCACAGTTTGCGCATAGCAACCAGGACGGCCACCGTTGAGCTAACGGCACAGCTGTTTATTGCCGCCGCCGGCGCGGGCAATGCGCAAATAATTGCTGACGCAGCTGGCGGCACGCCAGAGATGCAGCGCCGCCCGTTACACCAGGTTGCGCTAACACATGCTAATTTGCCACACCTGTACGCGCATGCGATCGGCAGCAAGTCATCACCGCGCGTGACAATATCAACGCACTTTACTGCCAGCGGTCAACCGCTGTGGTATCTGGGCGGCGACCTCGCTACCGATGGCATTGAACGCGATGCACCCAAACAGCTGGCCTTTGCACAGCAAGAGTTGGCAAGCCTGCTGCCATGGCTTGACCTAAGTGTTGCCGACTGGCGCAGCTTCACTATTAATCGAGCGGAACCCAAACAAACGCAGTTGATAAAACCCGACGACGCATTTGCCGAGTTCGCTTCAGACTGCGCTAACCTGCTGGTGTGCTGGCCAACTAAAATGACCCTGGCACCACGTCTTGGTGACATTGTGGTCGACAAGCTTGCACAACTGACACCGCAACCTACTGGTTCTGCAGAGATTACCGAACTGGAAGCTGTGCTGCCGCACGCCGAAGTCGTCACTTCCTACTGGGATAAGCTGTTCGCATGACCGTATTCGTATGAAACGGCGCACGCTCGGCGCTACCGGCATACGGGTATCGCCGCTTGGCCTGGGCACCGTTAAGCTGGGCCGCGACCAGGTAGTGAAATACCCAACCGCCTTCACCATTCCGGATGACCAGGCCGCACGCACATTGCTGCGCCGCGCCCGTGAACTGGGCATCAACCTACTCGACACGGCGCCGGCCTATGGCAACAGCGAGCAACGCCTGGGCGAATTGCTCAACGGCCAAACGCAGGACTGGGTGATTTGCAGCAAGGTGGGCGAGGAGTTTATCGACGGCCAGTCGCACTTCGATTTCACGCCGGAACACACGCGCAGCAGCGTGCTGCGCAGTCTAAAACGTTTGCGGCGTGATTATATCGATATTGTGCTGGTCCACTCCGACGGCAACGATATTGACATCGTCGAGCGCTACGGCACGCTGCAAGTGCTGGCAGACTTGAAAAGTGAAGGGCTGATTCGCGCCGTTGGCTTCTCCGGCAAAACGCTGGCCGGAGGTTTACGCGCCGCTCAACAGGCCGATGTGATGATGGTTACTTATAATCTGGACTATCAGGATGAAGTCGAACTGCTGGATTATTGCGCTGCGCACAGCAAAGGGGTGCTTATAAAGAAGGCGCTTGCCAGCGGTCATCTCGGTGATGACGTCGGTGCTGGTTTGCGCTTTGCGCTGCAACATCCAGCGGCCAGTAGCGTTATTGTAGGCACCATTAACCCCACGCATCTAGCAGCCAATGTTGCTGCTATTCGCGACTGAAGTCGCCCCCATGCACAATTGGCAACGACTTCAGTCGAGAAATTTGTCCGCACGAATCTTTTCCACTATCGCCGTGGTCGAACAATTATCCAGGAAATCCAGCACCTTCACCTCACCGCCATAAGCTTTAACGATTTCACCGCCGACCACGCCCCCCTCATCGTAGTCGCCGCCTTTGACCAGCACATCCGGCTGTATAAGCCGCAGCAGGTTTTCCGGCGTATCTTCGCTAAAACCTACCACCCAATCGACCGATTCCAATCCAGCCAGCACGGCGGCGCGGCGCTCCAGCGAATTAATCGGCCGGCCCACGCCTTTTAAGCGCTTTACTGACGCGTCGGCGTTGATCGCAACAATCAGGCGATCACCCAGCGCGCGGGCTTGATCGATATAACCAACATGGCCAGCGTGAATAATATCGAAACAGCCATTGGTCATCACCACCCGCTCGCCCTGGGCATGCGCATCGTCAACCATAATTTTCAATTGCTCGGCGGTAATCACGCCACGCTCCGGACCGCGCTGGCGTAGCACGGCGCGGCGCAATTCCGGCGCGCTGACGCTGGCGGTGCCGACTTTGCCAACCACTATTCCTGCGGCAATATTGGCGAGGCCTACCGCGTCTGGCAACGCGCTGCCGGCCGCCAACGACGCCGCCAGAGTAGAGATTACCGTATCACCGGCACCGGTCACATCGTATACCTCGCGGGCGCGAGCCGGTAGATGTAGCTCAGGCAAACCTGCACGCAACAGAGTCATGCCATGTTCGCCGCGGGTAATCAATAATGCACCTAAAGAAAATGTTTCGAGCAACCCCAGTCCACGCTCCACCAGCTCGGCTTCGTTAGCGCACTTGCCGACCACGGCTTCGAACTCGCTCAAATTAGGCGTTAGCAGACTGGCATACTTGTAGCGGCCGAAGTCGCTGCCTTTTGGATCTACCAGCACAGGTATATTGCGCTCATTGGCTGCGGCGATAAACGCCTGTGGGTTGGCAATGCTGCCCTTGGCGTAATCAGACAACACCACCGTACCCACATGCTCCAGCAACTTGCAGAAACGCGTGTATAACTGCTCGGCGTCTCCCGCCTGGAACGCTTCTTCGAAATCCATGCGCAGTAATTGCTGTTTCTGACTCAGCACGCGCAATTTGGTTATCGTTGGTTGCTCGACCGATGTGTGAAAGTCGCAGTACACCTGTGCAGCCTGCAGCGCTTCGGTCAGGCTTTTGGCATTGTCGTCATTGCCGATAATACCGGTCAACACCGCACCAGCGCCGAGCGACGCAATGTTTAACGCGACGTTGCCCGCGCCGCCAGGTCGGTCTTCCAGCTCACCGACTTTAACAATCGGCACCGGTGCCTCGGGCGATATTCTGGCGGTCTCGCCATACCAGTAACGGTCGAGCATGACATCGCCCACAACTAACACCTGCGCCTGCTGAAAATTGGGCATGGAGAGTTTCATAGCGTGCTACTCAGGCTGGAAAAAATCGGCATAATAGCATAAGGATTGCGCGTCAACGGGACAGCCGCTAAGGTGTGCTGGCGGCTTTCAGGAGACTTCATCGCAATGCAATTACCCGTGGATATTAACACCATCAAAGGCTTTCTCGCCGCCGATGAGGGCGCGGCGTTGTACGCCGAGGCAGCCAGCCTAACGGCGCGCGGGCCGTGCCTGGAGATAGGCAGCTACTGCGGCAAATCAACGATCTACCTCGGCACGGCGTGCAAAGAAAACGCCAGCGTTCTGTACGCACTGGACCACCATCGCGGCTCCGAGGAGCATCAGCCGGGGGAAGCGTATCACGACCCCGAGCTGTTCGACGGCAAGGCCGAATTAATGGACAGCTTTAAGGAATTCCGCCGCAACATGCGTGTCGCCGATTTGGAAGACACGGTCGTACCAATTGTATCTTCGTCAGCCACAGCGGCGCGGTTTTGGTCAACGCCGTTAGCGCTAGTATTTATCGACGGCGGTCATAGTCTGGCAGCGGCTATGACCGACTACCGCTGCTGGGCCACGCACATCATGCCGGGCGGCATGCTGGCTATTCATGATATTTTTCCAAACCCTGAGGATGGCGGGCAAGCGCCGCACACAATATGGCAACTGGCGCAGGCCTCCGGCTTATTCGAGCCGCTGCCGCTCGTTGGTACGCTCGGGTTGCTGCGCCGCGTCACTCAATGATGGCGTGGCATCCAGCAGTGAGACGCTGGTAAACAGCTTCGCCGCCGGCGTGTGTTCGGTCAAGGCATCGGCAGCCAGCAGAATCGCCGCTGCGGTCCAGGTTGGTTTTTCTTCCGGCCATAAAATATCCAACACCATTTGATGCCCCGTCCAATAAGCGCCATCAATATCTCGCCATTGATGCAGCCAGCTGTAAACAGTCACGGCGCGGGCGTGGTCACCGGCAGCTAGCAGGGCCATCACCAGCTCGCACGACTCGGCCACGGTGACCCATGGTTCATCCGACACGCAGCGGCAGCCCAGACCCTGCTCTACAAACCTGGACCATTTCTTTTGTAAATGCGCCTGCGCCAGCGGCTGCGGCACAACGCCGGTTAGCACCGGGTAAAACCAGTCCATCGAGTAGCGTTCTTTACTTTCCCAGCTGCGATCGAAACGTTCGGGGCTGTGGCGCAGTGCACTGCCCAGCCTGCGGCGTGCCTGCAGCCAAGCGCTTTTGTCGATACCAAGCTGAGTAGCAATGTTATAAGCGCATTCCAGACTTTTGTAGATGGAACTGCAACCAGTAACTAGCGCGTCCTGTTTGCTTTTGCCGTTGCGATCAACAGCCCAGTGAATATCACCATGCTCGGTTTGCAGTCGCAGCACAAAGCCAATCGCGGCCTCGACTACCGGCCACATATGCACCAGGAATTCTTGCTTACCCGTGATCAGGTAATGGTGCCAAACACCGGTGGCGACGTAGGCGACAAAATTCGTTTCGCGTTGCCCGTGTGCGTCTGCTTTGCCGTTTTTATACGACGCCCACCAGCTGCCATCGTCAAGCTGCGTGTTGGCCAGCCAACGGTAAGCGGCTTCGGCGGCTTGGTATTTGCCGGCAACGCTCAACCCCATCGCCGCTTCAGTATGATCCCAGGGGTCGGCATGGCCGCCGTTGAACCAGGGGATGCAGCCATCGTCCAGTTGGCTGGCGAGAATAAAATCGACCGTAGGCCGCAGATAATGTTCAGGATACTGGCCGCGCGCAACCAACAGATGAATCATTGCGGCAACCTGAAATACATCACGACACTTTTACCCATTAGAGGATTCAATAACTTTTCCAGCGTGCGGGTCAGGCAGGGTCGGTCCATCAGATCCCATACCAGAAAGCGGTGATAGGTTTTCACCAACCACGACTGTTCCTGAGTTTTCCAGAACATACATTTCAACCACCAAAACGGCGCGTGCAAAGCGTGCGCCCAGTGTTGCTGACGGTAGGCAAAGCCTGCTTGCTCGATTTGGCGGCGCAATTGGCCGGCCTTGAAAATGCGTAGATGCCCACCTGCGTTGGCGTGATACTCGTCGCTGAATGCCCAGCATAACCACTCGGGCCAAAAGCGCGGCACGCTGGCGACAAAGTCACCACCCGGCTTTAGCACGCGCTCGACTTCGCTGAGTACGGCTTGATAATCCGCGATGTGCTCAAGCACTTCGGAGCAAATTACCTTGTCGAAGGTGTTATCGGCAAACGGCAGCTGCAGGGCGTCGGCCTGTGCCAGACCGAAGCTTCTCGCGCTGTCGTCGGGCTGTAAAAACGCCTGGGCTTTGGCACGCGTCGTTTGTAAATCAGCGAAGCCCAGATCGACGCCGACAGAATGCACGCTGGCTTCGGTGTAAGCCGATATCACATGCCGTCCTTCGCCACAGCCGAGATCCAACACGCTGTCGCCGTCGCGCAAACCGAACTTCGCAAAATCAACGGTTTGCATGCGCTAACACAGTTTCGTAATAGTCGGTTAAGGTATGCGCGAGGACGCGCCAGCTGAACGTGGCGACGATACGCTCGCGCCCACGCCGTGCTAACTCAGCGCGCTGTGCGGGATTGTTTAGCAGGGCCGCTATCGCCGCTGCGAGTGCGTCGGCGTCGGCTGTTGGCACGATAATACCGGCATCGCCAACCACTTCGGGCAGCGCGCCGCCATCGGTCGACACCACCGGCACACCACAGGCCATTGCCTCACCGGCAGGCAGGCCGAAACCTTCATAGAGTGACGGCACCACCGCCAGCGTTGCGCCGGCATAGCGCTCAACCAGTTGCTGCGTGCTGATGCCACGCTCAAATTGCAGCTCACTGCCTAAGCGTAAACGGCGGATGAGCTTTTCGGTTTTACCGCCCGGCTTGGGCTTGCCGATAACCAGCAGCTGCAAATCGGGAAACTCCTTGCGCAGAATCACAAAAGCCTTGAGCAAAAAGTGTAAGCCCTTTAATGGCTGGTCGGCCGATGCAGTGGCGATCAACCGCCGCGCAGCGCGAGGCGTGTGCGGGAGCGGCTTGAACACATCGGTATCGATGCCGAGATAGATAAGTTCAATAGCCTCACGCTGGATCGCAAACGCGTTGGCGATATCGGTGCGCGAACAATCCGACACGGTAATCACATGCTTGAGCTCACGCACCACGCGGGTTTGCATGCGTAAAAAAGAATGCCAGCGGCGTATCAGCAGCCGCTCCCACCAGCGATGGCTGGCATTGAGGGCGATGCGAAGATCGCTGGTAATCGGGTGGTGTATGGTTGCGACCACCGGCAAGCCCATTTGCTGCAACTGCAACAGGCCGCTGCACAGGCTCTGGTTGTCGTGAATCAAATCGTATTCACGGCCGTGTGCACGCAAATAGTTAACAACACGCAGGCCGAAACAGTAAGGTTCAGCAAAGCCACCGGTCAACTTGCTGAACCATTCGATAATATTTGCGCTTGAACCAAGATGGCGCGGCCGCAGCGAAAACAAACCGTTAGCGTACAAATTCAGTCCAGGCATTTTTATCAGGCGCACGCCTTCTACCAAGTGCGGATACGGTTCGCCGGAAATCACATCAACACGATGGCCGGCTTCCTGCAGGGCCTTGCTGAGGTAACGAATATACACGCCCTGACCGCCACTAAACGGATCGCTGCGATAGCCTAACAGACAAATACGTAAAGATCGGCGCGGCGCAGGAGCAAGCGATAGCGCATCCGCCACTGCCCGCTCGCGGTTGACTATTATGGACTCGGCAATTGTCATAGAATAGAAAGTGGTGCCCGGTTTTCGATTATTGTTACGCTACATCGGTATATGCAGCTTGATTGTAGACCGTGTGGTGTAAAGCGCCCGCTGTGAGGTGCGACGGGCCTGTGTATTCAGCCATGGATATAACGCGAGGAAGGCGAGATTGTAACCATCGCCGAGTAGAAAATCCAGCCGCGCCCACTCCGCTGCAGAAGCGAAGATGCCTACAAATTGGCGATGTTACTGCTTAGGAATGGGAACGAAATAAGTCACGGTATTGCGCCGGATTTTTGTTTGTCTACAAGGCGCGGTAACAGGCGCATAGTCGAACTATGTAACTGTTGCTGCAACGCAGAAGACGGACAAAAAGACAAGCAAGAATGGGTCTTATTTCGTGAACGTTCCTTGATATCGCGTAAAATAACCACGCAAATAGCCGCTCTAAAAGGACTAAAACCCATGCCTGATAGCCAATACAAAGGCATCATACTCGCCGGCGGTGCCGGTAGCCGTTTATACCCACTGACCAGCTCGGTGAGCAAGCAGCTCATGCCGGTTTACGACAAGCCCATGATCTACTACCCGTTGGCAGTGCATATGCTGGCCGGTATTCGCGATATTCAGATCATTAGCACCGAACGCGACCAGGCTGCTTTTGCAGCGCTGCTGGGCGACGGCAGCCAGTGGGGCCTGAACTTCAGCTACGCCGTGCAGCCGGAGCCGGGCGGCTTAGCACAGGCGTTCCTAATTGGCGCTGACTTTATCGGCCACTCGCCGGTCAGCCTGGTGCTTGGCGATAACATTTTTTATGCCGAAGGGTTATCGCATTTGCTGCAAAAAGCGGTGACCGACGATCAGGGTGCCACCATTTTTGCCTACTACGTTAATGACCCGCAGGCCTACGGTGTGGTGAGTTTCGATAAGCAGGGCAAGGCGATCACCATTGAAGAAAAGCCTGAACAACCCAAGTCTCATTACGCGGTGACCGGCCTGTATTTTTACGACAATGCCGTTGTCGACATTGCCAGACAAATTAAACCGTCGCCACGCGGCGAGCTGGAAATTACCGACGTTAACCGCGTGTATCTCGAAAACAACCGGCTAAACGTGCAAGTGATGAGCCGCGGCACGGCCTGGCTAGACACCGGCACGCATAATTCGCTGCTGGACGCGGCCAATTTCATCCGCGTGGTGGAGGAACGCCAGGGGCTAAAAATCGCCTGTCCCGAAGAAATTGCCTACCGGCAAGGGTTTATTAACGCCGAGCAGCTAAGCACGCTGGCTGCCCCACTGCTGAAAAGCGGCTATGGCGAATATCTTGAGCGCGTTCTCAGGGAGGGTGTGTAATGCGCTGCATCGCCACACCGCTGCCGGGCCTGCAGCTATTAGAACCTAGCGTATACGGCGACGAACGCGGCTTCTTTTTCGAAAGCTGGAACGCGCAAGGCTTCCGCAAACTGGGAATTGACGCTAATTTTGTGCAGGACAATCACAGCAGCTCGCGGCAAGGCATTCTGCGCGGACTGCATTACCAAACCAAACACACCCAGGGCAAACTGGTGCGCGCCGTGCGCGGCAGTATCTTCGATGTTGCTGTCGATTTGCGCCAATCCTCCCCGGCCTTTGGCCAATGGCACGGCGTCGAACTCAGCGCCGCCAATAAGCTTTTGTTGTGGGTGCCGGCAGGGTTCGCGCACGGCTTTTACGTGACCAGCGAAGAAGCCGAGATGGTTTATAAGTGCGATGACTACTACACGCCTGAGCATCAAGTCACGCTGGCGTGGGATGATCCAACATTGGCGATTGACTGGCCGTTGGTTGCGGGGGTGGAAGTGCAGTTATCGGCTAAAGATCGCGAGGGGTTAAGTTTTGATGAGGCACCTAAGCTGGGTTAGCACGCTGACGATGCCACCGCCTCTTTGTATTGCTACTATTTGAATGGCTACTATCACGAGACGCCGCGATTAGTGGCTGTAGTAACCGTAACTACGGCCGGTAAATGCAGAATAAATCACCCCTGCAGACTTGCCCAGGCGATACAGCTGATGCATCAATAGCTGGCGTGAAAATAGACAGAAGACCAGTGTAAGCAATACCCAAATCATCTTTAACAATGCTTTACAAAGCGCTGTGGCGAACCGCTTGACGAATGCCAGGCCCTTACCGTGTTGCCTGATCTTACTCATCCGCGAACAGCCGTTTTTGAAACCCCGCTGCAGTAGGCCAGACACCGTAAACCGACTGGGCTCGTGATAGCGGATGATAATAGAACCTTCTTCTGACTCCAGTTTCGCCCCCGCCTGCAGTGCGCGAATAAAGAAGTCTTTATCCTCGCCGCCACTGCGACTGAACTGCTCTCGAAACACCGAACCTTCGCTGCTAATTTTTTCGAGAATCGCCCTGCCGATTAGCACATTGCAGGTGGATGCCATCCACGGCAAGCCGTAATCGCCTTTCTTTTGGCTATCACCAGGATTGCGCAACGACTTGAACAGTGAGGAGTTGCGAGCCCAGTCGGGTACTTCAGGGCCAAACACCCAACAGCCAAACACAATGTCGGCGCTGGTCTTTAAATGCTTGCCAACCAGCGTCTGTAACCAGTTCTCGCGCGGCTGATCGTCGTCGTCGATAAAAGCGACCAAATCAGCACCACCAAGCAGGGCTTCGGCGACCGCACGATTGCGCGCCTGTGAAATGCCGCGCTGCGGCTCGGCAAAATAGCGCAGCGTTAGCTTGACATCGCGGCTGACAGCCTGGCACAGCTCAGCAGTTGCAGCGCTGCAGGCGTTGTCAATCACCAGCACGTCAACCTCGACGCCTGCCAGTGGGCCGTCGAGTTTAATATTACCCAGCGAGCGCAACAGGCGCTCAAGTAGCTCGTTGCGCTCATGGGTGCATATGCAAATACTAGTTTTCATTAAGAGTTTTCATACTGATATGCTGTAGCGAATAAACTGTGCAGGCGTATTTATACTGACGTTTTTTCAGGATTAAACCGACCGCCACCCAACTTGCCCCGACAAAAATCCCACAGGCCAAGACATTCACCGCGCGTTTTAACTTTTTTTCTGTCATTAGCGATGGGGTAAGTGAGTAGGTGCCTCAATACCTGCAGACTAAAAACCAACATACACCACAAAAACATCGGACGACTGGCATGCTGGAAAAAAAACAGCAGGCGGTTGCGTGCGCCATAATAATAACGCCAAACCGCTCTTGTTCCCGTGGTCGCTGCTGACCCCTCATGCTGCACCTTTGAACTCGGCACGTACAAACACGCGTAGCCGTAGCGGCTAAATCTAACGCATAACTCAACATCTTCCTTATAAAGAAAGTAGGCGTCATCAAATGCGCCGCAGCGCGCCAGTGCGTTAGCGTTAAGCAGCATATTGCCGCCGCAAACCCAGACGCAGCGTTCAACCTCCGCTGACTGCGGCGCACGGGTAAAAATTTTTGCCCGCCAATAATCGATGCAGCCCAGGCCGGCTTGCTCTATACCGAGTTTTTTCTGCTCCAGCAGCACGCCACCAATTACCCCTGCATCAGGCGTTGCCTCAGCAACCTGCACCAGCTGTGGGACAGCGGACTGCTCAATACCCGGGGGCTGGACACCCGTGGTTATCTGGAACGCCTGCGCAAGTTGCCGGCGCCTGCACCATCTTCGGCAGTTACACGATCGGCGGGCGCGGCGCCGGTCGCGGACAGCGCCGGTGAATGGGCCGAGCAC
>RCMY010002425.1_pt1 | contig 16936 bp, 12 predicted proteins | sample 2041341 | NCBI WGS metagenome assembly RCMY01 (sample SAMN09708234, study PRJNA481090) | Marine sediment metagenome, whole genome shotgun sequencing project. | reverse complement strand
CTCGACCTCCATGCCGAGCTGCTGCGGGCCATGGTGCTCGAGGTGGTGGGTCGGCGCACGCCGGTGGTTGCGATGTCGGACCCGGCGATGGCATTCGCCATCGACGACTTGCCGCTGCCGGTGGCGCCGAGCAGGGCGACGAGGGTGTGCGTGGTGCCGTGGCGGAGCCGTTCACCGGCTTTGTCGACGATGGCCGATGCCAGTTCGACGTCGACGGCATCGAGACGGCCCTCGGCGAGGGTCACGGCCGTGGCGAGCGATTCGAGTCGAGCCGGCAATTCGGGCGAGGGTCTCGACGAACGACCGAACGAGGGGAACTTGATCATCGGCCGTGCTCGTCTGCGGCCAGCGCCGACTCGAACTGCTCGATGGCCTCGGCGAGAGCCGCCGATGCCTCAGGTGGGGGGACGGTGGCCCAAAGCGCTCGGCGGAAGCGGTTGGCGTCGATCTCGAGGAGCGTGCCGAGCCGTTCGGCCAGGAGGGTTCGGGCCTGATGGGCGAGGTCTCGCACCGCCTGTTCACCGAACAGTGCGTTGAGCAACGCCTGTGAGATACCTGCGGTGCCCGAGGCCACGGCAACCTCGCCGCCGGTGATCCCGCCGGTCTGGGCGAACAGCACGATCATCAGGGCGACGCCGACACCGTTGATGCCGACGGCGAGGACCCGGGCGGTGTTGCGCTTACCGGCGCCGGTCTCTCGGACGAGGTCGAGCACGTCGTCTTGCCATGCCCGCACCTCGGGGGCAAGCGAGTGCTCGAACGTCGCCGAGCGATGCTCGAGTGAGGAGTCGGAGTCGAGGACCTGTGTGCCCCCGGGCAGCTGGCGCCAGGCTGTCGTGGCGGCAAGGGCCGCCGCATCGGCGTGGTCGAGGACGAGGCGTTCCAGCGTGGAGGTGATCTCACCCTGGACTTCGCCTGTCGCCGCCGCACGGCCACGCAGGACCGAACTGATGCGATCCCGCAGGAGCGAGATCCTCGACTGCACCGCGCGCATGAGATCGCCGGTCCCGATGAGCTCTTGCCACCGGTCGAGCACCTCGCCTCGAAGCATCGTCCCGTTGCTGAGATCGGTGATGATCCGCTCGCCGGCCTGGGCATAGGCCCGATCGGCTGCGTGTCGGAGCTCGGCGGCGATGGCATCTTGTGAGTGGGCAGCGGCGAGGATCGAGGTGGCACGTGGGCCGACCGAGGACAGCGCCCCTTCGAGCGTGTTGCGAACGACGGCGGCGCGCTGCTCGGCGTCGTTGGTGAGTGTGTCGATCACGGATCGCAGGGCCGCGATGTCGGGCTCGGGGATGCGGCCGTCGACGAGCGTGCCTTCGACGATCGGGAAGAGCGAGATGCCGTCGAGGCCACGATCGGTGAGCATCTGGGCGAGGTGGCCGCTGATGTCGTCGGCAGCACCGGCGGGCACACGGTTGATCACGATGGCGAGCTCGATGCCACGCTCTTGCGCCCTGGCGAGGAACTCCCACGGCACGGCGTCGGCGTACCGGACGGCGGTGGTGACGAAGAGCCAGAGGTCGGCCGCGGCAAGCAGCTGCGCGGCGAGGTCTCGGTTGGCGATCTCGACCGAGTCGATGTCGGGAGCGTCGATCAGCGCGATGCCGGGCCCGACGCTGGCGGTGGGTTTGATCGAGAGCACCTGGCCGACGGGGTCGCCATCACCGGTGACCCGGGGCAGGTCGCCGAGCACGTCGGCGGTGGTGAACCAGGCGGCGTCGTCGGGATGGCAGAGAAGGACCGGTGCTCGGGTGGTCGGCCGAAGCACACCGGCAGGCGACATGTTCGCCCCGGCGAGTGAGTTGGTGATGGTCGACTTTCCTGACCCGGTCGACCCACCGAGTACCGCGAGGAGCGGAGCGTCGAGACGGGCGAGGCGGGGTAGGAGGTAGTCGGTGATCTGATTCGAGAGTTCGGTGGAGACGACACGGGCCTCGTCGAGGTTGGTGACGCTCAGGCGCAGGGGCGTCTGCTCGATGGATCGATCGAGTTGTTCGAGTGCCTCGACCAATGGGCCGAGCGGTGTCGGAGAGGTCTCGGTCTGGTCTGGTCGCCCGGCGTTCATGTGCTCCCCAGCCTAGACCGGACCACCGGTACGGTGGGAGCGTGCCGAGGCTGCGATGGAGCTGACCCCAGACCTCGAAGGTCGTCGAGATCCTGACGAGTCAACCGGCGTTCGCTGGTTCGAGGGGCACCGCCTCGACGTCTTCATCCCCGACTCGCACGCATTCGGGCTCGCAGCGGTGACGCTCTCACTCGTCGCCGAACCCGCCGTCCGTCTGGTGTCGTTCTCGGCGGTGGTTCTACGCGCCGATCGTGATCCGGTCGTGGTCGCCGACGACGACGTTCCGCTTCCCGACCGAGGGTGGGAGTTCCGAAGCTCGGGCCTGTGGGCCGATCACATCTGTGAAACGCCACTCGATCACTGGAGCTACGGACTGGAGGCCTTCGGTCTCTCGCTCGACGACCCCGATGCGCTCTTGGGCCGAGCGATGGGGGAGCGTTCCCCGCTCGGCTGGGAGCTCGAATTCGAGGCCAGAGGGCCGGCACGCTGGGAGCAGCCCGATCACTATCTGCAGGAAGGGATCGGTCACGGTCTCGTCCTCGATGCCGATGGCCAGCACGAGGTCGAAGGCATCGCCACCAGAACCCACTGGTGGGGGCACAGGCCGCCAGAGCGAATCATGGTCGGGCAACCGCCCACCGACTGGCCCCAACCCCGATCACGGGTCACGGTGCCGAGCCGCGAAGCGACCTGGCGTCAGGCGTTGTGGGGAGCGGGCGCGAGTTCGTCTTCGATCGAGGCCTGATCGGCGTCGGCGAACCGGACGATCAGCATCGTGATGACGAAGGCGGCGGCGGCGAGCGCGAGCCCACCGAGCGCCTGCCCCGCGTCGGGGAGGTGCATCGCCGTGCCCTTGACCACGTCGGCCTGCTCGTCGGAGACGACGCCGACGCCATTGGGCCACGGCCACAGGACTCGGAACGACCCGAGCATCAGCCCGAGGAGTACGGCCAGCACCGTCTGCTCGTGGTGTTCGAGCAGCCAGTTGAGGTACGACGAGAAGACGGCAAGACCGATGATCGCACCGATCAGGAACACGCCGAGTTCGATCGGGGCGCCGCCGATCACGGCGGCGTACATGCCCATCATCAGCATGATGAACGAGCCCGAGATGCCCGGGAGGATCATCGCACAGATGGCGATGCTGCCGGTGAGGAAGAACATCCACACCGGTGGGTCGCTGATGGCCCCGGACTGGAAGCCGAGGAGCACGAAGGCCGCCACGGTCACTCCTGCGAGGACGGCGAGGCGTGCCGGGTCACGATTCGTGAGTTGCTGCCACACCAGTACACAGCTGGCCAGCACCAGGCCGGAGAAGACCGCCGCGGTTCCCTCGGCATGATCGACGAGGAGGGTCTCCATGGGATGGCGGAGCAACAAGAAGGCGGACCCGACACCGGCACCGAGCGGAAGCAGGAAGAGCCAGTCGATCTGCTCGAGGTCTTCGACGAACCCCTTCGGGTCGCCCGACACCAGGCGCTTGAGTGCGTGGGCACCGCCGCGAACGTTGGCGATGAGATCGCGGTAGATCCCGAGGATGAGCGCCACCGTGCCGCCGGAGACGCCGGGCACGATGTCGGCCGAACCCATGAAGAAGCCGCGGAGGAACTGAAGAGCGATCTTTGCCACGTTCATGAAGCTATCTCGCCCGCATCCTCAGCGGTTGGAGAGAATTGCCCGGCCGCACCATCGGGTTGCGACCACACCGATGCGAGGCCATGACGCGAACGACCCACCCGAGTGGGTGGGTCGTCGGAGTGTACTCGGTTGTCGCTCGGATCAGTTCTGGCTGGCCAGACGACGGTTGACTCGCTTCGACTTCATGTAGTCGCGGTTCATGTAGGCGATGAAGTCGAGGCTGATCTCCTTCGGGCAGGCCTCGGCGCACTCGCCGTGGTTCGTACACGAGCCGAAGAACTGCTCCATGGTCTCGACCATGGCCTCGGTGCGGCGATACCGCTCCGGCTGGCCCTGCGGCAGCGAGTTGAGGTGCCAGACCTTCGCCGAGGTGAAGAGCTGACCGGCCGAGTTGGGGCAGGCAGCGACGCAGGCGCCGCAACCGATGCACGCCGCAGCGTCCATCGACGACTCGGCGACCTCTTTCGGGATCAGCATCTCGTTGGCGTCGGCGGCGGTGCCGGTCGGAGCGCTGATGTAGCCGCCCGACTGGATGACTTTGTCGAGCGCCGAGCGGTCGACGACGAGGTCACGAAGCACCGGGAAGGCCGCGGCTCGCCATGGCTCGACGACGATGGTGTCGCCGTCGGAGAACTTGCGCATGTGGAGCTGGCAGGTTGCGGTTGCCCGCTCCTGTCCGTGCGCCCGGCCGTTGATCATCACGCCACAGGTTCCGCAGATGCCCTCACGGCAGTCGTGTGGGAACTCGATCGGGACGTCGCCCTTTTCGATGAGGCGCTCGTTCACGATGTCGAGCATCTCGAGGAACGAGGCATCGTCGGGGATGCCGTTGGCTTCGTAGTTGGCGAATCCGCCCTGGGCATTGGGGCCGTCTTGACGCCAGACCTGGAGGTGGAGATTGAGGTGTTTGCTCATGTTTGGTGGCTCCCGGCCTACTTGTAGGACCGCTGTGACGGCTTGACGTAGTCGAAGGTCAGTTCTTCACGGTGCTTGGTCTGTGGTGTGTCTGGATCGTGCCACTCCCAGGCCGAAACGTGGGAGTACTCGTCGTCTCGACGCTGGGCTTCGCCCTCGTCGGTCTGTGATTCCTCTCGGAAGTGCCCGCCGCAGCTTTCGGCACGGTCGAGGGCGTCGCGAGCCATGAGCTCGGCGAGTTCGAAGAAGTCGGCGACACGGCCGGCCTTTTCGAGCGACGAGTTGATGGTGTCGTCGTTGCCGAGCACCCGGAGGTCTTTCCAGAACTCGTCGCGCAACGCACGGATCTCGCTGATGGCCTTCTCGAGGCCATTCTGGTTGCGAGCCATACCGATGTGCTCCCACACGAGCTTGCCCAGCTCACGGTGGAAGTGCTCGGGCGACTTGGTGCCGCCGATGGCGAGGAAGGCATCGAGACGCTCACGCACGTCGGCCTCGGCCTGGGTGAAGACCGGGTCGGTGGTGGGCACGGGATCGGTGCCGAGCTTGGGGGCCAGGGAGTCGCCGATGGTGTACGGCAACACGAAATAGCCGTCGGCCAGGCCCTGCATCAGGGCCGAGGCGCCGAGGCGGTTGGCACCGTGATCGGAGAAGTTGGCTTCACCGGCGGCGTAGAGGCCCGGCACGTTGGTCATCAGGTTGTAGTCGACCCACAACCCGCCCATCGTGTAGTGCGAGGCCGGATAGATGCGCATCGGCATCTCGTAGGGGTTCTCACCGGTGATGCGCTCGTACATCTCGAACAGGTTGCCGTAGCGCTCCTCGACGGCATCGTGGCCGTCTCGGTTGATGGCGTCGGCAAAGTCGAGGTAGACGCCGTTCTTCTGCTCACCGACACCGAGTCCTTGATCGACCACGGTCTTGGCGTTGCGAGAGGCGACGTCTCGGGGAACGAGGTTGCCGAAGGCCGGGTACTTCTCTTCGAGGTAGTAGTAGCGCTCGGCCTCGGGAATGTCTCGGGCTCGACGCTTCTCGTCGGGATCACGCGGCACCCAGATGCGGCCGTCGTTACGCAGCGACTCCGACATGAGTGTCAGCTTCGACTGGAACTCGTCGGCGGTCGGGATGCAGGTGGGGTGGATCTGGGTGTAGCACGGGTTGGCGAAGAGGGCGCCCTTGCGGTGCGCTCGCCACGCGGCGGTGACGTTGCAGGACATCGCGTTGGTCGACAGGTAGAAGACGTTGCCGTAGCCACCGGTGGCGAGCACGACGGCGTGCGCCGAGTGAGACTCGATCTCGCCGGTGACGAGGTCACGGGTGACGATGCCACATGCTTCGCCGTCTTTGAGGACGACGTCGAGGAGTTCCTGCTGGGTGTGCAGCTTGACCTTGCCTACGTCGACCTGGCTCATCATCTGCTGGTAGGCGCCGAGCAGGAGCTGCTGGCCGGTCTGACCACGGGCATAGAAGGTACGCGAGACCTGGGCGCCACCGAAGGAACGGTTGGCCAGGAGGCCGCCGTACTCACGAGCGAACGGAACACCCTGAGCAGCCATCTGGTCGATGATGTCGACCGAGACCTGTGCCAGGCGATAGACGTTCGACTCGCGGCTGCGGAAGTCACCACCCTTGACGGTGTCGTAGAAGAGACGGAAGACGCTGTCGCCGTCGTTGCGGTAGTTCTTGGCGGCGTTGATGCCGCCCTGGGCGGCGATCGAGTGTGCCCGACGAGGTGAGTCGTGGAAGGTGAAGGCGTCGACGTTGTAACCGAGCTCACCGAACGAGGCCGCAGCCGACGCACCGGCGAGACCGGTACCGACGACGATGATCTTGAACTTGCGCTTGTTGGCCGGGTTCACCAGCTTGATGTTGAACTTGTGGTTGTCCCAACGATCTTCGATGGGGCCCTCAGGGATCTTGGAATCGAGAATCATCGTGGCTCCTAGTTGACGTCGACGATGCCGGACAGAATGGCGATCGGGAAACTCACGTTGCCGATCAAGATGATGAGCGACAGGCCCGAGGCAACGACACGCCGGAGACTGTTCCAGCGGGGATTGCTCAGACCGAGGGTCTGGAACATGCTCCAGAGCCCGTGGTAGAGGTGGCCGGCCAACAAGATGTTGGCGACGATGTAGACGAGGGCGACGATCGGGTTCGACAGGGAACCGACGACGTTCTCGTATGCCAGACCACGCTCCCACTCATAGCCGGGGATCAGGCCCCAGGTGAGATCGGCCAGGTGGAAGATGATGTAGGCGCCGACCACGATGCCGCTGACCCGCATGGTGCGAGAGGCGAAGTTGGCGGCGATGAAGTCCTGCTTGGACTGGTACGGCTTGTTGGAGGCCATGTTGAGCCGGGTGAGGCTGTAGGCCGACATGACGTGGAGGATGCCGGCGCCGATCAGGCCGATGCGGAGGATCCACAGGGTGTAGGTGCGGGGCAACAGCGGCACCAGCAGCTCACGCAGGAACTCGCTGTAGATGTTGATGTCGTAGTCCATGACACCGTTGTGCTCGACCTGGCCGAGATACATCTTCAGGTTGCCGATCATGTGGACCAGCACGAAGCCGTAGAGCATGAGGCCGGTGACGGCCATGACCCACTTCTTGCCGACAGCGGTCTGATACATGTTGAGCGGGTAGGGAAGATCCGGCTTCTTGGCTCGAAGCGGGATGGATCCCTTCGAGGAACCGGATCGTGACGTTGGATCGAGGGTCGGCGTGGCCACCGTGTACCTCCGTGGAGAGTTGCGGACCTGGGACAGCGTCGTCACCAGGCGGGTGAAAACGTAGCCGCGTTCGACCGTTTCGACCCAACCTCGGATGTGAATGGTCGATGTCGGCCGTCGTGGCTGTGTTACCTGTAGCCCGATCGGTGGGTGTCGCGAGGGATGTTCAGCGCCGGATCGGCGGGTTCGTCGTGGCCTCCGATGGAGGGATCACGACGGTGTGATAGCGGTTCGTGGCTGCGCGCTCGTCGCCGAGGAGGGACAGGTCGATCGTGAGCTGGCCGTTGAGATCGGGGACCTCGAACGACAACGTGCCGATGAGCTGGCACGAGTCGGCCGGCAGGGTGCCCTGCCAGGTCTGGCGGTGTGACCAGTCTCCGCAGCTTGCCGTTGCGACCACCTCGACACCATCGAGTGAGCGCCGAAGGTCGCTGACCGCGTGGATGTCGAGCTCGATCGACGACCCGGCCGTGGTGATGGCCGGGGGAGGGTCGGCGATGACGGCGACCGGCGTGCAGGCGTCGGCGACGGCGTTGAACGCCGGCTTGCGATGGCGCTCGAAGTCGAGGAGTCCGAACCCACCGTCGGGGTCGGCGTCGAGGAGCGACAGGAGGCAGAACCCGCCCGACGGGCTGTACTTCAGGCGACGGATGGTCTCGATGTGGAAGCGGAGGAGCTCGGCCTGATAGGCCCGAGTGGCCTGCGCCCAGCTTTCGCCGTCGGCGTAGGCTCGACGTGGCACGTACCGGTCGAAGGCCCCGGCTTGTGCCGAAGCGAAGTGTGGAGCGGACTCGTCCCAGTCTTCGACGGCCATGGACTGGGCGCCGAAGCCGCCGAGGAAGGCCCCGAGTCGAGGCCATTGACGAATGAGCTCGGGAAGGTCTTCGAAGGTGCCGGAGTGCCAGCCGAGCCACAGGTGCGGATCGGATGCCGACAGGTCGGTGAGGAGCGGGAGGCTGCCGGACCGGACGATCACCGAGCGCGACGAATCGGCAGACCGGATCTCACGCCGCAGCAAGGGGTCGAGCACGGATCGATTCCAGCTCGGGAACAGATGGCGCCCGAGCCGGCGGGCGGTCGGAGCCTCGATGTCGGTTCCTCTGCTCGGCTCGGGGAGCGGCGGGCCGTTGGGCTCGTCGTGAGCGCACCAGACGGCGACCGACGGGTGATGGCCGAGGAGGTCGACGACGTCTCGGGCGATTCGGCGAGCGAGCTTTCGGGTGGAGGTGGCGTAGGGGCCGACCAGCGGCAGGTCTTGCCACAGCAAGATGCCCTGACGGTCGGCGGCCTCGTAGAGCTCGGATCGGGCGACGTGGCCGTGGACACGCACCAGATCGAGACCGGCATCGCGGACCGATCGGAGGTCGTCGGCGATGACACCGGTGTCCATCGACCCGAGGAACCTGGCCTGAGGGCCCAGGCTGACGCCCTTGACGAAGAGGCGTTCGCCGTTGACTCGCCAGATCATGTTGTTGACCGAGACGTTCCGCAGCCCGGTGCGCCAGTGTCGGCGATCGCTGACCTCGTTGTCTGGGGTGCGAACGGCGACGCCGACCTCGTAGAGCGGCTGGTTGCCGAGCGCCGCAGGCCACCACAGCGAAGGCTGTTCGATCTCGACCTTCCACTCCAGTCGGTTCTCGCCGCTGGCGAGCGTGTGCGTTTCGGCTCCGCCGCCGGCCGATTCGCCGTCGGGGCCGGTGATCGAGGTGTCGATCCGGGCATCGCCGGCCGTTGCGGCGTCGAGGACGAGGCGGATGCGAAGCACGGCGTTGCGTTCGGTCGCCTCGGTGCAGATCACGCGGGCGAACCGAATGGCGATGGGACCGGTTCGTTCGATTCGTACCGGTCGCCAGATGCCGCCCGGCGAACCCGACGGCGCGAGCGGACCGCTCTGGAGCGAGCCGGTCAGGCTGCGCTTCGACGGTGCATCGCTCTGATCGGGGCATGACACCTCGACGGCGAGCAGGTGGTCGTCTCGCTTGGCCAACGCCTCGGTGATCTCGAACTGGTGGGGAACGAAGTAGCCGAGGGTGTCGCCGACGAATCGGCCGTCGAGCCAGATTTCGGATTGGGCCAGCACACCATCGAACGCGAGCCAGGAACGCTTTCCCTCGACCGGCGCCTCGTGTTCGAAGTGATGCCGGTAGAGCAGGGGGCCCTGAGCGTGCGCGTATCGCGACGATTCGCCCCAGTGGCCGGGCACGGGAACCGTGTTCCAGCCCGAGTCGTCGAGGTCGGGGTCGGCGCCCGAGCGGTTGAGTTCGGCGTCGAGCGGAGCGGCGCGCCACAACCCTGAGAGATCCACGGGTCGACCCTAGCCCTTCCTGTCAGAGTGAGGTGGGTGCCGGGGATGGCGGTCGTCGATGGGGCGACCGGCGAAGGAGTCGCGCCGCCCGGCATGACGCTCTGAGCGATCGGCGTCTAGGGTCCGAGCGTGGCTAAACAACCAGACGTTTCAACCCTCGCCCAGCTCATCGAGTCCGGCTGGGTCTCCCGAACGGTCAAAGAGGAGATCCGTCAGAACACCCTGGCTCGTATGGCCGCCGGTGACGACCTGTTCCCCGGCGTCCAGGGGTACGAACACACGGTCATCCCTCAGCTCGAGCATGCGATCCTCGCCGGTCACGACATCGTCTTCCTCGGTGAACGCGGCCAGGCGAAGACCCGCATGATTCGTTCGCTCACCCAACTCCTCGACGAGTGGATGCCGATCGTCGCCGGTTCCGAGATCAACGACGACCCGACCAACCCGGTCTCCCGATACGCAAAGGAGATCGTCGAGGCCGAAGGCGACGACACCGCCATCGCGTGGGTGCACCGCTCCGAGCGCTTCGGCGAGAAGCTCGCGACTCCCGACACCTCCATCGCCGACCTCATCGGTGAGGTCGACCCCATCAAGGTCGCCGAAGGCCGTTACCTCTCCGACGAACTGACCCTGCACTACGGCTTGGTCCCTCGCACCAACCGTGGCGTGTTCGCCATCAACGAACTGCCCGACCTCGCCGAACGCATCCAGGTCGGTCTGCTCAACGTGCTCGAAGAACGAGACGTCCAGGTTCGTGGCTACAAGGTGCGTCTCCCGATCGACGTCATGCTCGTCGCCTCGGCCAACCCCGAGGACTACACCAACCGCGGCCGCATGATCACCCCGCTGAAGGACCGCTTCGGCGCACAGATCCGCACGCACTATCCGCTCGAGATCGCCACCGAGGTCGAGATCGCCCTCCAAGAGGCGAACATCCCCGACGACGGCCCCGCCATCTTCCTGCCCGACTTCATGACCGAGCTCATCGCCACCTTCACGCACGCAGCACGCGGAAGTGGCCACATCAACCAGGCATCGGGAGTCTCGGTCCGTCTCACGATCTCCAATCTCGAGACCTTGGCCGCCGCCGCCGTCCGCCGCTCGCTCCGCATGGGCGAAGTCGGACTCGACAGCGGCACCGTGGTTCCCCGGGTCAGCGATCTCGATGCGCTGATCTCCTCGACCGCAGGCAAGATCGAGATCGAAGCCCTCGACGAAGGTCGAGACGGCGAGGTCATCGACCATCTGATGCGCAGCGCCATCGTCGAACTGTTCAAGGGTCGCATCTCGGGCGAAGGCATCCGCCAGGTCGCCGATGCATTCGACGCCGACATCGTCGCCTCCTCGGGTGACGACGTTCCCGTCGCCGACTACTCCGACCTCATGACGCAGGTTCCGGCCCTCGCCGTTCCGGTTGCCGAACTCGTCGGCGATCAGGCCGATGGCCTCGATGACGCAGGCAAGGCCGCGGTCAATGCCTCGGCCATCGAACTCATCCTCGAGGGCATGCACCTGTCGAAGCGCCTCAACAAAGACGCCATCGGTAACCGCTCGTCCTACCGCTCCCGCAACTGACCGACCCGTTCGCAACCGAGAACCCGTTCTGGAGGTCCTGAAGCCCACCAACCGCGTTCTGGCAGCTGAAACGAGCGAAATGCCCTCAGCTGAGCCTCCAGAATGTGGGATGTGGTCAGCCGAACCGCCGGAAGGTGTCGGCGGCGAGCTTCGGCGTGCGGTCGCGGCTGATGATTCCGGGGGAGAGGTGCTCACCCGCTTCCCAATGCCAGCCGTCGATCGGGCTCGACTGGAACCAGCCGTGCGCCCCGAGCTCGAACGCTGCCGTCATCAGCTCGCCGAGATGATCGGCACCTGACTCATCGGCGGCCGGGACCGGGGCCAGATCGGCAACGGCGGTGAGGGTGCGCTCGCCGATGCGGCCGACGATGCGTTCGAGGCCCTCCGCCAGTCGGTCGACGAGATGAGCCGACGGATGCGGACTCCACGCCCCCTCGGCATCGAGCACGACCGGTGGCCGTAGCTGGACGAACACGTGGTCGAAGGCGTCGGTGAGTTGTGGGATCGAGCGGCTGGGAAGGTCGCCGACCTGGAATCGACCGTCGACGAGGGACCGGAGCCATGGCTCGGAGACCAGGTCGTCGAAGTTCGAGACCTGTCGTGCTGCTTTCACGTTGGTGGTGCCGTGGGCGTCGCTTCGCTCGGGGACGAAGACCCGGGCGGTCTGATAGGTGGCCACCGGAGCCGACCCCCGCAGGATGCGCCAGGCATCGGCTTCGGCCATCGCGAGATCGCGGATCGCCTCGGCACCCTTGACGCCGTTGGTTCCGCCCGGAGGGGCGAGGTCGATGAATCGAGACCGAAGACCGAGGTGGCCGGGTTCACGGATGGGAATCCAGCCGTCGGCGAGGTCGCCGAAGGTCTCACCGACCCACTCGACGTGCCGAGGCCACACCAGCTGGCGGGCCTTCCGGTCGGCAAACCCGTGCTCGTCGTAGGTGAACCAGCCGGGAGCGGTGCCGTCGAGCAGGCAGAGCCAGACGAACAGGCCGTGATCGCGAGCGGCGGTGAGCACGTCGCGCAGCAGCATCACGGCGACCGGATCATGATGTCCGGGCTCGGGCTCGAGCCGAGACCACTCGACGGTCACCACGACCTCGTTGGTGTCGAGGGCTGCGATCTGGGCGAGGTCGTCGGTCCAACGGGGGACGTCGATTCCTCGGTCCGTGCCGGCCGGGGCATGACCATGCTTGATCCAGTAGGACCAGTCGGCGGTGGGGCTGATGCCGTCGAGTTCGGCCGAGGTGAGGACGACGCCGCGCCGGCGAGCGTTCGATTCGGTCATCGGTTGCCGGCCACGAGTCGCTTGATCTCGTCGACTGCTGCCGGCGTGTCGGTTCCGACGAGCACCGTGCCCATCCCGAGGTCTCGGGCGACGTCGAGGTTGGCATCGAGATCATCGACGACGAGAACCTCGGATGGCTCGAGCTCGAAGGTCTCGAGGATCAACGAGAAGAAGGCCGGGTTGGGTTTGCGCATGCCGACGAGCGCAGAGTTCACGACGGCCTGTACGAGTCCACTGTCGAGGTAGCGGGCAGCGAGGATGTCTTGTCCGGTCACGAAGTTGTTCGTGGCGAGGATCACGAGCGCATCGGTCTCGGCGAGCTCCTCGAGCAGTTCGACCATCTCGGGCCGGTTCGCCGCATGGAAGATCGAAGGTGGTTCTGACTCGAAGAGTCGGCTGGCACCCTCGGCGATCTCGTCGAGGTGGGCCCGGAGCTCGTCATCGTCGATCTCGCCGATCTCGGCCCGGTGGAAGATGGAGTCGGGGTCGTTGAAGTACCCCGAAAGGCCGGAGAACGCCTTGGTCAGATCCTCGGCGGTGAAGCCGATTTCGTTGGCCGAGTGGAGCACGGCATCGAGAAGGGGAATCGTGATCGTGCCGGCCCAATCGAAGATGATCGCTTGGTACCCATCGGTGGTCATGAACGCAAGGCTACGGGCACGACAGCGACGGTCCATTCTGCTACAACGTTGGTCCGGCGAGGTGTGAAATCGAGCCGGAGGGCAAGCAGTGAGGGACCGGTGAGCTACGCCATAGGGATCGACTTGGGAACCACGTTCACCGCTGCGGCGGTGTGCGATCCAGGTGTCGCGCCCCAGATGCTCTCGCTCGGTTCGAGCGGATACAGCGTGCCCTCGGTCCTGTTCCTGCGTGACGACGAGTCGTTTCTGGCCGGGGAAGCGGCAGAACTGCGGGCGGCCGGTGATCCCACCCGAGTGGCTCGTCACTTCAAGCGACGACTCGGCGACGATGTGCCCATCCGGCTCGCCGGCACCGCCTTCGACCCGCTGTCACTGACTCGCGAACTCCTCGACTGGGTCCTCGAACTCGTGACGTCTCGTCGAGGCGAAGCCCCCGCCGTCGTGGTGCTCACCCACCCGGCGAACTGGGGCGACTTCCGAGCCGAGCTCCTGCGTGAGGCGGCAACGGTGGACGGCGCCCAGACCCTGCTGATCTCCGAGCCCGCAGCGGCCGCATCCCACTACGTGCAAGGCGAACGGGTCGAGCCAGGTGAACTCATCGGCGTCTACGACCTCGGTGGCGGAACGTTCGACGCCGTCGTCATGCGTCGGACCGAGACCGGGTTCGAACTCGCAGGTCGAGCCGGCGGCGTCGAGCGGCTCGGCGGCGTCGACTTCGACGACGCCATCTGGTCCTATGTACTGACCGAAGCCGAGGTCGAGCTCGGGGCCGACGACGATGCAACCATGGCCGCGGCCTACGACCTTCGATCGAACTGTGTCGCAGCCAAGCGACTGCTCTCCGTCGACACGTCGGCCGACATCCGGGTTCCGCTTCGAGCAGCGACCACCTCGGTTCGCCTCACCCGCGCCGAGTTCGAACGCCGAATCCGACCACGTCTCGCCGAGACGATCGAGGCCTTCGACACCGTCATGGCCGGGGCCAAGGTCGTGCCCGCCGACCTGAGCCGCATCCTGCTCGTCGGCGGGGCCAGCCGCATTCCGCTGGTCGGCGAGTTGTTGGCGTCGCACTTCGGTGTTCCCATCGCCGTCGATTCCGACCCCAAGAACGCCGTGGCCCTGGGAGCCGCAGGGCACGGTGCCGCGTCGTTGGCGCCGGTCAGCGTGGCCTCGTCGTTCCGAGCCCAGACCCGAACGGTCTCGGCAACCCCCGAGTCTCGGCGGCCTGTCGTGCCGCCGTCTCCGGCCGAGCCCCCGAGACCTCCCACCGATCAGGCACGGCCTTCGTCGCCGTCAGTCGACGCGGCGGCCAGTGCTCCGTCGTTTCCGCCGCCGGTCGTCACGCCGGGCAGCGCCCCGCTCCCACCGCAGGCTGCGGCGGCACCGCCCGCACCCCCGCTCCCAGAGGTCAGGCGCACACCGCCTTCGCCCGCCGTGCCGCCGTCGCCCGCTCCGAGTCCGCAACGAGCCGAACCCGATCTGTCGTTTCCGGCGCCGACATCGCAGCCCGTACCGGCTCGGGTGCCGCCCCGTCCGAGCTCGGATCGTCTGCCCCCACCTGCTGGCGCGCCGTCACATCCGGCGAGGCCGGCGGAGTCCGCGCCTGCTGTCGGGGACGACACGTTCGCGCCGCCGCCGATCACCACATCTGCCGCCTCGAGAGGCGATACCGCCCCAAGCACGTCATCGAGCGCACCGACGCCCGAACCGAGTGAGCTGTCGGGTGTGTCGACCGAGTCGAGACACCGCATTCGGACACCCGTCAGTTACGACGCACCGGTTGTGACCCACTTCGAGACCGTGCCCGCTCAGGCACAGCCCGTGGGCACCTCGAAGTTCGTGATGGTCGCGTTGATCGTCGCATTGTTGCTGGTGATCGTCGTCGGGATCGTCGTCTTGCAATCGAAGTAGCCGAAGTGCCGGGCGAGCAGCCCACAAGCCCATCGTCCAGGAGGGATCACGTTGAGCATCCAAGCCGAACCGAGTCAGGTCGAGGCGTTCCGAGAACGTTTCGAGTCCATCCATCAGAACGTCTCCCGAGCGATTCGAGGCAAGCCGGGAGAGATCCGCCTCGCCCTCACCTGCATGCTGGCCGAGGGTCACCTCCTCATCGACGATGTTCCCGGCACAGGCAAGACCACGTTGGCCAAGGCCATCGCCGCATCGTTGGGTTCGTCGATGCACCGCATCCAGTTCACGCCCGATCTGCTGCCGACCGACGTCACCGGTTCACAGATCTTCGACGCCGGCACGGGTTCGTTCCGATTCCATCCCGGTGGTGTCTTCGCGAACGTCGTGCTCGCCGACGAGATCAACCGCGCCTCGCCCAAGACTCAGTCGGCTCTGCTCGAGGTGATGGAAGAACGTCAGGTCACCGTCGACAGCGTGCAGCACCTCGTGCCCCGGCCGTTCGTGGTCATCGCCACCCAGAACCCGGTCGAGTTCGACGGCACCTACCACCTTCCCGAGGCCCAGATCGACCGCTTCATGATGCGCATGGCGATGGGCTATCCCAGCCATGAGGCCGAGGTCGAGGCGATCGCCAACCGCTTGCACGGACAGCGCCCCGAAGAGCTGACCCCGGCGGTCACGGCCGAGGCCTTCGAATGGATGATCGGCGTCGCCGGAGCGATCCACGTCGCAGCGAGTCTGCAGCAGTACGCAGTCACCATCGCGGCGGCCACTCGTCGGATGGACGAACTCCGACTCGGTGTCTCGCCCCGAGGCAGCTTGGCCTTGGTCAAGGCCGGGCAGGCGTGGGCGGCAGCGAAGGGTCGAACCTTCGTGTCGGCCGACGACCTGCGTGAACTTGCTCCGTTCGTCCTCGGACACCGGATGTTGCTGTCGCCCGAAGCCGAGCTCCAGGGATTCACCAGCGGAGACCTCATCCAGCGGACGCTCGACGCAGTTCCGCTTCCCGAAGTCCAGGTCTGATGATCACGGCCAATGGTCGGTGGGCGTTGATCGTGGCCGCGCTGAGTCTCGTGGTCGGGTTGGCCACGGGCTACACGTTCCTCATCGTCATCGCCGGCTTGTTGGCCCTGGCACTCGCAGTTGCGGCGATGTTCGTCGCCTGGCGCCCGTCGTTGGTCGCTCGCCAGCAGGTCACCCCGCCCGTCGTCGGTTCCGGCGAACTCGCCTCGGCGAAGGTGTCGGTGACCAACACGGGCAAGCGACGCAGCGCACCGATCATCGCCGCCGACTGGATCGCCGGTCGCCGTCATTCGGTGGCACTTCCGGCGGTGGACGCAGGCGAGACCCACGTGTCGTCGCTGACGCTGCCGACCGATCGCCGAGGCCACTTCGAGGTCGGACCACTCGAGATCGAACGAGTCGACCCGTTCGGTTTCTTTCGGGCGGCGACACACCGGGGGTCCACGTCGGCGCTGATCGTCTACCCCGCGGTGCATCCGATGGCGCCGCTGCCGACTGGCCACCGGCGCGAGTTCGAAGGGGCGGCCGCCGAGCAGCCACACGAGGGTGGCATCTCCTTCCACAGCCTTCGCGACTATGAACTCGGCGACGACCTCCGCCTCGTGCACTGGCGATCGGTGGCCAAGACCGGCACGATGATGGTCCGAAAGAACATCATCACGAGCGAGCCCCGGCTGATGATCGTGCTCGACACCTGGGCCGGTTCCTATGGTGGCGACACGTTCGAAGATGCCGTGCGGATCGCTGCCTCACTCGTGCAGGCCGGATGTAGCAGCCACTACCCGGTGATGTTTCGTACCACCGGCGGACTTTCCGCCGATGCCGCCGCCTCTGGCGAAGG
>RCMY010002424.1_pt1 | contig 16940 bp, 13 predicted proteins | sample 2041341 | NCBI WGS metagenome assembly RCMY01 (sample SAMN09708234, study PRJNA481090) | Marine sediment metagenome, whole genome shotgun sequencing project. | reverse complement strand
TTCGATTTTGCTTCTCTGCGGTTCTGCGTCTCGTCCCAAGGCGGCAATTTCGGCTTCAATCGCCTCTATTTCTCCGACCCACTCTTCATAGGTTTGGGAAATCTGCGTCCCATCAATGTCGATTATGTTGGGTTCAGACGGCGTTTCGGACGTCGATGAATCCGTAAGGCCGGGAATAGATTGAGCGAATGACATATCTGGCGTCACCGCCATGAGACAGATGAGCAATAAGGCTGCATATCGCGGAGCGTTGCACATCGCAGACCGTCGCAGTGCCAACCACCCTGAAAGGAGAACCTTCAACATCTGATCAATCAGTGCAATGACACGCTGGCTGGCCAATTGATACTGCCCCATTTTCTTTCAGATATGGTTACGATTTGACCTGTCAGTGAACAGTCCCTTTCAAACAATTGCAAGCTGTCGCTTAGGGTACGGGTGCTACAATCATCCCCAAAATTGTACGCTCTTGCCTATTCATTTTCGCGGACTAAATCCTGCGCGGGAGGAGCATGTATGCTTTCGGAAGCTGCCGAGTAAGCTTTACGACCCGCGGGGCAATAGAACGGACCGCTTAGTGCAACAAGTCCATTATAACCCATATTGCCATTGTGGTGCTTTAAATGGAGCCCAACTCGCAACGATGTTGGATCAAGCGGCATCCGAGCTCGAAAGGACCAGATCGGAGCCTTTTTCGCCAATCGCGATAGAAATAGCGTTTAGGTTGCCGCTAGGGATTTGGGGAATGATAGAGCTGTCAATGACCCGTAGCCCGGATACTCCGTGTACGCGCAATTCAGGATCGACTACAGCCAACTTGTCCACTCCCATCTTGCAGGTGCCACAGGCGTGATACACATGGTTCGAGGTTTCCCGAATGTAAGCGGCGAGTTCATCCGCACCCTGTATTCCGGCTCCGGGTTTGAACTCTTCGATCAGGTATGGGGCAAACGCGCGGGTTGCCAAGGCGCGACGGGCAATGCCGATGCCGGCGATCAGAGTGTCCACATCCTGAGGGTCTGACAACATATTGGCATGAATCCGGGGCGGTTCATTCGGATCTGCCGAGCGCAGCTCCATATAGCCACGACTGCGAGTTTTGTTGACGTTGGGTTGCAATGTTACCGCAGGCCGGTCCAGCATCTCGATGCCCTCGGGGGTTACTTCAAAGGCAAAAGCTCCGAAGTGAAACTGAATGTCGGGATAATCCAAATCTGGGCGTGATCGGGCAAAGGCAACCGCGCTTTGCAGATAGCTCGCTGGCCCGGACATGCTGGTGGCAAACCGCAAGCCATGACGGATTTTGCCCAGCAAGCCTTGGTCCATGTTCGTTGTTCGCTGGTTTACCAGGGCCTTGACGTGCACGGCCGTGTGGTCTTGAAGGTTGCGACCGACCCCCGGCAAATCATGTAGGACATCGATGCCATGGTCGCGCAGATGATCGGCGGGTCCAATCCCTGAAAGCATCAGGATCTTGGCAGAGTTGAACGTGCTGGCGCTGATGAGGATTTCGCGGCCGGCCTGGGCCTGTTTGATCTGGCCTTGATGCTCGTATTCCACCGCGACCGCGCGGCGGCCCTCCATCACAATACGCCGGACGTTAGCGCCGGTGCGCAGGGTCAGATTCGGCCGCCTCAATGCCGGGCGCAGATACCCGCGTGCGGTAGACCAACGCCAGCCCATATGTTGTGTGGCGTGCGCGATAGAGGCTCCGTCTGATGGCTCGCCATTGTAAGACGGGTTCTTTGGAATCCCAATTTCTCCCATCGCATCAACGAAGACATGCGAAAGTGCGGGGGCGCCGCGCAATTCTCCTACTGTAACCGGGCCTTTCTTGCCATAAGTGTTGCTTACGCCGTCGCGGTTGCGCTCTAGCTTGTTAAAATAGCCGAGCATAGTGTCATAGTCCCACCCACGGTTGCCCATCTGCGCCCAGCCGTCGTAATCGCCGCGATTGCCGCGGACATAAATGATGCCGTTGATTGAACTGGATCCGCCGAGGACTTTGCCCCGCGACAACATATCTATGCGCCCGTCGCGGGTTTCATCGGGTTCGGACATGAACATCCAGTCCGATTCGGGATTGCCGATACAGGTCACACAGAGCGCCGGCACCTTGTAGCGCAGTTTGCGATCCGATCCTCCTGCCTCCAGCAACAGCACTTTATGTGCTCCGCTTTCGGTGAGACGATTTGCAAGAACCGCACCTGCAGAGCCTGAGCCGATGATGATGTAATCCCAGTTCATGACGTTTCCTTTTTGCTCTTCGAGTTGTTCAATCTGAAACTGAACCCCGTCACTGTGAAAGGATGCCTAAAGAGCCGTTAACCTGCCAGCAGAGGGCCCGCGCACCGCATGCTATCGCCGGCCCGCAGTCGGCACGATCACGACGCGATCGTTTGAAGCGGCAATGATGGGCAAATTTGTAATGTTCGGCATTCTTTTCCCGCAATTTGTCCGGACATATTTGCCATTATTAAAGCGTTATGCAACAGGAATGTCGGGCAATCGATGAAGTCTTCACATTTGTAAGAAATGTTCGAACGCCAGCTTGGCGAAATGCCAGACTATAGAAAGTTTGAAGTTTATCGCCAATTTTGACCGCTAACGCCAAAACGATCTTGCCAGCAGCGACCTTTCCGTCAAATATGTCCGGACAAATTACAGGAATGATATGTCACAGGAAATGACTCGTTCGCTTTCCGGCGATCTGCTGGCTTTGATCGATGCGCGGCCTGCTGCGGACGATCTGACAGCGGCGGCGCTGCATCTTCTTGATTGGTTGGGTTGTGCTTTGGGCGGGACCACTGAACCTACCGGGCGCGCAATGGCGGCGGCAGCGCGCGTCGCCGGTGAGGCGATGCACCCGCTTTCGCCGGCACAGCGCAGCGCTCCCGAGATCGCCTGGGCGCTGGGTGGTTTTGGCAGCCTTTTGGAAATGGACGATGTGCATCGTCAAGCGATCCTCCACCCCGGACCGGTCGTAATGCCTGCTGTCTTGGCCTGCACGACACCGGCAACGGCGGACCGTGCCGCCGAAGCCGCGTTGCGCGGCTATGAAGCGATGATCCGGTTGGGCTGTGCTGTGGGGCAGGGGCATTACTCGCAATTTCATAATACGGCGACCTGTGGGGGGATCGGGTCTGCTGTTGCGGCGGCCTGGATGCTAGGTTTGGACACGCGTCAAACCCAATGGGCGATGGCACATGCCCTGTCGGTTTCAGGCGGGCTTTGGGAGTGTCGCAATGAACCGGGTGCCACCAAACACCTGCATGTCGCAGAGGCAGCGCGGCGGGGTGTGCAGGCGGCGTTGGCTGCGCAGGCGGGCCTTGCCGGACCGCTACGCATTCTCGAAGGGGCGCAGGGGTTTTTCGCGGGTCTGGCGCCCGATGGTAAGCCAGAAACTTTGCTGGAGGGGCGGCTTTGGGCCATTCACAACACCAGTTTCAAACCTTGGCCGACCTGTCGGCACACCCATCCGGCGATCGATGCAGCCCTTGCCTTGCGGACTGATCTGGCGGCACGCGACCTACAACCCCGCACGCTGGATAAAGTCGTGATCGAGACATATCGGGACGCTGTCTTGTTTTGTGACAGACCTGCGCCAACCGACACGGCGGGCGCGCGTTTCAGTTTGCAACACGCAGTTGCGGTGGCGCTGCTTGATGGGCCGCCGACCCTTGAGGCATTTGCACCCGAGGCGCTCGACCTGCCGCGCTACATCGAACTGCGGGGACGTGTCGATGTGTTGCAGGATGCTAAATTGACAGCCGACTATCCCGCACATTACGGGGCACGGATACGGGTGGAGATCGGTGACACAATTTTAACGCAGACCATTGCCGATGCATGGGGGGATCGCGAAAACCCCATGAACGCCGCAGCCGTCGTTAGGAAGTTCGAAAGTCTTGCGGCATGGGCCGGTGTCACGCCTAAGCAGACCGCCCGTTTGAAAGATGCCGCGTTGAATACCGCACAAGGTGATGGGGCGGGAAAACTTTTTCAACTTATGGCAGCGCTGACGCCGGCTGCCAATCATAACACCAAAGGACCGATAGAATGACGCAACCAAGTTACTTTGACGCCATGCAATATGATCAGATGATTTCCGACTATGGACGCCCGGAGACCTTTGTGTCGCAAATCGCCAAAATGCCGCGTGAAGACCTTCGGGACCTACAGAACAGGCGGTTTCTTGATGTCATGAAGTTTGCCTGGAAGATCCCGTTTTACCAGCGGCATTGGGGTGAAGCGAGCGTGAAGCCGGAGGACATCACATCGCTGGATGACATCACGAGGTTGCCGCCATATTCCAAGGGCGATCTTATGAAGTCGGTCGAGGCCTATCCGCCGATCGGTGATTTTCACGGGTTGGATACCTACGCCGAAACTGACCGCCCGCCGCTGATTTTCCAGACGACAAGCGGGACCACAGGGCGGCCGCAACCGCTTTTGTTCGGGCCGCGCAGCCGCGAAATCCAGAATTTGCTGCTTGCGCGTCTTTATGCAATGCAGGGCATCCGGCGCGAGGACGTGATCCATTCGGTCTATGGTCACGGTATGGTCAACGGCGGACATTATGTGCGCGAAAGCGTCCTGCATTGGACGGGCGCGCAATTCTTGTCGGCAGGAACGGGGATCGAGACCCGTTCGGCCAACCAGATCAGCCTGATGAAGGATTTTAATGCCACTGCGATTGTCGGTTTCGGTGATTACATTACCTATCTGGCAGGCGTTGCCCGCAAGGAAGGGTTGGAGCCGGGGCGCGATATCAATATCCGCGTCATTTCAGGCCACATGGGCGCAGAAGCGCGCGAGGCGATTTCGGCCGCTTGGGGAGGCGCGGAAGTATATGATTGGTATGGTGTCGGCGATACCGGTGCTATCGCCGGAGAGGGGCCGGACCATGCGGGCATGTATGTGCATGAGGACGCGCAGTATCTGGAAATTCTTGATGTCGAGACAGGTGCATTGCAGCCGGATGGCGAAAGCGGTGATATGGTGGTGACTTGCCTGTACAAAGACGATTTATTTCCGATTATCCGCTTTAATACCCATGATGTTTCGGCCTTCCGTACCGACCCGTCTCCGATGGGTCTCACACTGCGACGCATCGCAGGTTTTCAGGGGCGAAGCGATAACATGGTCAAGTTGCGGGGCATCAACATCTACCCGACCGGTTTGGGTGTGATCCTGACCGAAAGCGACAAAGAGCTTTTGAACGACTATGTTTGTGAGGTTGTCCGGACAGACGGGCGCGATGAGATGACAGTGCATATTGAAACGATGGGTGATGTCGGGCGATCAGTTGCAGCGCTCGAGGCGTTGCTCAAGCAAAGAATCGGTGTGGAGATTGGCGTGAAACTGGCGTCTCCGGGGGCGTTGGCAGAGCTGACGCAGATCGAGAAGCGACAAAAGCCGATCCGCCTTATTGTGCGCGACGCGGACGCGACGTGAAGACGCCGGACGCCACAGCGATTGCCCGCTCGCTTGCCGATGGCACGACAACGTCGGCGGTGTTGACCACAGCCGCGCTGGACCGGATCGCAGCGCAGGACGGTCAGGTGCGGGCATTTATCAGTGTCACAGCGGACCGTGCCATGGCTGCGGCGGTCGCAAGTGACGCTAGGCGCGCCCGTGGTGGATCATTCGGCCCGCTCGATGGTGTCCTATTTGCAGTTAAAGACAATATTGCCGTCAAGGGCGTGCAAAAAACCAACGGGACGGCGGCATTCAGTGCCCCGAGCGAGGCTGATGCCACCGTCGTCGCGCGGCTTTGCGATGCAGGGGCTGTCCTGTTGGGCACGTTGAATATGCATGAGGGCGCTTTGGGCGCATCGACCGATAACCCGCATTGGGGCAAGTGCCAGAACCCGTTACAAACCGGATTGACGCCCGGCGGCTCGTCGGGTGGATCGGCTGCGGCTATTGCGGCGGGGATGGTTCCGATGACGCTCGGGACCGACACAATGGGATCGGTGCGTATTCCGGCGGCCTACTGCGGGCTTTGGGGGCTGAAGCCGACCAAGGGGCGGGTGCCTGTCACGGGTATGACGCATTTGTCATGGACGCTGGATACGATCGGGCCGCTGGCCAGATCGCCTGACGATCTCGCAATGTTAATGGCGGTGCTGGAGGGGCCGGATGCGGATGATCCAACCAGCCTCTTGCTAGCGGCGTCCGCCGATCTGCCGCAGTCCTTGCGTGATCTGAAATTAGGTGTGCCCGACTATGCGGCGCTTGCCGTGTGTGAGCCGGCAGTTGTCGACAGTTTTACGCGATTGATGGCCGCGCTGGAAACAGCGGGCGTGACGCTGCGGCCCGTTACCGTTCAAGGCTGGGTGCCGGGTGCGCTTCGGCGGGCAGGGCTCTTAGTGTCCGAGGTCGAGGGGGCCGAAATATTCGGCGCGGCGCTGGAGGGCCCTGGCCTGTCAGAGCCGTTTCGCGCCATGCTTGACTATGGCCGGAACGCGGGCGCCCCGCGTCTTGCCCGCGCATACCGCCAGCTACAAGCGCTGTCAGCGGCATTTGAAAATACCGTCACCGGACTGGACGGTCTTTTGCTACCGACAGCCCCGCAACGTGCCTTTGCGCATGAGGGAGAAGTGCCGGTCAATCAGGCTGACTTTACCGCGCTTGCCAATGTAGCCGGAGCGCCGGCAATTACCATGCCCTTGGCTGCGGAAGATGGCCGGTTGCCCGTGGCGGCGCAGATAATAGGCCCACGCCATCATGACCATCGGCTGGTTGCGATGGGGAAGTTAATGCAAAGCCTGACACCGCTAAGTGATTGGTCTGGCAAAAACGGAGCGGATGATGCCTGACCTTATGACAGCCCGTGAAGCCGCACTGCGTGCTGCGGGTGCGGGCCGTATCCTGATCGGGGGTTGCACGGCCGAGCCTGCTTCAATTCTGGATATCGTCGCCGTTGATCCGGATATATGGCAAGGAAGACGCCTGACCGGCGCGTTTATACCCGGCGTGAATGATCGCGACTATTCCGCACTTGGTCAGGGAACCACCGTCGAGACTGTGTTTGTCACATCGGGGCTGCAAAGCAGGAACGCAAAAGGATGCGTTGCGCATTTGCCCGTCCATTATTCCACATTCTGGGACCGGCTTGCCCGACGGGGCGTTGTTGACCTTGTCATTCTGACCATCGCGCCGCCTGCCGCGGATGGCACGGTGGGGCTTGGTCTGACCTGCGATTTTGCACCGGCCGCTGTTGCGGCAGGCGCGCGGCTTATCGGCGTGGGCAACCCCAACATGCCGGATGTCAGGGGCGCGCCGAGGCTGCCGTTGGAGAGGTTCGAAGCATTGGTAGAAGATGATGCGCCGTTGCCGACACTGCAGTTGGCCGCGCCCGATGCCACAAGCCGTGCAATTGCGGAGCAGGTCATGCCGTTTCTGCCGCAGGGCGGGACGTTGCAGCTTGGGTTGGGCAAAGTACAAGGCGCGGTTCTGGAGGCGGTCAACCGTGCCGGACGCCATGATATAGGGTTTCATGGGGGCATGATTTCGGACTCGGTTCTTGACGTGATCGAGGGCGGCGGCTTCGCCCGAGGGATCACGACAGGTGTCGCCTTGGGGTCTCGCGAATTCTATGATCGTCTTGTGCAATACCGGGCCATCAGCTTTCAACCGGTCAGTCACACCCACGGCTTTGGCACACTTTGTGCGATCCCGGGGCTTGTCGCGGTCAATTCGGTGATGCAAGTGGATTTGACCGGACAGGCCAATGCGGAGTATGTAGCAGGGCGGCAGGTAAGTGGACAAGGTGGCATGGTAGATTTCGTAAGGGGCGCGCGGGCGTCAAAGGGCGGTACAGCTATATTGGCGATGCCGGCGACGGCAAAGGGGGGGACGATCAGCCGTATTGTGGCCGCGCTGTCCGACGACGTGCCGGTATCTGTTTCCCGCGCGGATGTCGATGTCATCGTAACGGAATTTGGTGCCGCCGATCTGCGCGAAGCCGACATCGGAATGCGTGCCGCGCGCCTGATCGCAATTGCGGCACCGCAACACCGTGACGCGTTGCGCGCGGAATTGCGCTGTGGTCGGCAATGACGGAACCACACTTAAAGCCCGGAGCAGCCAACAAGCCGGGCGACGAGCGGCCGCAGTATATGCGGGTCGGGGATTTGCTGCGGGAGCGCATTATGGCAGGATACTATCCGGTGGATACTTTGCTCCCGACTGAGGGCGACCTGTGCGAAGAGTTTTCGATTAGCCGCCACACTGTTCGCGAAGCGTTGCGGCGACTGACAGAGGCCGGCCTGATCGAACGCAAGCAAGGATCTGGCAGCCGTGTATTGGCGGCGGGGTCGCATCAGAATTATGTTCACGCCATGCGGTCGCTCGACCAGCTGTTCCAATATGCCAGCGACACGCGGTTTAATATCGGATCAGTTGAGACAGGCCAGCCCGATACATTGCTCTTTCCCGGCCTGGCTGATGTTGCGGATCATGACTGGCTGATTATCAGTGGGTTGAGGTTTGAAAGGGATGAAGACGTCGTGATTTGCCAGTCGACGGTTGCGGTAAATGGCCGTTTTGCAAGTATTTCAGAAACGTTGAAGACCACCCCGGGCGCGATCTACCGGCTGATCGAGGAGCACTTTGGCGTCGAGGTGTTGGAGGTGGTGCAAGATATCACAGTGGTCCAGATACCACAGGATGCGGCCGCTGTGCTGGGCGAAAAACCTGACGCAATGGCTGTGTGCGTGGCACGGCGGTATCTGGATGCGAGCGGAACGACCTTTTTGGCGTCGGTCAATTTTCATCCCGCAGAACGTTTCAGCTATTCGATGCAGCTGAAACGTGAAGATAGGCGCAGCGCCTTTTCCTAGGCAACAGGAGCAACATTTTTTTCCGGGGGAACGTACAGGGTCGACATCAAGACGGTAATGATGGTCCGTCTTTCAGCCTTGCCATACAATATACCTTTCGGTGTAGACTTAACGCATCTGTGAAGGCAGCCATGTGACGATGCCGGGCCATATTGTCAGAATAATGACAACACAGACCATGAGCGCACAGAATGGAGCGGCTGCCATGGCAATGCGCCCGATGCTTTCGCCTGTCAAATTGCGTATCACAAATAGGTTGAAACCGACAGGCGGTGTCACCTGCGCCATTTCGATGGTGATCACCAGAAAGATACCGAACCACACCGGATCGAAGCCCGCAGCCATCACCAGTGGCAACGTCACCGGCAGTGTCATGACGATGGTCGATAGCCCGTCAAGGAAACACCCCAGAAACAGATAGAACAGGGTCAGCATTAAGATGAGGGCGTACGGTGACAGGTTCAATGCGTCGATCGCAACAGCAACCTCTGTTGGAATGGCAAGCCGCGCCATGGCTTTTGACAGGAACAGAGCGCCCGCGAGGATAAGTCCAATCAAGGAGCACGTCCGGATCGTGCCAAGAAATGCGGCTCTCAGCATCGTGGGTGTCAGTTCACGCTCCCAAAGGGTGAGGATCAGCGCGCCCAGAACCCCCATGGCCGCCGCTTCGGTGACGGAAGCATATCCGCCATACATCGACCCGATCACAAACCCGATGAGCAGAGTGATGGGCAGCAGCTGCAGCAATGCCCAGCCCTTTTGGGTTATGGTTGTCGCGGGTTCGCGGGCAGGAGACGCGGCAGAGCCAAACGTACTGGCGAAGATAATCCATGCGACATAAGCGGTGGCGAGCATCAGGCCGGGGATGATTCCAGCGATGAAAAGATCGAGGATCGATGTTTCGGCAAGGACGCCATAAACAATGAGCGGGATTGAAGGCGGGATCAAAAAGCCGATGGTGCCGGACCCTGCGAGCGAGCCGAGCGCCAATTTGCGGCTGTACCCGCGTTCGTCTAGCTCGCGCAGTGTGATGCGGCCAACTGTAGCGGTGGTCGCCGCGGAAGATCCCGACACGGCGGCAAAAAGCGTGCAGCCCAGAACATTGATGTGCAGCAACCCGCCCGGCAGACGCCGCACAAAGGGTGCAAGACCGGAAAATAGGTTTTGTGACAGGCGCGTGTGAAAAAGAATTTCACCCATTAAGATGAAAAGCGGCAGTGTCACCAGTTCTTGGGCGGTTGCGGTGCCCCAGAGGTCGCCAGCCAGAAAGCTTTCGATCCGCATGTTGCGAAACAGCTCCAGCGCGAGAATACCCAGTGCCATGAGCGCGAAGCCGACCCAGAGCCCACCACCAAGAAACAATGCCAGAAACGATCCGATAAAGGTTAGAGGGCCAATCATTCCAAAGCCCCTTCTTTGATAAGGTCAGGCGCTTCACCGCTTAACAGGCGGATCAGGCGCGCCAGAACTGCGAGCGCAAGCAAGACAAAGGAAGCTGCCAATACAGCCTGCGGCAGGACCAGGGGGGTTTTTGACAGATAGGTCGAAACCGATCCCAGCTCTCCGCTGCGCAAGGCATAGCGAACGAGCGCCCATGCAGCATAGCTGGTGACGGTAAGTGCACCGATTGTTGCCAAAACATCCAAGGCAAAAGCTGCGCGCGGTGGCAAGTTGTGGGTCACAAGCGTGACCCGGATATGGGCGCCGTGGCGCAAGGCCCACCCGGAACCTGCAAAAAAGACTGCAAGCAACATGTAGCCGGAAAATTCGACGGCCCAAGGTTGCGACCAACCGAAAAAGGACGTGGCGACCACTTCGGTAATCAGCATCGCGGCCATGATCGCGCAGGCCAAGGCAGCCACGGCTGCGCCGATTGCGCACAACAGGTCAATTATTCGCAATACCGCGCGGAGCAGGGCGGCCACCTGCTCAGTTACCTGCGCCGGTGCGGAAGGCTTCGATGACAGCACCTGCCGATGGATTTTCGGCAATGAAATCGCTGGCCATATCGGCAGTTGCTTCGCGCATCAGGGCGGCCAGTTCCGCGCTCGGGGCCTCGACGGTCATACCTTCAGCGACGAGTTGTTTCATCCGTGTGTCGTGTTCTGCTTCGGAGGTGGCCCAAAAATCCGGTTCCATCTGGGTCGCAAGATCAAGGATGATCTGCCGGTTCTCGTCAGAGATATCGTTCCAAGCGTCAAGATTGACGGTCATCGCATTCGAGGCCCAAAGGTGGTTGGTGTTGTAAGTGTGGCTCAAAAAGTCCCAATACTTCTGCGAAACAGCCGTCGTGCCAGAGGTCATGACGGCGTCAAGCCGGCCCGTGGCGAGTGCCGGGATGATATCGGGGTTGTTCATTTGCTGCGGCGCCATACCCAGATTGGAGATCATCGTCGAGGTATTGGCGTCATAGACCCGAATCCGCACACCTTCGAGGTCAGCCGCAGTTTCAAGCGGCTCTTTGGTGAAGAAGTTCTGGCTGGGCCATGGCACAATATATAGCGCCATCTGGTTGCGTGTCCGCAGTTCCTGTTCCCAGACCGGGCGGATCAGGTCGTGCATCCGTCGCAGTTCCGCGTAGTCGTTGATGAGGAAGGGAATTGATTCAATACCAAGAATTGGCAGGTCACCGACGTTCTGGAATAGGGCATATTCGGCCATAGGAACCGCACCGTCTTCGACTGCGCGAAGCGATTCGTTCGCGCGGATGCCCAAGGCACCGCCGGGATGAATGATCATCTGAACCTCGCCGTCGGTCGCGTCTGAAACTGCGGATGCAAAGGTCTCTGCGTTGATTGTATGGAATTCGGCTGGTCCCCAAGGAATCGAGACATCCAAAATCGTTTGAGCGGAAACTTGTGTCGCGTTGAAAGCAACGAGAGCGGCGATGCTGGCAAGGAAAGATGTCTTGATATTCATTCGTGGAATTCCCTTCGAGTTGCTTAATGGCGCAGCGCGCCGCAATTTTGAACCTGCGTGGACCATCCACGATAATTTGATAATGGCGCAAGAAATGTTTATCTGTCAATCATTTGTCCGGACAAATTTTTTATTGAAATATTTCCATATGTTACCCGCCCTGAATGCGCGAAAAGATCGGGCGGAGTATGAGCGGGGCTATGAATGTGGGCAACTGGGCAGTCATAACCACAAGCAGCACGTTTGGTTCAACGACCGGTGCGACGGCCGCGACCATCAGTGCAATATTCTTGACTGAGGCTGCTACACCTGTGGCCAGCGCATGGTCACGGCCTTGACGCCAGAAAGCGCCGACCGCAATCGCGCAAGACAGGATCGATACCACCCATGTGGCGGCGAATAGATTTATCCATAGCCACAGGTCGTTGCGCATGGACTGGCCGATCTCGTGCATGACGCCAACGCCGATGATCATAACTAGGAGGACAGTCAATGCGTCGATCTGCGGTGCAACACGGCGGACCTTAGCCTCCCCGAAAACGCGCCGGGTCAGAAAGGCGATCACAAAGGCGAAGATCAGAAAGCCGGCGAGCCGTAGAACAAGTGCGGTGATATCGATGCCGACCGCAAGGCCGGGCAAGACGGCTGTGACAAGCCAGAGCGTGAGGGGTGCTGCTATTGTTGCACAGAGCGAAATCGCTGTGACGAGGGCCGCGTCAATGCGCAACAGAATGGCAAATGCGGCAGCTGAACTGAGCGGCGGGGCGGCGGCGATGAGGACCAGTCCGGTTGCGAGCCATGCCGGAAGGCCAAGGGCAATTGCGCCGCCTCCGATGATCAGCGGCAGCCCGACCAGCACCATGCCCGCTGCGAACATGATCGGCACCGGCGCACGCACAGCTCCCTCCAGACGCGCCATGTCGATGCGCAGTACGGACAGCGGTACCATAATGACCGATGTTGGAACAACGTAGGGACGGATAAATTCGGCGAGTCCGGGCAGGAATAGCCCGAGAAAGATTGATCCGACCAGCAAAAGCGGCGAGCGGACAATCATGAAAATGACTAGCGGGCTCATCAACGCTTGCACCATGCGTCCAATCCGCCAAATATCGGGGGGTATGTGTGACAAGTATATGGAACGGAGGGAAGGCAATGGAGCGGGACATATTGGGATGGCGCGCGCGAATCGGTATTGTGGCACCTGCAACCAACACAATCGTGCAGCCCGAGATGGAGGGGTTTCGCCCAGCTGGCGTGACCAACCACATAGGAAGAATCGCCGTACGCAACACACCCATCGCGACTGACGCCGATTTTCTGCGTCTGCTCGATCAGCTGAGCGAGGACATGGACCGCGCGCTGGATGACGTGGCCGCGTGCAAGCCCGACCATCTGGTGATCGGGGTCACGTCTCCTATGGTCCGGGGTGGCCGCGACACTTGTATCGCGCAACTGGACCGTATCGCGCAGCGCACCGGCATTGGTGCCACGGCCGGGTCGATGGCGTTGGCGCGGGTTCTGAAAGAATTGGGGATTAGTCGGATCGGGCTGATAACGCCTTATCAGCCAGTGATGGACCCAATGCTTACCGGTTTTATGGGCGAGGGCGGCGTGTCGGTGGAACGCCTTGTGACCCTGCGCTGTGCGACGCCGTTTGCAATTGCTCAGGTGACGGCGACCGATTTGCAGGCGGCGATTGCCGATGCCGACAGGCCCGAGATCGAGGCATGGGTGCAGGTCGGCACGAACCTTGCCTTCTCGGGGCTTGCGGCGGATTTGAACGCCCAGATGGGCAAGCCGGTTGTCGGTGTGAACGCTGCCACCTATTGGGAAGCCTTGAGGGTCCTTGGCGTGACAGAGGAGGTGCCGGAGCTCGGCCCGGTGCTGGCCGCCCTGCCACTCTAACGGGGTCAAGAACGCCTCTTTCCGGACAGTTCTGCTCGGATGTCGGCACCGTCTGCGTTCAAATCGGGAAGGCGCAAATTAAGTTTGCCGGGCTCGTTACGGTATTTGATCGGATTGCCGATGAAATGGTTGCCCTGCGCATCACGGACCAGCATTTCGCGGGCGACCACCTGCGGCTGATGCCACGCTTCGTGCAGGTTCAGAACGGGTGCAAAGCAGACGTTGCGACCGTCGAACCAGTCGATCCAGTAAGACAGCGGCTGGCGTGCGAAAATGTCGGCCAAGAAACTCTTGACTGGCTCTTGCCCGCCACCGGGAGGACCATTGGCCGCGTCGATCAGATCGGGGCGCTCAAGGTCATTCAAAAGGGTCTCGACGAATTTATGCTCAACCCCGCCCAAAGTGAGGTGTCGCTGGTCTGATGTGGCGTAGATCGAGAAGAACGCATAGCCGCCGAAACTACGTTCGTCCGCGGGCACGGGCGCGCGATCTTCGGCAAAAACCGGGCCGACAACATTGGGCAGCCAAGCCATCGTCGCGTCCTGCATGGAAATGTCGATCACATCGCCCTTGCCGGTCTTTTCGCGACGTAATAACGCCATCAGCACAGCGGCGAGCGCCGTAAGGGAGCCAGCCATATCAGCCACAGGCATATGCGGATTGACCGGATGGCCGTGGCTGTCAAGGTTGAGAGAAACAACGCCCGAGAGCGCCTCGATGGAGAGATCGTGGGCCGGACGCGTGACCTCGGGGCCGGTCTGTCCGAACGCGGAGATCGAGCAATAGACGGCGCGTGGATTGAGGGCGGTGATTGCGTCGGGGCCGATACCGAGCCTGTCGACCACACCGGGCCGGAAGGCCTCAATCACCACGTCGGCCTCGCGGCACAGATCAAGAAAGACTGCGTGATCATCGGGGTTTTTAAGGTCGAGTACTATGGACCGTTTGCTGCGGTGGGTGTTGCGAAACCAGGTTGTCGCACCGCCCTCTACGTAACCCACCTTGCGAACCGGTTCGCCCGTTGGCGGTTCGACCTTGATCACATCGGCACCGTGATCGGCGAGGACCTGCGTCAGCATCGGCCCCGGCAGGAACAGACTAAGATCAAGAATGCGGTAGCCGTCCATTTTCATTGTACAGGATTCCTTGTCGGGTGCAGGTCAGATCACGGCGCGTTTGCGCAGATCTGCGATGTCGTCGTCGCGAAAACCGGCGTCGCGCAGAATGGCGTCGGTATTGGCCCCCAGCGCTGGCGCCGGCTGGGCCCTTGCACGTGCACCGTCTAGCCTGATGGGACTGGCCAGAACGCGCAAATCGGAGCGGGCAGGGTGGTCTATTTGCTGGATGCCGCCGGTCTTTAAGAAATAAGGGTTATCCAGCGCCTGTGCCAACCCGAGAACAGGTGCCACCGGAACCTGACCAGCCAGAAGGCTCATCCACTCGGCCGTCGGCCGTTGTTTAAGCGCTGCGTCGAGAATGCCCGTCAATTCGGCGTGGTTCTCGAAACGGTCGACGGGCTTGGCAAAACGGGGGTCCGCAGGCAAATCGGGCCGGTCGATAATCGCGCAGAGCTTGTCCCAGAATTTTGGCAGGACACTCATTATGAAGATATGCCCGTCGGCCGTGGGGTAATATTCGCAGGGCACCACCGAAGGGTGGCCGCTGCGCGGTCGGCGTTGCACAACGTCACCCTCGTTCAGATACCACGTCGCAGGATAGCTGAGTTGATGCATTGCAACATCGTAAAGCGTTACATCGACATCGCGTCCGCGCCCGGTACGCAGAGCACCGACCAGGGCGGCGGTCAGGGCAAAAGCGGTGGTAATGCCGGTCAGGTAATCAACGATCGACAGGCCCATGCGGGTCATCGGACCGTCGGGTTCGCCCGTAATAGACAGATACCCGGCTTCAGCCTGCATCAGATAATCATAGGCAGGCCAAGCTGCGCGTTCACCGTGGCGGCCATAGCCGGAAAGATGGGTACAGACGATGGATTGTTTGACTGGCGCGAGCGCATCATACGTCAACCCCAGTTTGCCAGGCTGATCGCCGCGCAGGTTATTGAGAACAGCGTCAGCCGTGCCCACCAAACGGTGCAGCACAGCTTGTCCGTCTGGCTGACGCAAATCAAGGGTCAGACTCTTTTTGCCCAGATTGAAGGTCTGGTAAAAATGGCTGTCGCCTTTGCCCAGAAAGTGTGGGCCAGACGCACGGCTGCTGTCGCCTCCGGTTGCGGGGCTTTCGATCTTTATGACCTCCGCCCCCATGTCGGACATATACATGGAAGCGAACGGGCCCGCGCCATATTGCTCGACCGACAGGACCCGCGTACCCGCCAGCGGTGGGTCTGTCACGCCCGGGCCCGGCAGGCCAAACGCAGACCGCGTGTCAGGACTTTCCTTTCCGGAAACCGACATCAGATCAGGTTCCGTTCGATCAACTGCTTGGCCACAATAATGCGCTGCATCTCGTTTGTGCCTTCGCCGATGCACATCAACATCGCATCGCGGTAAAAGCGTTCGATTTCGTATTCGGTTGAATAGCTGTACCCGCCGAAGATGCGCATTGCCTCTTGTGAGCAGAAAACACCGGTTTCGGTGGCAAAATACTTTGCCATCCCGGCTTCCATGTCGCACCGCCGGCCGCTGTCGTACTTTTTGGCCGCGTCTTCGATCAGAAGTTTCGAGGCGGCGACCTTGCTTGCCATTTCACCCAGCTTAAGCTGGATCGCCTGATGTTCGGCGATGGGTTTGCCAAATGTCTGGCGCTCCTGTGCATAGCGGGTTGCCAGCATCATGGCTCCCTCGGCGATGCCTGCGCCACGCGCGGCGACGTTGATGCGACCAAGTTCAAGACCACCCAGCACCTGTTGCAGTCCACGGCCTTCTTCCCCGCCAAGCAAGGCGTCATGCGGGACAAGCTTGGCGTCGATCAGCAACTCGCAGGTATCGATGGAGCGGTAGCCAAGTTTCGTCAGCTTTTTCGAGACCTCGTAGCCTTCGCCTTTCTTGGTCAGAAAGGCGCTCATTCCGGTGTGTCGGGGCATTGCGTCAGGGTCTGTTTTGGCCAGCACCATCAGGCAGTTGCCGTGCAGGGAATTGGTAATCCAGGTCTTTGTGCCGTTCAGCCGGTATCCGTCATTTGTCTTTGTTGCGCGGGTTCGGATGGCCTGCAAGTCGGTGCCGGCGTTCGGTTCGGTCAGGGCGATCCCGCCGCGCAGCTCTCCAGTCGCCATTTTTGGCAACCATTCTTCTTTTTGTTCCT
>RCMY010002422.1_pt1 | contig 16946 bp, 12 predicted proteins | sample 2041341 | NCBI WGS metagenome assembly RCMY01 (sample SAMN09708234, study PRJNA481090) | Marine sediment metagenome, whole genome shotgun sequencing project. | reverse complement strand
GAGTACAACCGAGGAACCGGATGCGGGAAAACCGCACGTCCGGGTCTGTGCAGGGGGCGCCGGGTAACCGGCGTTCCTACTGTAAGACAGCTATGAGTCGGTAATTATAGTTCGAATTCTCTATCGACTAATTAACCCAACAACGTTACTCTTGCACGTGCGGCGTAGCGCATCTTATATGTTTACTTGCTTGCGTCGCAACTTCGATTATACCGGACGCACAGCCCCATTTTGGCCACTCACGTCCTACCATACTAACCCGCTAGAGCACCCAACTCTCACCATCTGCTTTTTACAAAAACTATTCCGGTCGGCTACAACTAATACACGTTATATCCGTCGATTTTTATTGGTACTATTCTCAAACTAATTAATCTTTTAGAGGACTACTAAGATATGTCAAATTCCAGCTATCGAACAAGTCATATGGGTACAAATAGAGGTCAAATCTATGACCAGCACTATAACCAACAATATGAATCATTCCTCTGGGAGAATATCGAAAAGCCTCTCATTCATTCCATCTTGAGTGATCTTAAGGAAACGGAAAATCTATCTGACTGCCTGGATTTTGCCTGTGGTACCGGACGCATTTTGTCAGTACTGGACAACTACTCGAAAAATACAGTCGGTGTAGATATATCAAAAGATATGCTTGCCAACGCAAAGGATAAATTCCCTGAAATCACTTTTATCAATGCAGACCTGACGGAGGAAAACCTGGACATTGGGCCTTTTGATTTAATTACCAGTTTTAGATTTTTTCTTAATGCTGAAAATCGGTTGAGGAAAGATGTGCTAGCTACATTTAGCAAGTATATAAAGGAAGGTGGCTATCTGCTAGTGAACACCCATATAGCCCCCTGGAGTATTCATGGCATAAGACTAAGACTTAGGAAGGCGCTTACTAAGAGGGAGAATATTGAATCTACTCTCAGCAGCAACGATTTACAAAGCTTAGTAGAGAGCTACGGTTACAAGTGTGTCGCGCGTAGAAGTTATAGATTTCTTCCAACACTAAAGGGAAAATTGGTGCTGCCTGGTTTCATGTTCAAAGCAATCGACACGATAGTCTCTAAACTCCCTTTTGCACATTTATACTGCCACAATACTATGCTCTTGTTTAAAAAGCTCAGAGATTAACGTTTGAGAAGGCAGCATGAAACCAAGCAAATACGAGCAGCAAGATAAAAAGCTTTCCTTGATCAAGGCAGGGGTCGGGCTACTGGTAATTACCGTAGTTGGAAAACTTGCTTTGTTTGTTCTTGAGATTTTGCTTGCAAACAAACTGCAGCCAAATGCCTACGGTATAGTGGCTATTTTGTTGTCAATCTCCCAGATCGTAATGATATTCTCAAACTTCGGAGTTTCAAATACGTTTATCCGATTCATACCGCCAGGAATAGAACAGCACGATTATCGGATAGTCATTGGTGTTGTAAAATACGGCTTAGCAATTGCGTCATTTACCAGCTTGATAGTATTAGCGCTTTCATCCTCTCTAATCTATTTTTATCCTCAATATTCTTACCCCGACATAGACCGCCAGTTTGTAGTCTGTGGTGTAGTCCTTGGCGTAGTTATATCTTACTCAAAAATAATAGGTGCATACTTTCAAAGTGTAGGTAACCCCGTCTTAGGCCATGCCTACGCCGAGAACCTTTATCCAATCGTTTCAGTTTTTCTTCTGACGATGGTCATAGTATTCACGACTATAAACTGGATGGTAGCAATGTATTGTCTACTTTCAGCAGCTGTCGCAGTCCTGGCTTTTGGTGCATTCTCAATGGTCGTCAATTTACGCCGATCCTCTAAAAGTTTTGATGTTACAACATGTGAGAATAATGACGCTCTAGACTATGCATCCTGCCAAAGATACGCGTTTAATGGTTTGCTGATTGCGATAGGTTTTCTCGGCTTAAGAGTTACCGACAAGCTGATGCTGGGCGCCATGACTACGATGCAGGATGTTGGCATTTATGCATTGTCCAATAGGCTGTCACTGATAATCCTATTTGTTGTATTCCTGTTTCCTCCAATTTTGGGGCCGTACTTGTCTAGACATTACGGTGATAAAACGAATCGCGCCCTAAACGCCTATCTGATAACCAGCAGATGGACGTATCTGATTACCATACCTATATTGTTGTCGTTATTTTTCTACAGCGAACAAGTACTAGTGCTGCTTGGCGGTACGGAGTACGCGGGTGGCTCCGCGGTGTTGAAATTATTGACTGTTAGTAGCTTCCTGGTTGCTGCGACAGGTAATAACGGACTGCTTTTACAAATGAGCGGAAAAGAAAAGATAGACAGAAACAACGTAATGATCGCACTAGCGTTAGATATCATACTTAACTATGTTTTAATTCCCGACTATCATGTCGTGGGAGCAGCCATGGCGACTTTTATCGCGCTATCGCTAACACAAATTTTTAAAACGTATCAGGTATGGTGCTACTGGAAGGTCATCCCTTTTGGTACAGGACAGGTAAAGGGGTTTTTGGCGGGTGCCGTGTGGATCGCGACTTTTTATCTAATAGGATATTTCGAAGTACATTTTGTTATTGGTGCCATCGTATGCGGCTTTGTTTATTTAATCGCACTGTTCAGTCTCGGACTTACCCCAGACGATAAAAACATCGTTAATATGATTGCAATGAAAGCTAGGCGCTCTCAAGTCTGAGTGGCAAAGTATAGAATTAATAACCGTATATGAGATGTTAATGAGCAGTCATTTTGCAGTACTTGGTGATAACCCGAACAACGCTGTGTTCGTAAAACTTGTTACTGAGTCTCTAGAAGAGGAATATGAAAAAGCCAAGTCTATTTATAATATATCTCTGGAATCTGATCTGTTTATTGCTGCAGAACCGTTGTCCTGTTGCGGCGACAGTAATCTGCTCGTTAGCAGAAGATTACCACCGTTCCATGACTTCGGACATTTACTCGGAAAATGCAATCAGAGATTAGCTGGTAAGTCAGAAATATTGTTCAAGCTATTCCATAAAGCAGGTGAAATTCTCGCCGAACTTCATGCATCGATTCACCTGGCCACTCCACACAAAACAGTTCTCCCTGATATCTGCCGGGACGCTTCGTTAAATAGTAATTTATTCGCTGAGTTACTTAGCGAAGGCCCCGTCGCTCATCTTCATTGGGACTATGGCTTTGGCAATTTGTTGATTGTCAATTCTAAAACTGATTCGCCAAAATTGTGTGTTATAGATGCTGCACCACAAATTCTAAAAGGCGTCTCGATTGCAGATAAGAGTTCAGTGTATATTGATATTGGCATGTTCCTGTCACAAGTATACCTCTGCGCATTTCCTGCATACTACTTCCCAACGTATAAATGGAATTGCGATTATTCGCTATCGAAGATTTTTCTAGATGGGTACGAACACAGGGCAGGCCTAAAGTTAAATAAGTATGCAGCATTTAGAACCGCGTTATTAATCGCTGAGCTATATTCGCGCCTTTTTTTCGTAGATAGTGATGTTAGAAGCATAGTCAAAGGAGCTATGGTACAGCGCGGAATAAGAAGGTTATCTTCGGTATGCAGCACTATTAATAAATCCGAGAAAGGCTCTTGAAAGGACTAATAGTCGTTCTTTTTGCGCTTAAACCGGCAACATTTTGGTTCGTTGGGACCACAATTCTAGGGGTTGGATTTTTCGATTTCGTTGCAATATTGATGAACGCGTTGTTACTGATTGCTTTTCTTGTCGGAATAATGACAAAGCGCTTTGGCATCGTTAAAAATAATATCGACATATTGATCATCGCATTTTCGTGTTGGTGTTTACTGCTGTTGTTTCACCCCAATTCTAGCGTAAAGGAGACTATGCAATTGCTCCTCCCGCTATTTAATTTCTTCGTTGTATGTAGATACTTCAAAAACGAACAAGACATACTCAAATTGCTAAGAGCAATCCTTATTGGTTTCTCGGTTCCAATTATAGCGTCTGCTATTTACACATTTTTGGGGCTTAATCTTGATATGGTTATTTATCTAACTGGGGTGGAACGGTATAGAGGAGTTTTCGCGAACATACATAATATGGGATTAAGCATGGTTATGTTTATATTTTTACTGAGTATCTACTTAGGGCTTAGTAAACATTGGAATTCTAATGTAACGGTTTCAATGAAAATATTCATGGCAATATGTTTTATATTAGCAATGTATTGTTTAAATAAGAGCGTAGTAAGAACTGCTTTCTTGTCTTTGTTAGTGTTTTTTATCATTTACTATTGGTTCTATAACAAAAAAATACTAGTAATTGGAGTTTTCGTGGGCCTGCTAGGGATTGGTATCTTTTTTGAAAAATTTGAAACCATTATGTTCGACGTTTTCGAAGCAACATCGGAAGAGGGAAACATCGACCAGGCAGGAAGCGGAAGAATATCTATATGGAAGCACCAATTTGGAATACTCAACGAAGGAGGAGTAATATCCTGGATAGTAGGCACGGGTGTTGGAAGCAGGCCTAACATAAGTAGTTTGTTGTATCATGGTCGAGCCATAGATAGCCACAATGACTACCTGGAACTAGTAATGAACACAGGTCTGGTAGGTTGTCTTATTTATCTAGCTATAACTCTACTTATGCTTAGTAAGGCGTTAAAATTGCGTAGAAGCGTTCGATATATATTTGTTGCGGTAGTGTTAGCTACAATAGCTGCAAATTTTGTCAGCAATAGTTTTATTGCCAGATTTGGATTGGCTCAGCTGTTTATGTTGATGATGGGCATAATGTTCTCCGTATCTACTATCGATGCGCAAAAATTTCTGAGGCAAAAAGCTGAACGAGAGAGATTTAGAACCCAGGAAGGACTCGAGTCATCAATTAGCTGAATTTGTGCAGCAATAATACGGAGATCTATGCATCAGCCAACCATGCACACTACGACGTCGTATGCTCGAAACGTAGTGATGCCGTCCGTCAGTTTGCCCAAACCCATTTTCCGCGCGGCGTTGCACCATTGGGTATACCAATGAAGTCTCTTGAATGAGGATTACATTAGTGAAAATTCTGGTATTTTCTCGGGAAAGCGACAATCTCGGAGGAGTTGTTAATTATCTAAATATTTTGAAGTCGGGGTTTAATGAGAATATTGATGTCACCGATTTTACGATAGGCTATCGAAAAGGTAATACGAACGCTTTAGCAAATATGTTGCAGCCTTTACGAGATGGATTTAGATTGTTATATCATCTGATGAGCCATAGTTATGATGTCATTCATTTAAATCCATCTCTGAATCGAAAATCGGTACTACGAGACGGCTTGTTTTTGGCAATATTGAAACTACTTCGTCAAGATAAAATAGTTGTCTTTCTTCACGGTTGGGATGAAAGCTTTTTCTGTAATATCAAGAAGAATAGAATTTATTCATGGGTGTTTCGCCGGTTGTTTTCATGTCGCAAGATCTTGGTTCTAGCATCGGCATTTCGTACCGAACTAATTGACTTAGGCTTCGACCAAGAGAAAATAGAGGTTGTCACGACGATGTTTGACGGAGATTTGTTTGCTCAAGCAACCAAGAAGCGATATACCGGAAAATTTAAAATACTGTTTTTGTCTCGTTTGATAGTAGAAAAAGGTCCATACGAACTCCTGGATGCTTTTGCTGACTTGATATTGAGTAACGATAATTTACGTTTAGTGATTGCAGGCGATGGACCAGAATTTAAAAGGCTGAAGGCGCAGGTAGAGGAAAAAAAGTTACAGCGTTGGGTGCATATGCCAGGTTACATTCGGGATACGGTCAAAGCCAATATCTTACTGAATTCCGATTTGTTTATACTTCCCACTTATTACGGCGAAGGTTGCCCAGTTTCGTTGTTAGAAGCGATGGCAGCAGGGTTGCCGGTAATAAGTTCGCGTGTTGGAGGGGTACCTGAGATTGTCGAAAGTTATAGAAACGGTATCATATTAGGTTCTGTTTCAAAGGATGAAATATTTAAGGCATTAAGTTATTGTTTTAAAAATCCACGTTTTGTTTGTTCGGCTGGGGAAATTAACCGTAAAGAGGCTTGGGAAAAGTATGAGTCGTCGGTCGTGACAAAAAAAATGGAAAATTTATATGGAGAAATAGCTAGTGGCTAAATCACCGATTTTTGTTATCGGCACTCCGCGGTCTGGGACCTCGCTTGCTGCAAAAATATTAGGCAGGCACTCGTCATTGTTTATGCCTGGCGAAACACATTTTTTTTCCACTATCTACTCGCGTCGCAATGAATTAGGAGAACTTGATAATCGCGAAACGAGCGATAAGGTAATTAAACTCCTGCTTTCCTTATACGGTCGATTCAATGAACCTGCTGATCAAGTCCGTATCTCAAAAATGGTAGAAAGTAATCCTGAATTTATAAGACATCTGACGGAGTGTAAATCGTATAGAGAGTTATTTTCGACATTTATGCAAACACAGGCTGTCTATGAAGGAAAAATAAGGTGGGGTAATAAAGTTCCGAAAGATATATTCCACATAGATGATATCCTACGTTTTTACCCTGATGCTAAGATAATTATTTGTGTTCGGGACGTGCGAGCTTTTTTGTTGTCTTATCAAGGGAAATGGAAGATCACACGGGAAGATCATACCGAGCGTCTGAAGAAGCTATATCATCCAGTCGTCACTTCTCTACTGTGGAAATCCAGTATGCGCCTCGTTCCCAAAATTCGGGGTTCTGTAAATGACGAAAATGTTTTAGTTGTTCGATATGAAGAATTGGTGCAAGCGCCGGATGAAGTTGTGCGCAGAATATGTAGAATGATCGGCGAAGAGTTTGAGCCGACTATGCTAGACGTTACGTCAAATAACAGCTCTCACGGTATAACAAATGGCGGTATTTTCAAAGTTTCAGTATCTAAATGGAAAACCGAGCTTGGTGGCGAGGAGTTATGGATTTCTCAAAAAATCGCCGGTAAAGAGCTGAAAGACCTGCGATACGAATTGGCGCCAGTAAATCCCAACCCTCTTAAGCTGGCGAAAATAATTGTTGGAACGCCAGTTGCGATATTTCGCGCATTGAATGCAAACAAAGAAAACAGAGGGCCGTTAATTCCGTATCTCAAACAAAGGGTAACACAACTAGTTTTTGGCAATCCGACCAGATGATGATATGCGACAATACTCGCGAATAAATTACCACCAGACCCTTACTAGTCGGACTTAACCTAATGTGCGGAATTCTTGGCTCTGTAAATTTGACAATAACTGAAGCTGAATTGAGTCAGATGAGCCATCGTGGACCAGATGACCATGGGTTAGAGGTTGACGTTTTAGGTGACCATCGCATAACGCTAGGGCATCGCCGATTGGCAATAGTTGATTTATCCGAGGCTGGCCATCAACCCATGTGCACAGCTGACGGATTGGCTAAGATTGCTTTTAACGGCGAAATTTATAACCACAGCGATTTACGTTTTGAATTGAAACAGAAAGCCTTCTGCGGCCATTCAGATACAGAATCAATTCTGTATCAACTTGCTGAAAAGGGTGTTTCTGCTGCTAGTAAATTTAATGGCATTTTTAGTATCGCCTATTTTAACAGGCTAGATCGTTGTTTGTACTTGATTCGAGATCCATACGGCGTTAAGCCGATGTATTACTCTGCTAATAGTGGTCAACTTGTTTTCAGTTCGGAGCTAGCACCGCTTAAAAAACTAGTTGGTACCGAATTAAATTTGAAAGCTTTATCAATGCTTTTGCGTCTACGCTACATTCCTGCCCCCTACACAATGTATAAAAATATCAACAAAGTGCGGCCAGGGCACTTTATTAAAGTTGATATGAGCGGGGCGGCACTGCAGGTAAGTGAGCACTGCTATGTCGACTACACTTTGCAAGAAAAAACTGACCTGAGTTATAAGGATGCTGTCGAAGAATATCGCTTTCAGTTCCAAAGGGCGGTGGAGCGGCAATTAATGGCTGATGTTGAAATTGGTGTGCTTTTGTCCGGTGGAATTGATTCTGCATTGGTGGCCCAATATGCGCAACAGCATCAAAAGAGGCCTTTAAAAGCTTTTACGGTTGGGTTTGACGGTCAGCATCTTGAAGATGAGATCGATGATGCCCGACGTTCAGCTGAAATAATTGGCATGGAATTTCACTACAAAAGGGTAGGGGTTGATGATTTTTTAGAGTCGCTAGAGAAAATTGTTAATATAGTTGAGGAGCCTATTGCAACCACATCTATAGTGCCGATGTACTTTTTGTCGGAGCTGGCGTCGTCTCAAGTTAAAGTGGTGCTCTCTGGCCAGGGTGCGGATGAGCCTCTTGGGGGTTATGGGCGTTATAAAGCACCTCTTCTTTTTGACCACTTGCCCGCTCTATTTGTTAAACCAGTTGGTGCTTGCTTGGCAGGTCTCGGAATCAAAAATGAAACTCTGTTGCGCGGTGCGAATGCGGCCACCAAGACCGATGAGATTCAGCGTATGTTGGCGGTCTATGAGACGTTTTCAGAAGATGAAATTTGGAGTTTGACGGGGAATGGCGATCAGTTATCTGAAAATCTACTGCGCCATAATTTTAAACTTCTGCAGTGTTGGAGCGTGCCAACACCAGTGGAGCGCATGATGCGCCTTGACCTGCGCATGAACCTCTCTGACGACCTCTTACAATATACTGACAAGATAACCATGCGCCATTCTCTAGAGTGTCGTGTGCCGATACTAGACCATGATCTAGTCCGTTTTATTGAGAGTTTACCGGCATCATATCGAGTGAGTTTGAAGCATCAAAAGAGAATTCATAAAGATTGCGCAAAATCGGTTTTACCCGAAGAGATTGTTAATCGCACAAAAAAGGGCTTTAAGTCACCTACTACACAATGGTTTAGAGACAATTCTAAAATTCGGGATATTTTTCATGACTCGAAAAACGTGCTCGATGGTGTGATTAACCTGGATGCGGTAGACAAGGTACTATTGCAGCATAATCAGGGTTACAACAAAGAAAAACAGCTATTTTTGTTACTAAGCATTCTCTTTGTCCTTAAGAACGGGTGAAAAGTCAAGCTTTCAGCTCTGCGGCAATATTTGACACGTCCTTATTAGCCGCTCATCGGCGTCCGCGGTAGTAGATGTAATCCACGAGCGCTTTCCAGTTGTTTGAGGAAGAGTCCAGGACGGCGGCCCACGTTGCGAGACTCTCGCCCGTCGGACAGTTATCGGTGGTACAATCGAACGTCGTCTGCAGGGTGCCGTCTTTGTAAAACTCGTACATATTTTCCGTCTCGTCGTACTCGATCACAAGCTCTTTGAACCGATTGTCGAAACAATTGTCACCGGTGTTGTAGATGCTTCGCTGATTGCCGTTTTCGACGACGGCGAGCCAGTTCTGGGCCGATTCACCATGCCCACAAACCCAGTAAGCGCCATCGGTGATCGTCGAGATGTCTTTCGCCGTCGAGGTCTTGATGCCGCCGACGACGAAGTCTGCATCGCTTGTTGTCGCGCTTTTATTTTGCACGCGCGCGGCAAACTGTCGCATTTTTTCAGAATTCAAACCGGCGAGCTTCGTGTTCTCGGCTCCCACCTGTAGTACGTTGATGCCCGCGACGCCTCCACTGGTGCCAGTTGATAATCTGCATGTAGAGATCGCGTCGAATGCGGAGAGCGGGTCTGAGTCGCCTTGATTCGACGCAGTACAGTCCCCCGTCCCGTCTCGGATCGTTTTGTAATCAGGACAGCGGCCGAAATTGCCAATATTGCCGTTCGAAAACTCGACGCATTCCTCCATCAGCTCGACATAGTCCCACCGCCGTGCCGGAAGCGGGACTAGTAGCGCGTCGCGGCTTGGGCGCAGGCGGGATACAAAAACTCGGTCGGCTCGTCGTTCGAGCTTTGGGTCGTCAAAGAAGAGCAGATTCGTCGAGTCAGTCAGCCCGCGCGCATTAACGTTGTCCACAAAGAACAGATCGTCGTCTACTACAAGCCCGGAGCCGAATCGGATCAGATGCGGGTTGTCATCCGGGGCCGATGTTTCGTCGATGACCTCTACGTTCGCAATCCTCCCTGACATCGTCGCATGCCCTGAAGGGAGCGTAACACCGTTGTGTCCGATCTCGAATACGGTGAATTTGTCGTTCGCATCGTCGAAGTTCCGCAGATTGGTTTCGACGCGGACATTCTCAACATCAATGTCCAAGTCCTCGCCCTGAAATTGGAATAGCCGAGAGTAAATATCGTTCCCCCCAGCTTCGACGACTGCGTCGTATTCACCGTCGAATCGCGCGTGCACGTCGCGCAGCGTGACAGACCCGCCGGCGCGACTGTTTTTGAACACCGTGTGAGCCGGCGTCGAAGGGCTTGCTGCCTCATCGTAATCAATGTCGAAGTGAAAGTCCCGCAGCCCGTTGACGGAGATGTGAGTCCATTTGTTCACAGCTATGATAGCACTGCTGGTTTCATCGCCGGAGATATCGACGTACGAGAGATTTGAAATGCGCAGGTAGCCGAAGGGTGAGTCGCTATTGCTCGTATTGTTGACCGAGATACCCCGATGACGAGGTGTTGTTCCCGAAACATAGGTGTTGTATCGAACCGAAAAGTCTGAAACCGTCAACTCGAACTCTTCAAGGTTTTCTTCTCCGAAGACGCCATCTCCGTCCGGGTCACCGGCGCTTGGAAAATTGTTGAGCGTCAGACCGACGTGATATGGGTCAATGCAGGCGTTATTGTGAAAAGACACTCCACCGAGTGGCGCGCTCACTTCGTAGCAGTTGTCGCCTGCGTGGCGCACGGAATTGTCTGAGATATGGACGTTCCTGGTAAAGCGCACATCGCCCCCGACAAAGATGCCGGTACTGGCATAGAACTCGTCGGGCGGAGTCTCGCCGCTGCTTTTTCCTAGCGCAATAGAATTTTCGCGGATGTAGACGTTTTCGATGAAGCATTTGTAGGCACCACTGGACCCCAAGTCCGATACAGTTACCGCGATACCTGCTTCACCGCCCCGAATTTCCATGCCGGCGACTGAGATGTTCTTCAAGTATGGCTCTTGCGCAGCGCCCCTGGAGCAGAATGGCGATAGATGCAGCACCACGGCGTGGTCCGCGCCAGAGCCGTCCGCGAAGACGTTAAGCACTCGCACGTCCTTTACAATGATTCCGTCAAGAGAGACGTTTCGCGCGCGACTGTTATCCTTGAGGAACCCGAGCAAGACATGGTTGAAGTTCGATGTGTTTACCAGGTTAGCGTCTACCGTGAACCCTTCCAGACGAATCCGACCGAAAACATCGAAGTCGGCCTGCTTGTCGAAGTCAAAGGCGCGATAAGCCGTCGCTGTCAGCTCGATGGTCGCGCCGTGACCAACAATGGAGACCCACTCTGTCTTATTTGGACGGAATGCCGGGATGATCGATGTATAAGTGAAAGTGTCTCCACTTCGGAAGACAATTTGCCCGCCGGCGTTTTGGGCGTCGTCGATCGCGGACTGCAATACCGATCCTGGGTCGGTTGATGAATATGCGGTCGCTCCCTCGGCGTCAATGGCTTTGTAGATTCCGGTGTCGTTGATGATCGTGTAGAGCGCCTCTAGCGACTGGCTGGAGCTTGCAGACGAGAGCGTCAGCAGTGCCATGAATGTGATTAATTTCATCATGAGTATCAATCTCTAAGACCTGATGTTCTGGGTGAGAAGTCGAGCTAGTCAATGAGCGAACAAAAGAGAGCCAATTAACGTGGTTGAAATTAAATTTAAAAAGCTCAAAGACAGATAAGTTCTGTTAGCTTCCTTCCAACAAATGGTAGATCACTATTAGAAGATCTCGCTTGGCCGCAAACGAAGCGAAAAAGGCTTAAGCTCTGTCGCTTTTGGATAGAGTAGTCCTTTGAACTGCATTCTCTTTTTACCGCCCTAGCACCGGCTATTTAATATCAGAAGTCGAAACGGAACTGAGAAATTGATCACAATTCAGCGAACGGCCACTAGTAGCCAAGTTATGCGCTTCGGTTTTCCTAAAGTAGTTTCTCAGTTTGGATATGCGGCGTAACTGTAACAGGTGTACTACCGATAGCCGAATTAATCCACTGGCTATCTAATGCTCGGCCGATTTGGGAACATGCGATCCACTAGCTTTATGTTACCCGTGAACGGTTCTGTAGACGGTTGATGAGGAATGGAACGGAATGGAAAGTACTATTCCGTATTTATGCAAAATCGATTACTCACGTGTTCGATTTCGTTCGTGACAACAAGACTAATGCGACTCTCCCGCGTGTGGTCGACTGATGCCTACAGTTCGCTGATGCTCTATCGCGGCTAAAAATCTACTCTGTTGTAGAAATACTAGGTGGGCTTGGTGGGCTTGGTGGGCTTGGTGCTACCTTCGATTTTGATGTTCCACCCGGTGGAGCCATATCCTCATACGTGACATCAGACCCCCGCATAACACGCAATTCATCGTGAAATACTGCTTTTTCAGTTGGAACGTTTGCACAACATTGTCTGTTGGGCCACCCCAGATACACTCCCATCTTAAAATATGGGGGCGTTTTGTCGTTATATGCATTTGGGCCATTATGGTCGACTACCAGTTCTCCACTCTTCCAGACTTGAAGGACACCGTCGGATTTCCATGAGAATTTTACGTGAAAAACCCAATCTACCCACCGACCTTTATCGTCTGCAACGGGATTGATATCCCGGCGCATTTTACCTCCATACTTCGCGGCGCCGTTTAGAAACGTGTTAGCCTTGGAGTCCCATCTACTGACTATTGTCCAGATGCCACGACTCGTTTCTAAAGCTAGAGGTGGGGGGCGGCGAGCCTCACCCAAGTTTGTGTCGTTTACTGCATGCCACTGTGCAATCAACTCCCAAACATCACTTTCCTTATAATCATGCGGGAGGAAAGTGCTGAAACCCACCCAGTAATCCTCGCTGTAGGCGAAATGGTAGCCGACCCCGCCGCTGATAAGAGGTGTTGCCTCTGTTCTATTAAAGTACTCGCTAGTTGTACGATTCACGTACGATTTCATAGCATATTTGCCGTGCCGCACATTGGAACTCGTGATAGAAGGAGCATTACCATTACCCGCATGATTGTAACCTAGCCCCTCCAATGTACCAGATTCAAAATCATATGCGTACACCAGCTCCTTGGCATTGGCTGGGGGAATGCTCATATGGAGAATTCCTACAAAAGTAATTAACCCTACAAGTGTCCTACTCACAGAACTTGCGATTCTTGTAGTAATAAACATTAGTTGTCTCCCACATTTCGAATTTTAATTAGTCGCGTAAACAACGCTAAAATGCTAAATTTTCCAACAAGATGCGATCTCAACGGAATCATAACATTGTGCTGTGCTGAAAATCACTGCTAGCATATTAAATTCCTGTACAAAGTCACAAAGTCGCAACATCACTTGTTGTTGCTGAAGTGATTTATCCTCAGTACTCAGTTATGGAAGGTTCCACGTGCTGCCAACAAATCAATGGGGCACAATACAGCCGTTGCGGTACTACACTGCTTGAACAATGCGACGCCGCTTATACGTGGCCCCGCGAACCTGCCGCCAAATTAACTATCCATAAAAACAAGTGCTGCAAGCGGTGAAAAACAGTTAAAAATTGGTAACTACTCACCCACTTCCGTATAAAGCTCTCCAGAAAGAGCCAACTCAATAGCTACGAGAGGATTGTAGCCCTTATTTCCCATGGTTTGGAGGTAACTTGAAATTCTGCAATACGCCTTGGCATAGCGTTCCGTTCGGAAGCATCCAGACACCTTTTGCTTGACCTTGCTCATTCGCAAGTCACGCTCGGCCCGGTTGTTGGTAAATGCCACTGCTGATTGCCGGGCAAACAGCAGTACTGCCTGTTCATGTTGTCGCAAGCGTTCGCACAGATTGTGGGCATCCGACTTGGCAACTCGCCCACGTTTCCCTTTTTGCCGCGCCGGCACGGGCGGGAGTTCCTTCTCGCCGCGGGTGAGTATAGCGCGGTAGCGTTTTTGCAGTAAGCGGTATTCTTTTTGAGTCAGCTTCTTACGCTTTCTGTGTGACACACGGGCGCAGGTTTCCTGCAGCAGCCGCTTCATGTTCGCCGCCCAGGCGTACTGGTTGGAATCCACGACAAAGGTCAACTCGCGCAATAAATGCGAGCCGCACAGGCCATGGCCGCAGTGGTCATAGGATAGATACGAGGCCCAGCAGTCATGAATGACCACACCGCCATAGCGGGGAATGATACCGATATCCTCGATCGCCTCACAGCCGCGCTTGCGATGCAGGCATTTCACGGTGATGTCCCCTGCCGACACCACGTGTATCCAGTGGTTTTTCTTGTCAACCCGCAGTGAGGTTTCGTCGGCATGCAGCGCCGGCATGGCCAGCAACTGCTGTATCGCCGCCTGTTCCCAGCGTTCCAGCGCCCAGTGGAGCTGCATGATGTACTTCAGCATCGTCGCCTCGGCCAGCGCCGCGCCGATCAGCGTCTGGACCAGCTTCTGCAGCCGCTTCAGCGGCACCATCTGCGCCACTAACAGATTCAGGATATACGCTTTGACGCCCGCACCGTATTGCAACGGCCCGCGCATGCCGGCCGGAAACCGGCCCTTGGTCTGCGCGCCAGAGTCGGCACAGACCTTGATCTCGGCATCCACATGAGTCACGACCTTCTCAAAGACCAGGTCGATCAATGTGCGCCGTTCATGCCCCTGGCATGCCGCACCGCTCAGGTCTTCGCCGCAGCGATGGCAAGCGTCAACGGCAACGACCTGGACGGTTTCAACCGTGCGCGTATGGGTGGACACGGCACCGTTTTGCGCAGGCCCCTTGCGCTTGCTACCGGCGTTCGTCGTGGCCGACTCGTCGGCTTGTGTCTGGGACGATGGCTTACTGGAATTCGTGCTGTCTTTGCGCGTGGTCTTTTCCATAAACACCGCCAGCACAAGTTCCAACAGCATCAGCAGGCCATTGACCAGCGCGCGGCTTTCCGCCGTCATTTGGCCACCTGACGACAGGCGCTTGAACTCACCCTTCAAGCTGTCAAATTCATCACGTAGCGAGGCTCTGTTGACCGTTGCCATGGCGGCTTAGGTGTCTTTCCCGTTCGGGTGCATCCCGTCGTCTGCCTCAACGGCCATCACGGCCGCCAGCACCGCCAGCCGTTCCGCCGGTGGCAGTGCCGCATAGTTTTTCCCCCAACGCTGCGCCTTACGCTTGATACGCTGCCGATCGGTGAAGTTCTTGCCGGCAAAACGCGCCCAATGCACCCGGTCCACCACAAAGTTGAACCACAGCTTTTCAGTCCGTACCCCGGCCTGGTTCATGACTTGCAACTCCATGCTATGCCAGGTCGGCAACAACTCATCATAGAGTGATGAGGCATACCCGGACAGCATGACGGGACACGGCAAGGTTTTCAGTAATTCCACCAGCGCGATATGATCCGACTCCTGGTAGTCAAAGCGGTACTTGCGTTGCGATGTGCGAGTGTGCAGCAGATAGGGCGGGTCACTGTACACCAGTTCGTTACCCGCGTAGGGATACGTGCTGAGAAAGTCGTGCGCACAACCGTTAATCAGCTGCACCGGATAGTCACACGCAAAGCGGGAAAGCGGGCGCGGGTTGAGATCAATGCCGATATTGTTCAACGCCGGTGCCTTGCGTTTCATAACAGCCCCGCCGCCAAGGTGAGTTTCTATATAGGTCTCATGCGGCGGCATCATCGCGATGATGGGTTGGCAAAGCCCGGCGGTGGCTTTTGAGCCAAAATAGTTGCTCACTGACATTCTTCCATTCACACTGAGTGTGTCGCAGCATAGGTAGGTGCGGCTATGATGTCAAGCAAAACTGAAGGGCTTTCGGCGACTCTGACTTTATTTTTGGTGGGGGCTCGTGGATTATTTATTACCTAGGGCGTGAGTAGTTACAAAAATTGTTCAATACGCTGGATTTTGGATTTTGGAATGCTTGGTTGTATGTTGTCAGCTATTTGGGTTTATTGTATTTTGTTTTAATTCCAATAGGAGAGATCTAAATGAAGCTATATAAAATAGGCAACTGGTTTTTTAGGAATGGTTGGCCTTTTATACCTAAAGTTTGTGATTTTTTAATTCGTATAATCCACAACTGTGTAATATATAGCGAAACCGATATAGGTAAAGGAACTAAGTTTGGTTACGGTGGGATAGGGGTAGTAATACATAAAAAAGCGCGGATAGGAGAAGATTGTGTGATAGGTACAAACGTAACTATAGGCGGTAGGTCTAAATCACATAGTGTTCCCGTTATAGGCGATTCGGTATATATAGCTACAGGAGCTAAGGTGTTAGGTGCTATTGTTATTGGAAATAATGTTGTTATTGGCGCGAACGCTGTTGTTATTAATGACATCCCAGATGGGTGTGTTGTAGTAGGTATACCCGGAAGAATTATAAAAACTAGTATTAAAATGATCGATTATAGGTGATAAAACGGTAACTAGTTGTGAGGTACGGAGTGATCGTTCAGATCGAACCGGACATAGAGTGTCTTGCCGAGGGAGTGTCCTGAAAGCTGTGTAAACGCCCGTGATACATTAAAGATGTGCGGTCACTCGCTCACCAAATTCGATGGTAAACCAATTCAATGCCGGTTTCCAGTCACGCCGACCCGCACCTCGACGCCGTCGTCCACTGGAAACGGGGTGTCCGGTAACGCCAGGAGATGAGTTCGTTCCTGCTCGAACGCTTCGGCGACCGTCATGCGCGGATTAGCTGAAATGTCACAAAATGCATGACCACTCCAGCGTAACTTTCTTTAATTTTAAGCGACAACTATCATGAAATCCGTTGGTAGTCCCAGTTATCCGGATCTCTAAATACGGGATCCTCACCTGTCATCCCATTTATTTGTAAGCGCCAATAAATCGACGTCATTGACAACTGCGCTGCGTTCGCCGACGCTTAACCCCTTTCGCCATTCATTTTCAGCTCATTTACT
>RCMY010002421.1_pt1 | contig 16950 bp, 14 predicted proteins | sample 2041341 | NCBI WGS metagenome assembly RCMY01 (sample SAMN09708234, study PRJNA481090) | Marine sediment metagenome, whole genome shotgun sequencing project. | reverse complement strand
TTAACACTAGCTGAAAAATGAATTACCTTAATTAATTTTAATAACGGCGAATATTGCATCTAAGTATATCGCGATGCGCTTTTCGCTTTTCGCCGTTCGCCAGCATTTCGCTTCAACAAGCACTCAGCGATAAGCATTAGCGAACACCGCTTAGCTTTTTCAGCTGCAAAGGAAAAAAGATTATTACTTTTGAAGGAAGAAATAGTGATAATTGATTATTAATTCTTTATCCTCAGCTTCGTCGAAGGCTTAATTCTAGGAGCTTAAGTCCTACGTTTTTTCGTCCCACAAAGAACGCCCATTTAAAAATTGTATGAAAAAAAATATCAAAGCCTTTATCAAAGAAATAGTCCCTATAATAGTCGGGATTTTAATAGCGCTGTACATTAACAATTGGAACGACGAGAGAAAAGACCGAGCGTATATCAATCAAATTTTTATTTCCATAGACAAAGAATTGACTGAAAGCAATGAGGACATAAACGAAAAAATGGCAATGCAGCAAGTACTTGTCGACACGCTAGATCATTACTTAGACGATAGTATGATATCTTTAGCCGATGTCTTAATCAAAGCAAAAGGGATTTACATGCCCGTAATAAAAATAAGTGCTTGGAAAGCTATTTCCAACACCAGAATCGAATTGATCGATTACGATAAGCTATCAACCCTGTCGAATATAGAAGAGTTAAAGGTAAATTTGAACATACAAACAGAAAAATTGGTGGATTACTTTTACTTGAATTCAGAGGAGACGGAAAGAGAAAAAAAACAGATAATGAAATTATCTATGTCAACTATAATCGGAAACGAAAAAGTCATGCAAGGGGAAATCGAGAAAATTATAAACGAATAATACCTAAACCGAAAACTGCACCTGGGACTTGAACTATTTTTTACTAGTTCGCCAGCCGACTATTCACTAATACAAAACTCACTAACCTCTAGTTTACTGAAAAATGCCAGAAACCATCCTAGAACTTAAAAACGCCGCCATCTTCCAAAAGGAAAGCCTAGTACTCAACGAGGTCAATCTCGATGTCAGAAAAGGGGAATTCGTATACCTCATCGGAAAAACCGGCAGCGGAAAGAGTAGTTTTATGAAGACACTCTACGGTGACCTGCCGCTACAGCAAGGCACGGGAAGTATTGTGAACTTCGACCTAACCAAACTCCGCGAAAAAGAAATTCCTTTTTTACGACGAAAACTCGGAATCGTTTTTCAGGATTTTCAGCTTCTCCCCGACCGGAATATCAACAACAATCTATCCTTTGTTCTTAAGGCTACGGGATGGAAGGACTCCCATAAAATGGCCCTCAAGGTCGAAGACGTGCTCGGGAAGGTCGGTATGAAGACCAAGGGCTTTAAGTTCCCCCACGAACTTTCGGGTGGCGAGCAGCAAAGGGTCGCCATCGCCCGTGCACTGCTCAACGACCCCGAACTGATCTTGGCCGACGAGCCCACTGGAAATTTGGATCCCCAGACCAGTGTAGAGGTCATGAAAGTACTGCAGGAAATCCATAAATCGGGACGTACGATTTTAATGGCCACCCATGATTATGCCTTGATTTTAAAATATCCTTCGAAGACTTTAAAGTGTGATGGGAACAAGATTTTTGAGGTGGTGCAGCGGGCTGTGTGAAACAATATTTTTGGGATTTTAGGATTTTCAGGATGTGTTCGGAGTGCCGGGCGCTAGCTGCGGGATGCCCAGTGCCGTATACTAGGTGATTGCAGTTTGTTGTTTTATATTTGTGTTTGATTTTTGTATTTGCGTTTGTTTGAGTCTAAATCGAACTATAATTTCATCACTTTCAAGGTCTACACGAAAATTAGGTGATGTTAACATTTGTCTTCTACCTTAAATATTCGTACTTTTAAGAAGCTCATTGATATTTTGTTCCCCTAACAACCTAACCTCATCACTATGTACCCAATAGTAGTTATCAGCGTTCTTTTCGTATTATTCCTGCTTTCCGGTATTCGCATTATTTTTGAATACAAAAGGGCCTTAAAGTTTAGGTTCGGGAAGTATATTAAAACCCTACAACCCGGTTTTCGGTTGATCATTCCTTTTGTGGAAACGGTTCAAATCGTGGACATCCGTGTCATTACCATCAACATTGTCTCCCAAGAAGTAATGACTGCAGATAATGTGCCCTGCAGCATTGACGGCGTGGTGTTCTTTAAAATAGTAGACCCCGAAAAAGCGGTGCTGGAAGTGGAGGAATATCGGTTTGCCATCACACAATTATCACAAGCGGCGCTCAGGGATGTTTGCGGAAAGGTTGAACTGGATACCATTCTGAGCAAACGCGAAGAAATGGGCAATAATATCAAGCAGATCGTGATGCAGGAAACCGTGGTCTGGGGAATCGATATCATAGATGTCAAGATCAAGGACATACAATTGCCTGAAAATATGAAGCGGATGATGGCCAACCAAGCCGAGGCCGAACGTTCGCGACGAGCAAGGATCATCTTGGCCCTTGCCGAGGAACAGGCCGCCGGAAAATTACTGGAAGCCGGCAAACTTATTGACCAGTCCCCTTCCGCCATAAAATTAAGGCTCTACCAGACACTATCGCACATCGCCGCCGAAAAGAACTCTACTATTCTTTTCCCGTTCCCCGAAGAAGTTTTGCCCAGGAATCCTAAAAAGGAGTAAGGATTAGGGTTGATTCGATTTGGTATCTTTTCTAATGGTTTTAACTTGTCCCGCGTAAAAGCAAAATCCAAAAGAATTTGCGGTGTTAGCGGATCAGCCCAGGCCCTTGTTCAGGCACCGACCCTCGCATTACCAATAGCCACTGTTACCTGCTGGCTTTTATTCATTCATAACGTATTTGTCCAACGTATCTAAAAATCGTTCATCTTTCATTCCTGTTCGATTAAACATAATCACACTTCCAATTCCACTGTCTGGATAAATTCTTATTTCGCAATAATATCCACCACCACCACCTGCGTGTGCAAAATATTTATTTCCGTTCAATTGTCCGCTAAACCAAGACAAACACATTCCTGTTGGTTTTTCCTGATTCGTGAAATTTTCGACAAATAGCATTTTCTTGAATTCATCTGTTATCAGTTTACAATTAGGCTTTAATAATTCCTGAATGTATTTTACAAAAGTATCAGAAGTACCAATTAAACCACCATAATAAGCACCATTGACATAGTTGTCTTTAAATGAGTTCCATTTTCCTTCAGTCGTATCTACAAATTTCGATTTGTCAATCATAAAGCCCAAGATAGCATTTGAGAAACTGTATTTTTTATGATATCCTTTTGCGTGTTGATTAGTATTGGTTATTACAAAATCCATTTCAGTTTTTTCAATTCCCAAAGGTTTTAGAGTGTTTACGTGAATATATTTTTCATAACTAATTCCGGAAACTTTTTCAATTAGTTGTCCAAGTAGCACATAACCAAGGTTAGAATAAGAATATTTTTCATTTGGTCTTGATTTTGTCTTGTTGTTTTTGACAAAGATTTGATTAAAGAAAGTATTCCTGTCAAAAGACTCGTGTTCATCTGCCAAATGAATCCAACTTAAAGGAATCGGATTTGGAATTCCACTTGAATGGCTCAACAATTGTCGTATGGTAATTTCCGATGGATATGGAAATTCGGGCAAGTAATTAATTGCGGGTTGTTCAATATCAATTTTTTCCTGTTCCGCTAATTGTAAAATAGCTAATGCTGTATATGTTTTGGTTACAGAATATGCATTGTATGTAGTGTTTTCGGTTGTTTTCTTTTTATTTTTTATGTCTGCAAAACCTCCTTGAAATTTATGTATAATATTGTTTTTATTGAAAATCACATATTGAACAGAAGGTGTTTTGGTCTTTTCAATTTGTTCAGTTAAAATATTATCAATTTCATTCATTTTCGCTGTTTGTGAATTGCAAGAACTTAAAAAGGTCATCATTAGAAGTACAATGCTCGTCGTTTTCATAGCTTGCAGGTAACGTACTAATATAATCAATGAACATGTATTTGCTATACGTGCAATACTAATTTACTATTTTTTGGAGTGCACATAGTGCTATAAAACGGTCCTTTTAAGGCACTAAAACAAAAAATGCTTTAATCGGTGCCGCCCTAATGCCATCTTCCATCTTTTTTAATAGTTTCGTAAAATAACCTTTTAAAGGATAAAAATGGTAATGAATATGCTAGTGCCCTTACACTGAAAAAGGCTTGCTTTCAAAACAAGTTCCTCAATAAATTATACTTTTATTTTTCGAACAATTATTCCATTGCTTTGATAATCCGGCCTACCTTCCCATATCTACCAGCCAATGATCAAAAAAAAACGCGTCTATAAAGCCGATAAAAAAGTAAATCCGTTTATCGGATTGTTGCTGTTCTTGATATCTATAGTGCTGTTGGCGGTCACGGGACCGATTGGTTTTGTCTACGGCTTTTTCCACAGCCTTTTTAAAAAAGGATTTAGGGGTATCGGCGAATATCTTATAAAAATCGCCATCTCAATTGACCAGCTGGGCAACGTGATGATGCAGCATCTGTTGAACACGCTCTGGGTCAAAAGAGGACGCTATAATTTCGGCAACCGCGATGAGACCATTTCCAGTGCCTTGGGACGGAACAAAAAATTGGGCACCTTGACCGGTTTTGGCAACTGGATCGATAAATTACTTGACGTTATCGACCCGAACCACTCGCTGAACTCCATCGACTATTATGTGGAGCCTTCCGATCAGATCATCGACAAACTGGCGTGGATCCATATCGTGCACGGTCGTATTTTGATGACCCGCACAGAAGGACGGGAGAAATATTATATTCCTGGTGGGAAACGGGAAATCGGCGAGAGTGATGCAAAAGCTCTCTTTCGGGAAATCAAGGAGGAATTAAGCGTGGAACTTGAAATTGCGTCCCTATTTTTTATCGGAATTTTCGAGGCACAGGCCGACGGCCATAAACCCGGCGTCTTAGTGCGGATGACTTGTTACACGTCTCCGTACCAAGGCGTGCTATTACCTGATTCCGAAATCGCGGAAATGGTGTGGTTGAATTATACGGATAAGCACATGGTTTCGGAAGTGGATATACTCATCTTTGATTTTTTGAGGGAAAAAGGACAATTAGAGTGAAAATTCCAAATTCCAAGCACCAAATTCCAAGAAAGCTTAATTGGAGACTAAAAATAATCAAAATCAAGGCTATCCCGCCACAGAAGTTAGTGTTGTAATCTAACGAAAAAGGACTAACACAGACCTGCCTGGCCGACTAGATAAAGGTACGAGGTACGCTGAGATGGTAGGGAACTATACTGATAAAACAAAAACTATGCTAAATCGTTTCTCATTTATACTCTTGCTTTCGGTAGTTCTTGGATGCAAGGAAGAAAACCCGCTATCGAAAAAGGATGTCCGCCCAAACATCCTCTTTATAGCCGTTGACGACCTGCGAAATGAATTAGGCGCCTACGGTAGCATCGCCAAATCCCCAAACATGGATACCTTAGCCTCGGAAGGCATCCTTTTTACCCATCACTACGCACAAGTACCTACCTGCGGGGCCTCACGGCACGCGCTTCTGACCGGATACCGTCCCTCAAAACCCATCCATTTATCAAATCGTGCCATTGAAGAAGAGATTTCAGGGAAGCCAGAGGATTCCATTCCCGAAACCTTTATCCATCGGTTCAAGCAGGTAGGCTATCACACAGTAGGTATCGGAAAAATCAGCCACTCCGCTGATGGTTATGTCTACGGCTATGAAGAACCGATATCTAAAAAAAGAGAGCTGCCCCATAGCTGGAGCGAACTGCTTTTCGACGCCGGAAAATGGGAGACCGGATGGAATGCTTTTTTCGCTTATGCCAACGGCGAGAACCGGCAAAGCCTGAACAAACAGGTAAAACCCTACGAGGCCGGAGAGGTTGACGATAATGGTTATCCGGATGGATTGACCGCTAACCTCGCATTATCCAAATTAAAAGAACTTAAGAATAAAGACCAACCCTTTTTCATGGGTGTCGGGTTCTTTAAGCCCCACCTTCCCTTCAATGCGCCCAAAAAATATTGGGATTTGTATGTTTGGGATGAGATTCCGGTTTCTAACAATCCCGGAATCCCTAAAAACATCAACTTGGCAAGCCTGCACGAGAGTGGTGAATTCAATCAATACGCCTTAGGCGACGAAAAAGCCGGTCTGGCAGCTTCCGTTTCGGATGCCTACGCCAAAAAATTACGCCACGGATATCTGGCTTCCATCAGCTATATCGACGCCCAAATCGGGATACTACTGCAAGAACTTAAAAGATTGGAACTAGACGAAAATACCATTGTCGTCATCTGGGGCGACCACGGCTGGCATTTGGGCGATCAACGGGTCTGGGGCAAACATACGCTCTTCGAAAATGCGCTGAAAAGCACCTTGATCATTAAAACGCACAAAGCCGAACATCGGAATAAAAAAGTAGACGCCATTGTAGAAAGTGTGGACCTATACCCTACCCTTTTGGAGCTGTGCGATATTCCCCTGAACCACAAAATTGATGGTGAAAGCTTGGTGACCGTAATGACATCCGGCGATTCGAAAGGGCAAGGTACAGCCTACGGGTATTTCAAAAACGGCATAACACTGCGCACGCCCGATTACCGTTTGACGCAATATATTCGGGGCGAAGAGCCTGTTATCGAACTTTATGATCATACCGGGGATAACCCCGAGGATAAAAATATTGCGGATGACCGACCGGAAATTGTGGAGAAGTTGATGCCAGTTTTGGAGGTGGGAGATACTGGGCTGTATGATGGGGGTTAGGGATTTGATTTGTGCCGGGTTGTGTTCCTTCTCCTTGGCAACTACCGTGTGTACACAAATATATTGTTTAAATTTATAGTGCTTAAATTGGACATATGGACATTGAAATAGCCAAGGACAAGATCGATTATACAGGATATGTACCCGACAAAAGGTTGGTGAAAAGGGGGCTCTTCTCCTAAATTCCCTGATATGCGGGAAGGGTTGCGCGATATGACGGATATGGCGGGACTATGACGAGGAGCGGGGCGGTTACCGGTTTTTAAACAACCCGAAAGTGGAGGAACATGCGTTAAGGGGGGGAATGCACGGCCGGCCCTGGGCGGGAAGACCGACCACCCTTGCCGTGGAGGATCCCGATATGGCAAGGCTCATATTGGAATGGTACTCGAGCCGCTGGCTGATCGAACAGATGTTCAGGCCGATGAAGAAAAAGGGGTTCGCGATCACCGAAAAACTGAGGAACCCCTATCCGAGGGAACGCCTGGGCTGGGAAGGCTGGGTCATAGCACGCCTGGGTGGCTGGAAGGGATGCGGATCGCAGAGACCCGTCCGTCGGGCCGATAACACTTAAGAACGGACTGGACGAGTTCAACGGTAAATTCAGGGGATGGGTCCTGGCAAACTGAGATGCTTACACACGGTAGCCCCTTCCCAGGGGAAGGAACCTAAAAAAAAACTTTCTCAATCCCCTACAAAAGTAGTTCCCAAAGTAACAATAAAAGCATCGAGCCAGTCACTGCGACTATAATTGTTTACCCGTATATCTTAAGCCTTCAACCCGAAAGTGAGGATTTTGGTCTTGGTGAAAATGTCCTTGTACCGGATGCCCATGCCGTATTGATGGACATGGTATTTCGAAAGACCATAATCGGAAGTATAAAACTTGTAGGTTGATAGAGCAACATCCTTTTCAAAAAAATAATTTGCAGCCGATTGTGAATAGAATCGATAGTTCGGATATAGGGTAAAAGCATCGCTCAATTTGATCGGCACCTCTAAGCTGGCGGTAGGTGCCGTAATACCCCAATCGTCATAATAGAAACGATAGTAGCTTCGCAAGGTGAATATATCGTTTAAGTAATAGTTCAAACGACCGCCAATAGGAAGTTTGAATCAACTATCCGGCAGTCGTTCAACATCGTCGGCCAATTGAAAATCCTCAATAAAAACCGTTTTGTTTCCCAATCGTCGAGATTAATATTATCCAGTATTTTGATATTCAGGACTTTAATAACTCCAATTTAATGAAAAATTGAATAGCTTTTCACTTCCAATTGGCCTATTTATGGATTACTCTCAAACAAAATCCCGCTACTCTTGTGAACCTTATTATCGCTATCCACTAAAATAGCCTCCGGTTCACCCAATTGGTCAATCAACAATAATCCAGCCTCTTTGCCCAAGATGAAAACCGCCGTGGCGAGGGCATCGCAGAGTTCGGCGTCCTTGGCGAATATCGAAACGCTGTTCACTCCTGTTGACGGGTTGCCCGTTCTGGGATCGATTATATGGGAGTATTTTATACCATCAAAAACGACGAATTTTTCATAATTTCCAGAGGTCGCCACCGAGGATTCAACCACCGGAAGCCAAGAAAATATCTTCTCTTTGCTTAGTGGATTAGCGATACCGATGACCCATTTTTCGCCGTTCGCCTTGGTGCCCCAAGTCGTAAGGTCCCCAGCGGCATTTATGATTCCTCCGACGACTTGCTTGGATATCAAGAGTTCTTTGGCCTTATCAGCCGCATAACCTTTGCCGATGGCTCCGAAGGAAATTTTCATTCCTTTTTTGCTTAGAAATACGGTCTGGTCGTTCTCGTTCAAAATAATTTTTTGATACCCAACATTAGCTACGGATTTTTCCAGTTCCGCATCCGTCGGTTTTCGTTTCATCGAGCCGTCGAACTTCCAGATTTCATCAATGGCAGCGAAGGAAATATCAAAAGCACCATCGGTAAGTACCGATATCTGCTTGGCCCGTTCGATCAGCTGAAAGATTTCTAGACTTACTTTTACCGGACGTATTCCCGCATTCATGTTGATCAACGAGGTCTCGGAATCCGGATTCCAGGATGAGATCAAGGCCTCTATGCGTCTGATTTCGGCGGTAGCCTCATCGATATTGATCTGGCCTATATCCTGATTGCTGGCCACAACGGTGATATCAAAGCGGGTTCCCATCAATTTTAGGGTCTTGTTCGAGGTGACATACTCCTTTTCCTGGCCAAAAACGCCCACGGTCAAAAAGCAAAATAGGATGTATGTGAACAATCTCACTTTATAAAAGATTTTAAACGTTCTATATAGGCTTCCGGCGTACTTTTAAGAAATCCGGTCTCGCCCAAAATATGCTCCTTGTTATCCAAAAGCAAAACAAGTGGAAAATGTCCGTTCGGATTATATTTTTCGGCAAGTTCACTATTTTGTTCGACAACCGCTATCGGTAATCGATTCGCCTTTTTTTTGGGGAAATCCGCTTTGTACAGTATATAATTTTCTTTGGCGTACGTACGAAAAACATCGGATTGCCAGATAGTTGCATCCAGTTTTATACACGGAGCACACCAATCGGAACCGGCGAATACCAGAAGCATCAGTTTATGCTGTTCTTTGGCTGCCACAAGTGCTTCCGCATGACTTGGTTGCCACTCTTGGGCAAAAAGTGCTGACGCAAAAAACAGTGTTAAAATAAAAATGTATTTCTTCATTGCGACCCATAAGGGCAAAATCAGTGCCAATTATTCAAATACTCGGAGGATAGAGCCCGACAATTTGGTCTTGAAAACTTTAAGTGCCTTCGCCGGAGCGCTGTCTACTTGGTTAAGAGGATTTCCGCTCTGTTCGAAACGGGAGCCGTGAACACCACAGTAAAAAACACCGCCATCACGATCTAAAAAACTGACTTCCTGATAACCTTGATGACTACAGACCTGACTAGCTGCTACGAAATTTCCCTCAAGGTTTTTGACAATAACCACAGAATTTTTAGCAATAAACCCACCATTTTGGGTCAGTTTTTCGCTTTCTGCGGCCTCTAGGTCGATAGTAAAATCGACCCCTGTAGGCACAGGCGTATTTCCCCCCGCTTCACCATCGTCTTTTGAACATGCACCCATACAAGGGAAAGCGATTGCAAATGCAGCACCGGCCCCTAGGCTTCTGAGAAACTGTTTTCTTTCCATAGAAAAAGGTTTAATATCTCAAACGCAATAATTGTAGGAAAAGTATACTTTATTTTAGGTTATGATAAAATTCAAGGTATGGAAGGAGAATTATAGTATTAAGGAAGGGTGTTTCGTACGGATGACATGTGATGAATGACAGATAATTTATCTAAAAATCGTGTAGGATGAATGAAGGTTATCGAACTCTCAAAACGATATTTTAAAAATCTAAGTATTACGTTCTAAGTCCAACATCTTTAGTCATTCGGGTATAATCGGGATGGATTTCGGTCGGACTATTGATTGTATTTAATAAGTGAAATTGCCAAACTCGCTTTTGATAGTCAATTTTTTAGAGGGATGTACCTCTACTCTGCCCACAATTCGCGCGTCGACACCGAAACTATTGGAAATCGAAATCAAATCGTCAGCGATGGATGGGTCCACATAAAGCTCTAAGCGATGCCCGCAGTTGAACACCTGATACATTTCTTTCCAGTCAGTGCCCGATTGTTCCTGTATCAACTTGAACAAAGGCGGGATGGGAAAAAGATTATCCTTAATAATATGCAGGTTTTCAATGAAATGAAGAATCTTGGTCTGAGCACCGCCGCTACAATGCACCATACCGTGAATATCTTCGGAAGTATATTTTTTTAGGATGTTTTTCACTATCGGCGCATAAGTACGGGTTGGAGAAAGTACTAGTTTACCGGCATCTAAAGGTGATTCTTCGATAGTGTCGGTCAATTTGGTGTTTCCAGAATACACCAATGCTTCGGGTACGGATGCATCGTAGCTTTCAGGATACTTTTCGGCAAGATATTTCGCAAAAACATCATGCCGGGCCGAGGTGAGGCCGTTGCTGCCCATGCCCCCATTGTATTCCTTTTCGTATGTCGCCTGTCCGAAAGACGCTAAACCGACGATGACATCGCCCGCCTTGATGTTGGCGTTGTCAATAACATCGGTTCTTTTCAAACGTGCTGTAACGGTGGAATCTACGATGATCGTGCGTACCAAATCTCCGACATCGGCAGTCTCGCCACCCGTAGAACGAATACTTATCCCATGTTTCGCCAAATCAGAAATCAGTTCTTCGGTACCGTTGATGATGGCGGAAAGAACTTCACCGGGAATCAAATTCTTGTTTCTCCCGATGGTAGATGAGAGCATAATATTATCCGTCGCCCCAACACAGATCAGGTCGTCGATGTTCATGATAAGCGCATCTTGGGCAATACCCTTCCAAACGGAAATGTCACCGGTTTCCTTCCAATACATGTATGCCAAAGAGGATTTCGTACCCGCACCATCGGCATGCATAACTAGACAGTAGTCCTCATTGCCGGTCAGATAATCAGGTACAATCTTGCAGAAAGCTTTTGGAAAAAGCCCTTTATCAATGTTTTTGATAGCGTTGTGAACATCTTCCTTAGAGGCGGAAACCCCTCTCTGACTATATCTTTCGCTGGTGGATGAACTCATTTTTTGTGTTTGAATTTGATATTTGTGTTTGTGTTTGTGTTTGTGTTTGAACTTCTATTTAATGAACAACAGTTCCCGATACTTCGTTAACGGCCATAGACGGTCATCGATCAGCTTTTCCAATGTATCGCAGTGCTTCCGGATGTCCTCGAAAAACGGCTTGACATTATCACAATAGGCAAAAGCTTTCTTCTGGGTATCGGTAATTTTGTTCGCTTTTCTTCGGGCATCGGTCATGGCATCCGTAGTTTTCTTGAGGGATACTATATGTTCGGCGATCTGCTCTATGATTCCCGATTGCCCGTCGGAAAGGTTTTTATGGGTCGCGCCGTAAATATCCTTTAGTCCGAGCACATTTTTTATCAATGTGTTCTGGTATTCGATGGCTGCGGGAATTACTTGGCTGTATACCAGTTCGTCAAATACCCGGCCCTCAATCTGCAGGTGCCTGACATAGGCTTCGAACTCGATTTCTTGGCGCGCCTTGACTTCGGCTTCGCTCAAAACCCCCAAATCCTTAAAAAGTGCCACACTTTCTACGGATGTCATGATTTGAAGGGCACTGGGCGTATTCTTATTGTTGCTTAATTTTCTTCGTTTTGCCTCTTTTTGCCATTCATCACCATAACCGTCACCATCGAAACGGATTCTTTTTGAGGTTTTTATATATTCCCGCAGTACATTGAATATCGCCTCATCCTTTTTTAGGTTTTTCTTATCGATCAGTGCGTCGACTTCCTTTTTAAAATCCCGCAACTGTTTGGCAACGATAGTATTCAGCACAGTCATAGGTTTCGCACAGTTCGTCTTGGTGCCAACGCCCCGCATCTCGAATTTGTTTCCTGTAAATGCAAAGGGCGAGGTGCGGTTACGGTCGGTATTGTCCAACAAAATTTCGGGAATCTTACCTACGACGTTCAGTTTAAGTTCCGTTTTTTCCTCTGGGGATAGCTTTCCTTTTGAAACACCTTCCAATTCATCAAGAACACGGCCCAATTGTGCACCGATAAATATGGAAAATATGGTCGGAGGCGCTTCGTTCTCGCCCAATCTGTGATCGTTACTGGCCGAGGCAATCGAGGCACCCAGTAGTTCTTCGTAGGAATTGGCCGCTTTTATCGTGTTTATGAAAAAAGTCAAAAACTGCAGGTTTTTCATCGGAGTAGAACCGGGACTGAGCAAGTTTACGCCCGTATCCGTTACCAACGACCAATTATTGTGCTTACCGGATCCGTTGATTCCCGCAAAAGGTTTCTCATGAAAAAGCACTTTGAAATTATGCTTGTCCGCTATTTTGTTCATTACGTCCATCAACAACTGGTTGTGATCGACGGCAAGATTGGCTTCCTCAAAAACAGGAGCGAGTTCGAACTGGTTGGGGGCCACTTCGTTATGTCTCGTTTTTACGGGAATGCCCAGCTTTGTACATTCCTGCTCCAGATCCTTCATAAAACGTAGGGCCCGCGCCGGAATGACCCCGAAATAATGGTCGCCCAATTGCTGTCCCTTTGCGGCTGAACGGCCGACCAGGGTACGCCCGGTAAGGCTGATATCGATCCGTGAGTGGGCAAGTGCCTTGTCCAACAAAAAATATTCCTGTTCCCATCCCAAAGTAGCATTGACTTTGACCACATTTTTATCGAAGTATTTGGCCACCGCGGTCGCTGCCTCGTCAATAGCACCAAGCGCCCTTAACAGCGGTGCCTTGTTGTCAAGGGCCTCGCCCGTATACGAGACGAAAATGGTCGGAATACAAAGTGTAGTGTCATAAACGAATGCGGGACTCGTAGGGTCCCAAGCCGTGTAACCACGGGCCTCGAAGGTATTGCGAATACCTCCGCTTGGAAAACTCGAGGCATCTGGCTCTTGCTGTACCAACTGTCCACCACCGAATTTCTCCAACGCCCTGCCATCGGGCAACAGGTCGAAAAATGCGTCATGCTTTTCGGCGGTAGTACCGGTCAAGGGCTGAAACCAATGCGTATAATGCGTTGCGCCCATCGATATGGCCCAAGTCTTCATCGCCTCGGCCACCTGATCGGCTATTTTACGATTGATTTTGGACCCGGAAAAAATAGCGCTTTGAACACTTTCCAAAGCATCCTTGGTCAGGTATTGCAGCATGCGCGCCTCATTGAAAACGTTGGTCGCAAAGAGTTCGGAACGTTTTTCTTGTTCCCGAACGGTAATCGGTTTTCTTTTTTGGCTTTCCGAAATGGCTTCGAATCGTTGTCTTGACATTCTCAGGTCTGGTTTTGTTGATTGTTACTTTAAAGGTTTTGGACTCTACTTAAAAATACACGGGAACGGTACTATCACTTTTTACAGGACATCATTCATTTTCAGGATAAGTACATGGCGAACAACAAATTAAAAATACTTCGCAGTATCCGTAATAATCTGGACAAAAATAACAATTAGGGAATTAATAATACATCAACAAAAATATGAATTATTGATAAAAGACCCTTAAAGTTATGGGGGTATCCAAAAAAATTATGGATTTTTTAAATTTAGACCCCTGAATAATTAGCATAGTCGGCTAAAAAAATTATTTTTGCCGGTGTTGAATCAATAACTATAACCCCTATTATGAGCAAATCAAAATTAGAGTATATCTGGTTGGACGGTTACCACCCCACCCAAAACATGCGCAGCAAGACCAAGATTGAAGAGAATTTTAGCGGAAAATTGGAGGATTGCCAGTTATGGTCCTTCGACGGGAGTTCTACAAGACAGGCCGAGGGAAAAAATTCGGACTGCCTATTGAAACCGGTGGGCATTTATCCCGATCCCGCTCGTGAAAACGGCTATATGGTCATGTGCGAGGTACTAAATGCCGACGGCATCGAGCATGAAACCAATCACAGGGCACAAATCGACGATGACGACAATGACTTTTGGTTCGGTTTCGAACAAGAGTATTTTATTATGGACGTTCATACACAACTGCCTCTAGGTTTCCCAATCGGTGGCTATCCGGGGCCACAAGGAATGTACTACTGTTCGGTCGGTGGCAAGAACACGCACGGAAGGGAAATCGTAGAGCAACATGCCGATCTCTGTTTGGAGGCAGGACTTAATTTCGAGGGCATCAACCAAGAAGTGGCCTGTGGTCAATGGGAATTTCAGCTATTTGCCAAGGGCGCCAAACAAGCTGGCGATGAAATTTGGATCGCAAGGTACCTTTTAGATCGCTTGTGTGAAAAATACGATTATTACACTGAATACCACCCCAAACCCGTTAAGGGGGATTGGAACGGTTCGGGAATGCACGCGAACTTTTCGAATACTACGTTACGCACCTGTGGTTCGCAAGCCATTTTCGAAAAAATATGTGAGGCCTTCAGGCCCGTTACCGAACATCACATGGAGGTATACGGCGAATTCAACGACGAACGCTTGACCGGCTTGCACGAAACAGCTTCGATCGACGATTTCAGTTATGGCGTGTCCGACCGTGGGGCTTCCCTGAGAATTCCGATCTTGGCCGTGCAAAGAGGATGGAAAGGCTGGATCGAAGACCGTCGCCCCGCCTCAAATGCCGACCCTTACAAGGTCGCGGGAAGAATTATTAAAACCATTAAATCGGTCAAAATTGAGGAAGTGGCAGAGTAGTTAGCAAGTGTGATAGTTTATTGAAAATTAATTTGATACATTATATTGACCGTCTTTCGTGAAGGCTAAAGGCGGTTTTTTTATGCGTTGTTCTGGGATTCATCCCATAGTAATCTGAATTATATGCTGTCAACAAGCTATCGGCATAGAAGGGTATGAAAAAATCAGGTTTATTAGTTCAATACGCTCTTTCCGTATGTATATTGCAACATAAAATATTGTACTTTTCCAATCATCTAAAAAAATTCCTGACAGAATTTATGCTGAGCCTTACGACCAGACGCAAGATAGACTTCGCCGAAGTGCGGGAATGACAAAAAAACCAATGTGAGAGATTCCCGCCTTCGCAGGAATGACAAAAAAAAACTTATCTATGAAAATCGTAATACTGTCCCAGAACTCCAACCTATACTCCACCAAACGCCTTATCGAGGCAGGAAAAAAGAAAAAGCACGACATGGTGGTGGTCGACCATTCAAAATGCGACCTGATCATCGAAAAGAAAAAACCGGGAATTTCATATAGAGGGGAAGAGCTTACGGGCATTAACGGGGTTATTCCACGTATCGGTGCATCCATTACTTTCTACGGTACGGCGGTGGTGCGCCAGTTCGAGATGATGAAGGTATTTACGGCCGTGGAATCGCAGGCCTTGGTACGTTCTCGCGATAAATTACGGAGTTTACAGATTCTCTCAAGGGCCGGACTTGGCCTTCCAAAAACCGTTTTCAGCAACTACTCCAGAGATGTGGGGTCCATTATCGATAAGGCCGGGGGCGCACCTGTGGTCATTAAAGTTTTGGAGGGCACCCAAGGTTTGGGAGTCGTTTTGGCGGATAATCGCAACTCGGCGGAATCTATTTTGGAAGCCTTTAACGGCCTTAAGGCAAGAGTCATCGTACAGGAATTTATCAAGGAGGCCATGGGCGCCGATATTCGGGCCTTCGTAGTCGATGGCGTGGTCGTAGGGGCCATGAAGCGCCAAGGTAAGGAAGGGGAATTTCGTTCTAATCTGCATCGTGGCGGTTCGGCCAATATCATCGAACTATCCGACGAGGAAGAAAATGCGGCCATTAAGGCGGCAAGGGTCATGGGACTTGGTGTTGCCGGTGTAGATTTACTGCAATCGGAACGCGGCCCCTTGATACTTGAAGTAAACTCTTCTCCAGGATTAGAGGGTATCGAAGCGGCTACAGGAAAAGACATTGCAGGAATGATCATCAAGTACGTCGAACGGAATGCGGAATAACACCATTGAAATCCTTGGCCAGACCATCGCCAAAGGAAAGGGTGCGTTGGTGAACCTCGATATTGCCAAACTACACACCCGCACAAAGATACAAGTGCCAATTATTATCGAAAGGGGCAAAAAGGACGGCCCTACCCTACTCATTACCGGAGGCATTCACGGTAACGAAATCAACGGTATCGAAATCGTGCGGCAGCTAATCGCCAAAAAATACAACAAACCGGAGAGCGGCATGGTTATCTGTATTCCCGTGGTCAATGTTTTCGGTTTTCTGAACCAAAGTCGGCAGTTTCCCGATGGTCGTGACCTCAACCGCGTGTTTCCTGGAAGCCCCAGGGGGTCTCTGGCAAGCCGATTTGCGTATCATATTATCAAAGAAATTGTACCATTGGCGGATTATTGCATCGATTACCACACCGGGGGCGACAGCCGGTTCAATGTACCGCAAATCCGCGTTGGCGGCGAAGATCCCGAAAGCCTTACTTTGGCAAAGGTCTTCAATCCCCCTTTTATAATCCGTTCGGCGCGCAAGGATAAATCCTTTCGAGCGACCTTGTACAAACTTCAAAAAAAGGTATTGCTCTTCGAGGGTGGAAAATCCATACATATCGACAAAGTGGT
>RCMY010002420.1_pt1 | contig 16957 bp, 14 predicted proteins | sample 2041341 | NCBI WGS metagenome assembly RCMY01 (sample SAMN09708234, study PRJNA481090) | Marine sediment metagenome, whole genome shotgun sequencing project. | reverse complement strand
TCATGATCAACAACGGCTACGGCGGGCGGCCTTTCAAGCTCACGCTGATCGACGGTGGATATGCGACTTTTGGCTGTGCAATTATCGGGCTGGTTCTGACCCTTTTCTGACGGTCGAAGCATCACGAAAAAAGGGTTCCGGCACACAAGCCAGAACCCTTTCTCACCCCGTGTGCTCCACTTAACCCACACACGTATAGAAATCTGTTCTGGCCATACTAGCCTTAGGGTATCACCTAACGCAGGGTCGGTATTTTTCCAAGCATTTGATATCTAAAATAGTTTTCAAATGCGAAACGCCCGCAACCAAAAGCGCGGGCGTTTGTGCAATTTCTCAAAGTCTGGCTTAGCCGTAGACTGCTTCTTTGCCGAAATGCTTGGTCAGCATATAATAGATCACGGCGCGGTATTTGTTGCGCTCGGATTTGCCATAGGTCTCGATCGCCTTGTTGACGCCTTCCATCAGGTTTGGCCCATCAGGCAGACCCAATTTCTTCATCAGGAAGTTGTTCTTAACCAGTTCCAGTTCGCTGTCCTGGCTGCCGGCAACCGTCTGTGCATCCGCATTGTATATGGAAGGGCCACAGCCGATGGTCACCTTTGTCAGAAGGTCCATATCAGGCGTCATGCCACATTTGTTTTTCAGATCTTCCGCGTATTTCGCGATCCACTCGTCACGTTTGCCCATAAAGTAATCTCCCACCTAAAATATAACTGATCAGCCTTTCTGATCTTGGACCCGACCCTAATGATTATATTTGCCCCCACAAAGGGAAAAGTTGTCAAACCCTCCCCCTACGAAAAACGGCTGGTATAATGTCGCGCCCGGGTCAGATTGATCCTTGTCTGCTGGCAGCGTCCGGCGTTAGATCAAAACCGGAGAACAATCATGACCAACACCGTCAGCTTTACCCAAATGAAAGACGGCACCAAAGCCGATTACGAGATGTTGGAGAGGCTTGAGAAACCCTATGTCGCCCTCACCGCCGAGCGCGTGTTGGACGAACTGCGCAGACAAGGCGAGGCCACGCTTGAAGGATACCAGATCACACGGCTGGATCATGGGCTGCAATCGGCAACGCGGGCCGAGCGGGACGGGGCGGATATCGACTGGATCGTCGGGACGTTACTGCATGATATCGGCGATGGGCTCGCCCCGCAAAACCACGACCGTTTTTCGGCTGAAGTGATCCGGCCCTATGTGCGCTGGGATGTGGCTTGGGTGGTGGAACATCACGGTATTTTCCAGATGATATATTACGCGCATCATTATGGATGGGACAAAAACGCCCGCGAGCGGTTCAAGGATCATGCCTGTTTTGACAACTGTGCGGCGTTCTGCGAGCGCTGGGATCAGGCATCATTTGATCCTGATTACCCAACCGAGCCCCTCGTGCATTTCGAACCGATGCTGCGCGAGGTTTTTGCCCGCAAAGCCTATGATCCGAATGTAGTGCGCGAAGGATATGTCTCTGCTTTGACCGCTTAATTCAGCCTCACACCGTCGGTTCTTCCGTGCCTCGTGCGGCGATCAAGATCACGATCCGCTTTGTTATACTTCTTCATGATCCGCGCGGTGTTTTTGCAGCCCGAGCGCGCGGCTTCTTTCGCTGCATTGATCCCATTCTGACCGTGCTGTTTCTCATGCGCGATCAGGTTCGCCTGCATCTTGTCAAACATTGCTCTGACATTTGCGGACATAGCTTGGGGGTTTTTGTGTTTTGGCAAAGTGTAGGTAATCTCGACCTGAAGGTCACAACGGCCACTCATGGTCACCAGCCACCTGGCCTCGGCCCAATATCCATTGGGGCCTTTCGCCTTCATCTCGTTCTTGATCCCGCGAAGGGTCGTTGCGCTCACTAAATAATGCTCCACCTTTTCCGTAACCTTGGGTGCCGCCAGCGCCGGGGGTATCACCACCCCCAGCGCCAGACAGACACTCATCGATATCCGAAAAAGCGCGCGCATTATGCGCCGCTTAGTAGCGGTAGTGCTCCGGCTTGAACGGGCCATCAGGCGATACGCCGATATAGGCAGCCTGCTCGGCGTTCAGTTTGCTCAGCTTCACACCGATACGGTCCAGATGCAGACGTGCAACCTTCTCGTCCAGATGCTTGGGCAGGATATAGACGTCGTTCTTGTACTCGTCGTTCTTGGTCCACAGTTCGATCTGCGCCAACACCTGGTTGGTAAAGGACGCGGACATCACAAATGACGGGTGGCCCGTGGCGTTGCCAAGGTTCAGCAGACGACCTTCGGACAACAGGATCAAACGATGGCCGTTCGGCATCTCGATCATGTCCACCTGTTCTTTGATGTTGGTCCACTTGTGGTTCTTCAAGGACGCCACCTGAATTTCATTGTCGAAGTGGCCGATATTGCCAACAATCGCCATGTCCTTCATCTCGCGCATGTGCTCGATGCGGATCACGTCTTTGTTGCCAGTTGTAGTGACAAAGATGTCCGCCGTGGCAACCACATCCTCAAGCGTCGTGACCTGAAAGCCGTCCATCGCCGCTTGCAATGCACAGATCGGGTCAACTTCGGTCACGATCACACGTGCACCCGCACCAACCAAGGATGCCGCGCAGCCTTTGCCAACGTCGCCGTACCCCATGACAACGGCAACTTTGCCCGCCATCATCGTGTCCGTAGCGCGGCGAATGCCGTCAACCAGCGATTCCTTACAGCCGTATTTGTTGTCGAACTTGGACTTGGTCACAGAGTCGTTCACGTTGATCGCAGGGAACGGCAGCTGGCCTTGCTTGACCAGTTCATACAAGCGGTGAACGCCAGTTGTTGTCTCTTCGGAAACGCCAACAATCTGGTCACGCATCTTGGTGAACCAGCCGGGGCTTGCGGCCATACGCATTTTGATCTGGGCAAAGATCGCTTCTTCTTCTTCGGATGTCGCAACAGCAAGCAGTTCAGGCTCGCCGTTTTCGACCCGAGCACCCATCAGGATATACAGCGTCGCATCGCCACCATCGTCAAGGATCAGATTGGGGCCTTCTTCAAACATGAAGGACTTATCAAGGTAATCCCAATGCTCTGGCAGTGTCTGGCCTTTGATCGCGAAAACAGGCGTACCGCTTTGGGCGATCGCCGCCGCCGCGTGGTCTTGGGTCGAGAAGATGTTACAGGACGCCCAACGCACATCAGCGCCCAGCGCCACCAGTGTTTCAATCAGAACAGCCGTCTGAATGGTCATGTGCAGCGATCCAACGATCCGCGACCCTTTAAGTGGTTTGCTCTCGCCGTACTCTTCGCGCAGCGCCATCAGGCCCGGCATTTCTGTCTCGGCGATGTCCATTTCCTTGCGTCCAAAGTCTGCAAGTTTGATGTCTTTTACGATGTAATCGTTGGCCATGTGGCACCTCAAATCATTATTCTTCCCGCGCGCCTAGCATTTTTGCTGCGCTGCCTCAACAAGCGATGGCGACCCAGTGGCCCAAAGTACCCGCAGTGTGATTGAAATTAGCGGTTCCAACACCTGCCCCTTCGTGGAAAAAACAACGGGTCAGCGGAATTATTCCCATCTACTCAATCCGGCAAAGGCACATCTATGGCCCAACAACCCAGAGCATGGCAGCGGATGTTGTCGGGGCGCAGGCTTGATCTGCTGGACCCAACCCCTGTGGACATAGAGATTGAGGACATCGCGCATGGCCTTGCCTTTGTCGCCCGCTGGAACGGGCAAACCCACGGCGACTTTGCCTATTCCGTTGCTGAACATTCCCTGTTGGTCGAGACTCTCTTTGCGCGCATGAACGCCAAAGCCCCGGCGAAATGGCGGCTCGCTGCGCTTTTGCATGATGCACCGGAATATGTGATTGGCGATATGATCTCGCCTGTCAAAGCTGCGGTTGGGCCAGGATACGGCGCACTTGATGACAGGTTGACGGCGGCCATTCATCTGCGGTTTGGCCTGCCCGCGCAAATCCCTGTCGCGATCAAGAAACAGATCAAAAAGGCGGACAAGATAAGCGCTTGGATGGAAGCGACCCAGATCGCAGGTTTTTCAGAAGCTGAATCGTCAAAGTTCTTTGGTGTGCCCGACCCTTCGGTCATTAATGGCCTTCGGATCGTTCTGCGCGCGCCCATAGAAACACGCACCGCGTTTACGGCGCGCCACGCTGATCTGTTGGAACAAATGTCGTGATCACCATACGCCGCCCCATCGCTTTTGATCTTGCTGGCATGGCCCGCTTGCTAAACGCGATCATCGCGGAGGGCGGCACAACCGCGCTGACCCGACCGGTGACAGGCGATGATCTGTCTGAATGGATGGCCTTCATGCCAGAGCACAGCGCGTGGCATGTGGCTGTTGATGAAACCGAAGAGGTTTTCGGTTTTCAATGGATCGAACCCGAAGCCACCCTGCCCCCCGAAGCCACCAACATCGCAACATTTGTGCAGATCGGTCAAACCGGATTGGGCATCGGCTCCGCGTTGTTCAAAGCCACCAGACAGGCGGCAAAAGATCTCGGATTTGGTTGGATCAACGCCAACATCCGCGCAGATAACGAAGGCGGTCTGATCTACTATCAAAGCCGCGGGTTTCAGGATTATGGCGTGATCGAAGGCTATGAGATGGCCAATGGCCAGATCGTTGAAAAACGGTTGAAGCGGTACGAACTGTAAGGCGTGATTGTACACCACCCAGTGCACGGGGGGTGTACTGGGGGTGTACGGATGTCACCCCCCCCCATTTTCAGCGCGGCGAGCGTTTCGCCAATATCCGCTGCAACGTCCGACGATGCATGTTCAACCGCCGCGCCGTTTCGGACACATTGCGATCACAAAGCTCGTACACCCGCTGAATATGTTCCCACCGCACGCGGTCCGCGCTCATCGGATTTTCGGGCGGCGGCGGCAGGTCATCGCCGTTGGTCAATAATGCGTTAGTGATGTCATTGGCGTCGGCTGGCTTGGACAGATAGTCCGTCGCGCCAATCTTGACCGCCGCGACAGCCGTCGCAATTGCGCCGTATCCCGTCAACACCACAACCCGCGCGTCCTCGCGCCGTTCGCGTAATACCTCGACCACGTCCAAGCCATTGCCGTCTTCAAGCCGAAGGTCAATCACCGCGTAAGCAGGCGGGCGCGCCGTGGCAATTGCGCGGCCAGCCGCAACGCTGCCTGCTGTCTCAACCTCAAACCCGCGTTTTTCCATAGCTTTGGCAAGGCGCCGCAAAAAGGGCTCATCGTCGTCCACCAACAAAAGCGATTTGTCCGGCCCGATGCATGGTAGTTCCTGTGTCACGTGCGCGCACTCATTTCCAATGTGGTTCAGAGCCCAATATGGACTAATCCGCACGGGGGTCAAATCGCTCACATCTGATCCAGAAAACAACCGATCTTGTCTGCCATTTGATCCGGTGTCACTTCGCGCCGGAAGTAGTCGACAAAACCAATCTCCGGCAGCACCAGATAGCTAAATGTAGAATGGTCCACCAGATACTCATCATCCACCGCCGGATGGGCTTTGTAATAGGTTTTATAGGCCAAACTGGCCGTTTTGATCTGTTCGGGTGATCCGGTCAGGCCGATCATGCGCGGATGCATCACTTCGGCAAAATCCCCCACAACTTCGGGCGTGTCGCGCGCGGGATCAATCGTAATGAAAACCGGTGTCACGCTTTGGCCGCGCCCTTCAAGGATTTCGACAGCAGAGGCATTGCGATCCACATCCAAAGGACAGACATCGGGGCAGAAGGTATAGCCAAAATATATCAGCGCCGGTTCGGTGATAACATCCTTGTCGGTCACGGTCTGACCCTCGGCATTTACCAATTCAAATGGACCACCCAGGTCACCGGCCACGGCTGAGGACCGGCACTGCGCGAACGGGTCATCATCCCCGCGAAAGGATATCATCCAGACAGTACCAAGCAGAAAAACAGCTGCAATAGCGACAGCGACAATTGCGATTGTGCGGTTCATAAGGGCCTCCTGTGCCAAAGCGCGCTCTTGATCGTACCCTAGCGCAGACCTACGCTACATCTTTGCAAACACAACCGCGAATAATCAAAAGGTGCGCAGATGACGCAGGCGAATATCCGCCCTTTATCGGGGCGCACACGGGCCAACTGGATTCGCCTGCGCACCATGATCCTGCTGCGCTGGGTTGCAATCATTGGTCAGCTGATTGCCCTAACCGTGGCACAGATTTTCTATGACATCGAACTGGCGCTTGGGCTGTGTTTTCTCGCTATCGGTGCCTCGGTAATCGCCAACCTTGTCGCGACCTTTGTGTTTCCCGAAAACAAGCGATTGTCAGAGTTCGAGAACCTGTGGATGATCACCTTCGATCTCTTACAGATCGCTTTCTTGCTCTATCTTACCGGCGGGCTGAACAATCCTTTTGCCTTGTTGCTGCTTGGACCTGTGACCATCTCCGCCACAGCACTTAGCCTGCGATCAACCATTATGCTTGGGTCCACGGCTATTGTATTGATTTCTCTGCTGGCGGTCTTTCATCTGCCACTCAGCACGCAGAATGGCGAGGTGTTGCGGTTGCCACCATTCTTTATCTTTGGTCAGTGGACTGCCCTTGTGATCGCGATCATCTTTACCAGCGCGTATTCGCGGCGGGTCACAACCGAAGTGCATTCCATGGGGGACGCGCTGGCCGCGACACAAATGGCATTATTGCGCGAACAAAAGTTGACCGATCTGGGTGGCGTCATTGCCGCAGCGGCGCATGAATTGGGCACACCCTTGGCCACCATCAAACTGGCCAGCGTCGAGCTTTTGAACGACCTCAAAGACATGCCTGAACTGGCCGAAGATGCGGTATTAATCCGCGAACAGGCGGACCGCTGTCGCGATATCCTGCGTGATATGGGCCGTGCGGGCAAAGACGATCTGCACCTGCACAGCGCCCCGTTGGAAGCGGTAATACTCGAATCCGCTGAGCCGCATATGGACCGCGGAAAGAAAGTCGAGCTTATCCTGAGCGCCGGACCTGAGCGCCGGAAATCCCAGCCGGTGATTACCCGCCAGCCTGAAATCATCCACGGGCTGCGCAACCTGATCCAGAACGCTGTGGATTTTGCAAATAGCACCGTCTGGGTCGAAACAAACTGGTCGCAAGACAGCATTACCATCCGGATCATGGACGATGGCGCGGGCTTTCCTGCACATATTCTGGGCAGGATCGGGGACCCCTTCATGAGGCAGCGCTCGCAATCGCAAACGGCCATCTCAAGACCCGAATATGAAGGCATGGGGCTGGGACTTTTCATCGCCAAGACACTACTTGAACGTTCTGGCGCACAGTTGCGGTTTGAAAACGGACATCAGCGATCCGGCGGGAAAGCCGAAAAAGGTGCGGTGGTTGAGGTAACATGGATGCGGTCGAAACTTGCCGCGCATTCGCCGATAGACGGTCAAGGTGTCGGCACGAACCAGCCCATCACCGGTTGAGCATTTCGGTCCAGGCCCAACATTCCTCTCAATCAGATTTATTTTAGGTCTCGCGCTACCTTTTGTTGGGCATTAATCGGACGTTAACCAAAGTAGTCCAACACTGTTAACCCTGTGTTTTCGATTTAGAGGCAGGCGATGATTGGCGTACTCTGAACTCATTTTGGTTGGCTGTGTCGCTGTTGTAACGGCCATAATTGCAGCCCATTTTTTGACAACGATCCGGCCCGATGGCGATACAATAGCCATGCCCTCGGCTGATCCACTGTGTCTTTTTTTCGACAACGGCGTGCTGCACAATGCCAGCACCGCTGCTCTCAAGCATTTTGCGGTCATGCCGGGGGCTTGTGTCTGGGACGATTTGCGCAACAGCCTCCTGCCTCGTTTTCCAGCGTTTCCAACAAACTCTGGTACAGGCGCGTCAGGCAGTATGACCCTGGCCTCTGGCCATTCGAATGATCACGCTACTGTTGAGATAAAATGGCGGGACGGGCTGTGCTGGGTACGTTTGATCGAGGAAATCACCAAGGACAGATCGCCCGCAGATATATCGCAGGATTACGCGGCGATGGCATCATGTTGCGAAACCATGGCACATCCCGCTTGGAAGATAGATCATAACGGAATTATTGGCTGGCAAAACGCAGCCTACGAAAAACTGGCGGAACACTATTCAACTCCCGATGGCGATAGACTTTTTGCAGTAAGCGGCACCGCAGGGGTTCAACGCGTTCCGCTTGAGGATAAAAACGGCGTTACGCAATGGTACGAAGTCACCATGCAAGAGTGTCAGGCCGGCCAGATCCATCACGCCACTTACATCTCATCTCTGGTTCAAGCCGAAGACGCCCAGCGCGCCTTTGTACAAACGCTCGCAAAAACCTTCGCACATTTACCCATCGGGCTTGCGATTTTTGACAGTCGCGGGCAGCTTGGCATCTTCAACCCCGCTCTGGTTGATCTGTCCGGTTTGCAGGCCAGTTTCCTTGCCACCGGGCCAACTATGATCTGTTTCTTTGACGCCTTGCGCGAAAACCGGCGCATGCCCGAGCCCAAGAACTATCGAAACTGGCGACAGGATATCGCGGATGTCATTGCTGCGGCTTCAGGTGGTCAATACCGCGAAACATGGACACTGGAAGATGGCCGAACCTATGCTGTGCAGGGGCGTCCACATCCCGATGGCGCCACGGCTTTTTTGATCGAAGACATCAGCGCGGAAGTCACCCTCTCGCGGAGCTATCGGGCCGAGATTGAACAATTCGAAGCCTTGTTAGACAATGTTCAGGAGGCTTTTGTGGTATTCTCGGCCTCTGGTGTGCTGACCTTCAGCAATGCTGCTTACCGAAAGATGTGGAACCACAACCCAGAAGCTGCATTTGCGGATGTGACCATCAACGACGCCGTGGCGCTTTGGACAAACAAGACGCAGGGTGGTGCAGATTGGCATCAGATCATAGATTTCACCGCAACTCTGGGCGCGCGCAAGGCAAGGGAAATTAGCCTTCACATGCCCGATGGGTTGGTGATCCAGTGCGATCTGCGCCGCTTGGCAGCGGATGCAACATTGATCCGTTTTTCTCCACCAGCGCCACAAACGTTTGTGGCTACCGCTGGTTCCTTGCAAAAAGCCGGTTAAGAAAACCATCAGGGGCTTTGGCCGTTTCCCTCTGGTCAATACCCCACGCAAGAGCCGCTTTGGGCTTGCACAGAGTCAGGGCCATTGTCACGATGCGTCATGACCAAACACACACTGTCCTTTTCCGCAGCTTCCGCAGACCAGATCGCGCTTTTTGCCATCCAGATCGCACCGTCTTTGGCTGGCGGGGACGTGATTCTGTTGGAAGGGGACGTGGGCGCAGGAAAAACCCATTTCGCGCGTTCGCTCATCCAGTCACTGCTTACTGCTCCAGAGGACGTACCTTCGCCCACCTTCACGCTTGTGCAAACATATCCCGGGGATGTTTGCGACATTTGGCACGCCGATCTTTACCGCCTGACATCAACACAGGAAATCGAAGAGTTGGGGCTAACGGACGCCTTTGAAACAGACATTTGCCTTATTGAATGGCCTGACCGTCTGGGCAGCCTCGCCCCTGAACACGCGCTCACCTTGTCACTCAAGTCCGGCGAAACCGATGAGGCGCGGCACTTGACGGCAAGCTGGAACAATCAGCGTTGGAATGACAAAGTGAAAGTCTGGAACGTGTGATGGATCGGCAGCTGGAGATTGAGCGGTTTCTCAAAGAGATCGGATGGGCGAATGCCGGGCGCAAGCGGGTCGCAGGTGATGCCTCGAACCGCAAATATGACAGGTTGACGGGCCCGGATGGTACCACCGCCATTCTGATGGATGCCCCGCCTGAAACAGGCGAAGATGTGCGCTCCTTTATACGTATCGCTGATCATCTACGAACAGCGGGGCTTAGCGCGCCTGTAATCTATCATCAAAATCCGATAGCGGGCCTTTTGCTGATTGAAGACTTTGGCGATGCGCTTTTTGCGGATTTGATAGAGACTGACCCATCCCAAGAAATTCCTTTGTACCAAGCCGCAGCGGAGGTGCTGGTCCATCTTGCGGATGCGGAGCTTCCAACCCTTAAGACCTGTGATGCTGACTGGCTCATCACCATGATCGGACCTCTTTTCGAATGGTATGCGCCAGACTTAGCCGAGCAAGATCAGGCCTCGTTTGCGTCTCGTTTCCGGCCTCTCGCGACACGCTCAACTGTAGGCGATCAGGTTCTTATTTTGCGGGATTATCATGCGCAAAACCTGCTGTTACTACCTCAACGAAACGGCATAGCCAGCGTGGGCTTGCTTGACTTTCAGGACGCAATGCTCGGGCATCCTGCCTATGATCTTGTGTCTATCCTGCAGGATGCCCGCCGCGATGTCAGCGTGGAAGTTGAGGACAAGATAATTCGTTACATGCTAGGCAAAATTGACACTGACCCAGCCGAATTCCGGACCGTCTATGCCATCCTTGGCCTGCAAAGAAACCTGCGCATACTTGGCGTTTTTGCGCGCCTCTGCCTGCGCGATGGCAAGGCGTCGTATGTCGATCTGATCCCGCGCGTCTGGGACTATGTCCTGCGCAATCTGGCGCATCCAGAACTGGCACAACTTGCAGCAACCCTAAACCGATTGCTTCCTGTCCCGACACCCCACTTTCTGGAGCATATGAAAAGCCGATGTCCGCCCCAACCTATCCTCTCATGATGTTCGCCGCAGGCTTTGGAACGCGGATGAAAGAGCTTACCGCAGAGCGGCCGAAGCCGTTGATCCCTGTTGCCGGCAAGCCGCTGATTGATCACGCGCTTGAACTGGCGAGGGATGCGCACTGTGCGCCCATCGTCGCAAACCTGCATTACAAGGCGGATCTGCTGCAAGCCCACCTTAAGCCGCTGGGGGTTGTCAGTGTGGTCGAAGCTCCTGAAATCCTTGAGACTGGCGGCGGGTTGCGTAACGCGCTGTCGTTATTGGGGTCAACGACCGTGGTGACGATGAACACTGACGCAATCTGGGCGGGGCCGAACCCTGTTGAGATGGTGACGCAAGCGTGGCGACCGGAAGTGATGGATGCGTTATTGGTCTGTGTGCCGACGCGGGCTGCCATTGGACATGACGGCGTTGGTGATTTCATACTGTCAGAAACTGGCAGGATTGAGCGGGGGCCGGGCCACGTTTATGGCGGCATCCAGATTATGAAAACAGATCTCTTGCATGACATAGCTGAACAGAAATTCTCACTCAATCTGGTCTGGAGCAAGATGCTTGAAGCAGGGCGGCTTTATGGTCTGTCCTATCCCGGCAAATGGTGTGATGTGGGGCGCCCCGACGGGATCAAACTGGCCGAAGATATGCTGGAGGCCTATAATGTTTGATCCGTCCAAACGTCCTCGGCTTTTTGGCGTCCCGCCGGGTGTCGATTTCCCGCGCGCGCTGGTGAACGGCCTGCGCACAAAGCTGCAAAGCCAGCCCCCCGAACAAATGGCCCGTGTTGATTTAATCGTGAACACCCGCCGCATGGCCCGCAGGCTGCGCGAGATTTTTGATGCTGGCCCCGCTGGTTTTCTGCCGAACATTCGCTTGCTGGGCGATCTTGATACAATAGTGCCGGGCCTGACACTGCCCTGTGCAACGCCGCCCTTGCGTCGTCGGCTTGAGCTGATCCAGCTGGTGTCCCGCCTGTTGGAATCTGACCCGACAATTGCACCTCGCGCATCACTTTATGCGCTCTCCGATAGCCTCGCCAATCTGATAGACGAGATGCAGGGCGAAGGGGTGAGTGCTGCGGATATCGCTAACCTTGATGTTACCGATCAATCCGGCCATTGGGAGCGCGCCAAAAGATTTCTTGGCATTGCGCATGGCTACCTTGAACAGATGATCAGCCGACCGGATACTGAAGCCCGCCAACGCCAGTTGGTCCAACATATCGCAGCGCATTGGCAATCCCAGCCCGCCCAAAATCCGGTGATCATCGCCGGATCAACCGGATCGCGCGGCACCACATCGCTCTTGATGCAGGCTGTGGCGCAGCTTCCGCAGGGTGCGCTTGTATTGCCGGGTTTCGATTATGAAATGGCTGATTATTGGTCCATGCTAGAGGGTCAACAACCACCCGAAGATCATCCCCAATACCGGTTTTTCGATCTCATGCAGTCGCTTGATGTCGCCCCTTCAGAAATAACCGGATGGGCAGATATTGCGCCGCCGTCGCAAGCGCGTAACAGGCTCGTTTCCCTTTCCCTGCGCCCTGCCCCCGTGACCGATACCTGGCTTAGCGAAGGGCCGGACCTGCAAGATATCGATCTTGCGACGCAGGGAATAACATTGGTCGAGGCCGCAACCCCGCGTATCGAAGCGCTCAGCATTGCGATGCGGCTGCGTAAAGCGGTTGAAGAGGGCAAAACTGCTGCCTTGATCACGCCGGATCGGATGCTGACCCGGCAGGTGACATCGGCGCTGGATCGTTGGAATATCTTACCAGACGATAGCGCGGGCACCCCGCTACAGCTTTCTCCACCGGGGCGCTTTTTGCGCCATGTGGCAGGGCTTTTCGTCCGCAAACTGGATGCGGAAGCGCTATTGGTCTTGCTCAAACACCCACTCGCCCACAGCGGGACGGGCCGGAACCAACACCAGCTTAACACCCAACTGCTTGAAATGCGCATCCGTCGGGATGGACTGCCTTTTCCTGATACCGAGGGGCTCTTGCGTGTCGGTACCATAGCTTCCGGCAAGATCGAAAAGCCAGACGAGAAGGCTGCGTTTCTGGTGTGGCTCGATTGGATCGCAGAGACTTTTTCTGATCATGTCATCCCGCAAGATCAACCATTGGCGGACTGGGTGACAACCCACCTCGCGCTTGCCGAACACATCGCCGCCGGTGCACCGCAAGACGACAATCATGAACTTTGGCGGCGCAAGACAGGGCGCAAGGCCAAAGAAGTGATGGACAACCTGACGGAACATGCGATCCACGGCGGGCCAATGTCAGCGTCTGATTACGCCGATCTGATCGGTGCGCTGCTCTCTGGCGAAGAGGTCCGCGACCGCGATGCGCCGCATCCGCAAGTGATGATCTGGGGCACGTTGGAAGCACGTGTGCAAGGTGCGGATCTGGTGATTATGGGCGGCTTGAATGACGGATCATGGCCCGAAGCGCCACCGCCTGATCCCTGGCTTAACCGGCAGATGCGATTGCAAGTTGGCATGCTGCTGCCTGAACGGCGGATTGGCCTGTCCGCGCATGACTACCAACAGGCGATTGCCGCACCCGAAGTCTGGCTGACCCGTGCGATCCGCTCTGATGAGGCGGAAACCATTCCATCCCGCTGGCTCAACCGATTGCAAAATCTGTTGAACGGCCTGCCCGATGGGCGCGGCAAAGTCGCGTTGCAAGGAATGCGAGAGCGCGGTCAATATTGGTCAGGACAGGTGCACGCGCTTGAAGCCTTTGAACGTGTCGATCCCGCGCCACGTCCGTCCCCGCGTCCGCCTATCAAAGCGCGGCCTCATGCCTTGTCAGTGACCGAAATCAAGCGCCTGATCCGTGATCCTTATGCGATCTACGCCAAGCATACATTGCGGCTGCGCCCCATTGATCCGTTGGTGCAATCCCCCGATGCGCCAGTGCGCGGGATCATTGTTCACAAGATCATGGAGTTCTTTATCAAGTCCGTCTGCGAGGATGCATCGCGCCTGACTCGCGACCATTTAATTGAAGTCACCAGCTCGGTCTTGCAAGCAGAAGTCCCGTGGCCGGCCGCACGGCTAATGTGGCAAGCGCGGGTTGAACGGATTGCCGATTGGTTCATCGCGCAAGAAGAAAAACGCCAGAGCTATGCCACTCCGATGCTATTCGAGGAAGCCGCCAAAGGTGTGCATAAATTCGAAGACTTGGGCTTCATGCTCAAAGGCTATGCTGACCGTATAGACCGGACAGAGTTCGGCGATGTGCTGATCTATGATTACAAGACCGGCAACCCGCCAAGTCCAAAGGAACAGGCGTTTTTTGACAAACAACTCCTGCTTGAGGCCGCGATGATCGAAGAAGGCGGGTTTGAGAAAATCGGCCCCGCAACCGTCGCGAATGCCGTTTTCATCGGGCTGGGAAGCACACCCAAAGAAGTCGCTGCGCCAATCGACCAAGAACCGCCCACCGAGATTCTGGCAGGGCTTCACAGTCTAATCTCAACCTACCTGTCCGCGCAGCAGGGCTTTACCGCGCGGCGTCTGGTCAAAACCGACGATGCGGCTGGTGATTACGATCAGCTTGCGCGTTTTGGCGAATGGGATGGCACCACGCCCGCAACACCGGAGGACCTGACATGATCCTCAACGATGCCACCCGCGCGCAGATCGAAGCGGCGCGACCGGATGCTTCAACGTGGCTCGGTGCCAACGCCGGATCGGGCAAGACCCGCGTGCTGACGGACCGCGTTGCGCGATTGCTGTTAAGCGGGGTCGAGCCACAGCATATTTTGTGTCTGACATACACCAAAGCCGCCGCGTCCGAGATGCAGAACAGATTGTTCAAGCGGTTGGGCGAATGGGCGATGTTGCAGGATGAAAAACTGCGCGCCGCAATGGCAGATTTGGGTATCGAAGGGGCGTTAGACGGCGAACAGTTGCGCAAAGCCCGCACGCTGTTTGCTTTGGCAATCGAGACACCGGGCGGGTTAAAAATTCAGACGATCCACTCGTTCTGCGCCTCATTGTTGCGGCGGTTTCCGCTGGAGGCTGGTGTCAGCCCCCAGTTCACCGAGATTGAGGATCGCGCTGCCGACCTGCTACGTGCCGATATCGTCGATGAGATGTCGGAAGGGCCAGAGGCGGTATTGGTCAGCGGGATCGCGAAATTTTATACCGGTGAGGATTTTGGCAAGCTGACACGCCGCATTGTCGGGATGCGCGACGGGTTCGAGGCAAAGCTTTCGCGGGCCGAAATCTTATCCCAACTAGGACAGCCCGATGATCTGGACGCGGAGCAGATTATGACGCGGGTATTTCTTGGTAGCGAAGCCCAGCTTGTCGCCGAAATTATTCCACATTTATTGACCAAAGGCGGGAATGACGGGAAGGCCGGAGAAAAACTCCAAGGCGTTGAAGTGTTAGATTTGAGCGCTTTACCACTGTTAGAGTCTGTTTTTCTGACAGGAAGTGGTGCGAAATCTCCCTTTTCTGCCAAGATCGGAAGCTTTCCGACCAAGCCAACTCAAGCTATTCTCGGGGCTGTGATGGAGCCGCTCGAAGCCTTTATGTTGCGGGTCGAAGACACCAGAAATGCACGTCTTTCCCTTATGGCTGCTGAAAAAGCCGATGCACTCCATCAATTTGCTCGCGCTTTCCTGACACGTTACGAAAAAGCCAAACAGCTGCGCGGCTGGCTTGATTTCGACGACCTGATCCTGCGCGCTCGGGCGCTGTTGCGTGACAAAGCCGTCGCTGCCTGGGTGCTGTACCGGATCGACGGCGGAATTGATCATATTCTTGTGGATGAGGCGCAGGATACCTCGCCGCGCCAATGGGCTGTGATTGAGAGCCTTACAGACGAGTTTTACAGCGGCTCAGGCGCGCGCACGGATGTGGCACGGACGTTGTTTGTCGTGGGTGACAAGAAACAGTCGATCTATTCCTTTCAAGGTGCCGATCCGCTGGAATTTGACCGCAAGAGCTTGACATTTCAGGGCAAGATTACAGCGGCGGATCAAGTGTTCCAACACCGCAGCCTTGACTATTCGTTCCGCTCTTCCAATGCTATTTTGCGCTTTGTAGACACTGTTTTTGATCCCAGTCGCCGCGCGAATTTCGACAAGCAAAGCCAGCATCTGGCGTTCAAAGAGGCATTGCCCGGCCGGGTGGACCTTTGGCCGGTGGTGGATAAAGCCAAGACAGATGAAGATCAACCTTGGACCGACCCTTTGGACCGGCGCAGCGCGCAGCATCACACGGTTGTTCTTGCCGAACAAATCGCGGCGCGGATCAAGGAACTGACGGACCCGGAGAACCCTTCGTATATACCCGATGACGGGTCGGAAAATGGCCTCCTCGTCAAGCGGCAAATCAAAGCAGGCGATTTCCTTATTCTCGTCCAGCGTCGTTCTGCACTTTTTGCCGAGATCATCCGTGCGTGCAAGGCTGCGGGGCTGCCCATCGCGGGCGCGGACCGGCTTAAGGTTGGCGCGGAACTTGCGGTCAAAGACCTTGCTGCGCTGCTCTCATTTCTGGCGACACCAGATGATAATCTATCGCTTGCAACCGCTCTGAAATCACCGTTGTTCGGGTGGTCCGAGCAAGATTTGTTTGATCTGGCACATAAACGAACAGTAACAAGCCTTACGCAGGGGATGCGCAAACGCAAAGACGACTATCCTCAAACGCTTGATATCCTGAACGACATGCGCTCTCAGGTGGATTTTCTACGTCCATATGATCTGATCGAACGGATTTTGACACGGCATGGCGGGCGCGAAAAGCTGCTCGCGCGGTTGGGACTGGAAGCGGAAGACGGCATCAACGCGATGCTGACCCAAGCGCTGGCTTATGAGCGCAACGATGTGCCAAGCCTGACAGGGTTCATCGAGTGGATGCAAACGGATGATCTGGAGATCAAGCGCCAAATAGATAGCGCGTCAAACCAGATCAGGGTGATGACGGTGCATGGCTCAAAGGGCTTGGAGGCACCGATTGTGATCCTGCCCGATACCGGCAAGCGCAATCCACCGCAGGGCGGCCAGATCGTGACCTCGGAGGGCATACCCCTCTGGCGGATGTCCAAGGATGCGGTGCCTGCCCGAATGCAAACCGCGCTGGACAATGAGCGCACAGCGCGCGAGGCAGAGCGCGACCGCCTGCTATACGTCGCCATGACCCGCGCCGAAACGTGGCTGATCGTCGCCTGTGCCAGCGATCCCGGCACCTCCGGCAGCAGCTGGTATGAAAAGATTGCGGCGGGCATGACACAGCAAGAGGCCACTCCCCTGCGCGTCGCCGGTGCCGACGGTCTGCGCCTAGAA
>RCMY010003089.1_pt1 | contig 16962 bp, 15 predicted proteins | sample 2041341 | NCBI WGS metagenome assembly RCMY01 (sample SAMN09708234, study PRJNA481090) | Marine sediment metagenome, whole genome shotgun sequencing project. | reverse complement strand
GCGCGAGTGCTAGTGGCATCGGTAGTTGAGGAAGAGCAACTTGACATGGATGATATTTTGCATATTCTGGAAGAAACGTCTCAATTGCGCGCCTATTCCCGTGCTCTGGAAGAAAAATCACAATCATTGGAAAAAGCCACACAAGATTTACGCGCGGCTAATGAACAGTTAAAAAGTTTAGACAGCCTTAAAGACGATTTCATGTCATCGGTTACGCATGAACTGCGCACGCCCTTAACTTCAATTCGCGCTTTGTCCGAAATGATGCAAGATGATGATGAAATGCCCGTAGAGCAGCGACAGCAGTTTTTAGGCATTATAGTAGCAGAAACAGAACGCCTAAGCCGGTTAGTTAACCAAGTCTTAGATATGGCAAAAATTGAAGCGGGACACGCTGAATGGCGAGAGACCGCGGTAGATATGTACCAGTTAGTACAACAAGCGGTTGGCAGTATATCCGAAACCTACCGCGAGCGCGGCGCCGAGCTAATAATACAAGGCGATTCTAGCGTACAGTCCATACAGGCAGATTCAGATCGACTCATGCAAGTGATGCTAAATTTACTGTCCAATGCAGTCAAGTTTGTGCCGCGAAATAGTGGTAGGGTTGAGGTGACTATTAGCGATTCAGACGAAGGCATCACTGTAGCCGTGCAGGATAATGGTCCAGGTATCGCGGCAAAACAGCAGGCCTTTGTGTTTGACAAGTTCAGGCAAGTGGGTGACATGGACAATCATCCCCATGGAACCGGTTTGGGCTTGCCTATTAGTAAGCAAATTATTGAACACTTTGGTGGTCGCTTATGGCTGCAGTCAGTCGTTGGGGAAGGAGCATGTTTTAGTTTCTTTTTACCAAGAGTGTTAGACGATACATTGAGGAGAAATACCCGTCATGAGTAGCAAAATATTGATTGCAGACGATGAACCTAACATTTTAATTTCTTTAGAATACCTGATGAAGCGCGAAGGTTATGAGGTATTATTGGCACACGATGGTCAAGAAGCGCTAGATATGATCATTGCTGAAAAGCCGCGACTGGTTTTGCTAGATGTTATGATGCCCAAAAAGACCGGACTGGAAGTTTGCCATGCGGCAAGAGCCATTGCCGAGCTAGACGATATGATTATTATCATGCTCACAGCCAAGGGACACGACACCGATGTGAGCAAGGGGATGGCGATGGGTGCCAATGATTATGTGATTAAGCCATTTTCAACAAAAGATTTGGCGCAAAAAGTGAAAGATATGCTGGGAATGGATGCATGAGAAGGTTTGACTCACGAATTGCGATAGGTGTTGGTGTTATAGGCGTGCTTTGTTTACTTTGGTTAGTACTGACAGGGGGGCTAATTTGGAGCGTGTTAGGCCACAGCGATCGCTCTGCTTTAGTCGCTGCCGTTGGGCCACGCGCGTTTTTATTGGTAATGATGTGGGCGGTATCTTTATTAGTCGTTGCGGTGGTCTTACAGCGCTTAATTGCGTATTTTATGACAGCTCCTGCAAGGCTAGCAGAAGAAGCGCAGGTATTGTTAGGTACTGATGTAAAGCGAAAGCTGCATCCCTCGGGCAGCCCTGAAAACCGGCGTTTAACTAATGTTATTAATCAACTGGTTAGCCAGCGTGAAGAGTTACGCTCTGAAATGAATGAACGGGTGCGCGAAGCCAGTCATAATACTGAACTAGAAAAAAGTCGTTTGGCGGCTTTAATGTCAGAATTGACCAAAAGTGTAGTGGTGTGTAATTTAGATGGTCGCATATTATTGTATAACAATAGAGCGCGTTCGCTTGTTCGTACATTATCAAAATCTCCAAAAGTAGCGGGAGGCCTAGAGTTGATAGGACTAGGGCGCTCTATATACGGTGTATTGGACCAAAAGTTGGTCACTCATGCATTGGAGAATATTCAACATCGATTGCTAACTGGCGCGGCGCATCCATCAGCACAGTTTGTGACTACAACCCAAAGTGGGCAACTGTTACGGGTACAAATGACACCCGTACGCGCAGTTAACGAAACGAGCGCTGCATTAGTCGATTCAGAGGTTCCAGTACAGAGCAAGCAACAGACTAAAGTGAATGTGCAAGCAAAACCAAAGTCAAAAACGCCGTCAAAACCCGAATTAGATGAAGTGTCCACTGCCGTGATAAAACCACCCGAAATAACCGGCTTTGTTTTGCTTGTAGAAAATATCACCAACGATTTTGAAGCCGATTCAACAAAAGACCGAATGCTATTTAATCTTACAGAAGGTAGTCGTGCCGGACTCGCGAATGCACAAGCAGCCGTTGAAGTGTTAGAATACCCTGATGTGGGGCCTGAAATGCGTGACCGTTTACTGGGTGTTATTCGCGAAGAAATACAAGGTTTAAGCAAACGAATTGACGAGTTACAAGAATCGTCAACACACAACCTTCGTTCGCGCTGGCCGCTTGAAGACATGCAAGGAAGTGATTTAGTTGCTGCCCTTGCCCGAAGAATAGAAGCTGTTTTGCCAATTCAAGTAGTATCGGGTGATACCGATCCTGCCCTTTGGCTGAAAGTCGAAAGCTTCTCATTGCTACAGGCGTTAGTACATTTAGCCACGCGCATTCATGAAGAATGCGGTGTTAGCGAAATGTGTTTGCGTTTACAGGCCGCTGATACGCGTGCCACGCTAGATTTGGTATGGTCGGCACAAGCAATGAACACTCAAGACCTATTAAACTGGGATAAAGAACAAATACGCGTTGGCGAAGAAGTACTTTCATTAACCGTAAAAGATGTGGTTAGCCGTCATGACGGTGCGTTTTGGTTTGAGCGCGAAGAAGAAGGGCAAAAGGTATTTTTCCGATTACTCCTGCCCATGGCAAACCCACAAGAAGCTATGGCTGCTGAAGCTTTTCTGCACACAAATAGCCGACCTGAATATTATGACTTTGACCTATTTAAAAGCACGGCGCAAACCAGTAGCTTTGATGATTGTTTATTAAGTGAATTAAGTTACACGGTGTTTGATACTGAAACAACGGGTTTGGATCCAGCCGGTGGTGATGAAATTATTCAAGTGGGAGCAGTACGAATCGTTAATGGTAAATTGCTACGACAAGAAACCTTTGACCAACTGGTGGATCCTAAGCGTAACATACCGGCGCTAGGCATTCCGATTCATGGCATTACACCCAATATGGTCGTAGGCCAACCCGAAATTACCTTAGTATTACCGGCTTTACATGCTTTTGCACAAGATACTGTACTGGTGGCACATAATGCCGCCTTTGATATGCGCTGCCTGCAGGTAAAAGAAGAAGCAACTGGCGTTGTATTTGATCAGCCCGTTATGGACACCTTGCTGTTGTCTGCCGTCATTCATCCGCAGCAAGAGTCTCATCAGCTAGAGGCAATTGCAGAGCGTTTTAATGTAAACGTAGTTGGCAGACACACAGCATTGGGTGATGCCATGGTGACCGCCGAAGTGTTTTTACAGCTAATCCCTTTACTAGCAGAACAGGGAATACTGACTTTAGGTCAAGCGCGTGAAGCGGCACAAAAAACGTTTTATGCGCGATTAAAGTATTAATAATTTCCATCATAATCACGTTTGTATTGCTAAGGTTAAGATAGAACTACTAAGCTGCTGACGCAGCTAACAATTTTTGGAAAATAAGATGAAATATATTGTCGGTGCATATGCTACAGCCCCCTCTTCAGTTAGCTGGGACAAAGAGTTAGAAAGCCAATATTACCAACAATTAAAAGCTATTGAAAAAATTAAAGGCATTGAGCACCCTTTTGTGGGTAAATTACATGCTTATGATGATGACTGGTTTTTAGCGAATATAGACACTAATTGGCAGTTTATTTTCACCTCTATTCCTGGCGTAATGGCAAATATAGCAAGTGCGCCGCACTTTGGCATAGCGTCAACCAATGAAGAAGGACGGCAAGCGGCTCTAGCCTTCTATCAACAGGCTAATCAAGCAATCTTGAAACTTAATCACTATTTGAATAAACAAGCCGTAAGTTTTATTAAAATTCATACGGCACCCAGAATAACCACTACCACATCATCTTCAACAGATGCTTTGCAGGCATCACTAGAAACCATGCTATCGTGGGATTGGGACGGCGCAAAACTGGTGATTGAGCACTGTGACGCATTTGTCCCAGATCAAGCCGTAGACAAAGGCTTTATGACATTAGCAGATGAAATAAGCACAGTGCGTGCTATTAACAAAACTTTAAATAGCGATATTGGTATTAGTATTAATTGGGGGCGTTCCGCCATTGAAAGTCGCAGCGCTAGCGGTCCTATTGAACACATTAAAATGGCGTATCAAAGTAAGCTATTAAAAGGAATTATCTTTTCAGGCGCGTCTAATGTTGACGGTCCCTATGGCCTGTGGAAAGATACTCACATGCCCCATGAAAAGGCATTAAACGTTTCACATTATGCTAAGGGTTCTTTATTAACTATTGAACAAATCGTAAAATCACTGCAGCAATGTGACATGTCCCATCTGGATTTTCTTGGTGCAAAAATATCGTTGCGCCCAAATAACGCTAGCGTTACTGAGCGCGTCTCATATATTGAAAGCTTGTTAAGCTTAATTGACGACGTGGTATGCACGTTATCGACACAAAACTAATCCCCTTTTTTATGTTCTGGGCACTTCTTGTGCCTTGACGAGGAGCAAACACCATGGCTATTACACTGCAAAAACCCAAAGTTATTATTTTTGATGTAAACGAAACCCTGCTTGACCTAGAAACAATGCGAACATCAATTGGTAAAGCGCTAAATGGTAATGAAGACCTTACACCACTGTGGTTTTCAACGATGTTGCACCACTCGTTGGTGACCACGGTTACCGGAGACTATCAAGATTTTGGTAAAATTGGGGTAGCGGCACTTATGATGGTAGCGCAAACGAACAATATTGAGATTACTGAAGAACAAGCACTCGAGGCAATTAAAGAACCAATATTGTCGTTACCTGCGCATGCTGATGTGAAATCGAGTTTAACGGCACTTAAAGCAAAAGGCTACAAACTAGTCTGTCTAACAAATTCATCAAACAAGGGCGTTGAAACCCAATTTGCAAATGCAGGATTGACTGACTATTTTGAGCAGCGAATGAGCATTGAAAGTTTAAAGGTTTATAAACCCGATTTACGCGCATACAAGTGGGCACTAAATCAATTGAATGTTAAACCTGAAGAAGCCCTTATGGTGGCTGCTCATGGTTGGGACGTAGCCGGCGCTAAAGCTGCTGGATTACAAACTGCCTTTGTGGCAAGACCTGGTAAAGCACTTTATCCCTTAGCAACGAAACCCGACTACATTGTTAAAGACCTTATAGAACTTGTTGATGTGTTGAAGTAAGGTCAAACACTCTTATCCGCGTTTTCTACGAGAATAAAAAACGCCCATCAATGATAGTAATACTAGAGACACTATACCGGGTGCAGATACGTTATTAGCTTGCTCTACAATGACTTGACCTCTAATTTCGCCACCACCAAATTGGCTTGTGTGAATATTTATGTACCACAATCCAGCTAATAAGTCAGCTGCTTGAGCCGCGGTAATATTAGCGGCACCTGATGTTGGATTAGACGCAAAATCTATCGCCACTTGCACGCCTGCATTTTGGTTAGGTAACGCTGGCCCATGAAAGTGCGCCGCTACAACATCGCTACTTAAGCCCGCCCAGCTTATATCCCAAGAAAACGCATTACTGACATCATCAAGCATCATGCTTGCGATACCACTGCCAAGACTTCCTGTGCCCATGCCTGCATTGGCCTGTGCCCCGTCAATGTTGGCATTTAGAGAAATAATTGCAGCTTGGCTAGATAAAGAAACAAAGGCTAAGGCAAATACAAATGAACACGAAAGTAGTCGCAAAGATCGTACAATTTTCATAATAACTCTCTTAATTAAACGGTTTAAAAAGAACCAACATTTGAATGGGATAAGCGCTCATGCTCTTATCAAGCGAGACCTGATATTGCTGGGTAAAAAACACGCATATTTTGTACCATTAATATTAATTGCTTATTTATTAATAAGTTAAATAATGAGCCACTGCGTTAATCATTGAACTGTAAAAAAACCTGACAGTTTGTCGCACAATAGTGGTTTATAAAAACCTTTATTTTGATTGCTCAAATTCTAAGTTAGGGTGAGTTTCATGTGCAATGGCTTGTGTAGCTGCTGGCTGTGGCGCTTTCATTATTTTGCTGGTAATAACCCCTGAAATCATTGAACCTGATACATTCAATGCGGTGCGCGCCATGTCAATTAAGGGTTCAATTGAGATTAGCAAAGCCACAATTTCTATCGGCAAACCCATAGTAGGCAGCACCACGAGTGCCGCAAATGTAGCACCGCCGCCCACGCCTGCAATACCAAAAGAACTGATCACAACGATACCCACCAAGGGTAATATAAACTCAATGGTTAGGGGATCAATCCCAACGCTTGGCGCCACCATCATTGCCAGCATAGCAGGATAAATCCCGGCACAGCCATTTTGACCAATAGTGGCACCAAAAGACGCCGATAAATTAGCAATGGCTGGCGGCACATTAAGTTGATTAACTTGCACGTCAATATTCATTGGGATTGACGCAGCTGAACTACGCGAACTAAACGCAAAGGTCAGCACAGGCCAAATTTTGATAAAGTATTGTTTCGGATTAACGCCCGTGACACTTAACAATAAGCCGTGCACAATAAACATGATTACTATCGCTAAGTAAGAAACCACAATAAACGTGAGTAAGCTTAGAATATCGCTAGCGCTTGAATTTGCGACCACATTCGCCATCAGCCCCGCTACCCCATAAGGGGTTAGGGCAATTACGAACCTGACCAAGTTCATTACCGTGGCTTGTAAGGTATTTACACCTGTACGAATAGGCGCTGCAAGTTCGCTGCGTTCAAGCATTACTTTACGCGCCGCTATTCCTAATAATACGCCAAAAATAACCACGGCAATAATGGAGGTTGAACGTTCATTTGTTAAATCGGCAAATGGATTTTCGGGGATAAAACTTAGCAACATTTGCGGCACCGTCCAATCGGCAACCGTAGCGGCTTTTGTTTGTATGGTGGTCATTTCCGCTGTTTCGCGCGCACCGGCAACTAAGCCTTCTATGCTCAAATCAAAACCATAGCTAACGGCAATACCCACTAGTGCTGAAATGGCGGTAGTGAATAGTAAAATAGAAATGCTGACAAACGAAATTTTGCCTAAGGAGCCTTGGTTTTCAAGTTTGACCACCGCAGCAATCATAAACACCAGTACTAAGGGCATAATGACCATTTTCAAAAGCCCAACATACCCTTTACCCACTACGGCCACCCAATTTAATACGAGTTCTATCGCCTGCGGTTGTTTAGCAAATAAAAGCTGTAATGCCAAACCAAATACACTACCAAGAACAAGGCCAAATAAAACAGTACGTGACAACGTTTTACTTTTTTGCGCAAAAAGATAGATCGCAAGCAGTACGCCAGCAAATAATGCCAACATCAATAAAACAGAAAATGTCATCGAACCCTCTTTTTTAGGCTGTAATTTAGCAGCGCACTCTACCGTGTTATATAGGCTTTATAAAATACGCTTGTGCTATGAGTTAGACGAAATTGATATGCCATCTTCAAATATCGAACTGTCGCTTGTTGAACGTTTTGGCCGCTACCTTAGAAATTTAATTGGCTTGTTCGGTGCGCACACAAAGCCGCTTAGAACGGTAGCCTTTACTTTATTGTCTTAAAACTTATTGTTTTGAAAGTCACTAAAAGCCTGCATTACTTCGGCTTTGGTATTCATCACAAAGGGTCCGCCTCTGGCAACAGCTTCATTAAGTGGTTTACCCGCTACAAGTAGAAACTGACTCGAAGTCGATGATGAGGTAATTGAAACACAATCACCTTTCGATAATAGCCCTAGGTGATTTTGCTTAAGCTGCTTACCCGCATTACCTACCGAAATAGTCCCATCGATAACAAAAACAAATGCATTATCATCTTCACTAAGCGCTTGTTCAAATATCGCACCTGCAGGCAAATGCACGTCCATGTAGGTGGGTTTAACGTGAGTATTATTGACGGGACCAAGCGTACCTTTGTTAGTTGTTCCTGCAATCACTCTAATTTCGCTGCCGTCATCAGCATATTCCATAGCCAATTCATTGGCTGGAAATTCTTGATAAACCGGCTCAGTCATTTTATGCGTGCTAGGCAAATTCACCCAAAGCTGAAACCCTTTTAGCATGCCAGATGTTTGTTCAGGCATCTCAGAATGTAAAATGCCTTTTCCAGCCGTCATCCACTGCACGCCATTTGCTGCTATAACACCTTCATTACCTGCATTGTCTTTGTGGCGCATACGACCCGCCAACATATAGGTAACCGTTTCAAATCCTCTGTGTGGATGCTCTGGAAAGCCGCCAATATAATCATTCGCTTGGTCTGATTCAAAAAGATCTAGTAGCAAGAATGGATCGAACATATTCAGTTCATTATTGCCGATGAAACGCGTAAGCTTTACGCCGTCGCCATCAGAGCCTAGGTGCCCTTGAAACACAGAACTTAGTTCACGCACAGACTGTTTTTCGATAATCCGACTCATATTAAAATCCTCTCTGTATTTTGTTGTCAGTATATAAGCGAGTTAGGTTTCATCTAATCGAATTGTGATTGAAACTTGATGAGTCAATAATATTTGTTTACATTAAGCGAATAAAGATACGTTTATTGAAAACATAGTTATCTATAAAGAAACAATCTTATTTAGCATACGGGAGTGTAGATGGGACAACTTGAAGATATGTATATATTTTTGCGTGTTGTTGAAACAGGCAGTATTACCAAAGCAGCTGAGCAAATGAATATTGCCAAATCGGCAGTGAGTAAACGCTTATCGTTGTTGGAGCAAAAACTAGGCACTAAACTTATAAATCGTACAACAAGAACATCAAGCATTACAGAAGCCGGACAGCGTTACTACCAACGAAGCAAACTAATAGTCGATGATGTAGATGAGTTAAACAGTCAAACCGCTAGCCAGCAACGAGCACTAGAGGGAACCTTGAATATTGCAGTACCTTTATCGTTTGGACTGACGCATTTGGCTCCGGCGCTTGATGAGTTTTTACAAGAGCATGCCGATTTAAAATTAACTATTAGTTTTTCTGATCAAAAAATAGATATCGTTGAACAAGGTGTCGATTTGGCTTTTCGCATAGGCCACCTTGATAATTCGACTTTACAAGCCCGCAAAATAGCGCCAATTAGACACGTGCTATGCGCAAGCCCCGAGTACTTAAGCTTACATGGGGAGCCTCAAACACCTACCGATTTAAAGCAACACAAAGTGATTAAATATGGCAGTTCTGATCACAGCGGTCTTAAACTTTTCGACAAAGAGGGTAAAGAACATATTGTGCACCTTGAGCCACATATTTTGGCAAATAATGGTGACTTTCTGAAACTATTGGCTGAATCAGCCCACGGGATTACCTATTTGCCCACCTTTATTGTATGGCAGTCATTAGCCGCTAAAACCTTAGTACCCGTGTTAAATGAGTATAAACTACTGACTATGCATGCCTATGCGGTTTATCCGCCTAACCGACATCTTCCTCTTAAGGTGCGCAGTTTGATCGACTTTTTAGTTGAGCGATTTGGTGAAAATCCGCCTTGGGACCAGTTTTAATTGCGAGCCCTTATATTGCTAGGACCAAGGACAAAACGTTTCTTTCAAAATCACGTATACATACATTCAAAACCAGCGTATGCACATGCGTAAAAAACAAATTAATTGTTCTTTATATAGGAACAATGATTTCTGTTTTGCGGTATTTATTTCCATTTGAATTACTTATAACATTAACACACTTACAAATAACGATATTTAATTCAAAACATAAATTATACCTTTGCTGAATTTAAGAATGATTATATTTAAGATAATGAACGTATCAAAATTAGCTTAAGCAATTGTATATTAAGAAATTAGGAGGATACAATGGGACTGTTAGTTGAAGGTAAATGGCAAAACGAATGGTACGACACAGAATCAAGTGGCGGGCGATTTGAACGCAAGGAACCTAGCTTCCGCAATTGGGTGACCAAAGACGGTAGTGCAGGAAAGTCAGGCAAGGCTGGTTTTAAAGCAGTGCCAAACCGCTATCACTTATATGTATCACTTGCGTGTCCTTGGGCACATCGCACTATTATTTATCGCAAACTTAAAGGTTTGCAAGATATGATATCAATGTCAGTCGTGAATGCGCATATGGGTGATGAAGGTTGGACTTTTGAACCGGGCGAAGGGGTTATTGCTGATCCTATTTTAAACGCGACAAAGGTTTATGAAATTTATATCGCAGCGCAAGCGGATTATACGGGCCGAGTCACCGTGCCCATTTTATGGGATAAAAAAACGCATACCATTGTGAGTAACGAATCTCCGGAAATTATTCGCATGTTTAACTCAGCATTTGACGATGTTGGCGCTTTGCCAGGTGACTTTTCACCACCTGAACTACTGGCAGAGATTGATGAATTAAATGAGTTCATTTATCCAAACATTAATAACGGTGTGTACCGCGCTGGCTTTGCGACTACGCAAGAAGCCTACAATGAGGCGGTAAATGATGTATTTAGTGCTTTAGATACCTTAGACGCACGCTTAGCAAAACAACGTTATTTAACGGGTAGCAAAATAACTGAAGCAGATTGGCGACTTTTTACTACCTTGATCCGTTTTGACTCCGTTTATTTTGGACATTTTAAATGCAATGTACGACGCATTGCTGACTATCCAAACATGTGGGGGTATTTACGCGACTTATATCAACAGCCCGGCATAAAAGAGACCGTGGATATAAGTTACAGTAAGGCGCACTACTATGGTAGTCACGAAACAATTAATCCAACTCGAATTATACCGGTTGGACCTGAAATAAATTTTAATGAACAGCATGCTCGTGAAGCCCTGTAACAATAGACAACCCTAAAGCAAAACAAAATAGGAAAAAATATGTCAACCAAAATTGCTAAACTGCACCAATCTTTTGAAAAACGCCGTACTATTTATGCTTTAAATGATACCTTGCCCGTCGCCAGACAAGCCATTATTGATACTGTAGAACACGCTATTTTACATTCACCCTCTTCATTTAACTCACAAACGACTCGTATTGTGCTTTTGTTCGATGGTAAGCACAAACAGCTATGGGATATTGCGGAAAAAAACTTGAGGGAAATAGTGGGTGATGGCGATTTTTCAAGCACTGAGCAAAAAATGAATGGTTTTCGCGCAGGTGCGGGAACCGTTTTATATTTTGAAGATGAAGCCGAAGTCGCAAAGTTACAAGAACAATTTGTGCTTTATGCAGATAGCTTTCCAGTATGGGCAGAGCATACCAGTGCTATACATCAGTATGTCATTTGGACATCGTTAAGCGAGTTGAATATTGGCGCAAACTTACAACATTACGCCCCGGTATTTGAGGAAGATGTTGCCCAAGCTTTTAACATTCCACCCAATTGGAAATTAATTGCGCAAATGCCATTTGGTGGCATAGAAGCGCCTGCTGGCGAAAAAGAATTTAAACCTATAAGTGAGCGCTTACGCATATTAGGATAGGCAGAAGGTCGCTCATAAAGCACTGCCATGTAGTACAAAGCCGAGTAAATACTCGGCGTTGTACATATATTTACATTTTTAGAGGCGAACTATTTCGCAAAAGTATCTTGGAGTGGCGGAACAACTTGTTTTTTACGGCTCATAACGCCCGGCAACCAAACCTTACCATCTACTAAGGTCATATCGTAAGCTTTTTCAACAATGCTGGTATCGTCACTAACCACTAATAGCTCAGAGCCTTCTTGCATGATGTCGGTTAATAACAACATTACAGTGTGACGATTACCTTCTTCTTTAACTGCTTGTAAGTCAGCATGTAAGTCAGCTTTCATCTCATCAAATAGAGCTAAGTCAATGACTTCTAATTGACCTATACCAACAATGTTGTTGCTCATTTTGAAATCTTTAAAATCACGCATTACCAATTCACGTATTGGCGTGCCAGCAACGGATGATTTTACCGTGAACATTTCCATGCCCAAACCTTTGAAATCTTTTATGCCCGCAATTTCAGCCAGTGCTTCAACGCATTTGATATCGGCAGTTGTACAGGTTGGCGATTTAAAAATAACGGTGTCACTTAAAATTGCGCACATCATGGCACCAGCAATATTTTTAGGAATTTCAACATTGTGAAAATCGTACATCATTTTAATAATAGTATTAGTACAACCCACCGGGCGAACCCAGATTTCTAATGGCGTAGAAGTAGTAATATCACCTAATTTGTGGTGATCGATAATACCTAACACCGTGGTGTTATCAATATCGTCTGGGCCTTGAATTCGATCAGAGTGATCAACTATGTAGATACCGTCAGTGTCAGCAAAGCTCAATTTTAACTCTGGTTGTTCTAAGCCAAACTTATCTAAAATGAATAAAGTTTCAGGTGAAAGTTCCCCTAAACGAGCAGGCTTTACATCTTCACCAATCGTGGTTTTTAAATATGAAAGCGCAATTGCTGAACAAATTGAATCTGAATCAGGAACTTTGTGTCCTACTGCATAAGCTGACATAAATTGTTATCTCCAAGCACCGTTTACCAGTAACGACGCTGTCGTTACTGGTATTAAATATAATATGGCGCATATTCTAGCAAAAACATTGGCAGATCGCCTAGTAAGTCTTATTACTCTTTTGGTATAAAACAATGCTTTGAATTGTCACAATTACCTATGAGTCATTAATACCAGTATCGAGCAGGCTTTTAGCTTTGTCTTTATTACTTTAGTATTGCCAAGCCTGCCGTGCACTGGCCTTAGCCAGCACACCGTATATCGGCATTTGCAGCCTCATTAAACTTAAAGGATATTTCACTAATACTAATAGTAAGCGCTTCTTTCGTATAAAAGTGAAAAGGCACTACCATATTCTCAAACTTAATACCTTTTTGACTAAAACAACGCGTATCAATTGTAACAGTGCTCCACTCATTGGCAGGCAACGCAGACAAAGCGTTGGCTATGTTAATTTGTCCGCCACAACTTCCTGGCGCATCACCTTCACTTTCGCAACTCATTGCAAGCATAACTTCTTTAGGTACTGCCGATTCCAAATTAACCATCAATGACAACACAGAATCATTTTGCGCCTGAGCTAACATATCTTCTCTAAAATAGCTTTTGCTGGCTATTTGAATGCCACTGCCACTTGTGCTTGGCGCGATTGTTAATTTAAAGGCATCTTCCTGAACTAATCGGTCGACTGTTCTATACTTCACACTATTGAAAGTAGCCGTGCTTGCGGTAATGTCTTTTAAATCATCACCAGAGGTAAGCATTAATTCCCAAGGCTTTTGCAGTGATCCCGTAAAAAGCTTTCTGCCACTGATTTCTTCAGCGCTTGCTTTATAGGCTTCAGACAAAGTATCGGGCAACACGTTTTCGTCACCATAAGATAAACCAAAACCGTAAGCGAGCAGTGGATTATAATCGGTATCGTTAACGTTAACCGTTGCTTGAGTTGGTGTCGCAGGCCAAGAAAACGACAAACGACCGGCAAAGTCATTTTGCACAATGCCCATAGCATTGGTGAATAACACATCGGCCACAGCATCACCTTCAGATCCGGGCAGCCATGCGGCAATAAATGCATCACTGGCATTAAGTTCGGCGTTAATCCATAAGGGTCTTCCACTAATAAATATTGATACGACAGGAATGCCCTGCGCTTTTAATTTTTTCAGCATCGCTAAATCAGATTTCACACCGCGCTGATAATCTACGTGCTCTCGATCACCGTGACCTTCCGCGTATGGTTCTTCACCAAATACGACAATTGCAACATCTGGCTTACTGGTAAATTGCCCTGTTTCGCTTAGTTGAACCCTGCCTTTAGCCGCTTCAACTTGCTGTTTAATACCATCATAAATAGAACTGCCGCCTGGGAAGTCTTCATTAGTATTGTTAGTGCCTTGCCAAGTGATTGTCCAACCGCCCGACTGCTTGCCAATATTGTGCGCAGCATCACCCGCCACTAACACATTTAATTTGGGACTAAGCGGTAAAACATTGCCTTTATTTTTTAACAGCACAAGCGATTCACGCACGGCCTGCTTTGCAACATCTCTATGGCTTTGTTGGCCAATAAGTTCTGTTTTACCTGACAAAATACGCTTTGCAGGACTCGGTTTTTCAAACAGTCCTGCTCTAATTTTCACTCGTAATATTCGCGTTACCGCATCATCAATTCGGCTCATTGCAATGGTACCGTCTTTCACTTGCGCAACTACATTTTCGTACAAAGGTTTCCACGCTGCTGTTGGCACCATGTAAATATCCAAACCCGCATTTACTGATTGGGGACAATTTTCATTGGTACATCCAGCTATTTGCCCATGACCATTCCAATCACCCACAACAAAGCCGTCAAAACCCATACGGTCTTTTAGCACGTCAGTTAACAAATACTTATCGCCGTGTAACTTTTTTCCGTGCCAGCTATTAAAAGATGCCATAACCGATTGAGCACCGGCAGCCAAGCCCCCTACATAACCTTGCGCATGAAGCTTAAATAGCTCACTTTCGCTTGACACATTATCACCTTGATCGTCACCGTCAATGGTTCCGCCGTCGCCAATAAAGTGTTTCACAGTACTAATTACTTGACTGTCACCTAAGAAGTTTTCTCCAGGCACACCTTGTAAACCGCGCACTATCGCGCCTTTGAATATTCATATACAATAGCGGGGTCTTCAGAATAGCTTTCGTATGTACGGCCCCAACGATCATCTCGAACTGTGGCGACTGTAGGCGCAAATACCCAATCAATGCCGGTTACCATAACTTCGGTAGCGGTCGCTTTTGCAATCTTTTCAATTAGCGCAGGATTATTAGTAGCGCCTAAGCCAATATTATGTGGGAACAAGGTTGCACCAACAACATTGTTGTGACCATGTACAGCATCGGTCCCCCACATAGTAGGGATATTAATGCCGTCTACACTGGCATCAATAGACGCCTGATACATGTCTTCGGCCAGTTTTATCCAGTCTTGCGGCGTGGCGTGTTTGTTGTCATTCGGAAAAGCACCGCCGCCATTTAAATAAGAACCAAAACCATATTTGCGCATATCTTCAACGGTGATATCTCTTATTTCAGGCTGAATCATTTGCGCCACTTTTTGCTCTAAGGTCATGTCTTTTAAAATATCACTGACTCTGGTTTCGACTTCAGCCGATTGCTTTACGGCAATGTCTAACTTAGGCCAAATTTCAATGTTACCTTTAACCTTGCTTGGTCGCTCATTCACTTCGTTGTTCATTTTTTGCGTACAGGCAACGCTGAATACGGTGGCAATACTGACCACTAATATTGATTTTGCTATTTTCATATGAATATCTCTAACTCTTAGCTACATTTGATTTTGAACCCGACAAACCGTAATACGCGATAAATAGGTAACATAACATGGGCAATACAAAGGAAATTTGTAGACCTATGCTGTCGGCCAATACACCTTGAAGAAGTGGTAATAATGCGCCGCCCACTATGGCCAAACAAAGTAAGCCCGAACCTTGTGCGGTACTAGTGCCAAGGCCGTTTAGCGCTAGGCTGAAAATAGTAGGAAACATTATAGAATTAAATAAACCCACTGCTAGTAGTGACCACATAGCTAGTGAACCATCAAATACAATGGCTATACTCACTAGCACCACGACCATGGCTGAGTTGAACGCTAACACCTTACCGGTTTTGCATAACAACAGCACCAATAAAACGGCCAACCATTGCACCACCCCAGTAGTACGCAATAAATGTAGCGGCTTGCGCTTCGTTTAAGCCTGCAATGGAGGGCTGACTTAAGAAGCTAACTAAAAAACTGCCAATAGCAACTTCAGCGCCAACATATAAAAAGATACCAACAACCCCTAAGCGTAAATGACGATGTTGCCAAGCTGAGCCTTCACTTACGGTTTGTGCTTGCTTGCGACCTAAATCAGGTAATTTTAAATAGCTGAATATGGCCGCTAACATAAATAACGCTGCTGCAAGAATCAAATAAGGCAGTTGCACTAAGCTGGACGAATCACTTATTTCTGTTTCTGCACCATGCGCGCCACCGAATATTAAATATGCGCCAAAGAAAGGGGCAACGGTAGTACCTAGCGCATTGAAGGCTTGCGTCATAGTCAAACGAGAAGATGCCGTTTGAGGACTTCCCAAGGCTGTTACGAAAGGATTGGCGGCAACTTGTAAAATAGTAATACCTGAAGCCAAAACAAAAAGGGCAAACAAGAAAAGACCGTAAGTATGTAGCGCAGAAGCTGGGTAAAACAGTGCACAACCCACCGCCGCGATTAATAATCCCGCGACAATACCTTGCTTGTATCCAATTCTTCCCACTAACCACCCGGCAGGCACCGATATAACAAAATACGCGCCAAAGAAGCAAAACTGTACCAACATGGCTTGTGTATACGTAAGGTCAAATGCCCCTTTCAGATAGGGGATCAAAATATCGTTTAGACAGGTAATAAAACCCCACATAAAAAATAATGAGGTTAACGAAACTAACGAAAACAAGTGATTTTGGGGCTCACTAGCGTTGGTATCTGACACCACCACAGGATCAGATAAAGGGATATTAGACGCCATTATTGCTTCACTCCATTGTATAAATATTGTTATATCTATGTTTATTTTATTTAGGCGGTAATAGTGGCGCAAGCTGCAAGGCTTAGCAATGTAAATGCGATATGATGAAAAATGGCTGCGTTACAATAGTCTAAACCCCCATTATCGCGACAAAACGATATTTGTGTGCGACAAACGGTTTAAGTGTTAACAGCAAGTAAATAAGCTGAATCTTGAATA